>Ga0126369_10000158_pt1 | contig 41486 bp, 30 predicted proteins | sample PanSoiMetaPlot_1_FD_109646 | JGI IMG/M metagenome (GOLD analysis project Ga0126369, IMG submission 109646) | Tropical forest soil microbial communities from Panama - MetaG Plot_1 | ecosystem: Environmental > Terrestrial > Soil > Tropical forest > Bulk soil | place: Panama | collected 2016-02-17
CGCCAGGTTGCTGCTTTATCTCAAAGATGAAAATGCGTTGGGCGCCGCCAAAGAAGAAGGATTGGATGCGGTCGCGCGCCTGGTTGACGACGGAGTGTGCATCGGCATCAAGTATGCGGTAGTGCGCGAAGACCCCGCCGCAGATAACTATCTCGCGAGCTTGCTGGAGCGCGTGGACCGCAGGTTGGTGATTAGCGGCATTGGCGAGCGGCCGGCGGTGGTCCATCTGCGCGATTGGCACTTGCCCGCGTTTACCACCGGTTCGGGCTGCATCGCGCCGCGGCTGACCGGCGAAATTTTTGCCGCTTGCGCGCGCGAAGATTTTGAAGCCGCCGAACGGCTGCGGTCTGATTTCCTGCCGCTCGAAGATTTGCGTGATGCGTGGGGGCCGGCCAGGGTGCTGCATGCCGCGGTTCAGGAAGCGGGCATGGCGCGAACGGGTAAGATTCCGCCGTTTGTTTCGGAGTTGACTCGCGAGCAAGTTGAGAAGTTGGAACCGGTCGCCGGAAAATTGTTCGCCGCTAATGCCCGGGCATCGTCCGCCGGCGCGGCAGGTCCTGTCCGCTAGATTGCGTGTACGCCAAACGCGATCGGGGTTGGTGGGGTGAGTCGTTGACTGGAGCGCCAGCGTCCTCGCTTGCATTTCTCTAACAAGCGACCGAGCCGGTTGCGCTCCAGTCGATAGAATTTCAAATTAGGCCAACAAGAAATGAACTGCACATGGAGCCGCTCGAACTTCGCAACCAACTGGCTGGTGTGATTGCGTTTCCGATCACGCCATTCAATGCCGATTTATCTCTCGACGAAGACGGCCTGCGCGCCAATCTCGAACGATTGTTGGCGCATCCGGTCAGCGCTGTGGTCGCCGCCGGTGGTACGGGAGAGATGTATACGCTGACCCCGGCCGAGCATCTCGAGGTTATTCGGATCACCGTCGAAATTGCAGCTGGCCGCGCGCCGGTGATTGCGGGCGTCGGTTTTGGTCTTCGCCTCGGAGCTGAGTTGGCCCAGGCGGCGGCCAGCGCCGGCGCAGATGGCATTCTCATTTTTCCGCCGTACTACCCGAACGCTGACGACGAAGGATTGTTTGAATACTATCGCGCCATCGCCGCCGCGACTTCGCAGGGAACTTTGATCTACAGCCGCGACTGGGCCCAGTTCAGTCCGGCGATGGTCGAGCGTCTGACGTCGATCTCGAATTTGGTGGCGTGGAAAGATGGTCAAGGTGATATCCGCCGGCTGCAATCGATCATCAATCGCGTGGGCGATCGGCTGCGCTGGATTGGCGGCGCCGGTGACGACATGGTGGCGGCGTACTACAGCATCGGCATTCGCGCCTACACCTCGAGTATCGCCACCGTGGCGCCGCGCCTGTCATTAAGACTGCACGAGCTGGCCGCCGGCAATCGGGCCGCGGAGTTGTATGAGTTGATGAATCGCTGTGTACTGCCCCTCTATGCGATGAGGTCGCGCCGTAAGGGATATGAAGTCTCGACCATGAAAGAGCTGATGGATCTCGCCGGTCTGCGCGGCGGTGCAGTCAGGCCGCCGCTGGTCACAGTGACCGACGCGGAACGCGCAGAGTTGCGGGCGATTCTCGATAGCTGGGCGGAATACTTATAAAGAGCGCGGCGCTATTGAGTCAGCACCATCCGCGTGAGCGGATGGGTCAGGGGCGACCGATACGACCCACGATGTCATTGATTCCATCCGTTCACGCGGATGATACTGACGCCATTACTTGCAGAATCTTATGAACAAACTGTCCTGGGGACTGATCGGTTGTGGTGACATCGCGCGCAAACGAATCGCGCCGGCTTTGCGCGATCTGGAGAACTGCGAACTGGTCGCGGTCAGCCGCGCGCGCGCCGAGCTGGCTGCATCATTCGCCCAGGAATTCGGGGCCCGCCGGCACTATGCGAACTGGCAAGACCTGCTGAACGATGACGCCGTTCAGGCGGTCTACATCGCCACGCCCGTCAACCTGCATGCGGCGCAAAGCATCGCGGCCGCGGAAGCCGGCAAACATGTGCTCTGTGAAAAGCCTCTGGCGATCAATGCGGCCGAATGCGATCGCATGATTGCCGCCGCGCGCGCGCACGGGGTCAATCTTGGGGTCGCATATTACCGCCGGTTCTATCCGGTGATTGAACGCGCGAAACAATTGATCGCAGCGGGAGAAATCGGGCAGCCCGTCCTGGCCCAGATAAATGCGTTCGAGTTCTTCAATCCCGTTTCCGATCATCCGCGGTCCTGGCTGCTGCACAAGCAGCGATCAGGTGGTGGACCAATGTTCGACTTCGGCTGTCATCGAATCGAAGTGTTCGCAAATCTGCTTGGCCCAATTACCGAGGTCAAAGCGCAAACAGCCAATGTCGTTTTTGCCAGGGAAGTCGAAGACACGGCCACCGCGCTCTTTCGCTTTGAAAGCGGCGCCTGCGGCGTGCTGTCGGTGACGCACGCAGCGCGCGAGGCCCAGGACACCCTCGACATTTTTGGTTCGCAGGGCTCGCTGCACATTTCGAATCTCAACGCCGGCTGGCTGCGCGTGTTATCTGGTGAGGCTCAGCGGGAGGAACAACACCCACCGGCGGCGAACCTGCACGCTCCGCTTATTCACGATTTTGCAGAGGCCGCAATCAACGGCCGCGAGCCGGCCGTCAATGGTGAAACGGGTCGAATGGTGGCCTTGTTAGAGGAAGAAATCTACGGTCAGGGTTAAGCGACCGGCTCAGTAACGCATGACTTTGATCTGAGGTTATTCCGCAGCCGGCTGAAACCGAGTGTGAACCAAGCATGACTTCAGAAACTCGTAGCGCACCTGTGGAGGGCGCGTCATTACAGGAGTCACCGCAGCGCTGGTGGCTGTTGGCGTTGCTGTTCGCGGCGATGCTCGTCAGCTATGTGCATCGCGGGGCGTTCAGCGTGGCGGCGCCGTTCATGGCCACGGAACTCCATCTGACCAAGACGGAGATGGGGGTCATACTGTCGGCGTTTTTCTGGATTTATGCCTTCATGCAAATTCCGGCCGGTTGGGTCGTCGACCGGTTCGGCACTAAGCGCGCGTATTCACTTGGCTTCTTGTTCTGGTCTTTGGCTGCCGCGGTCGAGGCCGCGGCCAGGGGCGCAGTTTCGCTTGTCGGCATGCGCATCGCGATTGGCGCCGGACAGGCGATCACTTTTCCCGCCAGTGCGCGCGCGGTCGCGAACTCTTTCAAAGAGCGTGAGCGCGGCGCGGTCACCGGAATTTATCTCACCGGCGCGCGGTTTGGGACGGCGCTGGTCAATGCCGTCGGCGCGCTGTTCCTGGCGCGCTACAGCTGGCGGCTCTTCTTCCTGGTAATGGGCATCGCTCCGCTCATCTGGCTTTGGCCGTGGAACAGGTTTCTTCAGAAGTGGGAGACGGCGCCGCGAAACAAGAGTTTCGCCGAGAAGAGCGACATGTCCTTTATGCAGACCGTGATGCTTTTGCGTCGCCGCAGCGTCTTCGGAATTTTTCTCGGCTTCTTTGCTTACGACTATGTCTGGTTTGTCTTTATCACCTGGCTGCCTGGATATCTTTCGCTCGAACGTGGATTTTCGTCCCGAGATTTGGCGGTCTACAGCTCTGTTCCTTATCTACCGATGTCGGCCCTCATTATCGCGTCGGGTTTTATCAGCGACTGGCTGGTCAGACGCGGACGAACAGAGAAACACGTCAGACGCTGGTTCATTATTGTCGGCCTGGCGATCGGCTGTTTGATTGTTCCGGCGGGACTGGTTGCGAATAAGTTGACGGCCGTGTGGTTGCTGACGATCTCGCTGTGCGGCTTGGGCATCTGTTCGCCGAATACGTGGACCTTGACGCAGGCGGTTTGCGAGAAGAGGATTGTCGGGTCGGTGAGCGGCATTCAGAATTTTGGCGGCAATGTGGGCGGCATCATCGCGCCGGCGCTAACCGGGTATCTGGCCCACGTGACGAATTCATTTGCGGTGGCCTTTGCCGTCGCCGGCGGCGTGCTGGTGATGGGAATGCTGGCGTACGCATTATTGATTAAAGAAGACGTGCGGCAATAGGTCCCATATGTCCCATAAGTCCCATAGGTCCCATAGGACGAATGGGACCTATGAGACCTATGAAAACCTATGAAATCACCTGAAGAACTTCGCAGCCACCGCTGGTTCAGCGGAGAGAACCTTCGTGCCTTTACCCATCGTTCGCGCGCCAAGCAGATGGGCTACGCGCTTGAGGACTTTAGCGGTAAACCCGTCATTGCCATCGTCAACACCTGGAGCGATCTGACTACCTGTCACAGCCATTTCCGTACCCGCGCCGAAGAAGTAAAACGCGGTGTTTGGCAGGCCGGCGGCTTTCCGGTTGAGTTGCCGGCGATGCCGGTAAATGAAACCTTCATGAAGCCCAGTCCGATGATGTATCGGAATTTTTTGGCGATGGAGACCGAAGAGTTGTTACGCAGCCAGCCGATCGATGGCGCCGTTTTGATGGGCGGATGCGATAAGACCACGCCGGGATTGTTGATGGGCGCAATCAGCATGAATATTCCGGCAATCTATCTGCCCGCCGGTCCCATGCTGCGCGGGAACTGGAATGGTCAGGTGCTTGGTAGCGGCAGCGATGTGTGGAAATATTGGGATGAAAAACGCGCCGGAAAAATAACCGACTGCGAATGGAACGAGATGGAAGATGGCATCGCGCGCTCGCCGGGTCATTGCATGACGATGGGCACGGCTTCCACCATGACGTCGATTGCGGAGGCGCTGGGGATGACTTTGCCCGGCGCTGCCTCAATCCCCGCTGTTGACGCAAATCACTCGCGCATGGCCACGGCCTGTGGCCGCCGGATAGTCGAGATGGTCTGGGCCGATCTGAAGCCGCGCGACATTCTCTCTCGGGAATCATTCGAAAACGCGATCACCACCGATATGGCGATCGGCGGATCGACCAACGCGATCATTCACCTCGTCGCTTTGGCGGGACGCGCCGGTATCCAACTCGAACTGAAGCAGTTCGACGACATCTCGCAACGCACGCCGATGATCGCAAACCTGCGTCCCTCTGGTCAGTACCTGATGGAGGATTTCTATTATGCCGGCGGCTTGCGGGCCCTGTTGAATGAGATTCGCGATCTGCTGCACCTGGATTGTCTGACGGTCTCAGGCACGACGGTCGCGGAAAATATTGAAGGCGCCCGGCTCTCTAATCGCGATGTGATTAAGTCAATGGAGAGTCCGGTTTCGGCCAGCGGGGGGACCGCGGTCCTGTACGGCAATCTGGCGCCTGATGGCGCCGTAATTAAACCGACGGCGGCTGAACCGCGTTTGCTCAATCACGCCGGCCGCGCCGTCGTGTTCAGTTCTTATGACGAAATGTTGGATCGAGTTGACGACGACGCGCTCGACGTCGATGAGAACTCGGTCCTGGTCTTGCAGAACGCCGGGCCGCTGGGAGGGCCGGGTATGCCGGAGTGGGGAATGCTGCCGATTCCCAGAAAGCTGCTGCGCCAGGGTGTTCGCGATATGGTCCGCATTTCGGACGCGCGCATGAGTGGCACTTCCTATGGCGCTTGCGTGTTGCATGTAGCCCCCGAATCATTTGCCGGCGGGCCGCTGGCCCTGGTGCGCGATGGGGATTTGATCGAACTGAGCGTCAGTAAGCGCAAGCTCAATTTGCTGATCGACGATGACGAACTGGCCCGGAGACGCGCAGCCTGGAAGCCGCAGCCGCCGCGTTACCAACGTGGCTTCGGCGCCTTATACGTTGAGCACGTTACCCAGGCAAACCTGGGCTGTGACTTTGCTTTCATGTCCGCCGCCGGCGAAACACCTGAGCCTGAGATTCATTAAAATTATGCGAACCCTGATTATTTGCGCGGCGCTGGCAGGGCTGTTTTGCTGCGGCGCAGGGAAAGTAGCCGCGGCTCCGCGAACGCTGGACATCTATTTCATCGACGTGGAGGGCGGCGCGGCCACTCTCATCGTTACACCCGCCGGCGAGTCGTTGCTGATCGATACCGGATTCCCGGGCGACCGCGATGCCGCGCGCATCGCGCACGTGGCGCTTGAACTCGCAGGTCTCAAGCAAATCGACCATTGCGTCGTCACCCATTGGCATCGAGACCATGTCGGAGGCGTTGCGCCGCTGGCAAAACTGATTCCCATCAAGAATTTTTACGATCATGGCTTGCCGGCAACGATTGCCGCGGACATGCAGGTGGAAAATGTTGAGGCTTATAAAACCGCTACCCAGGGTCAATCGATCGCGTTAAAGCCCGGCGACCGGATCAAGCTGCGCACGCTGAAGTCTCTGCCGGCGCTGGGCGTAACTGTATTGGCGGCCGGCGGCATGGTGGTCGGAGAACAGTCGAGGGAACCGCAGATTCGGCCGTGCGGCGATAACTTCCAGCCGAAAGCTGAAGACACTACGGACAATGCGAACAGCATTGGAGTGCTGCTGAAATTTGGCAGCTTCGTCTTTTTTGATGGCGGCGATCTCACCTGGAACATAGAGAACCGGTTGGTGTGCCCGCACAACCTGGTGGGGCGAGTGGATGTTTACCAGGTGGACCATCACGGCACCGACTTGAGCAATAACCCGTCCCTCGTGCGCGCCCTTGAGCCGAACGTGGCGATCATCGATAGCGGTCCGCGCAAAGGGGCCGAGCCGAACACGCTCGCGACTTTGAAGCACAATCCCAACCTCGGTGCGATTTTCCAAATACACCGAAACCTGCGCACCACTGATAACGACAACACGATGTCCGGATATATCGCGAATGAAGCAGAGAACTGCGAGGGCAATTTCATCAAGCTCTCGGTCGCCGCAGACGCGCGCTCGTATCAAGTGAGTATTCCCGCAAAACAGCTCAGCTGGCGCTATCGGACCAGGGGTCGTTAGCGCCGGAAGCCGGCCGCCAGGCTGTCCGCACAATTCACAGATTCTTGCTCGCCAGAAACACCTCCGAAAAAAGTGCTTGACATCGTTAACGGTAACGACCTAGTATCCGTTACCGGTAACGCACATAGACCAAGTCGTCTCTGACGCGATTGGCAACAGTGGGGACGAAAATCCAGCAATAATTGTTTTAGACCGTTAGTTCCATCCTTTATCGCTGTTACAGAAGCTGCCGTAAAGCGTTGCGCGCGGCGGTTGAATTAACGAAGAGACGCTTGCAAGCCCCTGCGCTGCGCGCGCTCCATGCTGTCTGCAAAGGAGACTGTGATGTCCGCACTGCACCTTAAGAAGCTGTCGCGTTACTTTGATTTTCATTCCCTGCTGATGGCGGTAGTTGTTTTGGGGGCGAGCCTGTTGCTTGCTTCAACTGTTTTAGGCCAGACGATCACCGGCGCTATCTCGGGCACAGTGGTTGACCCGAACGGCGCGAATGTGCCGGGGGCCACCATCACACTCACCAACGACCAGACCAACGACAAGCGTGAACAGCCCACCAATGAAGCCGGCCTTTTCCGGTTTGCCTCAGTTCAGCCGGGCGTATACACCCTGCGGATCGAGCACGCCGGATTCGAGACGTTGCAGCGGACCAAAGTCGTCCTCAGCGCCAATGAAAACCTGGCCCTCGGAGACCTGACGCTGAAGACGGGGCAGGTGACCGAGACGGTGACTATCACCAGCGAAGGACAGATAGTCGAAAAGGAAAGCAGCGATCTGACGGCGCGGCTGACTTCAGATCAAATCAATCTGATTTCGACCAAGGGCAGAGACGTCACCTCTTTGCTGCGGCTGCTGCCCGGCACATCGAACATTCCTGATATCGAAGCGGTAGGAAATGGTTTTGGAACTACGCTGCCGACCTTCTCAGGGCAGCGCACCAGATCGACAGTGGCGACCGTGGATGGACTAAACGCCAGTGAACCGAGCGGCAGCAATCTGCTCAGCATGACCACCAGCCTTGATGCCATCTCCGAAGTGAAAGTGCTGCGCGACAATTACGCGGCGGAATACGGCAATAACGGCGGCGCGATGATCAATATCGTGACCAAAGGCGGCGGTAGCGATTTCCGCGGCACTGCCTATTACTTCGTGCGCAACGAAGCCCTCAACGCCAACAATTTCTTCAGCAACAAAGCGGGACTTCCGCGGCCTTTGTATCGATTCAATTACTGGGGCTTCAACCTCAGCGGGCCCATGCCTCTGCCGAAGTTTGGCGAGGGCGGCCACTCGTTAATCAAGGGCAAGGCCTTCTTCTTTTTCAACATGGAGAAGCCGCACACGATTACGCCGACTGATCCGGTGTTCGTAACGGTGCCGACTGCGCTCGAACGCCAGGGTGACTTCTCGCAATCAAAGAACAGCAGCGGCGCGACGCCGGTGATTCTCGACCCGCTGACTGGTCTCCAGTTTCCGGGAAATAAAATTCCGGACAATCGCATCAACAAGAGCATGCAGAACGTGCTCAAGTATTATCCTTTGCCCAATTCGCCGACCGCGGCTATTCCCGGCCGATACACTTTCCAGCGCAGCGTCGATGTTCCCAAGCACAGCTACATGTTCCGCCTGGATTTCAAACCGACCAGCAAGGACAACCTGTATTACAAGGCGCAGTGGTGGACTTCAGATAATGAAGGCACGGCTACGTCGGGTTGGCCCAACGGGTCGAATGGCGTCGATCGCTGGGGCATTCGCTCGCACTATCTATACAAGGACAATGGCTGGCCGGGATCGGTCAATTGGGTGCACATCTTCAATGCCGCCGTGGTCAACGAATTCAATATCGGCGTACGCAAGGACACTGAAGGTTTTATTCCGACGACGGGCTTCGCGGAAGGTCTTTCCCGCGCGACCCTGAATTACACCGCGCCGCAACTGTTTCCGGACAACAACACCAAGCTCAACCTGATTCCGTTGATGAACGGATGGAGCAGCGTGGCCGGCAATCCGGCCAACATCAGCTGGCTTAATCGCTGGGGCGAGGTTGGTGAAGACCATATCAAGCCTGGCATTGCCGATAACATCTCTTATGTGCGCGGCACGCACAGCTACAAGTTCGGAATCTATTATGAACGGCTGTTGAATCGCGAGGCGCCAGGCGGCAACTGGTCGGGCCAGTTGGATTTCGGCACCGGCACGACCACCGGTTTCACGACGGCCGCAGGTAATACCGGCTACGCGTATGCCAACGCGCTCCTGGGAAATTTCAACACTTACACGGAACAGCTGTCGCGCCCGTTTACCAATTTAGAGCTCGAATTGACGCAGTGGTACGCGCAGGATCAGTGGAAGATCAATCGCAAATTCACGCTGAACTACGGCATGCGTTTCGAGGCGCATTCCGGCCAGCGCCAGCTGGACGATCAGGGCTCCAACTTTGATCCGGCCCGCTTCGATCCGGCCAAGGCAGTGTTGCTTTATGTGCCTTACTGCTCGGGGCAGCCTAATGGCATCCCCGCCTTCGGCACGGCCTGCGCGGCGGCGAACCAATTTGCCGTCGATCCGCGCATTGCCAATCCGACGGGAGCACAACTCTTAAATAAGAATCTGGTCAGGGCGATTATTCCCGGCACCGGCGATCCGCTCAACGGCCTGATGTTGCCGGGCGATCCGGCGACACCCAAAGGCTACCGTCACACGAGGCCGATCGATCTGGAACCGCGCGTCGGGTTCGCCTGGGATTTGTCCGGCAATGGCAAGACTGTAATTCGCGGAATGGGCGGCGCGTATCACATGCCGCGGGTCGGTGGCGGGACTGGCGGCGCCAGCAGTCTCGGGGGGAATCCGCCGCAACAACGTACCTTCCAAATTCTCAACGGCAATATCGACAATCTGACGAACCTGGTGAACACCGCGGCGCTTTACCCGGTGGCCATCTCAGCCCTGGAGTTGAATTCGAAAACTCCGACCACCTACAACTTCTCGATGGGCGTGCAGCGGGACATTGGTTTCAAAACTGTGATCGAGGCGAGTTATGTCGGCGCCTTCGCGCGGCACCTGGGCGAGCGCCGCAACATCAATGGCGTGCCTGATGCCGCGCGCTTCGTCGATTGCACAATCTCGGCGAAATACAACGTGCCCTGCAATGTGCAGAACCGCGATCCATTTACCGCCAGCAGCGCCAAGAACAACGATTTCCTGCGGCCCTTCCGCGGCTATAGCGACATCAACCTGGTGAGCTGGAGCGGTACTTCGAATTACAACTCGCTGCAGATCCAGGCCAACCGCCGCTATACGAAAGGTTTCCAGTTCGGCGTCGCTTACACCTACTCGAAATCGCTCGATTATGCGAATGACGATTCGTCGGATCTTTCTTTCCCGCGGCCGTACAAGGCTTTTAATTACGCCACGTCTGATTTCGATCAGACGCACATCATGACCATCAACTACAGCTACGATCTGCCGGGCGTCAATAAAAACCACAGCGGCTTCGTGCGGGCGTTTCTGAACAACTGGCAACTCTCCGGAACAACCTCGTACGCGACGGGCCGGCCCAAGAACAATATCAGTGTCAGCTACACGTCCGGCACGGCGACGATAACCGCGGGACAGATATGTCCGGCGGGATCGATTCAGACCTCCGCCACGGTGTGCACGATGATCACCGATTTCACCGGTGGTCAGGTGAACGCGCGCGCGGTGATCAACTGCGATCCGACCAAGGGCGCGAGCGGCGCCGACAGCACCGGCCTGGCCTACGTGATTAATCGCAGTTGCTTTACGAATCCCACCGGGTTGGGGCAGATCGGCAGTATGCCGCGCAATCCGGTGCGCATCCCGGCGATCTTTAATAATGACGTCGCCATATTTAAGAACATTCCGGTGGGAGAGAAGCGATCGTTCCAGCTGCGCTGGGAGATCTACAACATTTTCAATCACCCGAACTTTGACGACATCGACGGCACGCTGACTTTTGGATTGGTGCAGAACAATCCGGGTGGTTCTGGGGTGGCGTGCACGGCTGCCGGAAATACCTGCACGGCGACCGTGCAGATGACCCGCAACACCTTCGGCACGCCGACGACGGCCCGCACGCCGCGCGTGATGCAGGGATCGATTCGTTTGAACTTTTAGTCACCTTGGAGTGCGCCGATTTGTGGGCGCTTTGCGGGCAAATTGAAACCAAAGCGGAGACTAGTCACCGCACTCCAGGATTAGAACTTTACGCCTTTGGCAGACCCGATGAAGGAGGGCGAAATTATGCAGTTTCTAAAGAGGGCGTGCATCGCCGCTTTGTTTGTAATCATCGCCGGCATTTCGGCGCCGGCGCAGACCGCCACCGGTGAGGTCAATGGTACGGTTACCGATCCTAACGGCTCGGCTGTGCCGGGCGCGACCGTGACCTTGATCGATCAGGCAACCAAGGTTTCGGCCGACGCCACTTCAAATCAAAGTGGTTACTTCACCTTCGTGAATTTGAAGCCGGCCACCTACACCTTGATGGTCGAGGCAAAGGGCTTCAAGAAGTCCCTGACCAACGCCTTTGTCCTGGGGGTCAGCGAAACGCTCACCAAGAACCTGGCTCTGGCTCTCGGCGAGATGTCCGAGGTCGTGGAAGTTTCGACGGCGTCTGAATTGGTCCAGTCGTCGTCTTCCGAGCTGGGCACGGTGATCAATGAAAGGACCGTCGAGGACCTGCCGCTGAACGGCCGGAACTTCACGCAACTTCTGACGCTGACACCGGGAGTTACGCCCGTGTCGACTTCCCAGAACAAAAGCATCGGCGGCGTCGAAGGCAATGTCGGCATCCCGGGTTCCGGTTTCGTCGATCCTTCATTTCACGGCATGCAGAATCGTTCGAAGCTGTACTTCTTCGACGGCATTATCAATACGAATGTGCGCGGGCCGACCTACAACGTAATTCCCAACATCGACGCGGTGCAGGAATTCAAAGTCGTCGGCCAGGATGCCAAGGCAGAGTTCGGCGGCGCCATGGGCGGCATTATGAATATGGTTTCACGATCCGGTGGCAACGCCTTTCATGGGTCGGCATTTGAATATGTGCGCAACGACGCCTTTGACGCGCGCAACAGCTTTGATGTCTGCACGACCGCGCGTTGCGGCACGGCGACGGGAGTGCCGAAGAAGCCGCTGCCGTTTCGCCAGAACCAGTTCGGCGCCGTCGTGAGTGGGCCCGTGATTAAGAACCGCACGTTCTTTTCATTCAGTTACGATGGCTGGCGCTACAGTCAGCCGGGACTCGCGCTCGCCTACGTGCCGACGGCCGCGGAGATAAACGGGGACTTTACCAACACGCCGTTCCGTCAACAGATATTCAATCCATACTCGACCAGACAGGTCGGTACCAGCTTTGTTCGCGATCCCTTCCGTTGCGATGCGGCCGGAAATCCCTTGCCGGTCAACGCCTCAAAGCAGCAGGACCAAACAGTCGGCGCTGCCTGCTTCAAGATTCCGCAGGCGCTAATCTTCGCGCCGATGCAAAACTTCTTTAAGACTTACTCGCCGACCCCGAACTTTAGCGGCGATCCGCAGAACAACTTTGCCCAGAGTCGTCCGACAATCAATAACGCGAACGGCTGGCAATTCAGAATCGATCATCGCCTCCGTGATGACGACAATGTGTTCTTCCGGTTTACGCAGCAGGTCGTGACCGTCTCGAACCCGCTGGGCGAAGACGGTTCGACCGGCGGCAGCGGCAAAGGTAGAAACTATGGCGGCGGCTGGACGCACACTTTCGGTCCGAAGTTGATTCTCGACGTGCGGGCCGGTTACGCCGGCCGGCCCGGAGTTGATTCAAGTCAACAGAATCAGCATGCGGCCGGGCTGGATCCCTTGAAGCAGAACGGCTTCATCGATGTCGATAAATACAACGGTCTCCTGGTTACGCTGGCCAACTGGACGGCCGGGGGCAACGGGAACTTTGGCATTCGCGGCCCGGCCCTGCGCGAGAATCCGAACTGGAGCGTTGCGCCGGGTATTACCTGGATCAAGGGCAACCACAACCTGAAAATGGGCGCGTGGTACATCGAAGCCAAGCGAATTCAACTGAATACTTTTCAAACCTACACGTTTGCCAACGGCCAGACCGGCAACCCGACATCGAGTTCCAGCGGGCTGTCGCTGGCCTCGGCGCTGCTTGGTTTTCCCAACAGCTTCACGGCGCAACTTCCCGTCCTGCACGGGGGCGCGGTGCAATTCAAATATGGATCATGGGCCGGCTATGCGCAGGATGAATGGAGAGTCAGTCGCAATGTCGTCTTGAGCCTGGGCGTCCGCTATGACTATCTGACGCAGCCCAAGACCCTGGATGGCCGCTTGTGGAATAACCTCGATATTCAAAACAAGCGCTGGATTATCGGCGCTGCTGAGATGCCGCCCAAATGCAGCGTCACCAATGCCGCGCCATGCATTCCTGATTCGTTCTTCTCTGATCCGCACTTCAACAATGTAGTGCTGGCCGGCAAGTCGTTCTTTGCGCCGGCCCCGGTGCGCGACAATCTGGGTCCGCGCATAGGTGTGGCCTGGTCAATTGATTCCCGCAACGTGATCCGCGCCGGCTATGGCCTTTACTTCGATCCGCTTCCGGCGCGCAGCCAATATGGGCAGAACGATCTGGAAGCAGCAGTGTGGCCGGATGCGACTGCCTTTGCCAGCCCGACCGGAACCAACGCCCCGCTCAGTTTTACCAACGGCACCGCTTTCAACATCATTCAATTTCAGTCGCAGGGATTTGCGAAGCCCTTGCCGGTGAATACGCCCTGGGGGGTGGGCAGCTTCGATGACGATCCGAACTACAAGGACCCTTACTCGCACCAGTGGCACGTCGAGTACCAACGCGAGTTGGGCCGGGCGAACATGCTGTCCGTCGCTTACGTGGGAAGTATCAGCCGGCGTCTGCCGTATTCGGGCCTGGCCAACTCGGCGAGTCAGACGCTGGTAAATCCCTGCGCCGCGACCGATGCGACTTGCCGCGCAACCTTTGCCGCTCAGGTTGATCAGCTTCGCTTGATGCCCTGGGTCGGCGCCGGTCTTAATTACACTCTGTCGACGGGCCGGGCGCGCTACCGGGCGCTCGAGACAAAGTTCCAACGGCGACTCACGAATGGCCTCAGCACCCTGGTCGCTTACACCTGGGGACAATCGAAAGACACCGGCAGCGGTTATTTCAACGTCGAGAACGGACCAGGCGGAGCTTCGACCATTCAGAATTATTGGGACCAAAGCACGGCCTGGGGCGTCTCGTCCTACAACGTTCCTCATTTTCTGTCATGGGCGACAATTTATGAGCTGCCGTTCGGCAAAGGGAAGAAGTGGCTGCAGAGCGGTCCCGCGTCGTGGTTCCTGGGCAACTGGCAATCGAACTTTATTGCCCAGGCGCGCAGCGGAGCGCCCTACAACATCATTGTCACCGGCGATTTGGCGAATCTCGGCGGCAGCGCTTCGCTCCAGGGCCTGAGCACGCCGAACAATTATCTGCGGCCTAATATGATCGGCAATCCCTTCCTGGCCGGGCCGGTGGCCGCCAATCCCGATCCGCTTTGCCAGAAGACGATTTCGCAAGGCGGCCGCGCGGCCGATCAAGTGCGCTCGATCGTGAGTTGGTTCAACCCGTGCGCGTTTGGTGTTCCCAACAACACGGGCGCGTTCGGAAATCTCGATCGCAACGCCTTCAAAGGTCCGTCGGTTTACAACGTCGACCTGTCGATGTTCAAGAGCATTCCCATCGGCGAGCGTTTCAAGATCCAACTGAAGATGGAAGCCTTCAATGTTTTCAACATTCAGAATTGGGACACGCCCGCCAACGGCAACTTGACCTTGAATTCAAGTGGTTCCACGATTGCTGCCGGCGTGGGCAAGATTTCCAATCTGGCTCAGGGAACGACGCCGCGGCAGATTCAATTTGGCATACGTTTGACGTTCTAGGACTCGAAGATGAATCGCAGAGACTACTTAACCATTATGGGTGCGGCCGCCGGAGCCTTGGCGACCGCCGGACCTTCCGAACTTGCTTTGGGCCAGCAACAGCCAGCCGACAGTGGCGCGCCGACAACTTCGACCGTGGAGGATCGAGCGCGCCGCATGAAGTGGTGGCATGAAGCCAGGTTCGGAATGTTTATTCACTGGGGCCTCTACAGCACGCTCGGCCGTCACGAGTGGGTGATGGAGAACGAGGGCATTCCGGTTAGCGAATACGAAAAGCTGGCCCCCAACTTCAAGCCGGTGCCGAACGCCGCGCGGGCCTGGGCCCAGTTAGCCAAACGCGCCGGCATGAAGTACATGGTGATGACCACCAAGCACCACGAAGGCTTTTGCAACTTCGATACGAAGCTGACCGATTACTGCGCGCCGAAACAGGGGCCCGGCCGCGACCTGGTCAAAGAATATGTGGCCGCCGCGCGCGCCGAAGGCCTGCGGGTCGGGTTCTATTATTCGCTGATGGATTGGCATCATCCCGACGGCGCGACCTGCAAGACGGATGAAAGTTGCCGCCGCCGTTTCGTCGATTACATCCACGGTCAGGTGAAGGAGCTGGTGACCAATTACGGCAAGCTCGACATCCTCTGGTATGACGTGGCCTGGCCGCTCGACGCGAAAGGTTGGGAATCGGTCGAGATGAATACGATGGTGCGAAAGCTTCAGCCCGACATCATCATCAACAACCGTTCCAAGATTCCGGAAGACTTCGATACGCCGGAGCAGAGGATTGAAGCATCGCAGAACCGCCCGTGGGAATCGTGCATGACCCTGAACGACAGTTGGGGCTATCACGCCTCTGATGTTAACTGGAAGAGTCCCACGACTGTGATTCGCAACCTGATCACCTGCGCGCGCGATGGCGGCAATTATCTCCTGAATATTGGCCCCAAACCGGACGGCACAATTCCGGAAGAGAGTGTGCGCATCCTCACTGCCGTCGGCGACTGGATGAGCAAGAATGGCGCGACCATCTATCAATCAGATCCTTGTCAGCCGCGGCGCGGCAATTACCTGAGTTTCACACGCAAAGGCTACACGCTTTACGCGCACGTGCACTATTGGCCGGGAGAAACCGTGGTCATCGGCAATCTCTTGAACAAGGTTTCGTCGGCAAAGTTCTTCGCGACAGGCGAACCGGTGAAGTTTCAGCAGGACGACTACCGGATAAAATTAACCGGATTGCCAAAGCAGGCGCCTGACCTGGTTACCACCTTTGCGCTGGAGTTGGACGGTGAGCCGAAGCAGGACCACGAAGGGAAGCGGGCGGTGAAGCCGCGCGCGCCCGCCTATAAGTCTGCCTAGCGTTGCGCGCCAGGACGTTTCGATTTTTGATTTGATATTTGATATTTGACATCTGCTATTTGTTATTTAATGACTCGTGTTAGTCGTAAGATGGAAAATGTGAAATGTCCAATGACAAATAACAAATAATATGATCGTCGACAGTCATCAGCACTTCTGGCAGGTTGGGCGCTTTGATTATCCGTGGATGACGCCTGAGCTGGGCGTGCTCTGTCGCGATTATTTACCGCCGGCGCTGCGGCCAATCCTGGAGCGGAACGGCGTCTCGCGGACTGTGCTGGTCCAGGCCAGCAACAGCATTGACGAGACGCGCTGGCTTTTGCGCCTGGCGGACGAGAACCCGTTCATCGCCGGCGTGGTCGGCTGGGTCGATCTGCAAGGCGACGATGTGGGTGATCAATTGCAGGAGTTGACGGCTCATGCGAAGTTCAAAGGCGTCCGGCATCTGTCGGAAAGCGAACCGGCGGACGATTGGATTGCTCAGCCGCGCGTAATCCATGGCTTGCGTGAGCTGGCGTCGCGCGGCTTGGCTTATGACCTGCTGGTCCATACGCGCCATCTGAAATATGCGCGGACGGCAGTTAACGAATGCCGCGACTTGCGGTTTGTGATCGATCATGCGGCGAAACCGCCGGTGGCCCGGGCTGAAATTGATGAGTGGGCCCGCGAGTTGAAATCGCTTGCCGGCGCCGCGAATGTCTGGTGCAAGCTGTCGGGACTGGTAACGGAAGCAAATTGGAGCAACTGGAGGGTTGAGGATTTTGTTCCCTACGTTGACAAGGTGCTCGAATACTTCGGGCCGCAGCGGATGATGTTCGGAAGTGATTGGCCGGTCTGTTTGTTGGCCGCATCGTATGAGCAGGTCATCGAGACCTTTCAGACATTGTTGGCCGAGTTGAATGATGACGATCGCGAGCTGATCTTTTCACGGAACGCGTTGGGGTTTTATCGGATCGAGGAGGAGATTGAGTCAGTACCGGGAGCAGTAGCGACCGGATCATGATGGTTCCTGGCAGAGAGAGTATCTGCTTCCACTGTATGTAACTGGTCGATCCGGTTGCTACCGCTTCCGGTGCTGACACGAAAGCGGCGTCCAGCCGCCGCACTCCAAATTTATGTCACAGACTTATTTCATTACCGGGGCTCAGGGCTGCATCGGCTCATGGATCGTAAAGGCGCTGACCGAACGTGGCGACACCGTTTTTGTATTCGATCGCAGCGACGACAGTCGCCGGCTGGCCGCCATCATGTCGGCGGAAAACGTGGCGCGGGTGAGCTTCATCTCGGGTGACATTACTGACGTGAGCGCCGTGCGCGCAGCCCTCGAAGTATCGGGCGCGCGCCGCATTATTCATCTCGCCGGATTGCAGGTCCCGACCTGCAAGGCCGATCCCGTCGCCGGAGCGTTTGTGAATGTCATCGGCTCGCTCAACGTTTTTGAATGCGCCAAAGCCGCCGGCGCCGAGCGGGTCGTCTACGCCAGTTCGGCCGCCGTTTATGGCGACGCCGACGTCCCGGTCAGCGAAAGCGCCGCGACCGAGCCGGTAACGCACTATGGAGTTTTCAAACGGGCGAACGAAGGAAACGCGCGAGTCTACTTTTTGGACCAGGGGCTGAACAGCGTCGGATTGAGACCGTTGACCGTGTATGGAGTCAATCGGGATACCGGGCTGACGAGCGATCCCACGAAGGCGATGAAGGCCGCGGTGATGGGCGTCCCGTTTCATATTCGCTTCGGCGGCGCTACTGACTTTCTTTATGTCGAGGACACTGCCGCCGCCTTCATTGCCTGTGCCGATCGCGCGCCCGATGGGGCCCATGTGTTCAACCTGCACGGCGAGACGCTGGAGATTGAACGAATCGCCGGCGCCATTAATCAAACTGCCGGAAGTGATTTGGTTACCTTTGGTGGCCCGCCCATCCCAATTGCCGCCGCCATCGACGACGCGGCCATCCAACAGGCCATTCCGGATTTGCCGTCGACACCACTGGCGGACGGGGTTCGCAAAACGATGCAGCAGTTCAGCGAATTGCACGCGCGCGGGCGGCTCGACACCGGCGACATCGCCGCTGAGATTGCTGCGGCGCGGGAGAAAAGAGTTTGAGTACCTCAATTGAAACATGCGAGAGCCCGGCGGCCGGCGAACAGTCCGGGGCGACCATGCGGGCCGGAGTGCTCTGCGGCGTGGAGCGAGTCGAGGTGCGCGATGTGCCCTTGCCCGGAGCCGGCGCCCACGAAGTCGTGGTCCGGGTGGCGGCCGTGGGACTGTGCGGGACGGACGCGCAGATCTTCGCCGGCCATGCCAACTACAACACGGATGAATATGGACAACCGATTCCGTTCGACGTAGATCCGCAAATTCTTGGTCACGAAATTAGTGGCGTGGTTGAAGAAGCGGGCAGCGGCGTGCAGGACCTCTCCGCCGGGGATCGGGTCATTATCGATCAGGGGTTGAATTGTGTAAGTCTCAGACGCGAATCTCTCTGCGAATACTGTGACACCGGCCATTCACATCAATGTGAGTTCTACGCCGAACATGGGATCACGGGTTTGCCCGGCGGATTAGCGGAGTTCATTTCAGTCCCGGCCGTCAATGTCATACCGATTCGCAGTGACCTGGTGGCGGCTGAAGCGGCGATGGCGGAACCGCTGGGATGCGTGATACATGCGGCCGATGCGTCGATGCGCGCGCAAGCGCGTTACCACCTCAACGGCAACGCCCAGGGCCGCCGGGTCCAGTCGATTCTGGTCTGCGGCTCGGGACCGGCCGGTTTGATGTTCGTGCAGTATTTGCGGCGCGTGCTGGGCTACGACGGCTTGTTACTGGTAAGCGAACCGAACGCCGCCAAGCGCGGTCTGGCCATGGACTTTGGCGCCGACCGGGAAATCGATCCCGGAGATCGCGATGCGGTCGAGGCGGTGCATGAATACACGAACGGCCAGGGAGTCGATTACCTGATCGAAGCTTCGGGCGCCGGGCGCGTGCTGGCCTTCATCCCCGGTCTGATTCGGAAACAGGCGACGGTCCTCCTTTATGGACATGGACATGCCGGAGTGGACCTGAGTGTCCTGAACAACCTGATGTTTCGCGAGCCCACGCTGGTGACGCCGGTCGGCGCCTCGGGGGGATTCGAGGCTGACGGCCGCCCCTCGGCATATCTGCGCGCGTTGCATCTCATCGAACAAAGAACAATTGAAGTCGCTCCGCTAATCACCCACCGCTACACTGCTCTCGACTCTGTGCAAGCTGCCCTGGCCCGCGACATTCATACACCCGGTTACATTAAGGGAGTGGTCACGCTTTAGGAGAATTGTCGATTTGCGATTGCCGATTGCCGATTGATCTATATACTCCCGTGGTGACTGATCTGTGTTTGCGGTGATCGATTTATGATGCCAGGCGGGGTTCAACCGGCAAGCGAAATTCAAAAATCGAAAATCAAGGTAGGCCTGTTCGTGACCTGCCTGGTGGACCAGCTGTGGAGCAGCGTGGGCACGAGCACGGTGGAAGTGTTGCGCCGGGCGGGTTGCGAAGTCGCTTTTGACGAGCGGCAGACGTGCTGCGGCCAGCCTGCCTTTAATACCGGTTATCGCACGGAGGCCAAACGGCTGGCGCGCCGGTTCATCGAATTATTCGAAGAGAGCGATGCGCAGTTTATTGTCAGTCCATCGGGTTCGTGCACGGCCATGGTCCATCACTACGACACGCTGTTTGCCGACGAAGAACCATGGCGGGTGCGGGCGCGCGCCGTCGCTGAGCGGACCATCGAATTGAGTTCGCTGCTTGTGCGCGAGCTGAAGGTACTCGACGTCGGTGCGCGCTTCGCGGGCCGGGTGACCTGGCATGACGCCTGTCATGGCCTGCGCGAACTGGGCGTTCGCGACGAGCCGCGCGTCTTGATTAAACAAGTGCGCGATGCAGAGCTGGTCGAACTGGAAAACTGCGATGCGTGCTGCGGCTTTGGCGGCACGTTTTCGGTGAAGTACCCGGAGATATCAGCGGCCATCCTCGAACGGAAAATTGAAACGATAAATGCCTCCGGCGTCGACGCCGTGGTCTCCGGAGACGCCAGTTGCCTGATGCAAATCGGCGGGCGTTTGTCGCGAATTGGATCGAAGGTGCGCGTGATGCATCTGGCGGAGTTGTTGGCGAGTAAGTGACTTGGAATTTGCCCCCGAGGCACAGAGACACAGAGATGCCGAAAGTTAAAAACGGTCGGACAGCTTTCTAGTGGCTAGGTATTTCTCCGTGGCTCAGCGCCTCTGTGGCTAATCTTCGAATGAACCATCCAACCAGCGAGACTTTCGATCGGAACGCCCGCGAGGCGCTGAATGACGCGCAATTGCGCGGCGCGCTGCGGAATGCGACTTCGCTTTTTGGGCAACGCCGGCTGGCGGCCGCGCGCAGTGTTTCGAATTGGGAAGACTTGCGTACCGAAGCGCGGCGCATCAAGGACGAAACGCTGCTGCACCTCGACAAATATCTCGAGGAGTTCACCGCGAATGCCGAAAAGGCCGGCGCGAAAATTTATTGGGCCCGTGACGCGGCCGAAGCAAATGACCTGGTCAAGCAGTTGGCCCGGGAGCGCCACGCGCGCCTGGTCGTCAAGAGCAAGAGCATGACGACCGAAGAGATTCATTTGAATGACGCGCTCGAGACCGTCGGCGTGGAAGCCTTGGAGACGGACCTGGGCGAATACATCATTCAACTCGCGGGCGAAACGCCTTCGCACATCATCGCGCCGGCGATTCACAAGACCCGGTATCAAATTGCGGATTTGTTTGTCGATAAACTCGGCATCGCGCCGACCGACGACATCGCGACCTTGACCGCCACCGCCCGTCGGGTGCTGCGGCAAAAATTCGCCGCCGCGGACATCGGGATTAGCGGCGTGAACTTCGGGGTGGCGGAAACCGGAACGATTCTGATTCTCGAGAACGAAGGTAATATTCGTTTGACCACGAGTCTGCCGAAAACTCACATCGCGGTAATGGGGATTGAGAAAGTCATTCCGCGGTTCGCCGATTTGGAGATGTTTCTCAAACTCCTGCCGCGATCCGGCACCGGCCAGCATCTGACTTCGTATCAATCGCTGATCACCGGCATCAAGCGGACGCCCGATCAGGAAGGGCCGGAAGAGTTACATATCATTCTGCTCGACAACGGCCGATCGAAGATGCTCCGGCATCCGACGACGCGGCAGTCGCTGGCTTGTATCCGCTGTGGCGCGTGTCTTAATGCCTGTCCTGTTTATCAGCAGATTGGCGGTCATGCATATGGATCCGTCTATCCGGGACCCATCGGAGCGGTGATTACTCCGCAGTTGATCGGATTGAAGAAAGCCGCGCAATTGCCGTATGCCTCCAGCCTGTGCGGCGCCTGCCGCGAAGTATGTCCGGTCAAGATTGATATCCCGGAGTTACTGTTGTACCTGCGGGCGCAGGTGAAGCAGGAGCCGCCGGCCGGCGGCGCGGCGACCGCGCCAATCAAGAAAAACAGGGCTGAATCCCTGGCCTTCAAAATGTGGGCGGCCGTGATGATGCGGCCGCGCTGGTATGAGTTGAGTGGCCGGGTGGCGCGGCTGTTTCAGCAGTTCGTCGTGCGAAACAACCGGATCGGCAAAGTTGGAGGATTTGTCGGAAGCGTGGCCCCGCCGCTGGCGGCCTGGACCGAGGCGCGCGATCTGCGGCCAATCGAAGCGAAATCATTTCGGGCCCAATGGCGAGAGCAGGGAAGTAGGGTGAAGCGGGAGGAGACGTCATGACGGCGCGCGAGGAGATCATGCAGTCCATTCGCGCCAATCTCGCGGCCAGTGCGGGCTTGCCGGTGCATCACGCTGGCGCGCCGGCGAACACGGCGGCCATTCCCGGCGATGAACATCACGATCGGACGCCTGTCGCCAGGTTCCGTGAGCGGCTTGAGTCGGTGGGCGGCCACTGCTTCATCGTCTCGCGGGCAGAAGATGCCAGTCGCGTCCTGGAGGAAATCCTGACCAGCCTGAACAGCGCCAGGCGCATCGCTTTGTCCGACGCGCCGCTGGTCGCGGAACTCATGAGCGGTATTGAGAAAGACGAGATTAATGTCTGCCCCGCGGCCGCGGATCTCTTTGCTTATGATGTCGGCATCACCTCGGCGCAGGCGGCCATCGCGGAAACGGGAACTGTGATTCTTCAGGCCGAGAATGAGCGGCACCGCCTGATATCTCTGTTGCCGCCGGTCCACATCGCCATCGTCAGGGCCGGCGATATTCAGCCCACGATTGGCGCAGCCCTGGCGGCGCTGCAACATCAGGATGATTTGAGCCGGGCCATTACGTTTATTACCGGACCATCGCGCACGGCCGATATTGAATTGACGCTGACCGTGGGAGTCCATGGGCCAAAAGAACTGTACGTGATCATCATTGACGGCTGATTGAAAACCCTTACAGGATTACGCGGAATAGGTAATCGTCCTCCCCGGACAGCGCGCTGCGCGCGCGCAATCCTGGGCGGCACTTTGTGAACACCCTCGGCGTTGTTCGGGCGCTTCAATAAACGAGAAAAGACTATGCGGAAAACAATCGTTCTTTTGTTGGTCTTGCTGGTTTTGGGATTCGGCTGTAATCGTTCGAAGACCGGCGGCAAGAAACTCACTATTGCGGTGGTGCCCAAGGGCACTTCACACGAGTTCTGGAAGAGCATTCATGCCGGTGCGGTAAAGGCCGCGCGCGAGCTTTCATCTCCGGGTGCGGAAGTTGAAGTCATCTGGAAGGGACCGCTGCGGGAAGACGATCGCGAGCAGCAGATCCAGGTTGTGGAAGGCTTTGCTTCGCAGGGGGTGAACGGCATCGTGCTCGCGCCACTCGACAATCGCGCTTTGGCGCGTCCGGTTGAAGAAGCAAAGACCGCCGGGGTGCCGACGGTAATCATCGATTCCGGATTAGAGTCGCAATCGTTCGTGAGCTTCGTCGCCACCGACAATCGCAAAGGCGGAATGCTGGGCGCCGATCGTCTGGGAGAGTTGATGGGCGGCAAGGGCAAAGCGATTCTGCTTCGTTATGCCGAAGGCTCGGCCAGTACTGAAGAACGCGAGGCCGGCTTTCTTCAGGAAATGAAGGAGAAGTTTCCGAACATTCAGTTGATTTCCACCGAACAACATGGAGGCGCCACGCGTGATACGGCGAAGACCGCGTCAGAGAGTTTGTTGAGCCGTTTTGGAGACGACGTCCAGGGAATATTCTGCCCCAATGAATCTACCACCGCGGGAATGCTCTCAGCATTACAGGACGCGGGCAAAGCCGGAAAGGTAATCTTCGTCGGTTTTGATACGAGCCAGATGTTCATCGACGCGATGGCCGCGAAGCAACTGCATGGCATCGTAGTGCAGAACCCGTTCAACATGGGCTATCTGGGCGTCAAGACGATGGTCGAAAGTATCCAGGGAAAGCCCGTCGAAAAACGGATCGATACCGGCGTGACGATGATTACCCCCGACAACGTGAACTCGCCTGAAATGCAGGCGCTATTGCATCCGCCTTTGGACCAGTATCTGAAATGAGAAGAAGGGGGACGGGTGTCGGGTGCCGGGTGTCAGGTGCCGGGTGACGGGCGACCAAGGCGATGATCGACAACCGAACCAAGCCTGACACCCGACACCTGACACCTGACACCCGATACCCGATACCTGACACCCGACCCCCGACCCCCCTAAGACTATGGTCGCTGAGACAAACACCGAATGGGCCATCTCCAGCGCGGCGGTCGCCCGCTCCTGGCTGAACCGGCTGGCGCCGTTCCTGGGTCTGGTGCTGGTGATTGCCATCTTCGCGATTCTGATCGGCGAGCCGGGAAAGTATCTGTCTCTCAAGAACCTGCGCACCGTGCTGGCGCAAACTGTGATCGTGGCGATCGGCGCGACGGGCATGACCATGATCATCATCAGCGGCGGGATCGATCTATCCGTCGGCTCGGCGATCGCCTTAACGGGAGTGATTACCGCCCTGGGAATCAACGCCGGATGGTCCGCGGCCATCGCGGTGACGGTAGGAATATTGGTGGGCGGGTTCGTCGGGCTGGTGAACGGCCTCGCCATCACTCAGTTGCGAGTTGTGCCCTTCATTGCCACGTTGGGGATGTTGGGCGTCGCCCGCGGCGTGGCCAAAGGCATCGCCGGCTCGCAAACCGTCAACATGCCTGAAACCTGGGCCAACGATCTCCTGCTGACCGTGCCAAAGCAGGGTTGGATGCTGGTGGCGCCGGGCGTTTGGATCGCTATTGTGCTGGCAGTGTTCGCCGCGGTCGCTCTGCGCCGCACGGTGTTTGGCCGCCGGGTTTTTGCGCTCGGGTCAAATGAATTGGCGGCGCGTGCCTGTGGCATCGCCACCGACCGTTTGAAGATCTCTATTTATGCGCTCGCAGGTTTGTTGTTCGGACTTGCGGGCGTAATGCAGATGTCGCGTCTGCGGCAGGGCGATCCGACAGTTGCGGCGGGCCTGGAACTGGACATCATCGCGGCCGTGGTCATTGGTGGGGGCAGCCTGAATGGCGGCGAAGGAAGCATCCTGGGTGCAATGATCGGCGCGCTAATCATGGCGTTTCTGCGGAACGGTTGCCAGCAGGTCGGTTGGCCCACGTATATCCAGGAGATCATTATCGGCGGCTTGATTGTCCTGGCGGTGGCAGTCGATCGTTGGCGGCATGCGAGAATGATTAGTGGGCAGTAGTCAGTGGCCGGTGGTCAGTGGTCCGTGGCCGGTTCTGACTCGTGACTCTCGCAGAACGTGCAATCGGATAGTAGAGACCTTAATCTTTGAAGAAGCCAACTATGAAACCGAATCTGCTTATCATGCTGGCCATGGTCGTTGCCGGCGTTGGCTCGGTGGCGGCACAGATCAACGCCGACCCTTGCGCCGTCACCAAGAACCGGCTCACCCAGGCCGAAAACCGTTTGAAAGACTGGCCGGAGTTGGGCCGTTATCGCGAGGCCAATGGCCAGGTGACAACGCCGGCGAAAAACGAGTCGCGCGTTGTCTTTATGGGCGATTCGATTACTGACTCGTGGCAGAACCCGAGGTTCGGCGGCTTCTTTCCCGGCAAGCCGTATGTCGATCGCGGCATCAGTGGCCAGACAACTCCGCAGATGCTCGTCAGGTTCCGTCCCGACGTGATCGCCTTGCACCCGAGGGCCGTGGTGATTCTCGCCGGCACGAATGATCTGGCGGGCAACACCGGACCCATGACGCTGGAAGAGATCGAAGGCAACCTGGTTTCGATGGCCGAACTAGCGAAAGCGAATTCGATTAGAGTTGTCTTTGCGTCGCTGCTGCCGGTGAGCGATTATGAGATGCGCGAAGGTAAGCCGATTGTGCAAACTGTGCGGCGATCGCCGGAGAAAATTAAGGCGCTCAACGCGTGGATGAAAGAGTTTGCCGCTAACAATAAGTTAACCTATCTCGATTACTATTCGGCCATGGTCGACGAAAAGGGTTTTCTGCGTGCCGAGTTGAGCGAGGATGGTTTGCACCCGAACGCCAGGGGTTATGCCATCATGGCCCCGCTGGCCGAGGCGGCGATCGCGCAGGCATTGAAAGGGAAATGACAGTTCGGAGTGCCGCCTTCAGCCGGAATGCTTCGAGGCTCAACTCCAAGACACTACCAGGATGCCGACCACACTAGCAGATATCGCCAAGGCCCTCGGCGTCTCGAAGATGACGGTGTCGCGGGCGATTAATAATCACCCCGAGATTAGTCCGGACACGCGGGCGCGAATTCTCGAGGCGGCCCAGCGTATGAACTATCGTCCGAATCAGTTCGCTCGCGCGCTGACCACCAATCGTTCTTACCTGCTGGGTGTGGTGGTGCCGGATTTGATGCACTCATATTTTGCGGAGATTTGCCGCGGCATCGAATCGGTCGCCAAGCCGCTCGGTTATCAAAACCTGATCTGCAGCACCGATGAAAACATCGGCAACGAAGAGGCGGAGATCGAAGCTTTGCTGCCGCGCACCGACGGATTGATTCTCGCCTCATCAGCTTCGCCCGCCGATACCAAATTTTATCGGCGCGCGATCCGCGATCGGGCGCGGATTGTTTTGATTGACCGGCACCTGGAAGGCGTGAAGTGTCCGGCGGTTACTACCGACGACGTCAAGGTGGGAGAGATGGCCACCGAGCACTTGCTCAATCTGGGGCACCGGCGGGTGGGCCACTTGAAAGGGACAGTGGCCTCGACGGCGGCGTTGCGTTTGCAAGGTTACCGGAACGCGCTCGAGAAGTGGCGCGTGGCCTACGATCCGGACCTGGTGCGCGAGTGCGGGTTCTCGGAAAACGAGGGCTACGACGCTACCCGGGCGTGGCTTAGAGACGGGAATCTTCCACCCGCCATCTTTGCCGCCAACGATCCGGCCGCCATTGGCGCGATGAATGCGATCAATGAGGCAGGTTTAAAGATTCCGGATGAAGTGGCCGTTGTGGGGGGCGGCAACATTCATTATGGTGATATGCTGCGGGTGCCGTTGACCACCATCGCCTGGTCTACCGCCGAGATGGGCCAGGCCGCGGCGCGGCTCCTTATCGATCTTGTCGAAGGCAAACGAGGCACCAAAGAACAACATGTAATTGTCGAGCCTGAGTTGGTGATCCGCGCATCGTGCGGCGCCACTGAGGCAGCGTATGCCTGACTATAATGGGCAAAGAGATGATGCGACCTGTTTGTACAATTCTGATACTAAGTTGCCTGATGTGGGCCGGACAGGCGTCCGCGAAGCCGCGCATCAAGGTCCTGAAACTGGCAATCACGAATCCTACCGACCAGACCCGGATCGCTGAAGACATCGTCGTAAGCGTGGCGGACCTCAGACGCCTGGCCGCCGATTTCAAACCCGGCGATGTCATCGTGACGACCAGCGATGCCGCCACATTGGCGGAAGACGCCCGCACCCTACAAACGGTCGAACTGCCTTCGCAGGCAGACGATCTGGACGGCGATAACAAGTACGACGAACTCGCATTTCAAATTGATTTGAAACCGCGCCAGACCCGCATCGTCACGATTGCTTATGGCGATACGCCAACCATCCAGCGTCTGCGCAGCGACTATCCGCAGCGCACGGCGGCGAAATTCACTATGAAGTTCGACGGGTTGGGCTGGGAATCAGAAGCCGCCGCCTGGCGAATCTACTTCGACAAACGTAACGCTATCGATTACTGGGGCAAGCGCCGGCCGGGTCTCTATCTCGATATGTTTGGCGCGCCGGAATATGTCTACAATCTGGAATCTCCGCTGGGCCGCGTTATCTATCGAATTGGAGACGCGATTGGAGTCGGCGCCGTCGCCGCGCTGGTGGACGGTAAAGCCCTCAGGGTTGCCGATGTGGCAGAACGGCAGTGGCGCATCATCAGTGCGGGCCCGGTGCGGGTGATTGTCGAGGTGAGTTATAAAGGCTGGAAAGTGGCCGGTCATGAAGTGAATCTTACCAGCCGGATGACCCAATGGGCCGGCGAGCGCGGTTTCGATCATCGCGTCACGGCCGATGGCGGGGCCGGACTGACGCTGGTGACGGGAATTGTGCGGCAGCCGAATCTGAAGGAAAAAACCGTGCGGCCTACCACGCCGGATCCCGCGTTTACCCGCATCTGGTGGGGTCCCCAGGTGCAGGAAGAAGGTCCCTCGGCGACGGCGACGCACATGTTGCCCGACCAGAACCTGGGCCTGGCGATCATTGCCTTCGGCCGCAAGAGCCAACCAGTCGCCGACGATCCGTTGAATCTGCTTTTGCAGCCGCAGTTTGAGCAGGGCCGGGCCGAATGGTATGTGACGGGCGTCTGGGATCAGGAGAATACGGATAACCTGACGGTCACGGCCGCTACTGCCGATGCCCGAATCCGCTACGGCTCGCTGGCGGCGCCGCGCACGACGCCCCGAACCTTTGACGAGTTCGTCGCGTTTGTTCGTGAACGTGATTTGCAATTGATGCAACCGGCGCGCGTCGAGATCCTGTCTGCCGCCGCTCTGCCGGAAGCTGCCCCGGCCGATACTCTGCAGCCGGCCAGGAGCAAGACTTATGCGGAAGCGATCAATCTGTTGAAGCAATCGGCCGAGCGCACCGCAGCGAAGTACGAGCCCTTGATTTCCCGCACGGCGATTGACTCAAGCGGCCGCGATACCGGCGAAGGCTTCTACACCGAAGGCGACAACCAGACGGGCGAATGGAAAGCGCAAAAGGGATTTTTCTGGACCGGCAGTTTTTGGGTCGGCGAGTTGTGGCAGTTGTACGCTAAGACAAAAGATGAGCGCTTCCGCCGCTGGGCTGAACTGTGGAACGCACGTCTGTTGCAGAAAGAGACGAGCGAAAATCACGATACGGGATTTCTCAACTTTTATTCTTCGGTCCTGGCCTTTCGGGCCACCAAAGATCCAAAGTATCGCGAGGGCGCCTTGCGCGCCGCCGCTCGTTTGCAGCAACTCTATAATCCTAAGACTCAGCTCGCCGCCTCGTGGGCGGTCAACGGCGACGACACGATCATCGACACGATGATGAATTTGCAGATCTGGTGGTGGGCCACGCGCGAAACAAATGATGCTCACTGGCGCGAGTTGGGTTTGCAGCACGCGCTGAAATCGGCAGACTGGCTGGTGCGGCGTGATGGATCGGTCGCGCAATCGGTGCACTACAATCCCGGTGACAATCGGCAGGAGTTTACTTCGTCGCAAGGCGCGAACAATTCACTGAAGTATCCGAATTCCGCGAAGCCCGGGGAAAAGGTCTTCACGCACACTCACCAGGGCTTTGCGGCTGATACCACCTGGTCGCGCGGCGCCGCCTGGGCCGTGTATGGATTCACCGTGGCTTACGGGGAAACCAAAGATCCGCGACTGCTGGCCACGGCCGAAAAGGTTGCGGGTTATGTGATGGATCACCTGCCGGATGACGGCGTTCCATGGTATGACTTTGGCGATGAAGGCGTACACTTTCGGAATCGCGACACTTCGGCCGCGGCAATCATTGCCGGCGGGCTATTGCGGCTTTCGGAATTAACAGCCGACAAGACCCGGGCGGCAGATTACCGGCGCGCGGGTGAGCGCATCGTGCAGTCGCTCATCGACCGGTACCTGACGCCCGTGGCTGCGGATGACAAAACCCCGCCCGGAGTCCTGCGTCACGGGTCGAGCACCCGGCCGAGTGATGTGACGCTGGTCTATGGCGACTATTATTTGCTTGAAGATTTGCTTTGGTTGGACGAACATCGCCAATAGCGGCAGGTCAAAGAGAAGGATCATTGAAGGAGACTTAATCATGAGTACACAGATGAAAGAATCAAACGAGCAGCTAATCTTTCGAAAAACAAATGCGCAGAAGGGGCGGAACACGTCGATCACTCCTGAAAACAGCGCCATGAAGCACCTGATTTACGGCCGCATAATCCTGGACAGCGAAGTCCCGCGCGCCGAGTTCCAGACCGGCACGCTGGAGTGCGGTCTGATTTGTTTGCACGGCGAATGCACCATTGTCTGCGACGGCGCGACCAACAAAATAGAGCAGTATGATTCAATCTATCTGCCGCGCGACAGCCAGGTGGAAATCACCACCGGATCAAGCGTCGACCTGGTTGAGTGTTCGGCCGAGGTCGAGAACAAATATCCGCTTCAGGTAGTTCGCTACGCGGACGTCGAGAAAGATGGCTCGCTGCGGTTCAAGACCGGGGGCTCGTCAAATTCGCGCACGGTCAACATCACCCTCGGCAAGAACGTCGAGGCGGGCCGGATCCTGGCCGGCTTTACCACTTCGGAGCCCGGTCATTGGACCAGTTGGCCGCCGCACGAGCACGCGTCGATGCTGGAAGAGTTGTACGTTTATTACGACATGCCGGCGCCGTCCTTCGGCGTGCAGTTTGTTTATACCAACCCGGACGAGCCGGAATTTATCGGAGTAGTTCGGGACGGTGACGCCGTGATCATGCCTAAGGGTTTTCATCCCAATGTGTCGGTGCCCGGACATCCCATCAATTTTGTGTGGATGATGGCGGCTCATCGCGAGGTCGAAGATCGCCAGTTTGGCGTGGTGACAGTCCAGCCAGGATTCGATAAAGGCGGCAGCGGATTGGAGGCAAGTCGCAAATGAGAAATTCACTCATCATTGGGCGTCGCATCGTTTGGCCGGCGGCGCTGGTGCTGATAACTGCGGCGGCCGTGGCCGCGCAGCGAAAGCCCTCTGAAGCCACCCGGCCGTTTGTCGTCATGTCGGCGCAATCGCTGGACGACTTGCAAAAGACCCTGAAGCCGGACAACAAGACTTCCGAACTGATCGACAGTGCGGGCATGCAGTTGCGCGTCGCCGTGCAGCACGAAAAAAACCGCAGCGGCGCGGCGGCGGAATTACATGACGCTTCGGACGACGTCTATTACGTGCTGGATGGATCAGCGACGCTCGTCCTGGGGGGCAAGTTGGACGCGCCCAAAGAGGCCGACCCGGGCGAATGGCGCAGCCCTCGCATCATCGATGGCAAAACGATCGAGATCAAGAAAGGTGACGTGATCGTGGTGCCGCGCGGCACTCCTCACCAGCGCAGCACGGAAAACAAAGACTTCACCATGCTGCTGATCAAGATTTACGCCGAACCTCTGAAGAAGAAACCGTAAGTGATGCCGGTTCAGTTTGAAGTGCCACCGCGGCTCTCGCGTGAAGGCATGCGCGAGACGCCGGCGCCACTTTCAAATTGAACCGGCACCACGTAATTTCTCCCCCCTTCCAGCCAGCGCGTGCCCGGTGTGGAAATGGGCGCTTTACAACGCGTGGTCAGACCACCCCGGTTTGCGGCATACCCCCGCTATGTTCCCGGTATCGCTTGAGTCTATCAAGTGCCCTGCATCTGCGTTGACGGCAGAGCAATGCCCGTGATAAAAGGTCGCAGGTGGTCAGACCACTTGTGTGATCTCGATCACAACTCCCGGCTAAAGGAAGGTTCGCGCGGTCCCCTGCCGCGCGGCAATCGGGCTGGTGACTACTCAGCGAAAAAACCCGCGCGATATTCAACTGGGTGTGAAGTTTGTCTTCTGATTAACGGCGAGGGCCGCACAGGAGTCTTTGCAATGCTGCACGCGAACATCAAGAGGCTGTGGGGGGTGCTGGTTCTATTGCCGGCGTTGATTTCGATGTGGCCGCCATCGGGAGTGCCGAAGGTGGCCGCGTCGAACCCGGCTGATTCGATCACCGTCAAACCACAGCTGCCGGCCATCCCTACGCGCCGGTTCGTGGCTACCGACTACGGCGCCGTGGGCGACGGCAAACACTCCAACACAGAGGCGTTTCGTAAAGCGATTGCGGCAGTCAAGGCTGCCGGAGGCGGACAGGTGGTGGTCCCCGCCGGCACTTTCGTCACGGGCCCGCTGGAACTTACCAGCAAGATGGCCCTGGTGCTTGAGAAGGGCGCGACCATTCGCGGCTCGGAAGATTTCGCCGACTATCAAACGAGCGACGGGAAAGTCATACCACTGATTGCCGGCCGGAAGCTGACGGATGTGGCGATCAAGGGTGAGGGGACCATCGATGGGGCGGGCGCGCCCTGGTGGAAACGGTTCCGCGCCGAACGGGCCGCCGGAGTCCCGCAACAGGGGCAGCCGCGGGTTGCGGGCCAACCGCAAGAGACGCCGCGGCCGAAGCTCGTCCTGTTCACCGACTGCGCCAACATTCTAATCCAGGGAATCACCTTGAAAGACGCGCCCCAATTTCACCTGGTGCCGCAGCGTTGTCATGACGTGACGATCGAGAACGTTACCGTGACGGCGCCGGCCGATTCGCCCAACACCGACGGCATCGATCCGAGCAGCAGCCGGGAAGTTCTCATTAGTCATTGCACGATCGATGTGGGCGACGACAATGTCGCATTTAAATCAAATCCGGGCGATGGCCCGACTGAGAACGTGCTGGTGACCGACTGTACTTTCAAGCACGGACATGGGGCCTCAGTCGGCAGCAATATCGGCGGCGGCATTCGCAACATTCTGGTGCAGAATTGCAGCTTCGACGGCGGCGACAATGGCATCCGGATCAAGTCCGCGCGCGATCGTGGGGGCCTGGTTGAGAATATCGAATATCGCAATATCACGATGAGAAATGTGGGCTACGCCATCACCCTTAATCTGTTCTACTTTGACAAAGTGGCCCAGCAGGAGCGAAAGGCGAGCGCGGTGACAGCCACGACTCCGATAGTGCGCGGCGTGCGCATCGTGAACGTGACGGTCCAGGGGGCCAAGACCGCCGGGGACATCATTGGCTTACCGGAGATGCCGATTGACACGGTGACGCTGGACAATGTGCGCGTTGATGCCAACACCGGACTGACAGTTCAGGACGCCAACGGCGTCATCCTGCGCCAGGTGCACATCGTGCCGCAAAAAGGCGACCCCGTAAAGATCATCAACGCGCAGGTAAAGACGCAGTGATCAAGCGAAATCGAGCGCCATCAACCGGACGTTTACACAAGACAGAATTGCAATTCACCAGTACAATAGGCGCGCCGAAATCCAATCTTACTGTCGGTGATCGACTCCTATTGCGACTAAGGGTGAATCCTTTTCAATTTAGGGCATAAGCTTATGCGGCGGACGATCTGAATTGTCCGAACTTCAGACAAAATGGCATACACTTCACTTGACCTCAATGGGAAAGTCGCAGTTGTCATCGGCGGCACTTCCGGAATTGGACGCGCAATTGTGCACGGTTTCGCCGAAGCCGGCGCCGACGTGGTGGCGACCTCGCGCCGCGCCGAACAGGTGGAAGCGGCTGCCAGGGAAATCGAAGAGCGAGGACGCCGGGCGTTGCGGGTTACCTCAGACGTGGCCGACAAGGCATCGCTGGAAAGCCTGCGTGATCAGACCATCGACGCATTCGGGAAAGTCGATATCCTGGTGAATTGCGCGGGCCGCACCAAGCGCGCGCCCACCGTCGATTTCGGCGAAAGCGACTGGAACGACATTCTCGATACGAACCTGACCGGGACCCTGCGAGCTTGCCAGGTGTTTGGCCCGCACATGATCGAACGCAACTATGGCCGCATTATTAACATCGCTTCAGTGACCACCTTTCTGGCGCTGTTTGAGGTCGCGGCCTACGGGGCGAGCAAGGCCGCCATCGGCGCCCTGACAAAATCGCTGGCGATAGAGTGGGCGCCGCACGGTGTTTGTGTAAATGCGATCGCGCCCGGCTTCTTTCGCACGGACCTGAACCGGAAATTGCTGGATGAAACCGATCGGGGGCGGGAGTTGCTGCTGCGTTCGCCGATGAAACGACTTGGCAAGGTTGAGGAGCTTGCCGGGGCGGCGATCTTTCTCGCTTCTGACGCCGCCAGCTTTGTGACTGGCGAAATTATCGTCGTCGATGGCGGATTCCTGGCGAGCGGCGTGAACCAGTGATTCTGGAGGGCGCCGGCTTGACGGCGCTTTGTTTCGAAGCTTCGCATTTGCGCCCGCGCTTCGATCAATTTTGAAAAACCGCCCATCTGCCGGCGGAACTCCAGACATGAAAAAGCGGCGTCAAGCCGCCGCACTCCGAATATGGACCAAATATCTAAGTCAGTCGAAGCCACAGCGCTGCCTAAGTCAGAGTCCACGGCCGCGTCACAATCCGGTGGCACCAGCGCCATCGGGGCTGCGGACGCGGCGCTGCACCTGAACACGCGTATCGGAAAATTTCGCTGGTCCATCTGCGCGCTGCTCTTTTTTGCCACTACCATCAATTACGTCGATCGACAGGTCATCGGCATCCTCTCGCGCGACCTGCAACTCGCCTTTCATTGGACCGATATCGATTACGGGAACATTGTCGCCGCTTTTAGCGCGGCGTATGCGCTGGGACTGCTGGTGGCCGGACGGTTGATTGATCGCTTCGGAACCAAAATTGGTTACGCGGCGGCGCTGACTGTTTGGAGCCTGGCGGCGATGAGTCACGCGCTGGCGCGCTCCGCTTTTGGATTTGGTGTGGCCCGCGCCGCTCTCGGTATCGGTGAGGCCGGAAATTTTCCCGCCGCCATCAAAACGGTCGCGGAGTGGTTCCCCAAGAAAGAGCGGGCCCTGGCTACCGGGATCTTTAATGCGGGATCGAACGTCGGCGCGATCGTCGCCCCGTTCACCGTTCCGTGGATCGCTTTGCACATGGGTTGGCAGTGGGCCTTCATCCTCACCGGCGGAATTGGTTTGGTGTGGCTGGCGTTTTGGATTCCGATCTACGCCCGACCTGAAGCGCATCCGCGCCTGTCGCGGGCAGAGCTGGAGCATATTCAGTCTGATCCCCCCGACGTGGTCGGGGCCAAGACGCCGTGGCTGCGCCTGATTCCACGCCGCGAAACCTCGGCCTTTGCCATCGGCAAGTGCCTTACCGATCCCATCTGGTGGTTTTATCTCTATTGGGTGCCCCAGTTTCTCAGAGACAATTACAAGCTGGACTTAACCACGATCGGATTGCCCTTAATCGCCATCTATGTGATCGCCGACGTAGGCAGCATCGGCGGCGGTTGGTTATCCTCTTATTTTATCAAGCGCGGCTGGACGATCAATCGGGCCCGCAAGATCGCGATGCTGATTTGCGCCCTGCTGGTAACTCCGATCGTATTTGCCTCCGGCGCAAAAAACCTGTGGCTAGCGGTAGGCTTGATTGGCCTGGCCGCGGCGGCGCACCAGGGATTCTCAGCGAATATATTCACCACCGCCTCTGATATGTTTCCGCGCCGCGCGGTTGGTTCGGTCGTCGGGATTGGCGGCATGGCCGGCGCTTTTGCCGGATCGACCATGGCGGTCATCGTCGGATACATTCTCGAGGTGACGGGTCGTAACTATCGCGTGCCTTTTTATATCGCCGGATCCGCATATCTGGTCGCGTTGCTAATCATGCACCTGCTGGTGCCGAAGCTCGAGCCGGTTGAAGATATCGACAGCGTTCCGGCGCGCCCCTTTTCGGTGGGCACTATAGTCGGCTTCGGTTTCGTGGGCGGCATCTTTGGTTCATTTACCGGATGGTGCATCGGAATCATCTCGCGGCTGGCCGGTTCCGGTTTGCTCAAATACATGGCGCTGGGCGCAATTATCGGGGTGGTGGTCGGCGTTATTAGTGGGATCGCGATTACGAGTGCGGCGAATACGCCGCGCCTCAGGAGCAGCTAACAATATGCAGTCAAATGGTTCTCTGGTATTAGAGAAATACTCGTTTGGAATGGGCGACCGGTTCGCCCATCAGGCGAACGCACAGCTTCGCGCGTGCCTCCAGATCATCGCTGAAGGCATCAACGTCACGCCCGTCTGGAATAAATCGTTTCGCGAGCACGCCATTGTGGGTTCGGAACCGGCGAGTGTGCGGGTTGCGGCCGAAGCCGCCGTGCGTGAACTGAACTGGACGGGCGGCTTTTATATCGACGCCGATCATATTCGTCCGGATACGGTCGCTTCATTTGTTGAGAGTTCGGATTACTACACGCTTGATGTGGCCGACGCGATTGGGCAGGTGGCCGCGCCGGAACAGATCGGCGCGTTTGTGGATCGACATCCGGAGCTGACCGGGACGACCGCGATCCCCGGCATCGATGAACCTTTTGTGACCTCGCGCGAGGACATCGAGAGAATTGCCGGCAAGTACCTGAAAGCCGTTCAGGAGGCAAGTTGTCTTTATCGGCAGATTGAATCGGCGAAGGGAAAGGGGAAGTTCGTTACCGAAGTTTCGATGGATGAGACGGACACTCCGCAAACCCCGGTCGAACTGCTTGTCATTCTCGCGGCCATTGCCGACGAGGCGATTCCCGCGCAGACTATCGCGCCAAAGTTCACCGGCCGGTTCAACAAAGGCGTCGATTACGTAGGCGATCTCACTCAATTTGAAAAAGAGTTCAATGAAGATCTCGCCGTCATCGCTTATGCGATCACTCAGTACGATCTGCCGCAAAATCTGAAGCTCAGCATTCATTCAGGCAGCGATAAATTTTCGATCTACGAACCAATTCGCAAGGCCCTGGCGCGGAGCGGCGCCGGCATTCACGTGAAAACCGCCGGCACCACCTGGCTGGAAGAAATAATCGGCCTGGCCGAATCCGGCGGCGCAGGGCTGGAGATGGCCAAAGAGATTTACGATCAGGCCTTCGACCATATCGACGAGCTGTGCGCTCCGTACGCCACCGTGATTGATATCGATCGCTCCAGGCTGCCGAGCAAAGCCGAAGTGCGCGGCTGGTCGCCCGAACAGTTTGCCAATTCGCTTAGACACGACCAGAAATGTCCTCAGTACAATCCGCACCTCAGGCAATTACTTCACGTGGGGTACAAGGTAGCCGCCAAGATGGGTGAGCGGTATCTCGATATGCTCGAGGCGTGCGAACCGGCAGTCGCCCGAAACGTCACCGAAAATCTGTTCGACCGTCATCTCAAGCCGCTATTTATCGGCTGAGACGTTAGCGCCAGGGGTTGAAGCTCTCCACGCTTGCATCACATGTCAGCTGAGCAAACTCTGCAAATCAGATCGAAAGATGAATGCCGCTGGGACCTGGTAAGTCTCGGCGAAGTGATGCTGCGTCTCGACCCCGGCGATGGTCGCGTCGCCACGACGCGCAGCTTTCAGGTGTGGGAAGGCGGCGGCGAATATAACGTCGCGCGCGGATTGAAGAGATGCTTCGGATTGGATACGGCGGTGGTGACGGCGCTGGCCGACAACCCGGTGGGCCGGCTGGTGCAGGATCTAATCTACCAGGGCGGTGTCGACCAAACGCACGTCCGCTGGGTGAAGTTCGACGGCGTGGGCCGGCAGGTGCGCAACGGTCTGAATTTTACGGAACGCGGCTTTGGCGCGCGCGCGGCGCTGGGTTGCTCGGACCGCGGACACACGGCCGTGTCGCAATTGCAGCCGGGCGATATCGACTGGGAGACGATCTTCGGCCAGTCCGGCGCCCGTTGGTTTCACACGGGCGGCATCTTCTGTGCGCTTTCCGAAACGACTCCGCAGGTGGCGCGCGAGGCGATGGCCGCGGCAAAGCGTCACGGCGCCATCGTGTCTTACGACTTGAATTATCGCGACTCGCTCTGGAAGTCTTTTGGCGGCAAAGCGCGCGCGCAGGAAGTGAATCGCGAATTAGCGCCGCTGGTCGACGTCATGCTCGGCAACGAAGAAGACTTCACTGCCTGTCTCGGGTTGGAAGTCGAAGGCGTTGATGAGAGCCATGCAAAGCTGGAGATCGAAAATTTTCGTCGGATGATTGAGCGCGCGACCCGGGAGTTTCCGAATTTCAAAGTAGTGGCGACGACTTTGCGAAATGCGAAGACGGCGAGTCGTAACGATTGGGGCGCCGTTTGCTATTACCAAGGCGAATTCCGTCAGGCCGTCACCCGCGAGAACCTCGAGATTTTCGATCGGGTCGGCGGCGGCGACTCATTCGCTTCGGGGCTGATTTACGGATTCTTGTCCGGTAAGGACGCGCAGTACGCCGTCGATTGCGGCGCCGCGCACGGCGCGCTGGCGATGACCACCCCGGGCGACACGTCGATGGCCACGCTGGCAGAAGTTGAGCGAGTGATGAAAGGCGGCACCGCCCGCGTCGCCAGGTGATTTGGAGCGCGCCGGCTTGACGGCGCTTTGGTTCGGAGCTCTGTTTACGGGGCCCCGACTTAAAAACTCAACTCCAAAAACAAGCGGCATCAAGCCGCCGCACTCCAAAAAATGACGAAACCTGAAGTCATCCAACGCATCCGCGATATTGGCGTCATCCCGGTGGTGCGCGCGTCATCGGCTGACGAGGCCATTGAAGTCGTCGAGGCCATCACCGCCGGTGGTGTGTCGCTGATCGAAATCACCATGACGGTGCCCGGCGCCGTCCAGGTCATCGAGAAATTGGCGAAGCGCTTTGGCGCGGAGACGGTTGTAGGCGCCGGGACGGTGCTTGATCCCGAAGTTGCCAATGCGTGTATCGCGGTAGGCGCGCAATTCATAGTCAGCCCAGCCCTGAACCTCGAGACCATCAAATGCTGCATTGCTCAGAACGTGCCCATCATGCCTGGCGCGCTAACGCCGACCGAAGTCGTGACTGCGTGGAATGCCGGTGCTGATTTCGTGAAAGTTTTTCCCTGCGGCGCGTTGGGCGGCGCCAGTTACATCAAGTCTTTGAAAGCGCCGCTGCCGCAGATTGAATTGGTCCCAACCGGCGGCGTTAATCTCCAGACTGCTGCCAGTTTCATCGCGGCCGGCGCGGCGGCTATCGGAGTCGGAGCGGATCTGGTTAATCTCAAGGCGATGAGCGCCGGTCAGCCGGAAAAAATTACGGAAGCAGCGCGCGCTTATGTCGCCGCGGTGAAATCCGCCCGTCAATCATGAAGCCGTAACACAGCTAACCGCTCGGGAGCGCCAGCGCGACACGTGTTCAATTCACAAGCAATAGCGGGTGCCTTGCTTATCGCTGTCCTGGCCAGCGTCGCTGCGGCCCAGGCTTCGACCCCAGGTACCGCCGCGGTCTGGATAGCCGATAACGGCGACGGTACGTATCGCAATCCCATCATTCATGCGGATTATTCCGATCCGGATGTGATTCGCGTGGGTGATGATTTCTATCTGGTGGCCTCGAGCTTTAATTGCGCGCCTGGGCTGCCGATCCTGCAGTCGCATGACCTCGTGAACTGGACCATCATCGGCCATGCGTTGCCGCGGCAGCCGCCTGAAGAAGTCTTCAGCAAGCCACAGCATGGCAACGGCGTCTGGGCTCCGGCCATTCGTTATCACGATGGCGAGTTTTATATCTTCTATCCCGATCCGGATCGGGGAATCTATCTGGTGAAATCAAAAGATGCCGCCGGACCATGGTCTGAGCCGCTCCTGATTAAGCAGGCCAAAGGCTGGATCGATCCGTGCCCGCTTTGGGACCGGGATGGCAATGCTTATCTGGTGAGCGCCATGGCGGCCAGTCGTTCCGGCATCAAGAGTATTCTGATCGTCAGCCGGATGAGCCCCGACGGCACCAGGCTGCTTGACGATGGCGTCATGGTTTTCGACGGGCACGACGCGAACCCAACCGTCGAAGGTCCTAAGTTCTACCAGCGCAACGGCTACTACTATATATTCGCGCCGGCCGGCGGCGTGGAGACGGGTTGGCAATTGGTGCTGCGCTCAAAGAGCGTCTATGGACCATACGAATCGAGGAAGGTTTTGGCGCAGGGGAAGACTCAAATCAACGGGCCACACCAGGGCGCGTGGATTGAAACTCAAACCGGCGAGTCCTGGTTCGTCCATTTTCAGGACAAGGGCGCCTATGGCCGCGTGGTCCATCTGGAGCCGATGAAGTGGGTGGCGGATTGGCCGGTGATGGGCAGCGACGCAGACGGCGATGGGATGGGCGAGCCGGTGCTCAGTTACCGCAAGCCCAATGTCGGAAGATCGTGGCCGATGACTACGCCGGCCGATTCGGACGAGTTCAATCAGAATCAGCTGGGACGGCAGTGGCAATGGCAGGCGAACCCTGGAGCGAACTGGATGTTTCCGGCGGGAGCTTCCGGTTTTATCAGGCTGTTCAATGCGCCCTTGCCCGAGGGGCACAAGAACTTCTGGGACGTGCCCAACCTGCTGCTGCAAAAATTTCCGGCGCCGGACTTTGTCGTTACCACGAAATTGACCTTTACGCCGCGAGCCAACCGCGAACGCAGCGGGCTCATGGTGATGGGCCTGGACTACGCGTACATTGCGCTGCAGAAAAAGGCCGACGGACTTTATCTGTCACAAGCCAGCTGTAAAGATGCTGATCGATCCAGCCCTGAAAAGGAGACGCCGGGGGTGGCGATTAGCAGCAACACAATTTACTTGCGCGTCACCGTCGCCGGCGGCGCGTGCCTCTTTAGTTATAGCCTCGATGGGGTGAAGTTCGTTACCCTGGGTGATTCATTTGTGGCCCGTCAGGGCAGGTGGATCGGGGCGAAAGTAGGCATCTTTGCCGTTGGTGGAGAGCCGGCGCGCGAAACAGGCTATGCCGATTTTGATTGGTTTAGGGTAACCAAGTAAGGAAAAATTATGTCTGCGACACAAACAGATCTTACCGGGGCGATCGCAGCCCAACACTTGAACTGGTCGACTATTCCGGTCGAGCATCCGGCTGAAGGAATTGAGCGGCAAATGATCGTCGGGCAGAACCTGATGATCTGCCGTTTTCGCTTCAAGCCCAATCTCGAGACGCCGCAACATCGTCATCCGCACGAGCAGATGTCGATTGTCGTTAGCGGCCGGGTGCGGTTTTTTATCGAAGGCGAAGAACGCATTTGCACGCCCGGCGACGTGCTGCAATTTCCGGCAAACTGTCTGCACGGCGCGACGATGATGGATGAAGAGGTCGTGCTGATCGATGTCTTTACGCCGCTGCGGGAAGACTTCCTGGTGAACACATGATTCTGGATCAATTTAAGCTCGACGGGCGCGTTGCCCTGGTGACTGGATCTTCCGCCGGCCTGGGCCAGGCGATTGCGATTGGCTTGGCTGAGGCGGGAGCAGACGTGGCTTGCCACGGCAACAGCCGCTCGCCTGAAACTACGTGCGACGCGGTCGCCGGCGCCGGCAGAACGGCGTTCGGGGTTACGGGAGATCTGGCGAATCCTGAGACGCCGGGCGAAGTGATTGACGCTACGGTCGCGAAATTCGGACGCCTCGATATTTTGGTCAATAACGCCGGGACCATTCGCCGGGCGCCGGCAGTTGATTATTCAGAAGCTGATTGGGCGACGGTGATTCAGGTGAACCTCACGGCGCTGTTCCGGCTTTCGCAGCTGGCCGGGCGCCACATGCTTGGGCAGGGCCGCGGCAAGATTATCAACATTGCCTCGCTGCTTTCATTTCAGGGAGGAATCACGGTGCCGGCTTATGCCGCCTCCAAGGGCGGCGTGGCGCAATTGACCAAGGCTTTGTCGAACGAGTGGGCCGGGAAGGGAATCAACGTCAACGCGATTGCGCCGGGCTATATGCGCACTGACAACACCCGGGCCCTGCAGCAGGACGAAACTCGCAATCGACAAATCCTCGAGCGCATTCCCGCCGGTCGCTGGGGCGAACCCTCAGACCTGGCTGGTGCGGCGGTGTTCCTGGCCTCTCCGGCAAGCGATTACATCAACGGCGAAGTCGTGGTAGTTGATGGTGGGTGGATGGGGCGGTAGTTTTTTTGAGTGCGGCGGCCTCACGCCGCTTTGCTCTGGGCGGTCAGTGCGGCTCAACCAGATAAAGATCCCGTCCCGCGCGTTCTACGACTAACGTATCCGTGTCGTCCTCGTAATCTTCGCGGCGGAAATTCCGGTAATCCATAAATCCTAAATTCACGCGCCGGCAG
>Ga0126369_10000159_pt1 | contig 41469 bp, 33 predicted proteins | sample PanSoiMetaPlot_1_FD_109646 | JGI IMG/M metagenome (GOLD analysis project Ga0126369, IMG submission 109646) | Tropical forest soil microbial communities from Panama - MetaG Plot_1 | ecosystem: Environmental > Terrestrial > Soil > Tropical forest > Bulk soil | place: Panama | collected 2016-02-17
CACTTTCATGGCCCGCGCCGGGCAGATCGTCGGCACCCCCGAAAACTGCCGCCGTTTGCTGGATGCGGAAGAAGCGATCCTGGTGTTCCCCGAGGGCGTCCGCGGCCTGGGCAAGCTTTGGCCCCAGCGCTATCAGCTGCAGGAATTTGGGCTGGGATTTCTTCGACTCGCGTTGGAGACCCACAGCCCCGTGGTTCCGGCGGCGGTGATTGGAGCCGAGGAGCAATCGCCCGGGCTGATGAATCTCAAGCCGCTCGCCGACTGGCTCCGGATGCCATATTTGAACATTACCCCCACCGGACTGCCGGTCCCGCTCCCAGCCAAGTACAGAATCTACTTCGGAGATCCCCTCTACTTTCATGGCCAGGCGGACGACGAAGACGCTGAGCTGGACAAGAAAGTGGCGCTGGTGAAGAGCACGATTCAAGAGATGATCCACCGCGGCCTGGCCGAGCGGAAGCACGTGTTTCGTTAGGATGCGATGATGCCGGCCGTGGTGGTGACGGGAATCAGCGGCAACCTAGGCAGGACGCTGGCAAAACTGCTGCACACCAAGCACCGGATCATCGGCATCGATCGCCGGCCCTTCCTTGGCCGCCCAAAAGACGTGCAGATGTACGAGTTGGATTTGCGCAAGCGAAAAGCAGAAGACGTCTTCCGGACCAACCAAGTCAGCTCCGTGATCCACATGGGGATCATGCACGACCCGCGGATGAACGAGGAGGAGCATCACTCGTTCAACGTGGTCGGAACTACGAGGCTGCTCGAGTACTGCGTCAAGCACAATGTCAAGAAGGTGGTCGTCCTGTCGTCCGCCAACGTGTATGGACCCTCGCCGGACAACTCCAACTTCCTCACCGAGGAGGCCCCGCTGATGGCCGCGAGCCGTTTCTCCGGGGTGCGGGATCTGATCGAGGTGGACATGATGACCCACGGCTTTTTCTGGCGCCACCCGCAGATTGAAACGGTCATCCTCCGCCCGGTCCACATCGTCGGCCCCACGATCCGCAACGCTCCCTCCAACTACCTGCGGCTCGAGAGGCCTTGGATGGTCGCGGGCTTCGACCCGATGATCCAGCTCATTCACGTCGAGGACGTCTGCCGTGCCCTGGAGACTGCGCTGACGCCGAACCTCAGGGGCGTCTACAACGTAGTAGGCCCGGGCCAGGTTCCGTTGAGCGCCATCTTGGGCGAGCTAGGGCGTAAAGATGTGGCGATCCCGGAGCCGGTGGCGCGCGCGGCGCTCACGCTGTTATTTCGCTACCGCCTCGCTGGCTTCCCCCCTCCGGAATTGGACCACATTCAATTCCTTTGCGCCGTCGATGGGTCTGCCTGGGAGAAGGCAACCGGTTGGAAGCCGAAGTACTCCATGCGAGAGACGATTCGCTCGATCCTTCCGGAATGAGCCGGGCGGGCACACTCTGACACAGGTGTCAGAGTTTTTGCGCGCGCACCGCGCCAGTCGGTTTCTAAGCCGTTGAAAATTCCGGACAGGCCGGCGAGGCCGCGCTCTGGCACCTACTTTGCTCCACTTCACCGCGTGGTCCAAGGACATCCCATGGGGGGATGTCCACGCCCGCCGCGTCGGCCGGCCCCGACTCGGCGGGCGTTTTTGTTTGCGTCGCGTTCGGCGACCACCCCAGGTGCTATCCTGAGGCCTGCCCTCTCAAAAGGCGAGGGCGCTCTCGCGATGGCCCCGCCGAGTATCGAGGAATACGAAAAGCTCTTTGCAGCAGATCCGGGATCCGAGGTGTCCGTGGATCTGGCGGCGGCGCTCGTCCAGCAAGGTAGATACGACAACGCCATCGACGTGTGTTCGCGCGCACTCGAACACCGGCGAAACTCGATTCCACTCTATGTCCTTTGGGGCAAGGCGCTGATCGGCCTACACCGAGCCGCCGCGGCAATGGAGCAGTTCGAAAAGGCCATCGCGATCGACCGGCAAAACCCCTACCCATACCGGTTGATTTGCGATGCCCTTTTGCGGAAGGGACTGTATCGCTCCGCGTTGCCGGTCCTCCGCAAGGCCGTCGCTTTGGAGCCCGACAATACCCAGCTGCGAGAGGCGCTGGACCAGGCGCAACTCGCGATGAGCAAGGGGCCGGGTACGACTTGGCCACCGCTGGAGATTCTGAACGCTTCGTGGACTCCCCCGCCCTCGCTGGTCCCGGCGGCAAAAACCGCCGTGAAGCCGCCGATTCCACTTCCCGCGGGCGAGAACGAGCCACCGCCACCCGCGGATGCGATTTCTCCACTGGAATTACCCAAAATCCCCATTCCAGAAGCGGTGGTTTCGGCGGAACACCCGACCGAAGCTCCTTCCACGGAGCCACATCGCCCTGGATTGCTGCACGACTTACCTGAGCCCGCCGAGCCGCTCCCCGCAGTCGAAGCGCCTCCCACTGCGCCGGTGTCGGCGCAAGCTGCCGAGGAGATCGCCAAGCATTACGAGCGCGAGTTGCACGAGGAGTTCACCCAAGAAAAGACGCGCAAGTCCTTCTTGGCCCAACATGGGTGGAAGCTCGCGGTCGCCACGGTGCTGCTCGTGGCCATCGCTGTGGGCACGGCGAATTTCTTGAGGACCCGCGCCATCAACCGAGGACAAGATCTCCAAGACGCGCTGGCCTTGGCCAAGAAGGCGATCGCTTTGGATACTCGCCAATCCTACGCAGCCGCTTTAGAGCACCTCGCGAGGGCTGTGGCGATGGACGAGGGGAGCCGTCCCGCGTGGGCGCTGAGCGGTTACGTGCAATCGCTCTTGGTCGCGGAGCACGGCGCGGATGCAAACACCTACGGAAAGGCAGTCGCTGCGTTGGAGCACCCGCAGGTGCGGACCGAGTTTCCGGGATTGGCACTGGCTGCCGACTACTACTTGTCAAAGGGGCCACAGAGGGAGTCGGCCAAGGCCGCGGTCCTCTCGGCGAAGTTGCAGGACCCCGAGGTTCACGAGCTGGCGGGCCGGATCCTGCTCGCGCAAAACGATTCCAAAGGCGCGCTCGCGCGCTTCGCAGAAGCGCTGAAGAGCTCGCCCAACCATGTTCGCAGCTTGATCGCGCTGGCGGACTACTACCGAGGAGCTGGCGATTACTCTTCCGCATTGAAGTTCTATTCGGGAACGGCCGCTCAGCTCTCGCCGGAGCATCCGGGCCGAATCGTCGGCGCGGCGGAGAGTCGCCTCGCGTTGGGAATCGACCTCGATGAGGCGCTCAAGGACGTGGAAAGGCTGCCCTCGGCGGAAGAGCTGCCGTCGCAGTTGGTGCCGCGCAAGGAGTTGGCACACGGCAAATTGCTGGTCGCGGCTCGACAAGCTCAAAAAGCAATCGACAAGCTGCAGAAGGGCGCCCGCGCCTTTCCCTCACTGGAGTACGAATTCCAGCTTTCTTTGGCGGAGGCCTATCGGTCTGCCGCGGAGATGGAGCGGGCCCAGCGCTCGCTCGAAGCCGCACTGAAGCTCAGGCCCAAGAGCGAAGAAGCGAAAGCGGCGTTGGGACGAATTTTGATTGCCCGCGATCGCGAGAGAGAGGTCCTCTCCAGACTGCCGCCGGAACCTCGGTCGCGCCAGATTTCCCTGGTCCGCGGCGAGGCGTATGCCAAGGCCGAGGACTGGAAACGAGCTCGATCCGAGCTGGCCAACACCCAAATCGAAGGTAAGTACCCCAGCGAAGCGGTACTGTATCTCGCCTTGGCGGACCTGGCCGAAGGCCAGGCTGAGCGCGCGCAATCCACTTTGGAAAAGGCTCTTGCCACCAGCCGAAAAGTAAAAAGCGAGCTGCGGGTCGGGTTGGGCAAGGTGTACTGGCAGCGCGGCATTCTGGACAAGGCCCGCTCGCAATTCGAGGAAGCGGCCAAAGATCCGGAGGACTTTGAGGGCCACTGCGCCCTGGGACGAATGCTCTTGAGCCATGGAACGCCCGAGGCGGCGGCTGAACGGCTTCTACAGGCCGTCGCCCGAAATCCCTCGCATGGTGAAGCCCGCCATGCGCTCGGCAGGGCCTATTTGGACCTCGGCAAAGTCTCCGAGGCGTTCGCGCAATTCGACGCCTGGGAGAAGGAAAATCCCTCCGCCGCCGCTCAAAAAGACTTAGCCTTGGCACTGTTTCACGGCGGCAGGCTCAAGGAAGCAGAAGCTGCAGTGAACCGAGTTCTGAGACTGCTCCCACAGGATCCGGAAGCACACCGCGTCCGGGCGCTGGTGCTCTTTTCGCGGGGGCAGACCCGGTCGGGTCTTTCAGAGCTGCAAGTGGCAAACCATCTCGATCCCCACGATTCGGAGACCTTCTGCGAGATCGGGCGAGCTTTCGAGCGCCAGGGAGACTCTTCCGGCGCCCTCAAGGCGTTCGCCGCGGCAAAGCGTGAGGACGTCGAGAGCGCTTGCGCTGCAATCGGCCTGCACTCTGCGAAGCTGCCTAGCTACGAGCGCGGCGGGTCGAAAGCACTGTCCGCGCTGGCTGCTCGCGCTCCTCGCATCTGGGATAAAGCCTTTGCGGAAAGCACCCTCGCCCGCTGGTGGTTGGCGGCGGGAGCGATCAAGGATGCTCGAAAGGCGGCAGAACAGGCAGTAGCCCACAATCCCTATGACTCGCAAGGTCACTACGCGCTTGGCCTAGCGGCATTGCGCATGAAAGACGACGAGCGGGCCCGGGCAGAACTCATCAAGTCGGTTGAGTTGGACCCGGGCAACGGGCTCCTCCGCTTGGCGCTGGCTGACTTCTTGGCGCGCTCTCCCGAGGCCAGGCCCCAAGCCGTCGAGCAGTACAACGCATTTCTGAGGATCGGTGGAAGCCGTAAAGACGAAGCCCGCGTCAGGCGCCTTGTCGCGAGCCTCAAGAAGAGTCTAGCTTCGGGGTAGAGTGCAAGAACATGTGCACCGGCTCCCGCTGATGCGGGCGATGATCGCCAATTCAACGCTTCTCTCCGGGTTGTATTTGGGGCTAGGAGCCTTGGTGGAGTTGCTTCGGCGGGTGTATCCCCTGCGTTGGGCGGAACGGGTTTCCCTGGCCATGGATGCACTGCCCGCCCGAGCACTCGAGTACGCGGGGCTGCTGCGCCACCTTCGCCAGTTCTACGCCCAGGGGCGGCTTTCCGAGTTTTGGCTTCGGTTTGCCTTCGGCATCGCGGTGGTGATGATCATCTTCGCGTTGGGTTTTGCGGTGGGCGGGGCGATGTGGCTGTTTCGGCGAGCCTTGAGCCCGCGCTAGAGATCGGCCCCGCCAGCCGCCCGGGCCAATTGACAGATCTCCACCACCTTGGGACCGAAGCGTTCCCAACGCGTCGCCCCAGTACCCTTGACGCGCAAGAAGGACTGACGGTCCGTCGGGAGCGCCGCTGCCAATCCCATCAAGGTCGCGTCGTTGAAGATGATGAACGCCGGAACGTTCAGATCCCTGGCAAGCTCTCGCCGCCAACGGCGAAGCTCCGCAGCGGCCAGCTCGTTTTTCACATCGGCGGCGTCCGGCGGTAAGGCGCGCTTTTTGACGGGCGCTGCCTGGAGCCGGGCACCGGCGCAGACGTCGCAGGCTTCACAGCGTGAGTCGACTCTCGACTCCCCGAAATAGCGCAACAAGAAAGCGCGCCGACAGCGCTTGGCGTAGGCGTAGTCGGTCATTCTGCGCAGCAACAGCAGCGAGCGCTTTTCCTGTTCGCGAACCCGGGAGAGATCCAGCCCAAGCTCAGAGAACGAGACCCTCTCCAAGGCTCGGATCGCCCGCCCCGAAAAGGGTCGACTCACCTTGGCGGCGCGACTCTTTTCCAGCAGGCCGAGTGCATGGCGCACCTGCGGCTCCGAAAGCCGCGAGCCCGAGGTCAACGCGCTTAACTCGACGCTGACTTCCTTGCCGACCGGAAAGCTTTGGAGCAGCCACGCGAGAAGCGTCTTTGCATCCGAGGCGTGAGGGGTCAGCTCGCGGGCCCGCGCGGCGATCTTGATCCCGTAGCGTCCCTCGCCTCGCCCGGCGCGGGAAATCTTGCCTTCCCGCTCGAGCACTCGCAACGCGGCGGAAACCTCGAACTCCGAAGCGCCGATCTGTCCCGCCAGGAGACCCACACCCTGCTCGAATACCTCGACCTCCGAAAGCAGCTTCCAAACGTCCGCGAATACCGACTCCGGAGGGTGGCTGCCTTCGATGAGCCGCTCCTGGGTAAACACATCCGAGTGGTTGAACAGCAGGACCGCGTGGGCCGATTTACCATCGCGTCCGGCGCGGCCGATCTCCTGATAGTAGGCCTCGACCGCCTTGGGAATGTTGGCGTGGGCAACGAAGCGAATGTCCGGCTTGTCAATGCCCATTCCAAAGGCATTGGTCGCGACGGCGACAGCGTCGCGGCCGCTCATGAATTCCTCTTGGGCGCGGTGCCGTTCTTCGTCTCCCATGCCGGCGTGGTAGAGGATCGGTTGATGTCCGCCTTGCTGAAGCGAACGGTGTAAGCCCTCGGCGGCGCGCCGGGTGGAGCAGTAGATGATTCCCGAACCGCTAAGCGACAAAAGCTGCTCGCAGGCGCGGCGCCGATCCTCTTCTCCACTGACCGGCGTCACTTCCAGAAACAGATTGCTGCGGTCGAATCCGGCCACGAAGACCTGCGGATCCTTCATCAGGAGCGAATGGACGATGTCCTTGCGAACCTCGGGGGTGGCGGTGGCGGTCAGTGCGACCGTTCTCGGCGGGCGCAGCCGCTTTCTCACCTGACCCAACAGGGAATAGTCCGGGCGAAAGTCGTGCCCCCACTGGGAAATGCAGTGCGCCTCGTCCACCGCGAACAGATCCACGCGGATCTCTGAAAGCGCCGCCAAAAAACTGGCGCTGCGAAATCGCTCCGGGGCCACGTAGACCAGCTTGCAACTGCCCTCCTTTATAGAGCGCAGCCGCGCCGCCCGTTCCAAGTCGCCCACCGTGGAATTGATGAAGGTGGCGGAAATGCCTCTCGCCAACAGCTGCTCCACTTGATCTTTCATCAACGAAATCAACGGCGACACCACCAGCGTCACTCCGGGTAACAAGATGGCTGGAAGCTGGTAGCAAAGGCTCTTGCCGGCTCCGGTGGGCATTACCACCACGGCATTGCGCCCCGAGAGGACCGCGGTGATGACTTCCGCCTGACCGGGGCGGAACTCTCGAAGGCCGAAGTGGACCAAGCCCGCTTTGGCTTCTTCGAGGTGCTCCGTGACCAGGGGCATCGGTTGCATCATCCAGATTCTTCCCCGCCGGTCAATGGGCGAAGGGCGCGCCCGAAGAGCGGTTGCCACGCTGGACGAGGCAATTGCCCGCGCGCCAGCATCGACGTGAAGGCGCCGTCTCCAAGAACCAAGTGGTCCAGAACCTGAATGCCCAGTATCTGCCCGCCTTCCACCAATTGCCGCGTCAGCGCCACATCCAGCGTGGAGGGTTCTGGATCCCCCGAGGGATGGTTGTGGGCCAGCACGATGCCGCTGGCGTGCGCCGCAATTGCCGCGCCGAATACTTCGCGGGGATCCACCGGACAGGCATTGAGCGTCCCCTCGGCGACCCGGGCGTCCTGCAACAGGACCTGGCGTGAATTGAAGCAAAGCACGTGGAAGGCTTCCTTGCGCAAGGCGCTCATCGAAGGAAGCAAGTGGCGGTAGATTTCCTCTGGGCTCTTGAGCCTGGGGCGCCGATCCACCTGGTGGTGCGCCCTTCGGCTCAGCTCCAGCGCGGCGAGAATCTGGGCCGCGCGCGCTTTGCCAACCCCCGGAATCCGACACAGCTCTTGGGGGTAATGCTGACACAACGACTTGAGGCCGCCGCCTTCGAACAACACAGCCTCTGCGATCTGCCGCGCGCTCTTACCGGGCAAACCGCTGCCCAGCACCAGCGCCAAGAGCTCAGCGTCGCTAAGCGCGGCAACACCGATCCGGTACAGGCGCTCTCGAGCCTCCATGGATCTCCTTTCCACGAGGCCCCAGCAATCCGCGTACCTTCGCGTCGGCGAGTGGAAACCTAACCGCCACATCCGGATGTGCGCATCACCGTCCCAAGTTCGAGATGCTTGCTTTCGCCTGCCTCTGGCTTAGCTTGCGGCGACCGGTCTGGCCATCGTTGAAGCCAACGGGGCACGGATTGCCTCGGCGGGCCGCTCGGGCGCGGCGACGTGCCGGATCAGCTCGTGGATCTTCACGCCGCCGGACTGCTTGGCCGCCTCGAGCAGGATGAGCTGACTTCGAAATGCCGGCACACCGTTGATTTCCAGGGGTACGTAGCGCCCGTCCACTAAAAGCCTGCGCGCCTTGATGTTGTCCTGCGCGTAAGCCCCCAGGACTTCATCCAACAACCGGGTCCGGATTGCCTCGTCTTCCACCGGGAACATCACTTCCACGCGGCGGTAGAAATTCCTCGGCATCCAGTCCGCGGACGAAAGGTAGACCTCGGTTCGGGCCCCGACGCCGAAGGCGAAAACTCTGCTGTGCTCAAGGAACCGGTCCACTACGCTGGTAACACGAATTCGCTCCGAGACAGCGGGAATGCCTGGACGCAAACAGCAGATGCCCCGCACCAGCAGGTGAATGTCCACTCCGGCCTGGCTCGCGGCGTAGAGGGCGCGGATCACCACCGGGTCCACGAGCGCGTTCATCTTCGCGACGATCTGCGCCGGCTCGCCCTTGCGGGCAAGCTCTGTCTCTCGCTGAATCAGCGCTAAGATCCGTTCCTTTAAATCGAATGGAGCCACTGCAAAGCGGCGCCAGTTGGGAGCGATCGAATAGCCGGTGAGCATGTTGAAAAGGGCAGTGGCATCGTCGGCGATTTCCTCTCGCGCGGTAAAGAACGAAACGTCGGTGTACTGCCGGGCGGTCTGCGGGTTGTAGTTGCCGGTTCCCAAGTGCACGTATCGCCGAATGCCGCCGCCTTCGCGGCGAACCACGAGAGCGATCTTGCAGTGAGTCTTCAGCCCCACCAGACCGTAAACCACGTGGACACCGTTTTCCTCCATCCGGCGCGCCCAAGCGATGTTGTTGGCTTCGTCCAGTCGCGCCTTGAGCTCCACCAGCACCGTCACTTGTTTGCCGTACTCCACCGCCTTGGAGAGAGCACGGGCGATCGGGCTGTCACCGCTGGTCCGGTATAGGGTCTGCTTGATGGCCAGCACATCCGGGTCTTCCGCTGCCTCCTCGACGAATCGCACCACTGGGTCAAAGGACTCGTAGGGGTGGTGCAACATTTGATCCCGGCCCTTGATCAGCTGAAACATCGAATCCGCATCTCGCAGGACCGGTGGAACCGCAGGCACCAGGTGCTCGACTCGAAGTTCCGGACGCGGGTCGGAATCCGCGAGCACCGGAAGATCGGACATCTGCAGCGGGCCGCGAACACGATAGACATCCTCGGGGGAGAGCATCAAAGCCGAGGTGAGTTGTTGCTCCAAAGCCGCCGACGCCTTGTCATCCAGCTCGAGTCGAACGGCCGCGCCTCGGTCCCGGCGCCGGAGCTCTTCTTTGATGGTAGAGAGCAGATCTTCCGATTCCTCTTCGTCGACGTTGAGGTCCCAGTTTCGAGTGACTCGAAAAGCAGCCGTCTCGACCACGGTGAACCCTGGAAACAGTTCCGCAGCCTGGATCGAAATCAGCTCTTCCAAAAGCAAGTAGGTCTGCCCGGACGCGGCCGGCACGGGGACCAGCCGTTTCAGGACGCTGGGCACCTGAACCACGGCCAGCGCGTCCTGCCGAGGCTCGCGCCGGCGCCGACGCCCATCTCGGCGTAGCAACACCGCAATGTTCAAGGACTTATTGCGAAGATGCGGGAATGGATGCCCTTGGTCCACGGCCAGGGGCGTCAAGGCGGGAAACACCGATGACGAAAAATACTCTTTCGCCGCGCGCATTTGGTCTGCGGACAAACCCTCCCGAGAGATGATGGCCACTCCGCGCCCCACCAATTGCGAAGTGATCTCCTCCTGCCAGAGCCGGTAGAGCTCGCTCACCTGTGCGCGAGCCCGCTCGCGAATCGCGGAGAGCTGCTCCTGGGGCAGCATCCCGTCGGCGGGCGTTTCCGCCACGCCACCGACGATTTGCTGCTTAAGCCCAGCGACGCGGACCATGAAGAACTCGTCAAGGTTGGAGGAAACGATTCCCAAGAACTTCAGTCGCTCGTACAGAGGCAACGACGAGTCGCGAGCTTCGGCGAGCACCCGCTCGTTGAACGCGAGCCAGGAGAGCTCCCGATTGATGAACAGCTTGGGGTCAAGAGTATCCACGCCGGCTGGCTTCAGATGGGAATGTCCTTTGTAGCATTAGGATAAGCGGTGAAGAATCAACGACATAACAGAAGGTACCTCACTTAGGCTTACATACTCTACTTATCAGGACCCCGAATGCGCCGCACCGATCACGACACCGTGCTGGCCGCCATAGATGTAGGCTCCAACTCGGTAAAGCTCGAGCTTGCCCGCCCACTTCCCGATGGGTCATTTGAGACCATCCACGAGGAGCGGGATCCGGTGCGTCCGGGCGAGCGGGTCTTCACCACTGGGAAGATACCGCCCGAGGTGGCGGAACGGCTGCTTTCCGCGTTGCGTCGGTACGGCGCGCTTTGTCGCCGCTTTGGGGCCAGGGTCCGCGCCGTTGCAACCAGCGCGCTTCGCGAAGCCAGGAACAAGGAAGAAATTTTGCGCCGCGCCCGCGTCGAAGCCGGGCTGAACTTGGAAATCGTCTCCGGACGCGAGGAAGCCAGGCTGATCTGCTTGGGCGTGCTCCACGGCAAGCCGCCCAGTGCACGCTCCCTCTGCATCGACATCGGCGGAGGCTCGACCGAAGTCGCAAGTGCAGTGGGCGAGCAGCCTACCGACCTATGGAGCATCGCGCTCGGAGCGGTGCGGCTGACGGAGTTGTTCGGGAGCAATGCACGGCTGCCGCTGAAACAGCTCAACGCGATGCGCCAGTACGCCAACGAGGCGATTCGAGAGCGTCTGCCGAGCCGGCTGGATGGCGTACCGCACCGCGCGCTGGGCAGCTCTGGAACCATTCGAGCGATCGTGTCCTACGCCGCCGAAGAAGGCCCCCACGCCTCAGCCAAAAACCTCAGCCGAGCGGTCGAGGAGTTGGTCGCGATGAGCCCTTCGGAACGGCGGACGCATTTCGAGCCCGGGCGGGCGGACATCGTCGTGGCCGGCTCGGTAATCCTCGAAGCGCTGGCTCAGCACCTTAAGCTGGAATCGGTCACCGCGGTGGACCGCGGGCTTCGCGACGGCATCTTGGTGGAACTGATGAGGCGCCGCAGCGAAACCCGCAGCGATCGATGGCTGCTGCAGGCGGCAACCGGGCTGGGGCAGCGGTTCCAGGTCGACGAAAACCACGCCCGCCAAGTGGCAAAAATCGCCCTGGCCATGTTCGACGGCCTGGGAGAGGTGCATCGCCTGCCCAGTACCTCCCGACCGCTCCTCGAAGTCGCCGCCCTGCTGCACGACATCGGCAACGCCGTCAGCTACGATCGCCATCACCGGCACACCTACTACCTGATCACCCACGCGGACATTCCGGGGTTGGTGGAGCGGGAGCGGGAGATTGTCGCCCGGGTGGCGCGTTACCATCGCCGAAGTTTTCCGGATCCGCGACACTCGGGGATGAAGGGGCTAAGTCGAGGCGAGGTGAATCTGGTGCGCAAGCTCGCCACCTTGCTCCGGGTTGCCGACTCACTCGACCGCGGCCACCACCAACCGGTGCATCAGATCCGGGCTGTCGCAAACGGCGAGTCGGTGTTTGTCACCCTGCACACCAAAGCGCCGGTGGACCTGGAACTTTGGGACGTGGAGCACGAAGCCGCCAACTTCAAACGGGTGTTTCGGCGGAAACTGGTGTTTCGGGTGCTACGACACTAGCGCTTGATGCCCAAATGTTTGATCGGCGCTTGTTCCGGAGAAGCTTGCCAAGCGAAAGCGAACGCGCCTCCCTCCCACCGCAGTGCCACTGCGGCCCCTTTTTTCAGCTTCAACGGCCACTCGCTCAACTCCAGCGCCCGGGTTGCAGCCTCCTCGAGAGAGGGATTGTGGCCCACCAGGGCCCATCCCGGTCCCAACTCGCGCGCCAGCTTGACAATCCGCACCGGCGCATTGCGATCGGGAATCAGTTCAGCACGCATTTGGACGTTCTTGACGTTTGCCGCATCCGCTAAAATCTCGGCGGTCTGCACCGCGCGAACCCAGGGGCTGGTGGCGATGCCCTTGAGCGCGCAGAGGTTCGCCAGTGCGCGAGCCTGCGATGCAAACAGCTTGCGGCCCTTGGCGGTCAAGCCTCTCGCCCAATCTCCCAAAGGATGCTCGCGCTCGGCCTTGGCGTGACGGACCAAGAGGATCGGCGAGCGAGCTTCCTTCATAGATTGGAGGCGCGATCCAGCTCCCGGCTGCGCGGATGTCGAACGTCCGTGCCCCGAACCATGTAGATCACCATTTCAGCCACGTTGGTGGCGTGATCTCCAATTCGCTCCAGATGCTTGGCCACCGACATCAGGCTGGTCGCCCGGCGAATCATCCGCGAATCCTCCATCATCAGTGCCAGCAGCTCGCTGAAGATTTTTACGAACAGAGTGTCCAGATTCTCGTCGCCTGCGAGCACTTTTTCGGCGGCTACCGGATCGGCCGCCACGAAGCTGTCGAGTGCCATCTTGACCTGGTCCTGCGCCATCTCGGACAGCTTGGGTAAGTCGTGGTACCTGGTCACTGGCGGCGCAGAGTTCAGATCGATCGCGCGCTCGGCGATGTTCACCGCGAGATCCCCGCAGCGCTCGAGATCGGTGACGATCTTCAGCGCGGTGGTGATCAGTCGGAGATCGCTCGCGGCGGGTTGGCGCAGCGCGAGGATCCGACGGCACAAATCATCGATCTCTACTTCCAGCCGATTGACTTCGGCATCCGCCTCCTTGACCTTCTCGGCGAGGTTGGAGTCCTGCTCGGTGATCGCGCGCATGCTGTTGGCGATCTGCGCTTCCACTTTTGCACCCATCGTGAGCAGGCGCTCGCGGAGGTCGCTGAGGTCCTTGTCGAATGCTTTAGCGGTATGCGAAGGATCCATGACGTTCGCTTCCTTTGTCTGCTGCCAACTTACCAATCTGGCTCCTTCAAAGGCCAGAAACTCCAAAGTGATGCGAGTAGAAAAGGCACGAGCATTTTCCCCCCGCATTCATTAAGCAATCCTAATTTGGCGAGCAGTAACGTGCAGAAAAATGCGATGACAGAGCTCCCGGCAAGTAGTAGGCCACCCGGCGTTCAGCCTAACTCCAAACTTCCCCATTTAGGTAATGCATGAAAACAGTACTGTTCTCCAGTACAGGCGACGCAGGTCGGCCGCAGCTAGCAGCCGCCATCTTCAACTCGCTATGCGCCCCAGCGATGGTGAAGGCGGTCTGGTGTGTCGAAGGCTCCGGTGCGCTTCTGCCTGAGGTGAGCGCTGCGATGAAGGAGATTGGACTGGATGCTGCTGAAGTGAAGCCACTATCGCCCACTTCGGATCTGTCCGAGGTGCATCTTTTGGTCACGTTCGGCTCGGATCCGACCGCGCAACATTTGGCTCGAGCCCGCCGCGAGGACTGGACCTTACCCGGCATCGCCGGACAATCGTTAGAGCAGGTAAGGCGAATCCGCGACCAAATCAGCAAGAAGGTTTGGCGGTTGATTGCGAAAGAGGGCTGGTACCGGTTACAGCCCGTGGCCTCCCTCCGCTTCAAGCCAGCGGCACTTGGCACGTTGGTCCCAGGGGCCGCCTTCCGGGCTTCCTGATCCTGCTGTTCCTTCCGGACCGCCCCTTTCGGCCGGCGATCGGGCTCGCCTCGCCTCACGCTCAGACGGTATTCGCCGCGTTGGCTCGGGGCGGGCACCGTCTGGCCATCCAGCGCCAGCGCCTCGAAACCAAGGACGGGGACTTCGTCGACATCGACATCCTGGCGGCTCCCGCGCCATCTCCTCGGGTCTTGGTACTCCACGGTTTGGAGGGCTCTTCCGAAGCTGGATACGTCGCGGAAGTCTTTCGCCAGGCGAAACATCGCGGCTGGGGAGCGATCGGTCTCAACTTCCGCTCCTGCAGTGGTGAGCTCAATCGGCTCGCGCCCTCCTATCATTCGGGCTCCACCGCGGACGTTCTTTTCGTGGCTCGCAAGCTGCGCCAGCGACCGGGCCCACTCGTCGCCATCGGCTTCTCTTTGGGTGGCAACGTCCTTCTGCGCCTGCTTGGCGAAACCGGTAGCACGGCTCCCTTGGAAGCAGCGGCGGCGATCAGTGCCCCTTACGACCTTCAAGCTTGTGCGCGTGTCTTGGACAGCGGCGGAGGCTGGTCGTGGATCTATCGCCGCCATTTTCTCTGCTCCCTGCGTAAAAAAGCTCTGGTGAAGTCACGGCGATTCCCCGAGCTCTTCGACCGCAACAAGCTCCGCGCCTTGTCGGGAATCGAAGCCTTCGATGACGCGGTCACGGCTCCGCTGAATGGATTCGCAAGCGCGGCGGACTACTACGTGCGATGCTCGTCGGGGCCAATTCTCGGTCGGGTCCTGCGCCCGACGCTTCTGATCAATGCCATCGATGACCCGCTGTCCCCCGCCCAGGTTCCGCCTGAAGCTTTCGCGAATCCGAACCTCTCGATCCTGTTCACGGAAAAAGGTGGACACGTCGGCTTCGTCGGCGGCAGCCTACTCAGACCCAAATATTGGGCAGAAAAGCAAGCGATGGAGTTCCTTTCGCAGCGGATCCACGATGCCACCACCGTCTGAAGATGCTGAACAGCTCTTCCGCATCTCGGTGATCATCCCGGCGCTCAATGAGCAAGCGGCAATCGGGCGTTGTATTCAAGCGGCGCGAGCCAGCCTGCCCGACGCGGAGATCCTCGTCGTTGACGGCGCGAGCATGGATCGCACGGTGGAGACGGCGCACGAGTTTCGCGCCGTTCGGGTGATCGAATCGCCGCGGGGCCGCGCGCTCCAGATGAATGCCGGCGCGTCTGCGGCCCAGGGCGATGTCCTGCTGTTTTTGCACGCAGATGTCCAGCTGCCACCGACCGCCAGATCGTTGATCGCCAAGGCGCTGTCGAATCCCGCCGTCGTCGGCGGTGCGTTTCGCACCTGGACAGTCAGCGACACTCCCTCGGCGCTCGAACCGCTCCTTCACCTTGCCGACCTGCGCTCTCGCTATTCCAGCCTGCCATACGGGGACCAAGCGATTTTCGTTCGGGCCGCCATCTTTCGACAGCTGCAGGGGTTTCCCGAGCAGTCGTTGATGGAAGACCTGGAGTTTTCCGAGAAGCTTCGATCCGTCGGTCGAGTTCAGATCCTTCCCGCCTCGGTGCGGGTCTCTGGGCGCCGCTTCCTCGCCCACCCAATCCGTTACTTTGCGCTGCTCAACCTGTTCCCGTTGCTGTATCGACTCGGCGTCTCGCCGGCCCGACTCGCGCAGTGGTATGGCAATCCGCGCTAGTATGCTTCGCAGGATGCTCAATAACGCCCGCCGCCTTCTCGTGTTGCTCGCGCTTGCGATGCCGCGGGCGGGCGAAGTGGCCGGCGCCGATTCCATTCCGGTGGTAGCACGTTGTGAATTGAGCGGCACAGTAGATGCGGGGTCGGCCGCTTATCTGGTGGACTGCATCGATCGCGCCCAGCAAGCGGGAAATGAGGCCCTGCTGGTCCAGGTCGATACGCCCGGCGGCTCGCTGGAGTCGACCCGAATCATCGTCGCCGCTTTTTTGCGCTCGCGGCTGCCGATTCTGGTGTGGGTAGGTCCGGCCGGAGCGCACGCCGGCAGCGCTGGGGTGTTCGTTACCCTAGCATCACACATCGCGGCGATGGCGCCCGGAACCAATATCGGTGCGGCCCATCCAGTGGACCTCGGCGGCGGCGATCCGGAATCGGGCGGCAAGCACATGGCGAAAAAGATCGAGAACGACACCGCCGCATTCGCTGAGTCGATCGCGCATCAACGAGGGCGAAACGAAGCTTGGGCGACGCGGGCGGTTCGCGAAAGCGCCAGCTTGACAGCCGACAACGCGGTGAAAGACAAGGTTGTAGACTTTCTCGCGGCCAGCGAATCGGAGGTGCTCAGCAAAGCAGACGGGCGCAAGGTGAGCACCACTGAAGCTGAACGCGTCCTTCACACCCGATTCGCGAAGGTCAACGCGCTTCAGCCGACGCTTGGGCAAAGGTTCGTGCACCTGCTGGCCAATCCTTCTGTGGCATATCTGCTCTTCCTCGTGGGTGGCTTGGGAATAGTGATCGAGCTTTCGCACCCCGGGATGATCGCGCCTGGCATTGTGGGCGCGGCTTGCTTGGTGCTGGCACTGGTCGCCTTCTCCGCGCTGCCGATCCGCGTGGGTGCGGTGATTCTCCTATTCCTCGGCGTTGGGATGATCTTCGCCGAGCTCTTCGTCTCGCATGGAATCCTCGCGGTCGGCGGCGCGGTGTTCCTTGCGCTGGGTGGCATTCTGCTCATCGATCGCTTCAATCCGCGTTGGTACGTCGAACCCTCGTTCGGGTTGCCGCTGGCTTGGATCCTGCCGTTCGTCGCTGGCATCGCGGGCGCCGCCATCTTCGTGGTGGTGCGAGCGGCGCAGGCACGGCGAATGCCTCAGAGGGGCGGCGACATCGGGTTGATTGGCGAAGTTGGCAAGGCCTTAACCGCGGTCAGCGGGCAGGGCGGCGGGGAAGTCTTCGTCCACGGAGAGCGCTGGCAGGCGGTGTCCGAAAAACCCATTCCCGAAGGCACGCCGGTCGTGGTCCGGAGCGTCCGCGGGCTCACCCTGCAGGTCGAGGAGAAGCCATGGAAATAGCGGGAGGACTCGGTTTTTTGATTCTGGCCGCCATCCTGTTTTTCCTGTTCATCTCAGGAGTCCGAATCATCAACGAGTACGAGAACGGAGTGGTCTTCCGCCTCGGCCGGTACGTGGGCCTCAAGCGAGCGGGATTTCGTTGGATCATTCCGATGATCGAGCGAATGGTGGTGATCGACCTTCGCACCGTCACTCGCGACGTGCCCGCGCAGGATGTCATCACCAAGGACAACGTCAGCGTCAAGGTGAGCGCGGTGGTCTACTTTCGCGTGGTGCAGGCGGACAAAGCCGTGCTCCAGGTTGAAAATTACCTCTACGCCACTTCCCAGCTTGCCCAGACCACGCTTCGCGCAATCCTGGGGCAGGCCGAGCTGGACCAGCTGTTGGCGGAGCGAGATCGGATCAATCGAGAGCTGCAGAAGGTGCTGGATGCGCACACCGACCCTTGGGGAATCAAGGTTTCCAACGTCGAGGTGAAGCAGATTGACCTTCCCAATGAGATGCAGCGCGCAATTGCACGTCAAGCGGAAGCTGAACGGGAGAGGCGCGCCAAGGTTATCTCCGCAGAAGGCGAGCACCAAGCGGCGGAAAAGTTGGCGCTCGCGGCGGAGGTCATTTCTCGCAATCCGGCGACCCTACAGCTGCGGTACTTGCAAACCCTGGTGCAGATCACCAGCAGCGGAAACCACACGATCATTCCGATTCCACTCGAGCTGATGAAGGGGCTACCGGCTATCGGCGCGGCGGCTCAGGCGCCAGCGCTGGAACGCTAGAGGGCTTCTCGCCGGGGGCCGAGCTCGTCGATCTTCGCCGCCAAGACAAAGTCGCTCTCAGTAAGCCCGTCGATCTTGTGCGTCCAGAGGGTGATTCGAACCTTGCCCCAGGCAAGGTAAATGTCCGGATGGTGCCCTTGCTCCTCGGCCAGGTTGCCCACTCGGTTGGTGAATTCCAAGGCGGTTCTGAAATTTGGGAACGAAAATTCCCTTTCCAGGTGATGACCGTCGACCACTCGCCAGGACGGCAGCAGCCGCGCATATTTCTCCAGCTCGGAGCCGCTGAGAGGCGGAACACCCCCGCGGCAGGGTACGCAGCTTTTGCTCGCCAAATCCGACGTCGTGGGGTCCATTTTTCCTCCGAGACCTATTGCAGCGCCGCCCTGACCCGCTCGGCGATCCCACGCGCATCCAACTTGTACTTGGCCAGCAGCTCTTCGGGCGAACCGCTTTCTCCAAAAGTATCCGGAATACCGATCCTCAGCAGCCGCACGCCCACCGCCGCGTCTGCCAGCGCTTCCGCGACAGCAGACCCCAAGCCACCGATGATCTGGTGATCCTCCGCGGTGGCCACCAACTTCACCTTGCGGGCGGCAGCCACTACCGCGGTCGAATCCAGGGGCTTGAGGGTGTGGATGTTGATCACGCCCACGTTGAGGCCGGCGTTGGCCAGCGAGCTCGCGGCCTGCAACGCCGGATGCACTTCTCCGCCGGTCGCGAAAATCACCGCGTCGTCGCCCCTTCGCAATTCCACGGCCTTACCGAATTGAAACCGGTAGCCGTCCGGATTGACCCGCTCGACTTTTTGGCGGGTGGTGCGCAAGTAGACCGGGCCCGAATGGGTGCAGAGGTACTCGACTGCTGCCTCGGTCTCGAGATCGTCCGCGGGATTGAGCACCGCCATGCCTGGGAGGGAGCGCGCGGCCGAGAGATCCTCCAACCCCTGCTGTGAGTAACCATCCTCGCCGATGGCGATGCCACCGTGGCTGCCGACCACCCGCAGGTTCGCCTGTGAATAGGCAACCGAAATCTTGAGTTGATCGAATCTCCCGGTGATGAAGCAGGCGAAGGAACACACGAATGGAATCTTCCCGGAAAGCGCCAGCCCCGTTCCGGTCCCAATCATGTTGGCCTCGGCGATTCCCATCTCGAAAAAACGCCCCGGAAACTTCTTCGCGAACAGCTCGGACTTGGTGCTCTTGGCCAGGTCCGCGTCGAGGGCCACCACGTTGGGATAACGTTCACCGACGCGAGCCAAGGCCTCGCCGAATGCGTCGCGGGTGGCCTTAGCTGGCATGGGCCCCTCCAAAGCGCTTCTGGTACGCTGCTTTTAGCTCCGCGAGGGCTTTGGCAGTCTGCTCAGCATTGGGCGCTGTCCCGTGCCAGGCGATCTGGTTTTCCATGAAGCTGACTCCCTTTCCCTTCACAGTGTGCGCCACGATGAATGTGGGTTTGCCTTTAACACTCCGCGCTCCGTCCAGACTGTCGGAGATCTGGGCCATGTCGTGGCCGTCGATCTCCAAGACCTTCCAGTTGAACGCGCGCCACTTGTCGATCACTGGCTCCAGGGGCATCACCTGATCCACGTAACCGTCGATCTGTCCGTGGTTGTAGTCGAGGATCGCGGTCAGGGTGTCCACCTGGTACTTCGGGGCGCTCATCGCCGCTTCCCAGATTTGTCCTTCCTGCGACTCGCCGTCTCCAATTACGCAGTAGACATGAAACTTGCCGCCATCGAGCTTCGAAGCGATTGCCATGCCTTGAGCAATTGAAAGTCCTTGCCCCAGCGAGCCGGTGCACGCCTCGATGCCCGGAACGGAGTTTCGAACCGGGTGGCCTTGGAGGCGGCTACCGAGTTTGCGAAGCGTCCCGAGTTCCTGCTTGGGGAAGTATCCGGCCTCCGCAAGCGCCGCGTACAACGCAGGGACCGCGTGTCCCTTGGAGAGTATGAAGCGGTCGCGTTCCGGCCAGTCAGGACGTTTGGGATCGTGCTGCATCTTCGAGAAATACAGGCAGGTGATGATGTCAATAACGGAGAGTGAGCCACCGGGATGTCCTGAACCCGCTTTTCCCAGCATCTCGATGATGTCGATTCGAAGCCGCGCGGCGATTTCCTCTAGGCGCAGCAGGTCAGTGGCTTGATTGGGCGGTCCCATGGCAGAGGTGTACCGAAATGCCCCTGACCCTTCAAGGCAAAGGCGCGTCAGCTATTGATCGCTCTCGTCCGCCAAGTAGCTAAGGATGACTTGGTCCAGGCTCTTCTCCGAGATGACGTCCTCGCCAAACAGAACGTCCGCTCGGCTCTCCTTGAGCTTTGCCGCCGCAAGCGCGTCGCTTGGGGGACTCGGGTCCAGCGGCTTCGGCGCCGTGGAAGATCTGGGAGGCTGGGCTGGTCGGCGAAGTGGTACCAGCGGCGGTGCTACAGGCTCAGGCTTCTGTGGCGTGACTGCTTGCGCAGCCTGCGGCGGGGATACGGCACCGGTATGCAACTCGTCGTAGACTCCGTTCATCAGGTTGCGCAGGACTTCCTTGTGCTGCATCTCCATCAGCTGCCTTACCACGTCCGGCAGGTTTTCCGCGTCGAGAATGTCGGCATATGAGACTTTCTTGGTGGCAATCACGTTCCCGCCGACGAAAACGTGGGTGGTGACATGGGGATTTTTGATGCCCGAATCCTCGGTCTGGATGTGGAAGAGTTTTCCGCGATACCGGACGTTGTGATTGTAACCAACGACCGGCTTTTCGAAATTCTGCGACATAAGCAGCTGTGGAAACGCTAGCAGCCGTGGATCCTGGAGATCAAGGAGCGGAGGCTCAACCCTGCGGTACTTCCACCCTCCAGCGGGCTAAGTCGGCGGGGGTATTGATGCTCACTGGGCTGCGAAGGTCGGGATCGACTTCTCGAAGACGCGATTGGGGAAGAACCCGCGCCCGAAAGTGTGAAAAAAGCTCTCGAAACGAAGGGTTTGTGCGCAGTAGCTCTCCCCAGCGCTCCGCCAGACTCGACCGGTAGACTCCCAGCAGGGGTTCGAGGCGTCCGTGAACTTCGAAGCACACCAGGTCCACGTCCGACGAACGGGCGTCGAGCACCTCATGCACCACCCCCCACTCCACGAACGGCATGTCGCATCCGACCGCAAACACCCAGGGCGCGCTGGCCGCGGCCAGCGCGGCGTGTACGCCTCCGGGTGCCCCGCAGCCTTTGTGGCGATCCTCGATGCGCCGCAGGCCATAGGTTTGGTACGCAATTGGATCGTCGGTGACCAGAAAAACCTCGGCGAATTGCGAGCGCAGATCCAGGATCCTGTCGATCAGTGGCCGGCCCTCAACCTTCAGCAAACCCTTCGCCGCTCCTCCCAGGCGAGTGCCCCTGCCGCCTGCGATGATCGCCAAGCAGGTCTGCGGGTCAGCGTGCTCTGCTTTCTTTTCCATCTGGATTATGAACCCCGCATTGGCCATGAGGGTTTCAGCTCAAACGGCATTTTGCCTCCGAATCACCGATTTCGGGGTGGGCTTGTGAAAGGGGTGACCGAAAGAGCGGTAACCCGCGTCGGCTCCAGGGAAAATCGTTTTCTGCGCGAGCGCGACAGCATCGCAATTGAGGAACCCCTTGAGATCCGGGTCAACGGCGACGCGGTGGCGATCACCATGCGCACGCCAGGGCACGACCAGCGGTTGGCAGTGGGCTTTCTTTTTTCTGAGGGCATCATTCGCTCCATCGAAGAGGTTGCCGCAGTGGCACACTGCGGGCGTCCAGGGGACGAAGGGTTTGAAAACGTCATCGACGTGACCCCCGTACCTGGTTTGGTGTTGGACATCGAGAAAGTGCAGGCCAGTCGTCGCGGAACCCTGACCACCGCCGCCTGTGGCGTCTGCGGCCGCCGCAGCGTAGATGATTTGTTTGCGCTGTGCGGCGCGGTTCCTCCAGGGGCGCCCCTGGAGTTGTCTACGCTGGCGCTCGCAACTGAGCAGCTGCACGAGGCGCAGTCGAATTTTCTGCGCACCGGTGGCACGCACGCTGCGGCGGCCCTCGCTAACGGTGGGGAGTTGTTAGCGCTTTACGAGGACGTCGGCAGGCACAATGCGGTTGACAAGGTGGTCGGCGAACTTGTGGTCAAGGGCCTCGTACGAGCTTCTTCGATGCCGCCCGGCCCAAAGCCCCCGGACAAGGTGCCGGCAATTTTGGTGGTCAGCGGCCGCGCCAGTTTCGAAATCGTCCAAAAAGCCACCATGGCGCGGATTCCGGTGGTCGCTAGCGTCTCGGCGGCGAGCTCGCTGGCCATCGATCTGGCCGAGCGGTCTCAAATTGCCCTGGCGGCGTTTGTGCGCGACGGAAATCTAAACGTGTACACCCACCCCGAACGACTTCGCGGCCTGATCGTGCCATGAGCGCCGACGAGCAGGCGAACCGCTGGGGAGCCGTTCAAACCTCATTGTTTCCGCCCGCGAGGCCACACTAAAATCCACTTTTGAATAGTCTTCGTAGAGTTCACGTAGGGAGGCAGTCGAACAATGATCAGGGAGCCCCGGGCGCCCCTAAAGCAGAGCAAAACCCAAGTACTCGCCCTTGGTTACTCGCGGGGATTTCGGATCATAGAAAGAGTTGCGATCGTCGGGTTCTTGTTCCTGATGCTGGCCCTGGTCGGCAAGCTTTGGAATTCCATCAGCCGCAGTCCCTGGCTGTTGCTTTCGGCGGTGCTGCTGGCATACCTAGCAGCGGATCTCGTGTCCGGAGTGGTGCATTGGGCGGCCGACTCCTGGGGTACCCCGGAATGGCCGGTGTTCGGCCCTTCGCTGATTCGCCCATTCCGGGAGCATCACGTCGACCAGACAGCGATTACCCGGCACGACTTCGTCGAGACCAATGGCGCAAACTGTTTGATATCGATTCCGGTGGCGCTCGCCGCGCTGCTGATCCCGCTTGAGGTGGGAGACAACCTGTCTCTCTTTGCCGTGGCCTTTTTGGGCTCACTGATCCTCTGGGTATTCGCGACCAATCAGTTCCACAAGTGGGCGCACCTTGCGGCCCCTCCTTTTTGGATCAGCGGGTTGCAAAGGCTGCACCTCATTCTGCCGCCGGAACATCACGCGATTCATCACAACCCGCCCTTTGCGCGCTACTACTGCATCACGGTCGGCTGGATGAATTGGCCGCTCACGAAAATACAGTTTTTCCCAATGCTGGAGCGGCTGATCAGCGCGCTCAGCGGTGCCATCCCGCGACAGGATGACATTGGAGAAGGCGCAGCGCTCGCGGTTGCAGTGCTGCAGCGCGAACCGCATGACCCTAGCCCTCAAGAAGCACGTCTACCTGCTCTGCACTGACGATTGTTTCGCCGAGAAAGTGGAGCCAACGCGCGTAAAGAGCCTTGGCGTATCGGTCACCCAATAGCGATGCTCGACTGGAGCCTCTCCTCCAAGCAGCTCGCGGCTGCGCAACAGTGCCGCCACCTCCTCGGCGGTCGCCTCCGCAGAGTCGACCAGCGATAGCCGATTCTGCAAAGCCTCCGCAATCACCGCGCGAAGAAGCGGATAGTGCGTGCATCCCAGCACCAATGTGTCGATGCTACTTTGGACCAGGCTGGACAGATAGTGCCGCGCCACCGCCAGCGGCACCTCGCCGGTGGTCCACCCTTCTTCCGCAAGCGGAACAAAGAGTGGACAGCTTCGGGCAATCACCGTCGAGCCCGGCCGCAGCTGGCCAATCGCTCGTTGGTACGCGCCGGACTCAATCGTGCTGGGCGTGCCAATCACTCCAATTTGCCCCGACTTCGAAGCCTTTGCCGCCGCCTTGGCGCCTGGCTCGATGACGCCGATCACCGGGATCGGGAGGCGCTCTTGCAGTTGCGGCAGCGCGACGGCCGACGCAGTGTTGCAAGCCACCACCAGCAGTTTGATGTCGTTTTGGAACAACCAATTGGCGTTGCTCAGGGAATAGCGCCGCACCGCTTCAGCGGATTTGGTCCCGTAAGGAACTCGAGCCGTATCGCCCAAATAGATGGTGCTTTCCTTGGGCAACCTCCGTCTCAACGCCTTGAGAACCGTCAAACCGCCCACCCCAGAATCGAACACCCCGATCGCTCTGTGGCTCGCCGGACGCACCGTCGGGTTTGCTATCACGAATCGTGCCGAGAGGAGACATCGCGAAGGTTCGCCTCGTCGGCGTTTAGCAACACGAATTATTGCGCGGTGATGGCAACGGTGAGAGGTGTGGAATTCAGGTCCACGAACACGCCCGCAGCCACACTGACGGTGGGAGGATTGGTACCACTCGACGAGTACTGAACCCCGCTGTGCGAGGTGGCACTCAAGACGACTTGGTACCGATCCGGAAGAAGCCCATTGTATAGAATCGGGGCGCCGCTGCAGGGCTGTGGGTCCCCGCTGCCGTAGACCAAGGCTCCCGAGCTATCTCGGAAATTGACGTTCACAATGTCTACGCCCGCTTGAGCACAGCTTTGAATCACGCCACCGTTGACCAGTTGCCAAGAGATCGACGCGCCGCCGATATTCCACAACAAGCCGTAGCTCGCGGAAATGGGAGACCCCGCATACGTCTGCAGCGTTCCCACGAAGCGGTACACTGGAAAATTGGTGCTGTCCACGCCTCGCAATTCAATCTGATGTCGGCCGGCAGGAAGGTCCGCGGTACGAAACCCAGGCTGAGAAAATCCCGCCGAACAGCTCGCGCGCTGAGGCGTGCCCCCATCGATGACCACGTCCACGAAAGCCACGCCCGCCTGATCGCAGTTGGGGGTTTGACTGACGGAGTTGGGCGGAAATGTCCACATCAGGTAGGCAAAGGAATTGGCGCTCAGGGGTGCCAGATCAACTTGAACGGAAACGTTGCCATCGACGATGAAGGTTCCAGTCGCCTGATAGAGGACGTCGCTCGAGTAGTTCAATCCTTGAATGATGTATGTGTAGGAGCCGGGCGCGAAATTCTGGAGAATGATCCCCGGGTAATTGCTGACGAGGCACGGGAAAACACCATCGTTCTGAATTACCTCACCGGGGATGGAAATGCGGACCGAGCTGATCTGAGGGACCCCGGCGCATTGCTGCCCGGCAAAGGTCCAGGTGAAGGTTACGTCCCCTCCATGGCCGTAGTCTCGGTCGGTGACGTAACAGCCGCTGACGGAGGTAGCCGCCACCAAGCTCAGTAGCATCTTGTAGTTCATGGTACCCACCTCGAACTCGGGTTTACTGACATCCCTCAACTAGGTTCTGACGGCGCGGGTTGCCAGGCATTCAACAAGGGTAGGTATGTTCGAGTGGGTGCGTTGTTTGACCCTCAGCAAGCGCAATGTTAGCGAAGGACGATGAATCGCCTCTCAGTACTTGCAGCCCTCAATTACCTGGACATCGTCCGCAGCAGTTCGATCGTGGAGCTCAGTGTCTTGGTCTTACTGGGCTGTGTGTCGGTGTTCTCTTGGGCCCTGATCGCGCTGAAATCGGCTCAGCTCTCGCGCGCGCGGCGCCAGTCGCTCACGTTCCTGGAGACGTTTTGGAAAGCCTCTCGCTTGGAAGCGATCTACCAAAGCGCCCAATCCCTCGCGGTCTCTCCACTGTCCAAGGTCTTCTGTGCTGGATACGAGGAGTTGTCTCGGCTGGCTCAGACCAAGGAAACCAAGGACGGTGCAATGGCGGAACGGCTCGGTGGGATCGAAAATGTGGAGCGGGCGCTCAACCGCGCCTCGACGTCGGAGATCACCCACCTCGAATCGAAAGTGCCGTTTCTGGGGACCGTGGGTGCCACTGCACCGTTCGTCGGGCTGTTTGGGACGGTGATGGGAATCCTGAACGCGTTCAATGAGATCTCCGAAAAGGGAAACGCTACCCTCGCCACGGTCGCGGCACCGGTTGGAAATGCGTTATTTGCGACTGCCGCCGGTTTGTTTGCCGCGATTCCCGCGGTGGTTGCCTACAACGCCTTTGTCTCACGAATCCGAGTTTTCGACACCGAGATGTCGAACTTCTCGTCGGACTTTCTCAACATCGTGAAGCGCTACTTCTTTCACTAGGCACGCCGATGGGCATGAGCTCCGAAAAAGGTGCGCCTGGGCGCACCACCTTAAGCGAGATCAACGTCACCCCGATGGTGGACGTAATGCTGGTTCTGCTGGTCATTTTCATGGTTACCGCGCCGCTCATTCAACAGGGGGTCAAGGTCAATTTGCCACAGACGCGCGCCACGCCGGTGGAGGCGAGTGAGAAAAAGGTGGTGTTGTCGATCGACCGAAGCAAGCGAGTGTTCATCGGGGATGCCGAGGTGCGGTTGGCCGATTTGGAGCAAAAACTGAAGACCAATTCCAAGGTGCAGGCGGACAAGGAGATTTACCTCCACGCCGACCGGGATCTTGCCTATGGGATCGTGGTGGAGGTGATGGCTGCGGCCCAACGGGCGGGGATCAACAACGTGGGTATGATCACCGATCCGATGACGAGTACCCGAAAGCCGAAGTAGCGCATGCAAGCCTCGGCGGCGACTACCAGCCTGCTCTTTCCCAAGCGAGATCGCCTTGGGGCGTTCCTGTTCCTTTCTGCGGTGGGCCACATCCTGATCATCGGCGCGATCTTGGCGTTCAGCTACCTCAACCTCCCACCGCCGATCGACCTCAACCAGAAGCCGATCACGGCCTCGCTGGTGCGGCTCGGCAAACCGAGAGATTCTAACTTGCTTCCACAAAAGGAAGAGTTGCCTCCCCCGCCGCCGAAGAGCGAAGGCGCGGAAAAGCCGCCCACTCCAGAAAAGCCTCCGCAGCCGGCGGTGCCCATTGCGATACCCGGCACCAAACCATCCGACGCGCAGGCCTCAGCCAAGCAAAACGGTGAACCTACCGAAGCGGAACGGCGCAAGCAGCTTTTTGGAGCATTCAGCCGGACCGCTAAGGGAACGCACATCCGCGAACTGGAGGGTCAGCTGGACGGGGACCCACAAGGCGATTCCCCGACCGCCGAAGGCGAACGTTACTGGGGAATGGTCTCCGCGCAGATTCATCGCAACTACGACGTTTCCGATACCATCCCCAATGAGGAACGGCTCCATCTTCGCGCCCAGGTTCTCTTGTTCATCGGCCGCACCGGCGAAGTCCTGCGCGCACAGCTCGTTCAGAGCTCGGGAAACCAGTTGTTTGACAATGCCGTGCTCACCGCAGCGCGCAAAGCGGGCCCGTTCGCGCCGCCCCCCGACCACCTGCGCAAAATGCTTCGCGATGAGGGGGTCCGATTGGAGTTCCGACCGTGAAAATACTTTGTTCGACGCCTTTGGCCCTGTGCATGCTGCTCCCGCTCGCAACCTCCGCATCCGCGCAGGTGCCGGTGATCGAGATATCGGGCGCGAATTTTCGTCCGATGCCGATTGCGTTCCCGCTCACGGTTAGCGATCCGGCCGTACCGAAGGCTCGCGCCATCGAGTTCGACAGCACCCTACTGTTCGACTTGAGCGCGGCCGGAATTTTCCGGGTGCTTGACCGCAACAGCTTCATCGCCGATCCCAAAGAAGGTTTCGGCGCCTCCAGCATTCGATTCAACCGCTGGGCGGACGTCGGCGCTGATGCGCTGGTGAAAGTGAAGCTCTCGGCGGAGGGTGATCAGCTGAGGGGCGAGCTTCACGTATACACCGTGGGGACCCAGCGCGAGGACTTTACCGCCAGTCACTCCGTGGCAGCGGCGGATGCACGTCGATTGGCGCACCACTTCGCCGATGCCCTGTTCAAGAGTTTCACCAAAGAGCCAGGCCCGTTCGAAACCCATCTCACGTACACCCGCAAGGCGGCGGATTCCAAGCAGGTGTGGTTTTCCGATTGGGACGGAGGCAACGCCCTACCCCTAGCCACCGACGGCTTAAACATCCTGCCCGCGGTTCTGCCCGATGGCACCGGCGTCGCGTTCACCTCTTTCCGCAGCGGGAAGCCCCTGATCTACGTCCAGAAGCTCGGTGGGATCCCCAGCCTGCTGGTCAAGTCGAACTTGATGGCGACCGGCATCGCTTTTAGCCGAAACGGCAGGCGCATTGCCTATACCGTGTCGAACGGTGAAAACAGCCAAATCTTGGTGGCTGACACCAACGGCGCTGGACCCAAGCCACTCACCGATACGCCGTTCTTCATCAACTCCAGCCCAACTTGGTCCCCAGACGGACGGCGCATCGCCTTCGTTTCTAATCGGGGAGGCTCTCCTCAAATCTATGTGATGAATGCGGACGGGACTGGCGCCCTGAAGCGACTGACCTTTCAAGGCAATTACAATCAGACTCCTGACTGGTCCCCCCGAGGTGATCTGATCGCCTTTACCGCGCGCGACGAGATGGGAGTGTTCGACCTCTTCGCTGTCAACGTCGACACCGGGAAAATCGCCCGCCTTACTCAGGACCAGGGCAGCAACGAAGAGCCGACCTTCTCGCCCAATGGCAGATTGATCATTTTTTCCTCCACCCGGGCTGGTCCCCCGCAGTTGTACGTGATGACGGCCGAGGGCAACAACCAACTCAAACTGCCGTCGGCCACGGTGAACGCCACCACCCCAAGTTGGGGACCGTGATGGTTATGGCGGTCTCCGGCGAGGAGTTCGCGCCGCTGTGGTCCTTGGAGCCGGAAGTAACCTTCCTCAACCACGGTTCCTATGGAGCATGCCCTCTTAGAATTCAGGAGGCGCAGAGCCGGTACCGCCGCCAACTCGAATCTGAACCGGCTCAATTTTTCCTCCACCAGCAGGAAGCGGCGCTCGACCGCTCCCGCCGAGCGCTTGGGTTCTTTGTAGGAGCGGACCCGGATGACCTGGTATTCGTGCACAACGCCACCAGCGGCGTGAATCTGGTACTTCGCTCCTTGGCTTTCGAGCCGGGACAAGAGCTTCTCACCACCAACCATGCCTATGCGGCCTGTCGCAACAGCCTGGAATGGAATGCGTCGCGCTGGGGCGCAAAGGTCACGGTGGCGGACGTTCCCTTCCCAATCGCGGGACCCGAAATGGTGGTCGACGCCGTTCTCGGCAAGGTATCCTCTCGAACCAAGCTCGCGATGTTGGATCACGTGACCAGCCCCACCGGGTTGGTATTTCCGATCGGCGAGCTGGTGGCCCAGCTTGAGCGGCGCGGCGTGGAGACTCTCGTGGATGGCGCTCACGCTCCGGGCATGGTGGCTCTCGATCTGCGCCGGATCGGCGCTGCGTACTACACCGGCAATTGCCACAAGTGGCTCTGCGCGCCCAAGGGGGCAGCCTTCCTGCATGTGCGACCCGACAAACAAGCCTCGATCGTACCGCTCACCATCAGCCACGGCGCCGCATCGCTCCGAACCGATCGGTCTCGGTTTCGGCTGCACTTTGATATCAATGCAACCGACGACCCGAGCGCCTACCTCTGCGTGGCCGACGCGATCTCGTACTTGGCCGGTCTTCTCCCCGGGGGCTGGAATCAATTGATGGATCGGAACCATCGATTGGCGTTGGCAGCGCGAAATTTGCTCTGCGCGAGCCTTGGCATCGACGTTCCAGCGCCCGACGAGATGTTGGGCTCCATGGCGGCCATTCCACTCAGAGAAAACTCGATGGCCGTTCCCGTTTATTCGGCTCAGATCGACCCGCTGCAGAGGAGCCTGTTCGACCGGTTCAAAATTGAACTCCCGGTGTGGGCCTGGCCCGCACCTCCGCGGCGGGTATTTCGAGTTTCCGCGCACCTGTACAACCACGACTCGCAATACCAATACTTGGCCAACGCACTCCGAGAGTTGGGAGAAGCAGCGCACAGATGAATCGCTACGCCGCGATAGACATCGGGACGAACTCTGTTTTGCTCGTGATTGCGGAGCGCGATTCCGCAGGACAGTTCATCCCGATCCTGGAACGGGCGGAAATTACCCGGCTCGGTAGGGGCGTCGATCGGAGTCACCGGCTCTCCGAAAGCGGCATCCAGGATACTTTGGCGGTCATCGCCGATTACCTACAACAAGCTCGCGCCGCGGGGGCACGAGGTTGGGTGCTCTCCGCAACAAGCGCCGCGCGGGATGCGGAGAACGGGTTGGAATTTCTGACCAAGGCCCGAGAGCAGAGCGGGGTGGAAATCGACATCCTGTCTGGAGATCGGGAGGCTCAGCTGGTCTACCTTGCGGTGACCGCTGACTTTGGTCCACGCCTACCAAATCAACCGCTGCTGGTGATCGACATTGGCGGCGGTTCGACGGAATTCACCTGCGGTGGCCTCCCCCCCGACAGGAGCATCTCGTTTCAGCGAAGCTACGACGTCGGTTCGGTCCGACTGACAGAGCGGTACTTGCAAAGCGACCCAGTTGGAGCGAACGAACGCGCTCGGGCCTCCGCGGAGTTGCGCGCAACGTTCTCGAACTTGCCGCCTCGAGGAGAATCCGCGGTGATCGGAGTCGCTGGTACGGTAACCACACTGTTTGCGATCCAGAACCAAATTGAGCCTTACGAGGCGGCCCGGGTGCATGGAGGGACGCTCACCCTAGAGCAGTTGACCAAGCTCACCGACCGCCTGTTGAGCACTCCCTTGGAGGAGCGAAAACGCCTTCCTGGCCTGGAGCCAAAGCGTGCCGATGTGATTTGCGCCGGTGCACTGATTCTACAAGCAGCGCTGGAACGGCTTGGCGCTACGTATTGCTTGGTCAGCGATCGCGGACTGCGCTGGGGTCTGCTTCTTGAGCGGTTTGGATCCGCCTCTTCTGCTAATTCGAGTTAAGGTTTTGCACCCGGGGCTCAGCGCCCAGCGCGGCTTCAAATGGTTAGAACAACCCGATGCTAAAGTGCACTTGGAACGTCGGCTCGTTCAAGCTGTCGTCCGGATACAGATTGAATCCCACGTCTAGAGCCAGCGGACCCACCGGAGTGCCATAGCGAATCCCTCCTCCCGCGGTGTAGCGTAAATTCAACGCGTGGTACTGGTGGGGATCGAGCCAGAGGTTTCCAGTTTCGAAGAAAAGTCCGAAGTCGAAGGGTGCAATGCCCGGGAATCGCAGCTCCGCTTTGCCCAAAGTGAACAGATCCCCGCCTTGCGACGGAATTCGGTTGCCTTCGACCAGCGTGAGAGCGGGGGGGGTGCAGGCGACGTTGCGGTTCAGCAGCGCGCGACACTCCGAAACTTGCTGATGCAACACCTGCCTCTGATCTTGTGGGACCACCCCGTCCTCCGGAAAACCCCGCATGCTGGCTGCGCCGCCGAGAAAAAATCGCTTCGGCGGAATGGTGACCGAAGTTGGGTCGAGTTGGTAAATCCTCCCTGCTCGAGCGGAGATTGCGAGAACCGCCCGGCTGGCGAGCGGAAGGTAAAAGGTAACGTTCCCCGCCAATTTGAGCGTGAAGATCTTCTGGCCTGAAATTCGGTTCCCAGCGGTGTCGTCGAGGGTCGCTCCGAGATCATGGGTCACCTCGGTAAATCCAGACACCAGCAGTCCCTTGCGTGGATTCGCAACATCGTCTCGAAAGTTGATCACAAAGCCGGGCCGCAGCGACTGAAGGTTGAAGATCCCCAATGGGAATCTGAGGCGTTCCAGATCCGCCGGGGTCAAGGAAGGCAGCAGAGTAGAAAAACTCGGGCCCGCTTGAACGCTGTCGTGTTCAATCTCGTATTGCAAAGAGACCGTCAACCAACTGAACGCAGTCCAATCGGCCCCAGCAGTCGCGGCGTACCGCGTGAATCTGTAGGACGGCCGAAACACGCGCTCGGCCACCAAGTCAAGCTTTGCCCCAAGCTTCACCGGAAGCAGGCTGTAGATCCGAGGGTTTTGAACTGAAACGTTGGCTCGGCCGCCCAATGCATCTAAGCCACGCAGATGAGGGTCGCCACTCGGTCCGAACGCGAGAGTGCTCCACCCAACGTAGTTGAGCTTCGCCCGCGCCGAGACGTTGATGCCGACTCCGGCGAGGTTGGGATAGAGAACATCCCCTCCAATTTGCGGTCCTTCCGCCAACGAGTAGCCCCCGAGGATGTTGCCGTCGAGCCGGGGCATCTCGTTGAGATCCACCACCACATCCTTGACCGCTTCCGCAGCCTCCGGGGCGATCAACTGTACCCCCACCTGTCTGAAGATGCCCAAGACCAGCAGGTTGCGCTGGGTCTCATACAAATCAACCGGATCCAGGAGGGCACCGGAGCGAACCTGCAAATTTGCCCGCACCACTTCCGAGTGGGTCCGATTGAGCCCCTGGATGATGACCCTTCCGACGTGGACCTGGGGACCGGGAATCGCCTGAAACGTCAGCCTCGCGGTTCGGCGATCTGCCGAAAATTCGGTGGCGGCATCGACCCGCGCGAACAGGTAGCCCTGGTGACTCATTTCTCGAAGCAAAGCGGCTCGGCTCTGGTCCACCAACGAGCGGCGCAAAGGGTCGCCTGCTTTGATGGCCTGGATCTTCGGTTGAAACCCCGGCGGAAATCCGCCGAAGGCGATCTCGCGGACGTAGCTTTGCACGCCTTCGTGGACCTCGAATTCCACCTTGGCCAATCCACTGAGATTCGTTTGGAAACTGGCGAGGGAGACCAGCGCGTCGAGAAAGCCCCGCTCCCGGTACACTTGGGTGAGAGTTTCGGCCGCTTCCTGATACGCATCTTCTACGAATACGGTGCGTGGATCTGGGTCGGGCTCGGCCGCTCTGGCGGAGCTCGGAGTCCGGCCCTCGAGTTCTAAGGGATCATCGATGGGATGGACCTCGCCCGTGGGTACTGGAGCTTTCGCGCGAACGATGTCGGCGACGATCTGTTGCAGCTCCTGGGCTGAGAGCGCCTGGCTGCCCCGAAACTCCACCTGTCGAACAGTGACCGGCAGCCCCTCCTCGATTTCAAACCACAGTGCCGCTTTCAACAGCCGGGGTTGTTGCACCTCGCGCGCCTGCACTTTGACATCGTGGAAACCGCGGTAGCGATAGAAGGTCGCGATCCTTCGCGCCAGCCGGTCAATCAAGGCTCGGTCCAGCGTCTCGGTGCCGTCGTAATCCAGAATCGCCCGCATCACCTGATCGCGGAAGCTTCGATTTCCACGGAAGCGAATCTCGTACCTCGGACCTGAGAAGATCGGCAGTGACACATTCGCACCCAACGGACCGGAGAAGATCACCGGTTCCCCAATTCGGGCGCGGTAAAAGCGTTCCTGCCGGTAGAGGGCCCTGAGCTTCTCGAGATTGGTGCCGACCTGTTCCAGATCGAGCACGTTGCCGATCTCCAGGTTGAGCGAATCGAGGATCCGGTTCAGAGGAAAGCCAGGGCTGCCTGCCACGGTAATGGCAGAGATCCGGGTTGGCTCCCCCTCGCGTATCGAAAACCCAAGCTCCAATCCCTTAGGCAGATCGTGGATTTCCGGAGTGATTTGCGGGTGCTCATACCCTCTACGCCGGTAAGCTCCGGAGATAGCGTCCACCGCCTCCTGCACCCGCTCGGGAGAGAAGTCGATCGCCGTGGAGAGTTTCGCAGCGCCCAGAATCTTCGAGTCGCTCAGGACTTGATTTCCCTGAACCCGGTACGAGACGATTCGGCGCTTGGGGATAAGCTCGAACAGCACCGCCACGCCTCCCTGCTCGGGGCGAGTACGTACCACCACGTCGGACAACCGCCCGGTAGCGAAAAGCCGTTCGATGGAGCGCCGCACCGCGCGCAGCGAGAGTTTTTGCCCCACCTCCACTGCGATCAACTCGGGAAACCCACTGGGGTCGGCGCCAGAGGGCAGGTGTAGCTCCACACCCGCCACCGTCGGCTTAGGCTCTTCGGCAGCGAGCGCCACCGAAGCTGCCAAACACAGGCTCAACAGAAACGCCGTTAGTCGTCCACCTGCCAGTGGAACTTGAGATTGAGACCGATGTTTCCAAATCCAAAGCCCGGGATGGAGTAGTCGGTGTGCTCGTTGTCCCACTGTGCTTGGGCAGACAGGCGATCGTCGAACCAATACTCCGCCTGGGCGCGGGTTCCGCGCCCAGAGACCGGTTGTGTGACGCGCAGCTTAAGCTGCTCGGTCAAGAACTTCGACTCCAATTGTGCGCCCGGCTCCAAGATTCCGGTGTAGTCGTTGTAGACCGTGGCGATATGAAAGGAGAGATCCCGGAGCAGCGGGTTTCGCGGCAGAAACCGCTGTACCTGACGGTCGAGCCCGGACGCATTGAACAACGCTTCGGCCGCCAGGCCCGCGCTGGCCTGTGCGGTGTTGGTCTTGTCGGTGGAAATCACCCCCAAGGTAAGCAAAGTCAAGATGTCCCCTTCCGGGAGGGGCGGCTCCGAGCTGAGCACCGCCTTGGGATCGGAGACTTTGCCGAATGCATGCAAGCGGACCAGATATTCGCGGACCCTGGCTTCAGCGTGCATGTCGAAGACAGTGTCGATGCTCTTTCGCTCCTTGAACTCCAGCAGCCCCTGGCGAATGGAGAACTGATTGCCGCGAAAGAATGCTTGGCTACCCTCGGTGGAGCGGATGGTGCCCAGTAAGCCCGGATGAACATTGGTTCCGGTGAGGCGAAGATCGCCCAGCAGCTTGGCTCGGGCCACGTTGTTGTCAATGCGAACGTCCCCCTTCGCGTGCAGCGCAACATCGAAGCTCAGCCACTCCTTCGGAGGCTCATAGCTGAGAACACCGCGCCCTTTTTGGATCTCCGGGAGCAGTTTCTCGAGCGTGACCGGCCGTTCATAACGCATTTTCAGGATGTCGACGTCTCCCGCCAGCAGGAACGCGCCGGGATTGCCACTGAGAGACAATTCACCGGCCATCGTCAGCGGCATCTCCTCGACTGGGCGAAGGGTCACCTCATCGAGTTCGGAGGAGAGATCGAGGTGCTTGAGACTCAGCTGATCGAGCTCTGCGGTTCCTCGAAACGAAACCCGGCCGTCATTGACCAAGGCATGAAAGTCCTGGAACAAGACTCGCGCTTCCGAAAACTCCATCACCCCCGACAGATTTTTGACAACCACGCCGCGATCGGGCACAGCCAGGCCCGCATCGCGAAGATCCGCCCGACCCAGCAGGGTGGGCTGGCGTGTGCTTCCGGTTGCCGAAGCGCTCACTTCAATCTTGCCGGCCGTGCGCTCGATCGTAGGTACGAAAGACTCGAGCAGCCGCAGATCCATGGTGCCATTGACCTTCAAATCCAGGCGGGAAGGGTCCACCCATCCGCTGAGGGAAACCTCGGTGTTCGGTCCTCGGAAATTCAATGAATCGACGCTCAGCTTCCCCTTCACGTAGGAGAGATGAACCGGAGCCGCGTTCTCTGCCGTGAAGTCCGAACGTGAAATACGCAAGGTGTTGAAAGTTGCATTGACCTTTGAAACTTCAAGCTCGGCGATGCTTCCCTCCGCTTTGATGGTTCCGGCAATCGACCCTGACACTCCCTGTGCGATCCCACCGCCTGGGAGAAAAGGATGGATTTCCGGAAGCGACAGCGTGACACTCGCGCTGTAGGCAAACGGGGACTTGAGCTGGACCTGGCCAGCGGCTCGGGCATCATTGAAGGGGCGACCCCAGATCTGCAGATCGCGGCCTTGAATTCGGGCCTCGAGGTGGGTTTCGCCGAGATCCCGATTCCCCAAGCGCAAACCCGACGACGTAAGGTAGGCATTGATCACTGGAGTGGTCGAGTCACCTTGCACTCTCCCGGAGATCGCCAAGGTTCCGCTGGCACCCAACCGGCCCGCCGGTCCTCGCCCGATCAGCTCCGGCAGTGAGAGATCGTGAGCCTTGAACTCGAATCTCAGCGGACCATCAAACGAGTAGGAACCATTTGCGCTTATCTGACCCGCCGGTCCCCGCAAATTCATCCGATCCAGGACAACGCTTTGACCCTCGAGAAAGCGAAGCGCCAGACGCCCGTCGCCAAAGTTTCGACCGAACAGCTCAGTGCCTTTGAAACCCACTTCAACGGTCCCATCCAGATCTTCGGGCGTGCTGTCGATGTGTACGCTCGCGGCGGCATCACCTCTGACCACCCCCGTAAACAGCTTGAACCCCGGATCAAGCCCTGAGATTGCATCCACCAGATCTTCGGTGCGCCCTCTCGGCGCTCGGACGTCCGCCCTGATCCGCCCCCCCTTGGTGAAATCGATCTGGGCGCTGGCAAGGTATGGCGTCCTCCCCTTGCGACCGCTGATCTCCGGAAAGGCGAGCACCCCGCGCCGAGACTCGAGCTTGGTTTCGACGTTTCCCAGCGCTAGCCGCCAGTAGCTGAAATCAGCGAGCCTGAGTTGAGCTGAGATTCGAACGTCCGAGTAGGGGCCCTCGATTTCTGTATCCACGTGGCCCGTTCCCGCGGCATGCAGTCCCGCAATCTTCCGGAAGTCGGAAAGATCGAGAGGGTCGGCGTGCCCGTCAGCGATGATGCCCTGAGCAGCGTCGTAGTGCAGGGTAACGTTCCCACTGAAATGGGTACGGCCCGCCTCTCCGTTGATGTGGTGCATTTCCACTCGGTCCTTGAGAATCCGGACGCCGAGCGATACCCGCCCCTGATCAAAACCAAAGATGTCCTTGCCCTTGCGGGTATCGGCATCGTAGGGGCGGCTCGCGAGCAAAAACTTTGTCCCCCGGATTTCCGCCTCGCCCGAGAAACTAGGACTGGGAAGGAAGTGTCCGGAGATCGAAACTCGGCCCGTGGCGGCAAAATCGACCCAGGTTCCGGGTACTCCCACGTTCTCTAAGATTTTCCCAAACTGCGCTCCGCTCGGCAGCACCTCGACATGAGCGGGAAAGTTGTTCGCCAGCGAGACCGTGCCGGCGACTCTCGCCCCGCCAGGCCCGAACTTCAGGAGCAGTTCCTCGACGGTAAGTTGCTTCGCCGAATAGAGCAATCGGGCGCTGAAATCGCCGGGCTTGAATTGGGCTACCTCCACCTGACGACCCGTGAGATGAACGGAGGCAATGGGATCAGATGGGCGGCCGGTCACCGCAAGGTCAGCGGTAACCTCTCCTGCAAGCCCCCCGCGGATCCCGAGGAGCTTGCCCGCCACTTTCATGGGAGAGGAGATTTGTCCTTGCAGTGAGAGCGTCGGATCGCAAAACTCCTCGACGGTTCCATTAAGCACGGCGTGGGCATCATCCAGGGAGAGCACTGCACGCTGAAATTCGAATTTCTGGTGCCGCAAATCCGCGCGACCGCGCGCGTCCAACTCGGAAATCCGGGCCTCTCGACCCTCTCCAAAGTTGGCCAAACCCCCCGATGAGCTGAGCCGAAACTCGGCCGGCCCTCGTTCGCTTTCCCAACGAAGCCCAAGTCCATCCACCCGGATTTGTCGCCCTCCATTCCATAGAATCTGCACTTCGCCATCGTTGAGCTCTAGGCTACCGATCTGCAGTCTTCTCAACGAGCCAGCGGGGCAGCGCCCCAGCGCAGCCGCGCTTCGAGGCTTAACTCCATCTCTCGATCGGAAATCCAAGAACAGCCGCGGCCGCTCCACCGTCAGAAAGTCCAACTTGGTCGAGCCGAAGAAAGGCCGCAAGGCGTTGATCCGGACTTGAACCGAGTCAGCCGAGAAGATCGGCTGGTCGGGCTCAACCTGCCTCACCGACACCTTACGCAGCGAAGCCGTTTGGGCCAGCAGATCGATCTCGCAGCGCTCAAAAGTCACTTCTGCGCCGATCAGACGCGGCAGCTGTTTTCTGACGAGCTCGCATCCTTGGCGCCTGGCAAACTGGCTCTTCAAGAAGAGCATTCCACCGAATCCCAGCAGCAGCAGCGTCCCTATAATCCGCAGTCGTTTGAGCCAAGTTCGCATGGGTCTGGCGCACACATCCAGGTCGCCCAAATAATGGATGTAACCTACTTCGCGGCAGTTCGCACTCGGCCAGGCCTAACATCGGATGGCCTCTGGGCGTCGCCCTCGCGCTTTCCACTGGTCGGCGCTGTCTCTTCGCGCTCCAATCGAGCGCCGTTTCGAGCATCCCGGCGGGACGTCGGGGGATCGCTTTCCGGCTTCGTCGAGGCCGAAAGTCGAGCCACCTGCTGGCTTACGTCACGATAATTGGGATCCAGGCTCGCCGCTTTCTGGTAGTGGAAAAGCGCCTTCCCGGGTCTGCCTGCCTTCTCCCATGCCGCACCCAGATCATATTCCAGGTTCCTTCGGATCTCTGGAGTCACGTACTGGCTTCCCAACGCTTGCTTGAGAGACTCGACCGCGTCAAGAGGCTCCCCTTTTTGCTGCTTCAGCAAGGCGATCATGCTCAAACAATCGATCTCCCTCTTGTCGTTGATGCAGGCTTGACGGGCGATCTCGAACTCACGGATCGCTTCGTCGACCAAGCCCATTTCCTTGTAGGCGATTCCGAGGTCGTAATGGGTCTCGACGTCGTGAGGCCCAACCACCTTTTCCAGCCCCTTCTTGAACTCTGCAAGAACATCCTCCGCCGAATATTGAAAATCGTCGCTGGTCGCCGACAGTTGCACCTCTGAAGCAGTTTCCGGGTCGATGCTGGCCTCGAGTTCCGCGGATTCTGGCGCGCCTTCCAGCTCCGCCAGACGGGCCATGAGTGCCAGGGCGGCGGCGTGATCGGGGTAAGCAATGAGCACGGTTTCAAGTGTTTCCCGCGCGTGGTCCAACAACCCTTGGTCCAAAAAGAACTCCGCCTCTGCCACTTCTTCCGATGCGAGATCTTCCTCGATCGGCGCCGGTTCCTCAGCGGGGTCGTTGGCGCCCTCCTCCGCCAATGTCAGTCTAGACTCTTCCTGCGGTGCCGGCTCCTCCTGATCATCGGACTCGTACGAGAGAAGAGCTTCTTCGGTGGAGAGCGAGGCGCCGGGATCTTCAACTTCGACAGCGACCTCGGCATCAGGCGCGACCTCGTTTTCAGGATCCGGCTCACCGGCCGAAGCTTCCAGGGGCAGTTGCGGAGGCGTGTCCACGGAGTCGTCTGGCAACAAATCAATTTCGTCCACCGAGACTTCGACAGCCTCTTGCCCGTCCACCTCGGACGCTTCGCCGAGCGGCTCATCCCAACTCAGAGCGGCATCACCGGCGCGCGGTTCATCGGGCGCGACCTCCAAGCTCTCCAAGGCGAGGTCCTGGGCCTCTCCCAAATCCGGTGCGTCGCCTCCAACTTCATCCGCCTCGTCCGGCTCAATCACAATTTCCGCGTCGGAGAGCTCAGAGACTTCGTCCGCTTGGATTGCCTCCTCGGGTTGGCCCAATACCGACGTGAAAACCGCCAGCTCGGGATGGTCTGGACTTCGTTCCATCAACTTTGCGAGATAGGGCTGACCGCGATCAACGGCCTCAAGGCGGGTGCAGAGTCTAAGCACATTGAGCAGCTGCTCCAGTGCCTGAGCTTGGTTGCCGGCTGCCTCGTAAACCAGGTAGGCCTTTTCGTGGGCGTCCAGGTTCTCGGGTTCGACGGCGAAGATCTTTCCCAGGTGTTCGAGGGCTCGATCGTGCAGACCGTACTTCAGATAAACGTCGGTCTCGGTGAGAATCCGGGCGAACGGATCCCCGCTCTGCTCATTTTGAGTGGGCGCCAGTCCCGGCGTCACCCGGAGAGGGACCGGAGTCCCAGGCGCCACGTTCCCCGACGGCGACTCGGTACCGGCGGGAGCGGCGTCGGCGGGCTCGAGTTGCTGAATCCTTGCACGCACCTCGTTGGCTTCCGACAATTGCCCGCGTTCGGTGAAAACCTTCACCATTTCCTTGTAGATCGAGACCGCTTTCCCGGTCTGGCCAATGTCTTGGAACGCGCCGGCCAATAGCGCCAACGTCTGAACGTCTTTCGGATCGGCATTGAAACAGACTTGAAGCTTGGCGAGCGCCCGCTTCGCGTCGCCCAACGCCAGATACAAGCTGGCGAGCTCGCGAGCCAATTCGACGTTGTTTGGCTCCAGCGTCGCAAGGCGTTCCATCACCCGCTGCACATCGTCCTGACGCTTGTGTTTCTGCAGATACTCGATCGCGCGGCGGAACTCCTCGGCTGCCTCCGTCTTCATGTTCTCGCGAACGTAAAGCTCGGCGAGCTTTACCCGCGAAGTGACGTTTTCCGGCGAGAGATCCACCAATTTCTTGAAGATATTTAGAGACTGCTTGACGTCCCCTGCTTGCTCGTATTGGTTGGCGACCAGCTGATAGTAAGAAGCCGCCTCAGACATCAGCTGAAGCTGCTGGTGCAGCTCCGCGAGCTTGAGGTTCACCTCCAATAGGCCGGGACTGAGCTTCAGAACCTGTTTGTAGAGGGCGACCGCTTTGAGGAAAAATCCTTCGCCGGAATAACTCTCGGCAACTTTCGTGAAGAAGTGCGCCGCCTGTACATTGTCATTCTTTTTTTGGTACAGTTCGCCGAGTTTCTGAAGCGCACGTGTGTCCTTGGAGTCTGCATTTAGGATTTTTTGATATTCCTTGATCGCCTTGTCGTAGGCCCCTTTCGCGACCAGTTTCGCCGCGGCTTCGATGATTTTGTTCTTGTCCATCGACGAGGTCTGGGCTCTCGCGAAACACCAAAAGCCTCGAAACTACGCGGGTTTCGATCGAATAACGCTCGAGTATCAGGTTATCGGAGTGGCGCGCGTGGGGCAAGGCTGCGGGCGGCAGCCGACAACGCTTACCCGCTCCCACCTTTCCTTCTCCTACGAGACTCTTTTACTTCAGATCAGGGTGTTTCTTCGACCGCTTTTCGCAGCCTTCGGGTACCGGTTTCTGAGGACAGTAATCGCTCAACCAAGCGGGTGTCGTAAGCGCCGCTGGCGAAACTCTCATCGGCGAGGACTGCGCGATGAAACGGGATATTGGTCTTGATGCCCTTGATTACATACTCCGAAAGAGCGCGCTGCATTCTTCGAATCGCAGTTGGGCGGTCTTCAGCGGTGACGATCAGCTTCGCCAGCAGCGAGTCATAGAAAGGTAGGACGGAGTAGTCCTGATATGCGGCGGAATCCACCCGGACTCCGAAGCCACCGGGAGCGCTGTAGGCGGTAATTTGCCCGGGAGAAGGGGCAAAGGTGATCGGGTCTTCCGCGTTGATCCGGCACTCGATCGCCGCACCGATGAACCGAACTTCGCTTTGCTTTCGCGCCAGCGGCTGACCCGCCGCCAAGTTGATCTGTTCACGCACCAGATCGAGGGTGCTCACCGATTCGGTGACTGGATGTTCGACCTGAAGCCGGGTGTTCATTTCCATGAAGTAGAAATGGCCTTGGTCGTCGAGCAGGTACTCAATGGTGCCGAGGTTGTTGTAGCGAATCTTTTCCATCGCCCGCACTGATGCGTCGCCGATCCGCTCTCGCAGTTCAGTCGAGAGCGCGGGCGAGGGACTCTCCTCGATCAATTTCTGGTGCCGCCGTTGGATCGAGCACTCCCGCTCGCCTAAATGGATCACCTTGCCATATTCATCGGCCACGATCTGAATCTCGACATGCCGCGGTTTCTCGACGTAACGCTCGAGGTACAAATCCCCATTGCCAAAACTGGCCACTGCCTCGGCAGAGGCGGTTGAGAACGCCTGAGTCAGCGCGCCGGGGCTGCGAACGATCTTCATTCCACGGCCGCCGCCGCCTGCGGCCGCCTTGAAGATCACCGGGAAACCAATTTCGCGCGCGATTGCGACCGCCTCGTTGGGTTCTTTGAGTACGCCGGGAGATCCAGGAAGGATCGGCAGTCCGGACTCCTGCGCCGCTTCCCGCGCCCGTACTTTGTTCCCCATCAGTCGAAGCATTTCCGGGCGTGGGCCGATGAAACGAATTTTGCAGTTTTCACAAACCTCAGCGAATTCGCTATTTTCTGACAAAAACCCGTAGCCCGGGTGGATCGCATCCGCGCGAGTGATTTCCGCTGCCGACAAGATCGCCGGGATGTTGAGGTAGCTGTCCTTCGAAGGAGGGGGCCCGATGCACACCGCTTCGTCCGCAAATCGGACGTGCAATGCGTTTGCGTCCGCAGTGGAATGGATCGCGACCGTTGAGATTGACAGCTCGCGGCACGCACGAATGATGCGCAGCGCAATTTCTCCCCGATTGGCAATCAGGATCTTTTTGAACAAGGCTTAGGTCGGCTCGAGCCGGAAC
>Ga0126369_10000162_pt1 | contig 40958 bp, 68 predicted proteins | sample PanSoiMetaPlot_1_FD_109646 | JGI IMG/M metagenome (GOLD analysis project Ga0126369, IMG submission 109646) | Tropical forest soil microbial communities from Panama - MetaG Plot_1 | ecosystem: Environmental > Terrestrial > Soil > Tropical forest > Bulk soil | place: Panama | collected 2016-02-17
CGCCTCTCGGTGGCCGAGAGCACGATGGCGAACCTCATCGCGGGCGGCATCTACTCGGACGGCACCGCGAACGGCGGCAAGCAGATCACCGGGCTCGACGCAGCCGTGCCGGTGAACCCGGCGACGGGAACCTACGGCGGCATCGACCGCGCGACCTGGACGTTCTGGCGCTCGAAGTCGACGACCGGCGGCGCGGCGTACACCGCCTCGACCATCCAGGCGGCGATGAACACGATGTGGTCGACGCTCGTGCGCGGTGTGGATCGTCCGAACCTGATCGTGATGGACGGCTTCATGTGGAACATCTACATGGGCTCGCTCCAGGCGAATCAGCGCTTCACCGATCCGAACAGCGCGAAGCTCGGCTTCCCGACGATCAAGTACATGGACGCCGACGTGATCCTCGACGGCGGCATCGGCGGCTTCGCGGTCACGAAGACGATGTACTTCCTCAACACGAAGTACCTCTTCTACCGTCCGCACGCCGAACGCAACATGGTCCCGCTCGCGCCTAACAAGCGCTACGCGATCAACCAGGACGCGGAGGTCCAGATCATCGCCTGGGCAGGGAACCTCACCTGCAGCGGCGCGCAGTTCCAGGGACGGCTGATCTCGCCGTGATGTCTTCTTGGCCTTCTCGGGCCTTCGTGGGAGCGCTGCGGCAACGGCGGCGCTCCCGCTTTTCTTTTCGAGGTGAACGATGAACGAGAACGATCCCAGCGTCCTGCGGAACCTGCCCGATCCGAACTACAAACCGGACTACGTGCCGCCGCCTTCCTTCGAGCCGGAGAGCGTGAGCGTACTGCGAAACAAGCCCGAGAAAGTGCAGCCACCGACACCGCCGGTTCCGCTCGGCGAGGTGATGCCTGGCGCGCAAAACGACGTCGATCCGCCGCCGAGCGTGCTCGGCACGAGCTTCGGCCCGGTCGCGCCCGAGCATGTCGAGCCGTCTGAGGAACACGAAACGCAATCGTCGGATGACGAGCCGCAGACGCACACCACCAAGCGTCACACCACTACGCAACACCGTAGGAGATAACCATGCCTGCATCTCTTCCTGGCGAAACGAACGCCAACAACCGCACCGCCAACCCGAGCGCGGGCCAGCCGGTGACGTTCGATCTGCTCTCGGGGCCGAAGGGCTCGCCGAACGACAAGGACACGACCGGCAACGCATCGACCGGTGCGCTCGCGACCGGCATCGGCTACGGGCCGGAGGTGGTGCTCGGACTCCTTCCGCTCTATCAGACCAACCCGGCGGCGATCAACAGGCAGGGCTTCACCGACGACTACACGCCTGGTGTGTCGACGGTGACCGGCGCAGCGTCGACCGACTCGCGCTACATGTACATCGGCGGCGGACGAAGCAAGACCTCGGGCTCGCCGTCGTACTCGAACCCGGCGGGCGTCGCTGGCATCAACTATTACACCGCAGGCTTCGGCATCGGTGCTGCGGGCTCTGGCGGCTCGCGTGATGCGGGCGCGGGCCCGGCGTTCACCGGCTTCGCGATCAAGATGGTGACGGCAACGGGCACGGTCGCGAACGGCGCGGCCATCGAGGCGGGCTGGACCAATCGCGCGGGCGTCTCGTTGGCGGTCAACCAGTCGTCCTTCGGCAGCAGCACGGCAGCGAGCGCGGCGGTGGCGTGAACGCGTCGGCGATGGGTTTCAGTGGCAGCGGTCGCATCGGGACCACGACCGCTGCGCCCACAGGAAACGCGCCGAACGCGATCCCGTACAACGCGGGCAACATCTGCGTCGCGCCAGGCGGCGGCACACCGCGCTCGTGGGTGGCGGGCCTTCCCTACGCGGTCAACGGTCGCATGGTCATCGACACCACGGGCGCGGCGATCACCGGCTACATCGGAGGCCTGGCGTTGACCGCAGCGGGCGCACTCGCAGCCGACACCACCGGAGCCATCGACCACTACGTGCGCGGCATTCCGATCACCGCGCAAGGTCGTCTCGCCATCGGAGTGCCCGTATGAGCAGCGCAACGCAACTCGCTGACGCGTTCGCGGTCGGCGTCAACCAGACCTACGGGCCGAAGCTCGGGATGTCGACCGGCATCGGCATCGGCTCGTACACAGCGGACACCAACCGGCTTTTCCCCGACGGCGTGCCGTCGCTCTGGAAGATCGGCGGATCAGCCGGTGCGCCGAGCTACATCGCGAGCGCACTGCCTGCTCCGAACTACAACACTCCAGTCGGTTATGTGAAGGCGCTCGCCGATATTCCCAACGGTGGCTCTCAAGGTGCCTACGTGAACAACACCGGCAATACCGTCAAAGCCGGTCAGTACTTTTGGGGCACGGGCACGCTCGCAACGACGCTCATCGTCGGGTCTGGCTCGGGTGGTCACGGCATCTGGACTCCTGACGCACCAGCATTGAGCGTGCTCGCGAACCAGCCGTGGGATCAGCGTTGGCTCATGACCCCGAATCTATGGGTGCCGACGGCATCGGACGGCTTTGCAGGGCAGGTCGGCCCCGGGTTCAGTCCGGTGAAGGACACCTGTTTTCATATTCAGCGGTCGTCGGGCACCCACCAACTCATATTCAGCGTCGGGAGAAACGGAAGCTCCACCGTGTCCGCCACCAAGGTTTTCCCGTCGTGGGCGGACGCGACTCAGCATTGGATTCGGTGGACGTACATCCCGGCCACTGGTTTCACAGATTTCTTCTGGTCCGACGACGGCGTCGCTTGGACGAGCGTCGGTGGACAAACGTACACATCGACCACGTTGCTCAACGATTCAGTGAGGCCGGTCGCTGTCGGCATGAACGGACTCGGTTCGCTGTTCAATTCTGTCGCGGGGAAATATCAGCGATACGAACTGCGTTCTCCGATCAACGGCCCGCTCATCGCTGGGTTCGATGCGAGTCAGGCGGTAGCTGGCGCAGCCGCGTGTGCTGGCTTCGGCGGAGAAGTCTGGACGTTGTCGAACATGGCCGCGTTCGTCAATGCGACAGCGCCAGCAGTGAAACTCATTCTGCCCGGCGGCTGGCAACCTGTCAGTTGCGTGACGACGCCTGACACGGCGGCGTTCACTCCGATGCTCACGACGTCGTGGGAGTACCGAGCGTTGATGTCTTCCCCTTCTTGGGGAAGCCTCACGCAACAAATCTGTGGGCAATCGGATGGGACGGCCCCCAACAGCAGTTGGTGGTCGGACTGGCGTTCGTCGAGGACTGTGGAGTTTGGCGTCTACGCTCCGGCGAGCGGCGGGCCCGCCTCGATCCAGAGCGCGACGTACCCGAGTTGGGCGGCTAACACGGAGCACTGGATTCGCGTCACCTACAACGCGGCCACTTCAATCGTTTCGTTCTATTGGTCCGACGACGGCTCGGCGTGGACGCTCGTCAACGCGCCAAGCATGGCACCAGCGGCAGCGGCTCAGGATTCGACGCTGCCTCTCCGCGTTGGTCATTCGGACGGCACGCCGCAGAACGGCGTCCAAGGTTACATCAGACGCTTCGAGCTTCGCTCGCCGATTGGCGGGGCAATCATCGCAGGTTGGGATGCGTCGCAGGCGTTGCAGAGCGCGTTGACCGCGCCGGGCTTGAACGGCGAGACATGGTCGACCGTCGGTAACGCCTTTTTCGTTGGATAGGAGATCACATGCAGACATTCGAGTCAGACATCTCGCACTTCGATCCGCGCAACCCGTTCAAGGGCGACGAGCGACTCCCGGTGCGCTTCTACATGGGCGCGATCCAGAACGACGAGGAGACCGAGAAGCAAGGTCGCCCGATCTTCGTCGACACCGAGTGCATTCAGATTTTCAACTCGAAGGACAACGTGATCGACCGCCCGATCCGCGACAGCGACAAGCAGCGCTGGCCCGGCGCGTACAACGCCTGGAAGAGCGGCGGCGATGGCGAGCCCGGCGCGACCGGTACGCGCCTCGCGCACTGGCCGATCATGACGCGCGCCCAGGTCGAGGAGTTCCGCTTCTTCAAAATCTTCACGGTCGAGCAACTGGCCGAGCTTCCCGACAGCACCGCGCAGAAGATCATGGGCGCGGTGAAGCTCCGGCAGCTTGCGAAGCTCGCGGTCGAGGCTGCGCGCGGCGAGGAGCCGTTCCGGCGCATGCAGGCCGAGCTTGAGAAGCGCGACGGGCAGATCGCCGAACTGCAGTCCGAGGTGCGACGGCTCACCGGCCTGATCGCGGAGAAGCTGAAGGCCCCAGCGACGGTCTAGCGCCATGTCCGCGCTGCAGAAGCAGGACACGATCCTCTACGAGGTGCAGCAGGCCTGCATCCAGTTGTCGCTGCCTGCGCCCAAGGGCGTCTACGACTCAGCCGACGAGAACGTGCTGATGATGGGCTCGGCGGCGAACCTCGCCGGGATCATGGTCGCCGAGGCGCACGACTGGCAGCAGCTACGCAAGACGTTCTCGCTCACTGGCGACGGCCTGAAGACGGCCTGGGACTTGCCCGCCGATTTCTCGCGCTTCGTCGACGGTACTGGCTGGACGCTCGCGAATCGCCGCCCGGTTGTCGTGGTGAGCCCGCAGCAGTGGGCGACCGTGTCGTCGTGGATTCCCAAGGTGAGCATCGCGCCGCTGTGCCGCATCATCGCCGATCAGCTTGCGTTCCTCACCGCGCCGATGAACGGCGAGGTCATCAAGTTCGAGTACATCGACGCGAACTGGGTCAGCGACGCCGACACGCCGACGACGTTCAAGCAGCGCGCCGACAAGAACGGCGACGTGCCGCGCTTCGACTGGCTGCTGATGATGCTCGCGGTCAAGGTCAAGTGGCGCGAGTTGAAAGGCCTGGACACCACGGCGGTCCAGGGCGACTTCAACGACCGGCTGCTGCAACTCACGCAGCGCGACACGATGGGCCAGGCGCTCACGCTCTCGGGCCCGGTGCCTGGTGGCTTCCGTTACCTCGACGGCGTCTCGAACGTGCCCGACTCGGGCTTCGGCATGTGACATGTTCCGAGTCGCTACCCCGCAGAACACACGCCGCGCACAAGCGCAGCTAGGGACCGTCACGCCGCTCGCGATCCCGGCGAAAGGGCTGAACGCGCGCGACTCGCTCTCGCTGATGGGATCGCAGTACGCGATCTCGCTGATGAACGCGCTCTGCGAGCCGTACGGGCTTCGCACGCGCAAGGGCTACACCGAATGGGTCAGGAACCTTTCGCCTGGCATCCCGGTGCGAACGATGATGAGCTACTACCCGGCGGACACGACGCCCGCCGCGATGCTGCTTCCGGCGGTGATGCGCCCGATGCCGGTCAGCCTGCGCCTCTTCGCGGAGCCGCGCGTCGCGGCGACACCACCAGCGGGCATGCTCTTCGCCGCGACCTCGGGGCGCATCTACGACGTCACCGCAGGAGGCTTCGGCCCCTGGACGCCGATGTCGGGCGTCTCCTCCACGAGCGACTTCTGGACGTGGATCAACTTCCAGAACCTCGCCGGTTCCTTCCTCGTGGCGTGCAACGACGACGGCGGCTATGCGTACTTCGACGGGTCTTCCTGGACGATGCCAGCACTCGGTTCCGGGCCTGGCTTCATCACCGGCTGTGATCCCGCGCTCTTCTGCTACGTCGTCGAGCACAAGAAGCGCCTGTGGTTCATCGAGAAGGAGAGCACGAGCGCGTGGTATCTCCCGGTGTCGCAGATCACCGGCACGGTCACCGAGTTCAATTTCGGCGAGCAGTTCAGGCATGGCGGTCACCTGGTGGCGGTCGTTAGCTGGACGGTCGACGGCGGCATCGGCGTCGACGACTACCTGGTAGCGGTCTCCTCGCAGGGCGACATCGCGCTCTACAAGGGAACCGATCCAGACTCCGCGACCGACTGGGCGATCCAGGGCGTGTGGCACATCGGGCCGCTGCCCGCCGGGCGTCGCTCGGTGCTGAACACCGGAGCCGACGTTCACATCCTTTCGCAGCTTGGTGTGAACGCGCTCTCGCGCCTGCTCAACACGGTCGACCTGGCGCAGCAGGAAAGCATGCGCTTGAGCTACCTGATCTCGCCGGTCGTCTCGCGACTGATGCGCGAGGCCTCGACGCTCGACGGCTGGCAGATCGTGACGGTGCCGAAGGAAGAGCTTTTCCTGATCGGCGTCCCGCCCGACTCGCCGGAATTCGGCGGGCAGTACTTCGGGCTCAAGCTCTCGACGGCGGGCTGGTCGCAACTGAAGGCGTTGCCCTACTCGTGCTTCGTGTCTGTCGACGCCGATGTCTTCGCTGGCACCTTCGACGGTCGCGTCGTGCGCGCGTTCGACGGCCCGCTCGACAACGTGCTGATCGGCGAGACCACCGGCTTGCCGATCCAGTGCCAGGTCACCCCGGCGTACAACTCGATGGAGGCGAACTTCGAGACCGGCGCGCGGCAGAAGGTCTTCAAGATGCTGCGCCCGACGTTCATCGCGACGGCGACGCCGACGAACAGCGTGTCGGTCATGACCGACTACGGCGCGCCGAAACCCGGAGTCGTTCCTACGCTGCCCGACATCGCCGAGGCGGTGTGGGATGTGGACCTGTGGGACGTCGGCAAGTGGAGCGGGCTCACCGAGCCGATCAAGGAGTGGATCGGCGTGCACGGCGTGGGCTTCACCGGCACGGCGCAGCTTGACTACAAGTGCGGCGGCGACACGGTGCTCGCATCGATTGACTTCTGGACGGAGACCGGAGGCGTGCTGTGATCGTGCTGCCGAAGAACGATCACGAGTGGCGCGCGCTCGCCGGGTTCCTCCAGCAGCACGCTGGCGTGCACCCGAGCGCCGATCTGCGCGTCATGGGCTGGGTGAGCGAAGGCAAGCTCGTGATCGCGGTGGGCCTCAACGGCTTCCTCGGCAAGCTCGCGCAGATTCACATCGCCTTCGAGCGTAACTGGCACTTCAGCCCGCGCGCCATGCTCGAAGAAGTCTTCCGCTACGCGTTCATCGAGATGGGCCGCGAAATGCTGCTCGGCGTGGTGAACAGCAACAACACGAAGGCGATGCGGTGGGATCAGCACCTCGGGTTCCGTGAACTGTACCGGCTCCCGGGGATGCACGACGACGGCGGCGACGTGGTCCTGCTCGCGATGAAGAAGGACGAGTGCAGGTATCTCACGCGCAGGCCACTCCTTGAAAAGACCGGGAGCGAATGATGGGCGGCGGAAAAAGCGGACCAGACTACGGCGGCGCAGCCGCGCAAGACGCGCGGATGAACCAGCAGATGCTCACGCAGCAGACCTGGGCGAACCGGCCCACGGTGAACACCCCGTGGGGGCAGCAGACCTGGGGATCGACGACCGACATCGATCCTTCGACCGGCCAGCCGGTGACGTCGTGGACGCAGAACATCTCGCTCAACCCTGACCAGCAGGCGGCGCTCAACTCGCAACAGGCGGTGCAGACCGGGCGCTCGCAGGCCGCGCAGGGCCTGCTTGGTCAGGCCACCGCAGCGACCGCGAATCCGCTCGACTACCAGAACCTGCCACCTGCGGCGCTGCAGGCCGCGCAAGCGGGCAACGTCCAGGACTCGCAGCAGCGCGCTTACAACCTGATGAGCCAGATGCTCCAGCCTGGGCGCGAGCAGCAGCAGTCGTCGCTCGACACCAAGCTCGCGAACATGGGGCTGTCCGCCGGAAGCCAAGCCAACCAGCGCGCCAACATGCAACTGCAGAACCAGTGGGGCGCGGAGAACCGGCAGATGCTCGGCCAGGCGATGCAGCAGGGCACGCAGGACGTGCAGCAGCAGTACGGGCTCAACGCGGCGCAGATCAACCAGCAGAACCAGTTGCGGGCGCAGGCGCTCGGCGAGGCCGAGCAGAAGCGCGCGATGCCGCTGAACGAATTGAACGCGCTGCTCACCGGCCAGCAAGTCGGCATGCCGCAGATGCCTGGATTCAACGCGGCGGGCATGGGCCAACCTGGGCAGAACCTCCAGGCCGCGCAACTCCAGGGCCAGTGGAACCAGGGGATGATGCCCGACTACGGCGCGCTCGCTGGCGCTGGGCTCACTGCGGCGGCGGTGATGGGATTCTGATGACCACGTCCGAAAGCCTGAAGAAGATGCTCGGCGAGGTGCCGGTGATGAAGCTCGACGGTCGTGAGGCGTTCCTGACCTGGCTTAAGTTCTCGCACGGCATCATGCGAGCTTCGGAGCCGCTGCTGGAGATCGCGGCGTTGAAATCGAACGGAGCGCTGCGCGAGTATTACCAGGCGAAGCAACTCGACGAACACGATCACGCTCGCTGGCTCGCTGAAGACATCGCTACGCTCGGGGAGAAGCCCTACGAGATCGACCACGCGACCGCAGCGACCGCTGGCGCGCAGTACTACTACCTGCAGCACGTCGGGCCGCACGCGCTGCTCGGCTACATCGCCGCGCTGGAGTTCCGCCCGATGCCGCTCGCACAGATCGAGGCCCTCGAACTGCTCTATGGCAAGGAAGCGCTCCGCTGCGCGCGCCACCACGCGGTGGAGGACGTCGAGCACGCGAAGACGCTCTCGGAGGTGATCGATCTCTACGAGGACAAGGCCCGCGTCATCGTCTACAGCGCGCTGCTCACCGCGCGGATGATCGGCTTTTATCTCACCGAAAGGATGGCCCATGGCTAGCTCCGACCCGAACTCCGCAGCGTTTGCATACCTCACCATGGCCGACTTGTCCGACGAGGAGAAGCGGATCGCGCAGCAGCAGGCGATGGCTGACCAGCTTCGCGGCGCGGCGCTGCAGCCGAGTGCTCGCAGGGACTGGGCCTCGCAGGCTGCGCGCGGCGTGCAGGGCGCGGCGTCGGCGTACGGCACTTACAAGACGAACAAGATGCTCGACCAGTACTCGAAGGACAAGCAGAGCGTGCTCGACCAGGCGAAGGATGCGCTCATGCCCGGGTGGCGTCAGAAGCAGAACCTGCCGATTGCACCGCCCGCAGCGCCCATCGACTACTCGCAATATGGTGAGTACAACTGATGGCCGACCTGTTCGACGAGAACGGCGAACTGCTCGACCTGGCCGATCCGCTCGCGAAGCAGTCGGCGCTCGCGGCGACGGTGCGGCGCACGCCCGCGCTCGCCACGCCGTCGACCGGCATCGATGCGCCCAGGCAGGCGATCACGACGCGCACCTCGTACTCCACTGGCGGGACGCCGTCTGGAACCGCAGCACAGCTACTCGCGCAGATCAACGAGCGGATCGGCAAGCGCCCCGACGCCGAGCCGTTGATGGAGTACGCGCGGCAGCGCAGAGAGCAGGCGAATCAGAACATGGTGCTCGGGCTCACCCTCGGGGCGAAGGGTGGCTCGGCTTTCGCGCCAGCCGCGCAGCACGTTCTCACGCAGGCGCTGAAGGAAAGCGGCGACTACGAGATACCCGGCGGCTGGGGCACAGTCACGCAGAAGGGCGTCGTGTGGAACCCGGAGAAGCAGGAGCAGGCCGACCTCCAGAAGCTCGTCACGCTCTACGGCATCCAGGAGCGCGCCGAGTCGCAGCGCCAGTACCGCTCGGAGACGCAAGCTCAACGAGACGCGCAGCAGGCGCAACGCCAGGATCAGCAGCGCTGGCGCTTCGAGGACCAGGCGCGCTCGCACTTTGACCAGGTCACCAAGGACACGCGCGACGTGCTGAACATGGGACGCGCGCTCTCGACGTTGCCACCGGATGGCAGACTGACTCCGGTGCAGCAGCAGTCGCTCATCATCATGCTGAACAAGTTCCAAGACCCCGGCTCGGTCGTGCGCGAGGGCGAGTTCAACCGCGTCGCCGAGGCGCAGGGCCTGCTCCAGAAGTGGGGCAACATCCCGGCGAAGATCGTGAGCGGGCAACCGATGCCGCCTGCCCTGGTGCGCGACATCCGCGCGGTGCTCGGCTTGTACACGACGGCTGCGGAGAACACGATGCGCTCGACCGGCAAGGACTACTACGAGAACGCGGAGAAGCGCGGGCTCGATCCCACGCAGGTCGTGACCGATCCGCGCTGGCACCCGCAGCGCGGCGGGCGTCCAGGCGCGAGCAGCGACCTCGGGCGCGGCACCGCTGAGTCGCCGATCACGGTGAGACCGCGCGGCGCTGCTGCTCCACAAGGTAACGTGGTCGAGGTGCCCTACTGATGACGATTGTCAGGACCAAGGACAACATCTACCTCGACATCGGCGACCTCGCGCCTGATGCGCCCGAGGTGCGCGAGGCTGTCGCAGCGGAGCGCGCCGGGCGTCGTCGCCGCGCGATGCAGACACCGGAAATGCAGGCGAAGGTCGAGGCGCAGCGCGCGCAGGATCGCGAGACCTACGCCCCGACTGTTGGCATGAGCCCCTACGAAAAGACGATGGCGAACATCGGCGCGGGCATGTCGAACGTCGTCGAGGGCGCGAAGCAGATCATCGGACGCGGTGGCAGCGACGAGGACATCCAGGAGAAGCGCGCCATCGACAAGCGCCTGGCTGAGAAGACCGACCTCGGCATCGGGCCCGACTGGGCTCCGACCGCAGGCAGCGCGCTGCAGTTCGCTGGCGAGGTGGCTCCCACGCTCGCGATCCCTGCCGGTGCGGCCACTGGCGTCGCGGGCAGGCTATTGCCGCGCGCCCTGCAGAAAATCCTCGCGAGCCCGACGGGCGCGGGGATGCTCGCAGGCGGCGCATCCGGCGCGCTGATGCCGGTGACGAGCGAGGAGTCGCGAACGTTCAACACGGGCCTGGGCGCAGCGACGGGCGGCGTGCTGCCGATGGCAGTCAAGGCGGCTCGCATGGGATACGGGCTCGCGACAGCGCCGCGTCGCGCCGCGCAGCAACTGTCCGAAGGCCTGGGCGGTGAAGCGGCGACGATCCCGGGCCAGGTGGCCGCGCGCGAAGCAGAGCGCGCGCCGCGCTCGGCGGCATCGCGCGCGATCCCCGAGTCGCTCGCCGAGGCGACGGGCAGCATCGGCGCGGCCGATCTCGAAGCGCAGAGCGCGCGCGGCGTCGCGAATCCAGACTGGGCGAACTTCAAGCGCGCTCAGAACGTGGCGCGGCACGAGGCAGTGCAGGCCGCGACCAACGAAGCCGACATGCTCGCCGCGCGCAAGGAGTCGCGCGATCTCACCGCCGACCCGCTGCGCGAGGGCGCGATGCAAGCCGCCGGGGCGGTGCCGACCAGGCAGGTGATGGCTCCGACGCTGCAGGCCGTCCAGGCGATCTCGAACTCCGCTGACATGGCGAACCCGAGCGTGCAGACCGTGGTGAAGCTCGTGACCGACGCGATGGACAAGCGCGCGCCAGGTGGCGGTCGCCCGGAGAGTCTCTACGTGGTGCGCAAGCTCCTCGCCGCGAAGCTCCACGGGCCCGCGCAGATCAACGACCCGCTGTCCGCTGCGGTGAAGGGCGCTGACGTCCAGACCGCGAAGCTGATCGACGCCATCGACCAGTCGCTCAACCAGGCAAGCGGCGGGCAGTGGCAGCGCTACCTCGAATCCTACAAGACCGCATCGCGCCCGGTCGACGCGTCGAAGGCCGCGCAACTCGCGCGCGACGTCTTCGAGCGCGAGGGCATCCCCGAGCTAGGCGGTGTGCCCGAGGTGACGGCGACGCGCCTGGGACAGGCCAGGCGCGCCTCGGAAGGGAGCGGGCGCTTCCCGCTTGCGCTCTCCCAGCGCGCGCGCTCCGGCCTCGAAGACGTGAGCGAGCACCTCGCCCAGGCGAACGAGGTGCAGAAGGCGCGCAAGCTCGCGGGCACCGCAGGCGGCGGCTCGCAGACGTCGTTCGACGTGCTAGGCGATCTCGCGCACCGCGCGCTGCCGGTGCTCGGTGGCTGGCCGGTGCGTGCGGCTCGTGGCGCGCTCGATCTCGTGGCCGGTGGAGCGAAGGAGCAGACGCAGCGCGAGCTTGCAGCGATGCTGCAGAACCCGCAGGCGGCGGTGCGCGCGCTCCAGGAAGCGCAGCGCCTGAATCGACCACTCAGCGAAGCCGAGGCGGCGTTCCTGCAGGCGATCACGCAGACGGCGGGCGGCGGCTTGCCGCGCGCGATGCAAGCCCAACAGACGAGGTAAGACCATGCCACGCGACGGCTCTGGAAATTACACGCTGCCACCGGGCAACCCGGTCGTCGGCCACGAGACCATCGAGGCCAACTGGGCGAACACCACGATGGCCGACGTCGAGGCGGCGCTCACCGACTCGCTCTCGCGCAATGGCAACGGCGGCATGCTCGTGCCGTTCAGGTTCAGCGATGGCTCGGTCGGCGCTCCTGGACTGACGTTCGCCAACGAGCCGACGACCGGCTTCTATCGGCACGGGCTCAACGATGTGCGCTGGTCGGTCGGCGCGCAGGACATCATCTACCTCACGCCGAGCGGGCTCACGGTAGCCCCGGGGAAATCGATCATCGGGGCGCTGTTCTCCGGCGTCACCGTCAGCAGCGGCAACATCGACAACACCGTGATCGGCGGCACGACGCCTGCGGCGGGCACGTTCACCTCAGTGCGGGCGACCGGCGGCGTCGCTCCAGGTGTCGCGCGGAGCGGCGCTTACCTGTGGGGTGATGCGAACAACGGCATGCTTGACCTGATTAGCTCGACGGCATCAGCCGACGGGAAGTGCTGGCAGTTCAGCGCGAGCAACTCGGGGCTTACCGGCGGGCTCGTCAAGGACGACATGAGCACGCAGAACACCTGGCTCGCCGTCCAGCACAGCGGCAACACCGTCACCGAGATCGATCTCACCGCGCCGACGCTCAAGGTCAACGGCAACCTGCAGGTGACCGGCTCGATCAGCAGCGTCGGTGCGATCCCCATGGGCGCGATGATGTACTTCATCATCGTGCCTCCTGGGTGGCTCGAAATGAAGGGGCAACTGCTGGCGTCGTCGGTCGCGTATCCCGAACTCTTCGCGTGGGTCCAGGCGAATGCGGGCTCGCTCGTCGTCGCGCAAGCGGCGTACAACGCGGGGCAGCAGGGCTTCTTCTGCTACCAGGGCGACAACATCGCCAACGGCATCGTGCTCCCCGACCATCGCGGGACGTTCCCTCGTGCCTTCGACAACGGTCGCGGATTCGACGCCGGGCGCAACCTATGCAGCCTCCAGGACTGGGCCGAGGCGAATCACAGTCACACGTTCACCGATCCTGGTCACGACCACTGGATCGTTGCGGACCACACGAAGATGACCACGAGCGGCGGAAGCTCGGACCTGGGCACGCCCGGCAGCGGCGGCACGAACTCGCAGATTTACAACCCGAGCGACCACGTCCAGAGCAACACGACGGGCGCGAGCGTCGGCTTCATCAGCGGCTTCGCCGGGGCGAACCTGGCCGGTGAGGTCCGGGTCAAGAACTACGCGTTGCGCTTCTGCCTGTACACCGTGCGATGACCGAGATCGAACTGAAGGCCGTTGCTTCGGAGCTTGTGATTCAGCGCAACTCGATGGCCGACAGAGCGCTCACCTTCGCCGCGCAGCTTGCGACCGCGAACGCCAGGATCGCGGAGCTTGAGAAGCAGTTAGCTGCGAAGGCTGAGAACGTAGTGGAAATGCCGAGCCGTTGAGGGTTACGCGATCCGCCAGCAGCGCGCGCGGCCCTTCTCGGGTTCGTTCATGCGGATCGTGAACTTCATGGTCTTCCCGTTCTCGCGCACCCTAGCGATGGCGTTGCGTACGCGACCCTGCTCCTTCGCCGGGAACGCGAAGCACTGCCCGACCTTCATCTTCTTGAGCGGGTAGACGTTGAGCGGGATCGACGTTGGCGGGATCGGTACGCCGGAGACGATCTTGTAGCGGCGCGCGTCGGTCAACGCGAGAGGCGCAGCGGTGTGCTTCGGCTTCTTCCATCCCTTGGGTGGCATCAGCGTCCTCCCTTGAGTAGCTGCATCAATCGCTGCGCGACGAGCTTTCGCTGCTTCTTCAGGCCATCAACTCCGGCGAGCTTCTTGTCGAGCAACCCGATGCGAGTCGCGAGGGCCTGGACGCTGTTCATGTCGGGCATTTCAGTGATCGGCACGTAGCCCATCCTCTTCTTCTTCTCCGGTCGAGGTGGCAGCGAGTCGGCGCGTACTGATCCTGCCGTCGCGCCGATTGGCGGGAGCCCGAGCCGCTTCACCGCGTTCGTGTAGACGGATCGCTTGAGCCCGATGCGCTTGGTTGCGCGCTCGATGCTCTCGCCCCTCTGAACGAGTGAATGCACGCGCTTCGCTAGTTGTTCAACCTTCTCGCTGCTTCTTCTCATCAGTACTCCCGCTGGTTTGTTGTTGTGCCATTGAGTGTCACCGAGGCCTACCTGATCGAGCGCCTCCCTGAGAGTCACGCCACCCTGCTTGATGAGCCGCGCTACCTTGTCGACACGTTGGAGGACGTCTTCGTGACTGCGCGGCGCTTTACGTTTCTTCAAGGTGATGGTTGCTGCGCCAGAATTCGATCTGCTGTCCGCGTCTGGTGTACTGGCCGCGCAGGCCTCCGTTGCGGATGTCGAAGACCTCGAAGACGGTGTCGGTGGTTGACCAGGCTGCTTCGCACAGGGCCCGCATGTGCGCGTGTCGGAGGTTTTTGAAGAAGGCCCAGTTGACCTGCGTTTTCTCTCTACTGTTCCACAATCGAAAGGGTCGCTTGATCTCGTCTTCTGGTCGCTCGTCGATGGGGAAGTCGCGCAGCGGTGTGACCACTCTCAGGGGTTGCATTGCCTCGCCTCCTGTGCGGTTGGACACAGCTAGATTACCTTGGCATACTCTCGGGCGCTACCTGGGGCTGCTAGCGCGGGCTAGCGCACAGACGCGGGGGGGGTGTGCAAATTCCCGTGTATGACCCCAGGTGCTCCCATAGCAAACAAGCACTTAGCGTCTCACCATGTTATAGGGAACGTATCTGTGTAGCCGTAGCTTGCATTCCACGTTTAGCTCATGTAAATTGAGACTTACGCGGTGGGATCAAGTAGTTAGGACCACCCAGGAAACACCAGGATGAGTGATGATGCAGCACAGTGAAGCTAGATTATCACGGAGTCTCGGTGTATATACGCAACCCAACCAGGAGAACACGAAGTGGACATGACCGAAGGATTCAAGGCAGTTGAGGAAGCTCTGAAGGGCAAGAAGATGCTCGGCAAGACCGTCGCGAACGTCGACGGCGTGCGCGCGTACAGGACGGCGAAGGGCATTCGCTACCAGGCGCAGGTGCGCGTCGCCGGTCGCAAGGCGATCAGCAAATCGTTCGAGACGCGCGAGGACGCGAAGGCCTGGCGCAAGATCGAACTGGCGCGCAAGCCCGACGTCATCGTCGAGCAGGCGGGCCCGGGCGGGATGACCATGCCGGAGTTGTTCGCCGCGTACATCGCGCAGCGCGACGCGTCGCCGAACCCGCTCCCCGCTGGGCAGCGCATGCAGTTCGCTCGCCTCTCGGCGCACCCCGTGCTCGCGAACCTGCTCGTGTCCGACATGGACGTCGCGAAGGCGCGCGAGTACTGCACCGCGCGCGTGACCGGCCAGTACAGCGCGAAGGTGCACTCGTCGACCGTCATGAGCGAGTTCGTTCGCATCAGCATCGCGCTGCAGCGCGTGGGCGCGCGCAGGAACTGGGCGCAGAAGGTCAACAACGTGCTCATCCCGTTCAACCCGCTCGTCGGCGCGATGGACATCCTGCGTGAGGACGGCCTGGTCTCCGACAGCAACAGGCGCAAGCGTCGCCCGAACGTCGACGAGTTGAACCGCGTGCTCGACTACTTCAGGGGCGAGCAGTACGCGAAGCGCAACTGCGCGAAGCTCCCGATGGGCGACATCGTCGCGCTCGCCACGATCAACGCGTTCCGGCGCGGCGAGATCGTCCGCATGCAGTGGTCGAAGCTGAAGGACGGCATCATCGCGCTCGACCGCAAGGACAGCGACTCCGAGGGCGGCAGGCGCGACACCCTGGTGCCGGTGCTGGACATGGCGATGGAGATCATTGCCCGCCAGCCGCGCGTCGAGGGCGAAGACCGCATCTTCCCGTTCGCTGCCGACACCATCGGCCAGCACTGGCAAGAGGCGTGCGACGCGCTCGGCATCAAAGACCTGCGCTTCCACGACCTGCGCCACGAGGCGATCTCAACCATCGCGCTCGTGCTCGGGCAGACCGAAGCGATGCAGATCAGCGGGCACAAGACCCCGAAGGCGTTCATGATCTACGTGCAGCACGACGAAGACGCGAAGGCGATCTCGAAGAAGGCCTCCGCTGCGATCAAGCTGAAGACGGCGTCGCTCGTCGCAGTGTAGTCGAGCACTCCTCGACCAGGCCCGGGCTCATCCCCCGGGCTTTTTTTTCGCCTGCTCATCCATCGCGTCGAGGTAGTCGGCGACCGCCTCGTAGCTCGCGAAGCGCCGCTTGCCTTCCTTGTACGTGCGGATCGGCAGCGAGCCGTCGGCGATCATGTTGTAGACCGTGCCGTGCGCGAGGTTGAGCACCTCGGCGACCTGCTCCATGGTCAGGCGCAGGCCCCAGCGGTCGACGATCATCGCGCGCGTGGCGAGCTTCATCCGATGCGCTCCCGCGCGCTATCGAGGTGTTCCTGGGCGATGACCATTTCGTCCTCGTCGACGATGTGCGTGGCGATCTGCGCGGCCCGGTCGACGTCCTCCTTGCTCGCTGCTGCCTTGGCGAAGCGCACGACGTCGCGCAGCGCCTCGGACACCGGCTCCTGGGTGACCTGGGGCTCGGGCGGCGGCGGTGTTGCCTCGGGCTCCTTCTTGGCCTGCAAGCGCTGGCGCACCTGGGCTCGGGGTGAGGGCGAGGGCCCGGCGACCGGCTCCGAGGCGCTCTGCGGCCCGCCTGGCGAGGCTGCGGGCCCTTCCTGCGGCTTCCCGAGGTCGAACCAATCCCCGGCCTGGCTCATGCCGTCCCGCAGGCTGGTGAAGATTTTGCCTAGCTGGACCATCATCCCGGGGGTGATCGCCTCCAGGCGGCGCTGCAGGCGCTTCTCGATGGCTCCCTTGGTCACGCCGTAGTCGGCGAACTCGGCGAGCAGGTTCTGCAGGCGCTCGGGGGTCACCTCGACCTTGGTGACCAGGGTCTTCTCGCACTGCTTCAGCGCGGCCTCGACGACGTCGCTCGGCACCACGCGCAGGATGCAGGCGCGCAGCCGCCGCGACGCGGCGTTGGCGATGTGCTCGTAGATGTCGCGCGGGTCGTGCAGCGTCTTCTTGCTGCCGCCCGCTTGGCGCTCGTGCACGACGTCGAAGACGATCTGGCTGCGCGTGCCGGTCTGCATGTCCCAGGCGAAGCTCTGCACCTTGGTCACACCGGGCCGCTCTTCGAGCACGCGCCAGCCGAAGTCGATGTGCCCCCAGTACTGGGCGATGCACTCGGCCAGGCGGATCGACGGGCCCCGGATGTCGGTGCCGCCGCGCGCGTACTCGTAGAGCGCGCCCTCGGCCAAACTCGGGCGCGTGCAGGCCTGCAGGATGCGATCCACGATCACCACCTCGTCACGCGGGAAGCGACGCGCCATCACCATCGCGCTCTGCACCTCGGCGATCTCACGCGCCGATCCGGTCACCGCTGCCAGGTCACCGCCTGGTCTCGCGACGACCGGCGCGGTGGCGAACGGATTCGCGACTTGCTGTTGCTCGCTCATTGGACCTGCTCCTTCTCGCTGACTTCAACTCCCCTCAGACCCAGGTGCGCGACCGCGTAGCGCAGGTGCGCGCCGACGAGCTTGGGCTTCGATGATCGCGAGCCGTCGTACTGGCCCCTGCCGGTGCGCGTCGTGCCGAACCTGATCCGCATCGGGTGCAATCGAATCGTGCGCGGGCCCTGCTCGATCAGTTGCCGCAGGAGCTTCCGCTGTCCGCCTGGGCTGTCGTTCAACTTGCCGATGCCATCGTTGTGCGTGTAGCAGTAACACTCGCTTGGCATGCCGCGCGCGTCGACTTTCGAGACGGCGTAGCAGCGCGTGTAGGTCCAGTCGCAGTAGCCCCTGAACGTGTGCGGGAAGATCGCGGCGTTCGCCTCGACGCACTTCGTCATCGCGCACGTCATCGTGTTGCCGACGCCGTGATCCTTGATCGACTCCTTGACGTGGTCGGCGGTGAGAACGAGATCGACAACCTCGCGACCTGGTCGCACCTTCGCGAGCGCCTTGAAGATTCGACCCTTGCCGAGGGAGAAGAGGAACGTGTGCCGCTGGTGCTTGCCTCGCTTCGAGCGGTGACTCATGTTAGACCTCCTTCAGTTTGGTGAAGCGTGTGTCGATGTACCTGGTCGCGGGCACGGTGTACTCCTTGCGCGCGACCTCCTTGCGCTGCAGTTGAACTTCGGCATCCGGGAAGAGAAAGCGCGCGGCGTTGCCCATCTTGTAGAGCAGGTGCGCCTTCGTGCCTTCGGCCAGGTCTTCGTAGCGCTTCATCAGCTTCATCGCCTGCACGTAGGTCTGCTGCATCGCCTTGTCCTCGGCGTCGGCGACCATGGTGGTGCCGTCGGTTCCAGGGAACAGCCGCTCGATGATCCTGACCGAGTCGTTGTCCCAGTCGGGCGGTGGCGGCGTGTTGCTCTCGACCAGGTGCCAGAACTCTTCTTCGCCGTCGATGATGTTCCGCTGCAGATCGAGATCAGCAGGCACCTCGAAGATGCGGAAGTCGTTGCCGCCGATCAACACCGCGATGTCGGCGACCTGCAGGCCGGTGACTGCGAGGTAGTGCTGCACCTGGATCAGATAGTCGTGCGGCACCTCGTCGGTTCCGCTCTTGCCCCAGCCCTCGGCGATGCGCGCGGTCTTCGCCTCGAAGACGCGCTGATCCTCGGTGACGCCGTCGACGTGCGCGAGCATCCAGTTGTGCTTCGGGTGTCGCAGCGTGCCCGTGGGCAGATGCACCACGCGGCCCGTGATGTTCGCGTACTCCTGGCGGATGACCGGTTCGAGTACTCGCCCCCAGTGCAGCCAGCTACGATCCGCGACCGGCGCGTGCGGCTCGCGCTTCTCCAGGAACAACGCGAGCGGTGTCTTGAACGGCGACAACGACAACGCGGGTGCTGCGTCCGATCCGCCGAGGCCGGTGTGGCGCTCGGCGAGTTGCTCTTCAGTCAAGCTCATGCAACGCCTCCTTGGTTGAGGCGCTACACCGAATCCCTGCCGCGACGGTGTGGCGCGGGTGTTAGCCAGCGCGATAGTGTGCGCTTTAGCTCTGGAAAAAGTCAACGGCCCCGGGGGTGCCGAGGCCGTCGTGGTCCAACAGGGTCCAACAAACAACGAGATCGAGCGCGAAGCTACATCAGAACTTCCACATCCCGCCGCAGTGCAGGCCAAGCTCGGGGTGATCGGTGCCGCGATCCGCGCCCTGGGCGTGCTCCAGTTCGTGCTCGATGATCGCGGCGATCTGCACGCGGCTCATGCCCTCGGTGCGGACCTTGATGAGCTTCGCCTCGCGCAAGCAGACCCCGGCCATCTGCCCGAGGATGCCGGGCGTCTCGCTGTCTTCGCAGAACTTCACGAAGCGCACCGTATAGCCCAGGCGTTTCGCGCGGTCGACAGCGCGCCGGATCGCTGGGCTGCGCGTCGGGCCCTTCATGAGTTCGCCGCCACGATCACGCAGCCGATGAGCGCGCCGATGGCCGCGCCAGTGAAGCCGCCGATCAGAAAGCCGATTGCGCCGAGTGCGATGATGACGATCATGAGACCCTCCGGTTGCCGTGAATGATTTTGAAGCCGAGCGACTTGAGCACGTTGACGAGCGAGCGCAGGTGCCTGAACTCGATGATGTAGCCAGCGCCCCACTCGTGCGAGCCGCGCGGCATGAACTCGACGCAGTACAGGCGCGCCTCTTCGTTTGCCGGGCGCAGGAGGTAGATGCTGCCTGCGGTGACGACCTGGAAGTCGAACGTCATGCTGACCTCTGATCGTGGTCGACGCTGAGACCGTCGGCGAGCGCACCCTCGACGATGTCGCGGATGTAGCGGTGCTCGATGGCGTACGCGTGGCCGAACGTCGGCGCGTCGTCGGGCAGGTTGTCGTTGCACCAATCACGCGCTGCCTCGGTGAGCGGGCGCAGCAGGTAAATGCTGCCGTGGTTCTGCACTTCAAAATCAGGTTGCTTGTCCACTGTGTTCTCCTGGTTGACTGCGATCACGCGCGCTCCCGGAAGGGAATGCGCTCCAGCCCGACGAGGTGTCGGTACAACCGAAGCAGCGCGTTGGGCATCGGCGTCACGCCCGTCTCCCAGTCCTGCCAGGTCCGACGCGCGACGCCGATGGTCTCGGCGGCTTCTGCCTGTGTATGCCCGACACGCTCACGAGAGCGCGCCGGTTCGTTGCCTTGCTTCTTGTTCATGCCTTCTCCTTGGTCATCGCTTCATCGAGGTTGCGTGCGGTCTTCGAGACGCGCGGGTCATGGTTGATCGCGTCGCGCAGCCCGTGGTTGGCCTCATGCATTTGCGAGATCAGAAACTCGAAGTACATCGCCGTCTCGCTGTCGCGCACCTCCTGGGGCAGTTGCTCGCGCAGCCGCGCCCAGGCCTTCGACATCACGTCGTAGCAGTAGCTCACGATGCCTCCTTCTCGTGGCGCACGTTGCGCGCCTTGCAGACGATGAGACCGTTGCCCAGGATCGCGCGGTGCGAGCGCGAGCGCAGGGCCTTCTCGGCCATGTGACGCAGCATCACCTGGTCGATCACCACCTCGACGTCGCCGACGAGCTTCCCGTCCTCGACCGTGCGATGCGTGACGCCGCCGTTCTCGTGGCGCTCGGTCTCGCGCCGGTACGCTGGGATCACCAGCTTCTGCACGGTTCTCATGTGCGCTCCTTGTCCTGGCGCGCGATCTCGCGCCTGATGTCAACGCGAACCTCTTCGACGTCCTTGCCGAAGAGATCAGCGAGCAGGCACGCCGTGACGCTGGGCGTGCCGCACGCGTCCTCCTGCTCGTGGTCGACCCACTCGGTGTCGTCGTTCGCCGCGATCCAGTGAATGCCTTCGCGGTAGCTAGCTCGCTTCACGATGCCTCCTTCAGATTGTTGAGCCGGTGGAACGCCGCGAGGTACGCGGCCATGCCACCCTCGGCGATCAGCGCGGCGTCGTTCGCCGCGCTCTGCCGCGTGTACATCCTGCGCGCGTTCTGCGCCCGCGAACCGCGCCCGAGCTTCCGCAACTGCTCGGACGGCGCGATGCGGTCGGGCACGCCCGGGATGATGCGGTCGAGCGCGAGCCACTTGTGAATCGTGCCCTTGTACCCGGTGTTGTCCGGGTCGACGCCGCGCGCGATGCACGCCTCGCGCAGCGTCACGATCTTGGCGCGCTTCATGACCGCTCCTTCCGCTTCTCGATCAGGAACACGGCGGGCGCGCCCTCGAACATCGACGACGTGCCCATCGGCGCGTGCACCTCGAAGCGCGCGACTTGAATCTCCTCGCCGCCCCACACCTCGCGCGTGACGTGAATCTTGACCATGCCGGTGCGCGGCCCGTCGTGCTCCATCACCACGCCCTCGATGTAGCAGTCGTCGCGCGAGCCGGGGAAGTCGTAGCTGCGAACGATGTCACCGCGCACGATCTTGTCCTGCTTCGCTGCTTCGAGATTGAGCTTCGATTGGTCCCACGTACGCACGGCCATTAGGCGTTCCCCTTCGCGAGTTCGCGGCCCGCGTTGATCGCGGCGTCCGCCTGGTTCGTGGTGAGGTTGAGGTACATCCCGATGGTCGCGGGGCCCTCGCCGTCGAGCACGTTCATCCTGAACGCGCGCTGGCACGTCTCGATGCCGTACTTCAGCACCGCCTGCTTGGTCTTCCTGCTGAGTTTCTCCATGTCCACTTCTCCTGGTTGATTGAAAGGTGCTTCGACTACGCGCGGATCATAGCACGGTAACCGTGCATGGGGCAAGCAATAGGTCACACTCTATGCACGGTTTCCGTACCCTTGATTTATAAGGGTTTTCGGCATGCTCCAGGGCGTGACATAGTGCTTGCACGGTTTCCGTGCTACGTGCTACCATGCGCGTGTAGTGGACACAGCACATCAAACCAACCAGGAGATCAGGATGAAGAGCAAGATCGAAGTGTGGAACACCGAGAGGAAGTACACCCGCGTCGGGCAGGTGATCGGCGCGGTCGCGGTCGAGGGCGGCGTCGTGTTCGCCGACGTCTCGCGCATGGTCGAGGGCTTCGTGAAGGCGACGCCCGCGTTCGTGGCAGCGCACGGCGTGCGCGGCACTGCGATGTGGGGTTACGACACCGGCACCCCCGGCGCTGGCGGCAGCATGCAGTACAACTACGACTGGGTCGAAGGCGATGAGCAGCGCGCCGCGCTCGACGCTGTCCGCAAGGCCGCGAACGAATTCGCCGCGAGGCAGTCATGAACGCCCCGCTCTGGCAGATCAAAATCGACGCGGGCCAGTGGATGGCTGGCCTGCACACGTTCCGCTCGAAGCAGAAGGCCGTCGCGTGGGCTGGCAACTACCTGCGCGCTCGCGTCGAGGGCGGAACTGTGCGCCTGCTGCAGGACGGCAAGCAGATCGCGCTGATCTCGAAGGCGGCGTCGTGAGGTACGCCTTCGCTGACTACGCGCAGACCCCAGCCGGGTACAAGGACGAGAAGCGCGACTGCGTCGTGCGCGCGCTGCGCGTCGCGGCGGGCATCAGCTACGAGGAAGCGCACGCGACGCTGAAGAGCGAGGGGCGCTTCGACCGTGGCACCACGTTCCCGAGCGCCATGGCGCGCGCGGCTGTGCGCCACGGCTTCGTGGCGGTCCTGCCCGACTTCGTGCGGCCCACGCTCGCACACTTCGTGCGGACGCACCCGACCGGCAGCTACATCGTGCGCCTGAAGAAGCACGCCATCGCCGTGCGCGACGGCATCGTGCACGACTGGAAGGATCACAAGCGCTGCGGCCCGAGGACGCAGGTCAGGGGCGCATGGGGGCGCGCCGCGTAGAGCGCTCGCCGCGCACTTCAAAGGGCCCTACGGGGCCCTTTCTTTTTGCGCCGGTAGATTTGCGTGAAGGTCAGCGAGGGATCAATCTGCAGCGCGCGGATCGCGTCGGCGAGCTTGATGTCGGGCGCTTCGAGCGCGACCTCGAAGTGGCATTCGGGGTGCGCGACGTCGAAGTCGCGCAGGTGCTGCACCCAGGCCTGCGCCAGGTCGGCGGGCAACTGCGCGATGGTGAACACCTTGACCTTGTCCATCAGTGCGCCTTCTTGCGGAAGTGCTTCGTGATCTCGGCGGCGATCTGCTCCGGCATTTCGATCACGTCGTCGGGCTCGGGCACGAAGCACAGCATGCACACGACCTCGATGCTCGGGTCCGCCTTCAGCAGCGCCTGCGATCCTGGCGCGACGCACACCGGCACGCCGCAGTCGCAGCAGGTGTACGTGAACACGGTGCCGTCGACCGCGTCCGCGTGCGCGCTCGCTGGCATGCACAGCAGTCGCCGCCTGTCATCGCTCACGGGAAGCCGCCGGTCTCGCGCTTGTAGCAATCGCGGCAGCGGTAGCGGTACAGCGGCCACACGCGATACAGCGCGACGTCGGGCGAGTAGCCGCGCTTCTCGGCCTTCGCCAGGCAGCGCTTGCCGCAGCAGATGCCCACGCGCTCGCGCGGCTCCTCGTCACGTCTACCCCGCGCCATCGATGAAGTGCCAGTCGGGCGGCATGCCCTGCGACCGGAAGCGCGCCTCCAGCGCCTCGATGTACGCGCGCAGTTCGCCCTCGGTCTTGAAGTGCTTGTGCAACGCCGTGAGGATCGTGTCGTACGAGTTGAGCGAGCCCGCGCTGTAGCTCGCCTTCATCACGCTCGCAACGCGCTCGAAGTAGTCCATCAGTGCCCGACCTTCTGCATGAACTCCTGCAGCGCCTTCAGCATGTCGTCGCGCTTCGCGTTGCTGATCCACGTCAGGAACCCTTCGCCCTGACTCTCGAAGTCGAAGACGAGCAGCGCGAAGCCGAGGCCCTTGGGCAGGCTCTTGCCGATGGTGCGTCCGATGTCGCGCGCCTTTTCCTCCATCATTTTGAGATCAACGTCACTCGACATCGACGACTCCAGCCGTGGCGAGCGACCAGCCCTTGACCTGGCAGTGCTCGCGCACGCGCACCATGTCCCAGCCGCGCATGTACTTCAGGATCGGCGCGGTTCGCATCACGCGACCGACCGAGGTGACCAGGCCCGCAGTGAACTCGCGGCCCTTCGCATCGCGCCCGCTGATCTGGTAGGTCATGCCGCCTCGCCGTCCGTTGCTGGTGATCTCGCCGTTGGTCATCCAATCACCCGGTTCCACTCCTCGACGCGGCGAATGCCTTCGCGCACGCGAGCGATGAAGGCTTCATTGCGTCGCACGTTGTGCCAGTTGCCGACTGCCGCCGCGATGTTCACGCTCACGCAGAGCGCCTGCACCCACACGTATTCGATCATCAGGTGACTGGGCGAGTAGATCGCGTCGGCTGCGATGTATGTGCACAGGCCGAATGCAAACACGCCGAACCAGCGCAGCCGCTTCGCGGTTCGTAGGTGCTTGTGCAACTCGGTGGCGTCGAGCTTCATGCGAGCTTCGCCAGTACCTCGTGCGCGTAGCGGCGCGTGTTCTCGTCGTGCGTCTGATCGGCGATGCGCTCAAGCGCGCGCCACAACTCCGGGCCCGCGCGCTGCCTGCGCTCCATCAGATCGTTCAACTCCATCACGCGCTTCTGCTCCTCGGCCTGGTCCTTGTAGTAGCGCTCGATCTCCGGCATCAGGCCCTTGCCCTGCTCGGTGAGTTCGAGATAGCGCTTCGTGCCCTTGGGCGTGACGCGCACGCTCATCCAGCCGGGCTCGACTAGCTCGCGCATCGCGGCGTGCAGCGTGCCGTGGTTCCAACGCGTGCACTCCACGCGCTCGCCGTGGTGCGCGCGACGCATCGCGTGCAGCGCGGTCGTGCTCAAGTTCGCTGGGCTCGCTGGCTTCACAGTTCAGACTCGTCGCATGCATCATACGCGCCTGCCAGGACGTTGATCGCCTCGCGCCCGTTCTTCACCCGCTCGGCGTTGATGTACGCGATGCAGTCCTGGCAGATCGGCTCGCGCGATCCGTGCACGATCACGCTCGGCACGCGCGCCGGGTTGTAGCCGAAGGGTACGCCGCAACGAATGCACGGGCTGAAAGCGAAGAGGTAGCCCACGAATGAAAGCGGCCCGAGTACCAGTGGGAACTCGGGCCGCAGTGCTCAACCAGGAGAACGTGAAGTGGACACAACACGTTCAAGCGAGCAGGGCAATTCTACCATGGCGTGACGCTTGGACTTGGGTCGCTTCTTGCGCTTGGGCTTCTTCGTGTGCGGGTAGTACGTCATCACACCTCCTGGTTGTCCCTCCCGTAGGGAAAACTCAGTCGTGATTCAGCTTGTGCCCCTGGTAGATCGCGCGCCCGAGCACGACGATCTTCTTTGTGTGCTCGATCATCGGCGAGCCGCTCGCGAACCATTCCCAGCCGCCGCCCTCGCGATGCTTCGCGATCCGCAACCTCGGCTCGCTCTCGCCCTCGATCTGGATCGCGTAGACCTTGTTGTCGACGATCTCGCGCTGCTCCTTGTCGATGAACACATCATCGCCTGCTCGGAAGTGCGGCTGTAGCGAATCGGTGAGTACTTTCACGGCGACGGTGCCTCCTGAGCATTCAATCGGACAGGGGCAGAACGCGCCCCGCTTTTTCTTGTTCAACCCAGCGGTGAACTCGACCTCTGGCACCATGCGGAACGTCTGCTGCGTCCCGTCATCACGAATCACAGTCAACTGCGTGGCCTGGCGCAGCGCGCCAGTACTGTCCTGATCGAGCGCTCCCCACGCTAGCCCGAGGCTCTGCTCGATGTGGCGCGCAGTGTCTTCACCAATCGCGCGCTTCTTGTTCACCAACTGCCAGATGAACGTGTGCGAGCGATTGAGTGCCTTCGCTGCACGCCCTGCGTTGCCCTCGAAGCGTGACTCGATCAACTGCTTCAGATGATCCAGGCGCACCGCGTGGATCGCCTTCATCGACACCGCTCGCTGTCCTGCTCGTTTCGCTGATGCGTTCATCATCTCCCGTCCCTGGTTGGCTATTGGACCTAGGTCCAATATGCACTCGACTTCAACATTCCAAAACGGGGTACGGCTTTACCTCAACCGTTTCCCCCCGACCGGTTTCTTCTGTGCATCGACTCCAGCGCGGAGCATGCGCCCGAGCGAGTGCTAAGTCAATAGCGCTAGCTAATCGTGGATCATTAGCCATCACCGGGGCTCACGTTACCGAAATCTTCTTGCAATCCTTGTACAGCAAGCGCTAAATGTCTGTCCGTTGACCAGCGCACACAAGGCTCAACAACCATGCCCAAGGCCCGCCGCAAGACCAGCAACCAGCGCGCGCGCATCCCACTCCGAGAGCGCGTGAAAATCGAAAGCCTGCACGACTACCTGCGCGCCGAGAGCCGCGCGGCAGGCAAGGGCAAGACGCTCGCAGCGCGTGAGCGCTTCGCCCGGCGCTGCGGCACCTCGACCCAGTACCTCACGCAACTCGCGCTCGGCATCCGCCGCGCGCAGCCTGACATCGCGATCCGCATCGAGCAGGCGAGCTACGGCATCGTGCGCGCCGAGCACCTGTGCCCGAACTTCGACTGGGCCTACGCGAAAGTGCGGCGCGTCGTGCAGGTGCCCGAGCCCGATGCAACCGTGCCGCGACCAGGCAACATCGAGATCACTTCACCGGTTCCCGAACAAGCCGCAGCGTGAGGAAGCGATGCCTGATCGCTACCTGCGCGAAGCGCTGTTGCGAAGCGACCGATGGAATGCGTGCTCGATTGAAGCGCGCGATCTCTACGTGCGCCTGCTCATGGTCGTCGACGACTTCGGCTGCTACGACGCGCGCGACGGCGTGGTCGCGAGCGCTGCGTACTACATGGGCCGACGCGAAGCGCTGCCCCTGGTCGAGCTTCACGCCTGTGGGCTCATCACGCGCTACACCAACGCAGGCAAGCTCTACCTCGCGATCCTGCGCTGGGGCGAGACGCTGCGCGGTCGCCGCCGCTACCCGGCACCACCGATCTGCAACGACCTCCCCGAGATCAAGTATCGCGGGAAGTACGGCACCAAGCTCAACTTCGCGAACCCCGCAGGCAGCGATCCCGTCAGCATCCTGGTCGACGTGCATGGCCGTCCCGTCATGCCGCAACCGCCAGAGTGGCGACGTCCCGGCGACTGGTTGCCGCTCGCCGATCAGTCACAGCGGGCAGTAACTGAAAGCAACAGCCCGCAGTTACAGCGCGCAGTTACTTCAGTTACTTCAGCACGCACGCCCGCAGTAACAGCGCACCAGGACAGCACGCGATCAGTAGTCAGTAGTCAAGAGTCAGCGGTCATAGATCAAGAGTCGGCGACGCAGCAGTCGGCGGCTACTGGCGCGCCAAGTAACAGCGCGCAGTCACTTCCGACGGCAACGCCGCCGGGCAATGGAAGGATTCAACTGCAAGGCACGCAGTGGCGCGGCGTGAGCGAGGCGCAGGCGGCGCGGTGGCAGCAGATGTTCGACGGGATCGACGTCGCCGATCAGCTTGAGCACGCTGCGGCCTGGCTCGCTGTGCACCACGAGGAGCGCGCGCTGATCGAGCGCGACCAGGGCGAGGAGAAGTTCATCGTGCGCTGGCTGCTGCGCGAAGCACGCCCAGGCACGGGCACTACAAGGGCGAAGACTGATGCGTAAGGGAAATCCGCACCGCATGCACGCGCCGATGCACGCGCGACCCCGGCGGCACCACCTCGACCGGCATCGCGACCAGGTCAACGGCGCGCAGCACCGCGTGCATATCATCGGCACGCCGCAAGGCCTCGACTACTGGAGCACACGCGCGCTCGGGCAGACCCCCCGCCCGGTTCGAGCCGCAGGCCAGTGCCCTTTCGATTTAACCGTCCCCTACGTTTCCGCTGGCGCACCGAAAACGAGGCACTGGCTGCTGCCGCATGAGGAGAACCTGGTGATCGCGGCGTGCGCGGTGTTGCTGGTTGTGATCCTGACGTGGGCGTCGTGGGCGTCGTGAAGTTTCTGTGGCGAGAGTTTCCACACGCGAGCGGGTTCGTGCTCGGGTGGTTGGCGATGTACGCGATGCTGTTCGTGCTCGTGCTGTCGTGGCGGTTGATGCTCGGGCCGTATCCGACGTGATGCGCTGCCCGAGGTGCAGGGAATGGATCGACCTGGAGCAGACGACGCACGCGAAGTGCGGGTGGAACGCGTCGAGCGTGGTCGAGCCGAACTCGCCCGAGGCCTGGCACGCGAAGCAGGACGCTGGGCGCGCGACGCCGGAGCAGGTTGACGCGCACATGGCGAAGATCATGGCGACGTTGGCGAAGAAGCGCAGCGCTCGGCGGTTGTCGTCGCAGGAGCAGCACGAGGGCGGGAAGCTCTCGGGCGAGGAGAAGTCGCTGATGAAGACGCAGGAGCAGTACGACGAGGAGGTGAAGCGTTTGCGCGCGGAAGACCTGGCGCGGGCTGCGCGGCGCGAGCGGTTGCGAAAGGCGGTGGCGTGATGAAGCAGATCGAGGTTGAGGCGTTGGCCGAGGCGCTGCCGGTGGTGGCGGTCGTGCACGCGTGGCAGGTGTTCAAGCGCACGCACGACATCCAGGACGCGAAGCACTGCTGCTGCGAGCACACGCTGAAGCTCTTCCGCGAACTCGAAGTGCTGGAGCACACGATTGTCGGGATCGCGCGGGAGGTGCAGTGAAGTACGTGGTCAAGCGCGGCGACTTCGACTACTACTCGGGGATGACCGAGGGCGTGCCGACGTGGCGCAAGACGCGCACGTTTTTCGAGAAGGATGAGGCGATGAAGATCGCGGGTCAGTTGCGCGCGCTCGGGTTCAAGAACGTCGAGGCGCTCGAATTCCACGAGAGCCCGATGAAGGCGCGCAAGTGAGGCTGCTCGCGATCCTGGTCGTGCTCGCCGGTTGCGTGAGCGCGCCGGAGCCGCGCGGAGTTGTGATCGTGATCGAGCAAGGGGGCGTACGGATGCCGGAGGACGTCGCGCATCGGATCGTGAAGCGCGAGAACGGCGTCGAGCTTGCGAGGTGAACCATGATGAGCGGCGACAAGGTTGAGAAGCGCGGCCACTGCCAGGTGTGCGGTCGCGTGCTGAAGAATCCGAAGTGGATCGCGGTCGGCATCGGGCCGGTGTGCGCGCGGAAATTTCCGTCGCTGCTGTCGCGCCCCGATTACGCGAGCGCGCCTGTGCAACGACTACCCAAGGAGACGAGTCATGTCGATGAAGCTGTTCGAGTTCGCGGTGCTGCATCACCCGGTGGCGACGAAGGACGAGAAGGAGCGGGGCGAGAAGCCGAAGAGCGAGTTGATCGTGGAGGTGACGCAGGTGCTGGCGTTCTCGGACAAGGAGGCGCTGATGCTGGCGACGCGCGCGATCCCCGAGGAGTTCGCTGACAAGCTCGACCAGGTCGAGATCGCCGTCCGCCCTTTCTAGCCCGACCCGTCGAGGCGCAGCAAGCGGAGTCGGGCGTGCCGGGCTGGAAGAGCGAGGCGCTGCAGCAGCAGATGCAGGACGTGTACCACGGGCCGCGTGGTGTGCTGCGCGGTGGCGCGCCGTTGGAGTCGGCGGGGTTTGCGGCGCTGAACGCTGCGCTCGGGCCCAAGGCGCAGTCGACGTACTCGAACGCAGCCGCGACGATGTCGGCGAGCCGGTGATGGTGATGCGCTACGCGGAGCAGCCGTGCCCGCATTGCGGGGCGAAGCTCGACGCGACCGCTGGCTTCGAGGACGACATCGAGCCGCGCGTCGGCGATGTCGCGATCTGCGCGGCGTGTCACGGGTTCCTGGTGTGGGCGTACAAGCAGCCGGAGCCGGGGAAGGAGTTGGACGAGAGCGACCTGACGCAGGTGAAGCTCACCGCGCGCGAGTTCAACGATCTCCCCGGCGACGTGCGCGCCGATCTGCTGCGAGCGCAGGCGCACCTCGAAGAGATCAAGAAGCAGGAGGCGCTGAAAGGGGCGAAGCACTGATGGCCGAGCTACGCAAAGACCTGCCGCCGCTGCCCGAGCGGTTCCTGAAGCTGCCCATCGATCCGCGCGGCTATCCGATCCCGTGGTTCGTCGGCGAGTTGCCCGACGGCACGCGCGACTTTCGGATCGCCGACCAGGAGAAGCGCATACGCGGCTACAAGGACGAGTTGTGCTGGCTGTGCGGCGAGAAGCTCGGGCGCTACAAGGCCTTCGTCATCGGGCCGATGTGCGTGGTGAACCGCAACACGAGCGAGCCCGGCTCGCACCTGGAGTGCGCGCGCTTCGCGGCCATCGCCTGCCCGCACTTGTCGCGACCGCACGCGAAGGCGAGGACCGCAGGCCTGCCCGAGGAGCGGCGTTCGCTCGCGGGATCGCTGCCAGGCAACCCGGGTGCGTGCGCGGTGTACGTGACGACGCATTGCCGCGCCTATCGCGTGCCGGAGTCGCGCGACTGGTTGATCCGGCTGGGCGAGCCCGAGTCGGTCGAGTGGTACGCGAGCGGACGTCGCGCCACGCGCGAAGAGGTCGAGGAGGTACTGGCAGCGCGCCTGCCGCTCCTGCAGAACATCGCGAACGAGGAGGGCCCGCAGGCCATCGCCTCGCTCGCGCTCATGGTATCGATTGCAAAAAAGTGGCTACCGAAAAAGGAGGCAGCATGAACAAGGAACAGTTGCAACGTGCAGCAGAAGAAGCGGAGAACATGGCGACGCTCGATCACCTGATCGCCGATCTGGAGAAGTCGACCGCCGAGGAGGTCGCGATGTCGGTCACCGAGGTCGGCGACGGCCCGCTGATGGGCGACGGCGACGACACGTTCGTCGAGCGCGGCGGGCTGATCGAGTATCTCAAGGCGCAGCGCGCGTGGCACGCGGAGCAACTGCGCGGGCTCGGCGTCGAATGCGAATAACACAGGCCGAGTACGAGTCGCTCGTGGCGCGCCGCTCCGGCGCGCGCGTCGCGCGGCTCGTGTCCGGTCGGCGCTGGGAGGACGAGTTCGCCCGGCAGCTTGACGAGGCGCAGGTCAGCTACCTGCGCGAAATGCGCTTCGAGCCAGGTCGGCAGTTCCGCTTCGACTTCGCGATCCTGCCCAAGCTCGTGATCGCGGTGGAGATCGACGGCGCGGTGCACCGGATCAAGAGCCGGTTCAACGGCGACCGTGAGAAGGGCAACCTCGCGGTCCTGCGCGGCTGGCGCGTGCTGCACTTCTCGCCAGCCCAGGTGCGCTCGGGTGAAGCGCTTTCGTTGTTGCGGCTCGCGTTAGCGGGAGCTAAAGAAATGATGCAGACATCGGCTCTTGACGTGAAGGAGATTGAAGCGTAGAACCCTCGACCATGCTTCCCGGTGAGTCACAGCATATCGACCTTCGGGTTGAACGGCGCTGAGACGATCCGGGGAGCGCCATCACGGGGGTGCTCATGGTCTCCGCTCTGCTGTTGTTCATCGCGCTGGTGCTGTTCGCTCTCGCTGCGTTCTCCGTCACGATCCCGCACCTGCCAGCACCTGGCTGGCTCGCGCTCGCGCTGGTGACGCTCACGCAACTGTGGCCGCTCCTGGTGAAGACGAGCGGCGGCTGACATGCCCTCCTCGACCGAGAAGCAGGCGCGCACCATGGCAGCGGCGGCGCACAACCCGGCCTTCGCGAAGAAGGTCGGCATCCCGCAGGGCGTCGCGCACGATTTCAACCAGGCAGACAAGGGCGGCAAGCTCCTCTCGAATGCGATGAAGGAGGAGTCGGGCCCCGAAGAGCGCACGGAGTCGGCAGCGGTCGAACGCGGCGAGCCCGCACCGTTCAACGCACTCCATCAGCGTGCTCGCGCGCGCGCGCTGCGGGCCCATGGGTGACATCAGTAAGTGCCTCACGCCCGAGGCGATAGCAAAGCGCGCAGCTACGCAGCGCGCCAACGCCTCGATCAAGCACGCGCTGCTCGACGCGTTCGACATTCTTGGCAACACGGCCTTCTTCGTCGAGCTAGGTCGCGGCAGCGCGGAAGATAGGCGCTGCCTCGCGCAGATTTTCGCGAAGTTCCTCCCGATTGAAGTGCAGGGCGCGGTCGACCAGACGCTCACGGTGAAGATCGTGAAGCTCGTGGGCGGTCACGAGATCGAGATCACGCCTGCAAAGAGCATTCCGAAGGAGCCGGAGCGGCCAGCGACCCCTGCCTCGCTGTCGCTTCGCGCTCCCGAGGAAGCCGATGCCTGAACTCTCGCTCCCGAATGGCTTTCAGCCGCGACCGTACCAGGCGCGAGCGATGGCCGCGTTCGATGCCGGGATCACGCGCGGCGTCTACGTGTGGGCGCGGCGCTCGGGCAAGGACGTCACCTTCATGCACCAGATCGCGAAGATGTCGCACGAGCGCATCGGCACCTACTTCCACATGCTGCCGACGTTCACGCAGGCGAAGCGCAACGTGTGGGACGCGATTGACGACCAGGAGCGGCGCATCCTCGACCACGTCTTCCCGCTCGCGCTGCGCGCGAACACCAACGAGACCGATCTCAAGATTCAGTTCCGCTGCGGCTCGATCTACCAACTGATCGGCGCGGACTCGTACAACTCGGTGGTGGGCTCGAACCCGGTGGGCCTGGTGATGAGCGAGTACGCGTTGATCGACCCGCGCGCCTGGCAGATTTTCCGACCGATCCTCGTGCAGAACCATGGCTGGGCCGCGTTCATCGGCACGCCGCGCGGCTACAACCACTTCCATGACCAGCTCGAAATCGCCAAGCGCGAAGAGGACTGGGACTGGTCGCAGATCAACGCCATCGAAGCGGGCTACATGACGCAGGCGCAGATCGACAAGGAAATTCGCACCGGCATGCCCGAGGAGCTTGCGCGCCAGGAGTACATGGTCGACTTCTCGGCGGCGAACGTGGGCGCGATCCTCGGATCGCGCATCGAGCGCGCCGAGAAAGAGGGCCGCGTGTCCGACGTCTTCCAGTTCGACCCGGCGGGCTCGGGCGTGGTGGTGTCGTCCGACATCGGCTACCGCGACGCGGCGGCGTTCTGGTTCTGGCAGGCGATCCCCGGCGGCTTCCAGTTGCTCGCGTACGACGAAGACTCGGGCCTCGACGCCTCCGACTGGATCGAGCGCCTGCGCGCGCAGCCGATCCCGATTGCAAAGATCATGCTGCCGCACGACGCGAAAGCGAAGCACATGTCATCGCGTCACTCGGTCCTGGAGCAGTTCCTCCAGGCGGGCTTCTCCTGCGGGATCGTGCCCCAGTCGCGCATCGTCGACCGCGTGAACGCAGCGCGCTCGGTGATCGCGCGTTGCAGTTTCGCGCGCAAGGCCTGCGCGCAAGGCCTGCAGATTCTGCGCGACTGGGCGTTCAAGTACGACGAAGAGCGCAAGACCTTCTCGCGCGAGCCCGATCACAACTACGCGAGCCACGGCGGCGACGCGTTCAGCTACGGGTGCCAGTCGGTGATGGAGTTCGTGCAGGTGCCGAACCCGACTGACCGCTATCGCGACATCGGACATGCGGCCTCCTACGCGTTCCACCTGGAGCAGTTGTACCAGGACCGCGCGGAGGCCAACGGCGGGCGGCACTTTTGAAGCTCGCATGGATCATTTTCTTCCTCACCGGATGCACCGTGCTCTCGGGCCCTTGCAACCGCGAGGTCACGGTGAAGACGGAGTGCGAACCGAGCGGCAGCGTCGTGACGTTTCCGTCGCCCGGGGGGCATTGAGCCATGGCTGAACAGGTCAGCGAGTTCAAATCGAAGTCCGACCTCTACGAGCGCGAGCTAGGCGCTGCGAAGAAGGAACTGGACAAGTGGCAGGAGACCGCCGCGCGCGTGGTGAAGCGCTACCTCGGCGGCAAGGCGACCAACGCGAGCGCGACGACCGACGACGGCGGCGTGTTCAATCTCTTCTGGTCGAACGTCAACATCCTGAAGGCCGCGCTCTACGCGAAGCAGCCCAAGGCCGACGTCTCGCGACGGCACAAGGACTACTCCGACGACGTCGCCCGCGTCGGCGGGATCATCATCGAGCGCATTCTCAACCTCGACATGGACTCGCGCGCGAGTGACTTCGACGCGGCGCTGCGCCATGTGATCGAGGACCGCCTGGTGCCCGGCATGGGGCAGATGTGGCTGCGCTACGAGCCGACGTTCACCAACCAGACGGTCGACCCGGTGGTCGATCAGCAGACCGGGCAGACCATGGTCGAGGGCGGCGACTTCGAGGTGATCGGCGACGAGCACGTCGCGAGCGATTACGTGTACTGGCGCGATTTCCTGTACTCGCCCGCGCGAACCTGGCCCGAGGTGCGCTGGGTCGCGCGCGGCGTGTGGATGACGCGCGATCAGTTGAAGGCGAAATTCGGCAACCGCCTGGGGTCGCTGGTGCCGCTGCAGAACGCGCGCGGCGCGAAGAACGCGCTCCCCGAGAACGATCCCTGGTCGAAGGCGCAGGTGTGGGAAATCTGGTCGAAGGAAACGCGCTACGTGTGCTGGAAGGTGATCGGCTTCGACCAGCTACTCGGCGAGCAGCCCGATCCGCTCGGGCTCACGAACTTCTTCCCGTGCCCGAAGCCGCTCATCGCGAACGTGAGCACGACCTCGTTCGTGCCAAAGGCCGATTACCAGATGCTGCGCGACCAGTACGTCGAACTCGACGTCGTGTCGGCGCGCATCGCGCTGCTCGAAGACGCGATCCGCGTCGCGGGCGTCTACGACAAGTCGAGCGCGCAGCTACAGCAACTCATCAGCAACCGCGTGCAGAACATCATGATCCCGGCGGACAACTGGGCGATGTTCGCGGAGAAGGGCGGCATCAAGGGCGCGGTCGATTGGTTCCCGCTCGACATGGTGATGCTGGCCCTCGACAAGCTGCGCGAGGTGAAGGCCGCGCTCAAGCAAGACCTCTACGACCTCACCGGGCTCTCCGACATCATGCGCGGCGCGTCGGTCGCGAGCGAGACCGCGACGGCGCAGCAACTGAAGGCGCAGTACGGCTCGGTGCGGATGCAGTTTATGCAGGGCGAGCTAGCGGAGTTCGTGCAGTCGGCGCTGCAGATCAAGGCCGAGATCATGTCGGCGCACTTCCAGCCCGAGACGCTCATCCGCCGGTCGCTGATCGACAAGACGCCCGATGCGCAATACGCGCAGGCGGCGGTCGAGCTTCTGCGCGACAAGCGCATGGCGATCTACTCGCTCGCCGTCGATCCCGACGCGATGGCGATGACCGACTACGCGGCGGAACAGGACGCGCGCACGCAGTGCATCACCGCCATCGGCCAGTTCATGCAAGCGGCCTGGCCGCTCGCGCAGGCGAAGCCCGAGTCGGTCCCGTTCCTGCTCCAGATCATGCAGTGGTTCCTCGCGGGCTTCAAAGCGGGCAAGCAGATCGAGGGCGTGCTCGACCAGGCGATCACCGCCATGCAGAACCAGCCGCCGCAGCCGCCCGCGCCTGATCCCGCCGAGAAGGCAGCGCAGGCCGACGCGCAGGCGACGATGATGAAGGCGGGCGCGGACGTCAAGGCGACGCAGATGAAGACCATGGCGAAGATTCAGGGCGACCGCATGAAGCAGGCGAGCGAAGCGCGCAACCGCCAGATGAAAACCGTCGGCGAGGTCGCCGCGATGCAGACAGCAGCGCAGCAGGGCACGCCACCAGGTGGCGCGGCACCGCCGCCGTCGCTCACAGGACTGCCGCCAGGATGAGACGCCGCTACATCCAGCGCGGACTCGAATTGATCGAGGTCACGGGTGAGGACCGTGATCGCGCTCGACGCGCGGACCACATCCTGTGGAACGACCGCGCGTATCAGGACGCCAACGACCCGCGCTTCACCTCGCGCTCGACGCATCGCGAGTACATGAAGCGCGAGGGGCTCACGACCGTCGACGACTTCAAGCAGAGCTTCAAGGATGCGCGCGAGAAGCGCCTCGCGTTCTATCGTGGCGAGGACGCGTCGCGTAAGGTCGACATCGAGCGCGCCATCGAGCAGGTGAAACGTGCCTAGCATCGCCCAGGCCCTGGCGTTCGCCGACAAGTTGCGCGCGATAGCAGCGAGGACCGGCAGCGCCGTGGATGGCGCTCGGGCGGCTGAAGCCGCACGCGCCGCTGATACCGCGATCCGCGAGCAGCGCCTGGCCGCGCAACACACGCAGCAACTCGCGACTGAGGCGCGGTACGCGCAGCGCGCGAAGGAAGCGAAGGCGCTTCAGCCCGAGTTGGAAGCGCAGGCCGCGAGCGTCGCCGCGCTGCGCGAGAAGCCGCACACCAATCCCTACACGGGCCAGATGACGCTGCCGGGGATCGCGCCGCTCACAAGCGAACAGGAGAAGCTCCAGGCCGCTGCGCGCGTCAAGGCGCTTCGCAAGGAGACGGAATTCGGCGCGCCTGGCTACGACCCCGACCGCGCGCGCGCGGCGACCGAGGCGTTCCTCACTGCCGGGCGAGATAACCCGAACCTTTTCCTCTACGGCACCGCGCCGCCTCCGAATCTGCGCCACATGGAAGACCTGGCCGACTACTACTCGAAGCAGTCTGGTCACCGTATCAACGTCGACTACGCGGCGGGCGAGAGCGACGAGCCCTACAAGATCAAGGAGCCGAAAGAACACGGGCGCGGCGAGGTGATGCGCAATGAGTACGGCGATTACAAGTACGCGACGCACGAGCGAGGCGATTCGCCGATGTACGACCCGTACGGCGACATCAAGAAGGTCGAGAAGGAGGTCGAGCTTGTCGGGCCACCGCAGGAACACGAGACGACCATCGGCCTGTACGGCACGAAGAAGGTGCCGAAGGAAGCGCGCGGCGGTGAGATCAAGTACGACGAGTACGGCGATACCGTCTTCCAGAAGAGCCGAGGCGGTGAGCCGGTGCTCGACGAGCGCGGCAGGCAGAAGTATCGCGAGGTCGAGAACCCGGACTATTCCGAGCAAGAGGGCTTCGAGCTTTCGGTGCCCTCGAAGCGCTCGACGATCAACTACATCCCGGAGGAAGGCAGCATCGCTGCATCCTCTGGCGGAAGCTCGGGCGGCGGACAGTTGCTCTACCAGCTAGCCAACACCTACGCGCTGCGCCATGGCCTGGACATCAAGAGCACGAGCGGGCTCACCCCGGTGAACATGCTGCGCCTGCTCGGCAACTCGCTCTCGACCTATGCGCGTCACGGCGAGAATCCGCGCTATGTCACCGGCACCATCGCAGGCGACCGCCCGGTGGCGCGCGGCAAGGCGCGCGGCTTCGACCTGTGGAACGCCGAGACCGGCGCGACCGAAGCGCGGCTCAAGAATTACGTCGACGATCCGCGACGCGTCGAGTTCGACGGCGAGAATTTCCTTCTCGATGGTCAGCCCACGACGGCGAAAGAGATCGAGGCGAACCTGCCGCACATTTCGCCCGACTTCAAGGAGACCGGCGTCGGCACGAAGACGCTGCAGCGCGCCGCCGTGCTGCGCCATCTTGAGAACACATCGCCGCAGGAGGCTGCGTCGCTCGGGCAGCGCTGGAACCTCGGGCCACTCTTCGCTGGAGTCGGCGGGGCCAGCGTCGGCCTGGGCGCGCTCGGTTCAGGCCTGCGCGAGACGCAGCCGGGGTATGACTGATGGGCCCAGCACCTGGCACCTACGCGACGAACCGTGAACCCTTGACGCCGGAGGAGCGCGAGGCCGCGCGGCGTCGCAGAGAGAACACGCCACCGTGGACCGACGTCCCGAAGGCGATGCTCGAAATGTACGCGGCGGCTCTTCGCGGCGTGACGAAGGCGACGCTCGGCACGCCTGGCGAGATCGAGGACATCTTCCCACGGCGCGAGAATCCGGTGCCTGCGGACAACTGGCGCTACCTGGGCGGGATGCTCAAGAAGCCCACGGGCCGCGTGTTCCCGACGATGAAAGAGGTGGGCGAAATGCTGCCGCCGTTGCACCCGCGCGATCTCTCGTCGCTCGTCGCCGAGGAGCCCGAGAATCCGTACGAGACGCTCGGATCGTTCGCGCCGGTCGGGCCGAAGACGGTGGGACAACTCGGTCGCGCCGTCGGCGAAGGCGTGCGTGGCATTGGCGGCGTCACGCGCTCGGCGCTCTCCGAGGTGCTGCGCCCGAGCACGCCACGCCTGCAGATCGGCGCGATCAACCCGCGCGGCGTCAAGCTCGGCAAGCTCGAAGAGGTGCTGAAGACCGGTGAAGCGCCGATGCTGCCACCGTCGAGCGAGAGCGGCGCGATCCTGCCGCGCGCGCCAGGCGGGGGCGAAGCGCAGTTCATTCCTGCGGAGCAAGCGCCAATCCCGCGCGTCACCGACCTCGGGCGCGAGCCCAAGATGAACGAGCGCTCCCTTGCGCTCGGCAGATCGAAGCGCGCTGCATCTGCGGTCGACGAGTTGATTGCGAAGGGGCGCACGATCAATCCCGAGCTTGAGCACTGGTACGGCGCGGAGCCGCTGCGGCAGTTCGCGCTGAACGAAGGGCTCTCGCAGCAGGAGTTCGAGCGCATGCTCGCGCACCTGTCGAGCGCGAGCCAGCGCAACCCGGTGCTGAACGAGAACATGATCGGCTCGTACCTGTGGGGCATGGACAAGCGCGGCGAGTTCTCGCCTGCGTCGCAGCTTTACACGAACAAGCGAGCATCCGAAGGCCTGCGCCTGGACGAGCCCGGCGTGGTCGCGATGCCCGAGGGCCTGGGATCGCTCGCGCAGTCGCCGATCTTCTACCGTGCGAAGAACCTCGCGCTCGGCGGCAACCCCGAGGACGTCTTCGGCCCGAAGATTCTCTCGTACTACCGCAACAAGCTCGGCAACCAGGTGCCGGTGACCGTCGACGTCAACGCGACGCACGGGCCGGTGATGAGCGCCGGGCTCACCGACTGGCTGAAGACGCTCACCGAGAAAGGCGACTACAGACCGCGCGCGGAGTATGCCGCCGGTCGGCTTTCGCTGCGCGAAGCGCGCAAGCGCCCTGGCTACTGGGAAGACGCGCCCGACGCGCCCGGCGAGTACAAAGCCTTCGAGGACTTGTGGACGAAGGGAGCGCAGCGCGCTGGCGTCACACCCTCTGCCGGGCAGGCGCTCGGCTGGTACGGCTCGGGCGACGTCACCGCATTGAAGACGCCGCCGATCACGTACCCGGAACTGCTCGAACAGTCGGCGCGCGCTGCTGCAGTACGTCAAGGTGTCTCGCCGGTCGAGGCGTTCAAGCGCATGGTGCGCGGTCGAACAGGCGGGCAACTCGGCGCGGGCTTGATCGGCGGTGCTGGACTCACCGAGGCGTTGCAAGATCAGGATCAGAATTTATGAGCAAGAGCTATCCGATTCGCACAGCGCAACACGCGCGCGAAACGAATAGCCCGAGGCTAGTTCCACGAGGAACACATGAGCGAAGAAAACACGAACGTCGAACCACCGGAAGCACCGAGCGGCGGCGATTCGCTGCGCGATGACGTTGCGAAGGCCTTCGACGAGGTCGAATCCCGCGAAGCGCCACCACCGGACAACAAGGCTGCGCCAACTCCTGCGAGAGCGCCTGACGTCCCACCGGGTGAGCGTCTTCGCGGACCCGACGGTCGCTTCCAAGCGCAGGATGGCCTGCAGAAGCCCCCTGCAGGGCCTGCAGCGGCCACCAAGCCAGCACCCGGCCCGGTGCCATCGGCTACCCCTCCGGCGGCTCAGAAGCCTCCCGTGGCACCGCCGGAGGCTCCAGCGGCGCTGCGGCCACCGACAAGCTGGAAGCCCGCGATCCGCGAGCACTGGGCGAAGGTGCCGCCCGAGGTGCAGCAGGAGGTGCTGCGCCGCGAGAGCGAGGTCGCGCGCGCGATGCAGGAAGGCGCTCGCCATCGCGAGGCGCTCGCCCAGGTGCAGGCGGTGCTCGGGCCCTTCTCGGCGAACATCGCCGCGACCGGCGGCGACGCGCTCGGCGCGATGCAGTCGCTCTTCCAGGCCGACCACACGCTGCGCCACGGCTCGGTCGCCGAGAAGGCGCAACTCGCTGCGACCATCATCAAGAACTACGGCGTCGACATCCGCGCGCTCGACGCGGTCCTGGCCGGGCAACCGATGGCCGACGATCCGAACGCGCAACTCGCCGCGCAGCTACGCCGCGAAATGCAGCAGCAGCTACAGCCGCTGATGGGCTACTTCAACCAGGTGCAGGGCACCAGGCAGCAGGCGCTGAACCAGATCAACACGAACGCCGTGAGCGAGGTGGACGCCTTCGGCCAGGACGCGGCGCACGAGTTCTTCGACGCCGTGCGCGAGGACATGGCCGACATCATGGACCTGCACACCGCGCGCGGCCAGGCCATCACGTTGCAAGAGGCCTATGATCGTGCTATAAATTTCCATCCGCAGGTTCGCGAGGTGGTTGCGAAGCGTGCGGAAGCGGAGCGAGCGAACGCTGCAGCAGCAGCCGCCCAGCGGGCCAGAAGGACCGCAGCGAGCATCAGCAGTTCGCCCGCACCAGCAGGCGCAGTACCGGGACCAGCAAGCGATGATCGCCGGGCCACGATTGCAGCGGCTTGGGACGATGCAGCAGCGAGCTAGGCCACCCGGCGAGTAGCGTAATCCCCTCCTGCGCGAGGGGCCGCGAACACCGCAACGGTGCCATCGCGGAGTTGCGTGAGCCGGTCGCCCGACCGGTCAAGGGCGCGTGCCATCGTAGATCGAACACGAGGGCCTCGCGGGCAAAGAGAAGTTTTCTTTGCAACCCTTGAACGGAGGCACTCGTGGCATTTCCAAACATCAGCGACATCGTCGCGACGACGATTGAGAATCGCTCGCGCAAGATCGCCGATAACGTCACGAAGAACAATGGTCTTCTGACGTACATCGAGAAGGGCGGCAACACCCGCACGATCTCGGGCGGCACCGTCATCCTGCAGGAACTGAGCTTCGCGGAGAACGGCAACGCGGGCTGGTACTCGGGCTATGACCTGCTCCCGGTCGCGGCGCAGGACGTCATCAGCGCAGCGCAGTTCGACCTGAAGCAGGCGGCTTGCCCGGTCATCATCAGCGGCCTGGAGCAACTGCAGAACAACGGCAAGGAGCAGATGATCGATCTGCTCGACGGTCGCCTCTCGGTGGCCGAGAGCACGATGGCGAACCTCATCGCGGGCGGCATCTACTCGGACGGCACCGCGAACGGCGGCAAGCAGATCACC
>Ga0126369_10000163_pt1 | contig 40909 bp, 45 predicted proteins | sample PanSoiMetaPlot_1_FD_109646 | JGI IMG/M metagenome (GOLD analysis project Ga0126369, IMG submission 109646) | Tropical forest soil microbial communities from Panama - MetaG Plot_1 | ecosystem: Environmental > Terrestrial > Soil > Tropical forest > Bulk soil | place: Panama | collected 2016-02-17
CAGGAACTGCTGTGCCACCTGCATCGGCGCGGAGCGCAGCTGGTAGCGCACGCGGCGCCGCTCTCCAGGCTCGGCCGTCACCAGACCCGCCTCTGCCAGCAGGGCCAAGTGCTTGGCGATCGCCTGCCGAGTGATCGGCAGCTGCCCAGCCAGGTCGGTGGCCGTGGCCGGCCCTCCGGAGGCCAGCGCGGCCAGGATGGCGCGCCGGGTCGGGTCCGCCAGCGCAATGAAGACCTGCTCGGCGATCGCCTCGACGTCACGCAACATCGAGGTAGGCGACCAGCTCGCCCAGCTCCTTCGCCCAGCCGTCGCTGTTGCCGTGGTAGGCCTTCCGGTGGGCGTCCTCGGGCAGCTGGGCGAATCCGCTCTCGACCACTGTCAGCCGCGTCCCGGCGCCGGCCGGCTCAAGCGTGAACTCGACATAAGTGCGTCGCGGATCGTCTTCCGGCAGCCCGTAGATGTGCCAGGTGAACCCGAACACGCTCGGTTCCTCCACCCGTTCCACGCGCATGTCAGCCCTGTGCCCGCCGGTCCAGCTCATCCGGGCCTGTCCGCCCGGGCGCAGGTCGATCTCGGCGTCGTTGCCGAACCAGGCCGCCAGGCCCTCGGCCGTGGTGAGCGCGGCCCACACCTTCTCCGGCGGGTGAGCGACCTCCACGGTCCGCTCGATGCGATCAGGGAAAGCCATGACTCCTCCAGCAAGTAGCAACCGATCGGTTGCCACATTATGGCAACCGATCGGTTGCGTCAAGCGATCCCCCGGGATCCGGCCTGCAGACGCGCGATGACCACTATGTCCGGCTGCGTGATCGCCTCCCGGTATGCGCCCGGTCTGGCGGTCGCAGTCCGGTTTTGGTAGCGTCACCGCACGTGAGAGGCTTCAGGACGTTCCTGCTGCGGGGAAACCTGGTCGACCTCGCGGTCGCGGTCGTCATCGGGGTGGCGTTTACCGCCGTCGTGCGCGCGCTGGTGGGCGACATCATCACGCCGCTGATCGCGGCTATCGTGGGCAAGCCGAGCTTCGGAAACCTGCGCGTCACGCTGGGCCATGCGACGATCAGCTACGGCGCGTTCCTGAACGAGCTCGTCTCGTTCGTGCTCATCGCGGCCGTGGTGTATTTCCTGATCGTCACGCCGGTGAGCAAGTTGCTGGCACTCACTGACCGGCACAAGGCAGCCACCGAGCGCGAGTGCCCCGAGTGCCTCAGCCAGATCCCGGCGGCGGCGATCCGGTGCAAGTTCTGCACCGCCTCGGTCCCGGCAGCCGCACCCGCCGAGGGCGGGCCTGCACCTGGCTCCTGAGCGAGATCACCCAGAGTGGTCGCGCAGGAAAGCGAGCGTCCGCTGGTTGAACTCCTCGACGTTCTCGTAGATCGGCGCATGCGAGCAGTCCTCGAACACCACCACCGTCGAACCCGCGATGCCTTCGCTCAGCGGGGCCGCGAACCTGGTGGACGTGGCCAGGTCATGCCGGCCGAACGTGATCAGGGTAGGCGCCGCGATCGAGCCGAGCACCCCGCTCGCATCGTGGCTGAGCACCGCGTGCGACTGGCGCATGAACGCCTCGACCGGCGGCATGGGCCGGCCGCGGACGAAATCGGCCAGCGAGTCGATGTACTCGGGCCGCGCCGCGTACAACTCTGGGGTGAAGCACCACGGGAATATCGCCTGGATCACCATGTCCGTGACGCTGTCCAGCGCCCGTGCCATGACCCGCCAGCCCTCCACTACCGCCCGCAGGAACGGGTCAGTGCGGTCCCATGCGCTGTGCAGCGACAGCGACTTCACCCGCGCCGGGTACTTGGCGGCCAGCCACATGCCCGTCGCGGCACCCAGCGACAGCCCGGCCACGTGTGCCTGGTCCACTCCGGCGGCCTGCATGAACGCCGCGACGTCGTCGGCCAGCAATTCCGTCGTGTAGGCGCCATCCGGCTTGCTGGACAGTCCCGCGCCGCGCAGGTCCACCGTGAAGCAGGTGAAGGCCTTGGCATACTCGGCTACTTGGAACGCATAGCACGCCTGATCAGCCGCCAGGTACGGGATGAGGACGATCGGCTCACCGTCGCCCTGGACCTCGTAGTAGACGTCGATCCCGTTGGCCTGCACAGTCGGCATCCTCACCCTCCCGAGCTCCGGTGGCGGCAGATCGCCGCCACGCGCTAACGATAGACCGGCCACGGCCCGCCGAGCAGCATGCGTCGCCGTTGCCTACTCGGCCCGGCCAGCGCGAGAATCCGCTTGTGCGGGCGACGATGCGAATCGGAAGGCGGGCCTGCCGATGGACCTGACCTTCAGCCCGGCGACCGCCGAGAGGTGGGCAGCGCTTGAAGACCTGTTCGGGCGGGCCGGGGCTTCGAACGGGTGCTGGTGCATGTACTGGCGTGTCGGCCCTCGCTACCGCGACCGGCCGCGCGAGGAGAACAAACGCGACCTGGAACAGCTCACGGCGTCGGGCCAGCCGCCTGGCCTGCTCGCCTTCGAAGGCCGCGTGGCCGTCGGATGGTGCGAGCTAGCGCCGCGGAACAGCCTGGAGTGGCTCGCTTCCGGCAAATACTTCTCGCCAATCGATGACCTTCCGGTTTGGTCGGTGCCCTGCTTCTACGTGCGGCGGACGCACCGTGGCCGAGGTGTGATGGATGCGCTCATTGATGCTGCCACCCAGGCGGCCGCCTCGGCCGGCGCCCCGGCGCTGGAGGCCTACCCGGTCGACACGGCAGTGCCAGGGCACACCCGCAACCTGTTCTGTGGAGTAGCGTCGGCATTTGCCCGGCACGGCTTCCAGGTCGTCGCCCGGCGCCGCCCCGACCGGCCTGTGCTGCGAAAGGTGCTGCATCCTGCGCGACGGCCCCTCAGGTCGGACAATGGTGGTGGCCTAGCCGAGATAGAGCAGGCCAGTTCCCGGCCGCAGGAGGATCTGGGCATGAGTGAGCAAGTACCGCCTGGTCATGGCGGTGAGGATGCGGAAGTGCCGGATGAAGTTCGCGAGGCCGAGTTGATGCGGCAGGTGCTGCGCATGCAGCAGCGGCACCGCGAGGGCGGCGTCGACCCCGAGCTTGACGACGGCGGCGAGGATCCCGTGCCTGACGGGAGCTCCTAGCGCCTAGATCGTCCAGGGGCTCCGCGAGCCCGCGGAACGCAGTTCGGGCCGCCGTCGCCGGCGATCAGCGCTCGGGCTGGTACTTGAACGACAGCTGCAGCTTGGTCCGGTAGGTAATCGCGCCGCCCTCGTCCACGTGAATGTCCTGCTTGACGACCTCGGCCACGCGGAGGTCACGGATCGTCTCCGCCGCCGTGTGCACCGCCTGGGCGGCCGCGTCCTCCCATGACGTGCCGCTCGTGCCGATGACCTCGATCACCTTGTAGACGCTCATACCGGGTCTCCTCCCTGGGCCTGCCGGCCCACCTGCACCCGGCCGACGGCCGAGGGCCGACAGGCGCGCCATTGATCCTCCCGCCGCCCCCACGTGACGTCAACGCGACTGGCGCGCCGTCGCCTGCGATCTTGGATGATACGCTCGCGTAGGGATCCGGCGACAGGGCATGAATGGTCATGCAACGGTCAATAACACTTAGCGGCGACCTTGGCAGCGGAAAATCCACCATAGCCATCGAGCTCTCCCGGCGCCTCGGCCTTCGTAAGGTGAGCATGGGTGATTATCACCGCTCGCTCGCGCGGTCCGAGGGACTCAGCGCACTGCAGATGAACCGACCTTCCGCGCGCGCCGGGGAGGTGGACGCCCAGGTCGACGGCCTGCAGCGGGAGCTTGCCCGATCGGGCGAGCCGCTCATCGTCGACAGCAGGCTTGGGTGGCATTTCTTCGCGGACGCCTTCAAGGTTCAGCTGCAGGCCGATCCGATGACAGCCGCGCGCCGGGTGCTCAGCAGGCCGGCCTCCGACACGGAAGGCTACATCTCCCTCGAGGACGCCCTGCGCGGGCTGCGCGAGCGCAGCCAGGTCGAACGCGACCGCTTTCTGCAGACATACGGGGTCGACAAGTCCCGGCTGCGCAACTACGACCTGGTCTGCGACACCACCAGCGCGACGCCGGACGAGGTCGCCGACCTGATCGTTCGGCTGTACCACGACCAGCCGTCCGATCACGCACCGGCGCTCGCGCTTGACCCGGCCCGAGTCGGACTCGACGATGGCGAGGTGCCTGAGGCCGCGATCGCCCCGCCGGGCCAGATTGCGATCTGGGTGGCCTGGACAGGGTCGCGTTTCGTCGCGATAGCGGGCCAGGACGCGCTCAGAGTGGCCAAGGATCGCGGTGATTCCCTGGTGTGCGCCAGGCTGCTCACCGAGCGCGAGGCGGCTGACGACGTGCCGCGCTGAGGATGTGCGCGGTGATTGAGGAGATCCTGCCCTCCTGCGTGGCTACGGCCGAGGCGATGGGCGACCTGCCTGAGACGCTGCTTTTCCCGCAGGAAGAGGCACTCCTGGCCGGGGTCGCCGACAAGCGCCGGCATGAGCACGCGACGGCGCGCGCGTGCGCCAGGGCGGCGCTTGGCAAGCTCCGCGTGCCGCCCGCGCCGATCGTCAGCGGGCGGTATGGCGCTCCGCAATGGCCGGCCGGCGTTGTCGGCAGCATCACTCATTGCCCTGGCTACCGGGCCGCTGCGGTCGCCTGGAAGCGCGAGGTGACGACGATCGGCATCGACGCCGAACCGCACCGAGCGCTGCCCGAGGGCCTGCTTGAGTTGGTCGCGACACAGGCTGACCTGGCCCATCTCGCTGCCATGGCTGCCGGTCAGCCGGACCTGTCCTGGGACCGGCTGCTGTTCTGCGCCAAGGAGGCCGTCTACAAGGCATGGTTTCCGCTGGCAGGCCGTCGGCTGGACTTCACGGACGTGTCCATCGAGTTTGATCCGGCCAGGACCACCTTCGCGGCGAATCTTGTGGCCGAAGCTCAGCCAGCCGAGGTCTGGAGCAGCGGGTTCGGGGGCCGATGGCTGATCCGCGACGGGCTGGTCATCACGGCGATCGCCGCTGCCGAGGTGCGGGTGAGCCCACCCGGGCGTTCTTGACGAATCAGATGAACGCTCTTTTAATTCTTCCCATGGGGCGCATCGCGGGCGTCACCGCCACCGAGACGCGGGGGCGGCTGCTTGAGGCGGCCGCCACCGTCTTCGCGGAGCGCGGGTACGACGGCACCCGGGTGGCGGACATCGCGGCGGCCGCCGGGGTTAGCAATGGCGCTTTGTACGCGCACTTTGCCTCGAAGGCGGAGCTACTGACCGGCGCGCTGCGCGCGCACGGCGGCCAGATGCTCGCTGATCTGCTGGCCACCGAGCCGGATCGGCCAGTCACGGACCTGTTGCTGGCCGTCGGCCGCCTGCTACCGCGACGCCGGGACGCCCGCGGCTACCTGATCGTCGAGGCGCTCGTGGCTGCCCGCCGTGACGCCGACGTCTCCAGGCTGATGCGGGCCCATGTGGGCGAGCGGGCAGACTGGCTCGCCGGGCTGATCAGCCTCGCGCAGCTCGGGGGAGAGCTGGACGAGGAGCTGGCGCCGAATGCGCTCGCGCATTTCTGCCTGCTGCTGGCGATGGGCAGCGCCCTGGTGACCCCGGACCTGCATGCGGTGGGTGACGAGGAATGGTCGGCCCTGCTGGGCCGCGTCGCCAGCGCCCTCGCACCGCCTGGCGGACGCCCGCCGGCCGCGGAAGGCAGCACGGACCGCTACGGCACGCACGGGACGGCGTCATGAAGCTGAGGATCGACTCCGAGCGCTGCCAGGGTCATGGTCGCTGTTATGACCTCGCCCCCGGGCTCTTCGGCGACGACGACGAGGGCTACGGGCAGGTGCTCGGCGATGGCGTCGTGCCCGCCAGCCAGGAGCACGAGGCGCGCCTGGCGGTCGCCAACTGCCCGGAGCATGCGATAGAGCTAGCCGAGGAGTCCTGACATGACCATCGACGACCGCTTCGCCCAGGACTACCGCGACGCGCGCGAGGCCGAGTTGCCGTACGGCACCCGCAACGAGATCGTCACCGGCCCGGTCGCGGACTGGGCGACAGACTTCTCGCACCTTGAGCCGGAATGGGCCGCAGACCCCTACTCGATCCAGGATGACTTGCGCCAGCGCTGCCCGATCGCGCGGACCGAGCGATTCGGCGGCGGGTGGCTGCCCACGCGGTACGAGGATGTCGCGGCCATCGCCTACGACACGGACCGCTTCTCGTCTCGGTCGATCATCATGGGCAACTTCCGGCCTCCCCGCGAGATCGCGCCGGTTGGCGGCTCGCCGCCGATCTCGTCCGATCCGCCGTTTCACCGCGACGCTCGCCGGCTGCTGCTGCCCGCGTTCACCAAGACCGCGGTGACCAGGCAGGAGCCTGCGACCAGGGCATTCTGCCACTCGCTGATCGACGCGTTCGACGGGCAGGACGTCGTAGACGCCGCACGCGACTACGCGCAGCACATCCCGATGCGGGTGATCGCCGACATGCTCGGCTTCCCGCCGCAAGACGGCCCGAGGTTCCGTCAGTTCGTCGAGAACACTCTCGAGGGCATCAACCTGCCGCCCGACGACCGGATCGCGCGGATGACCGCGCTCTTCGACTACCTGCTCGAGCAGGTCCACGATCACCTCGCCACCCCGCGCGACGACCTCACCAGCTACCTGATCGACGCGGAGTTGTACGGCCATAAGCTCGAGCCGTCGCATGTCGTGGGCACGATGGCGCTGTTGCTGATCGCCGGCATCGATACCACGTGGAGCGCGATCGGCGCTTCGCTGTGGCATCTGGCCAGGACGCCAGGCGATCGCCAGCGGCTCGCGTCCGAGCCCGGGTTGCTGCCCACCGCGACGGAAGAGTTCTTGCGCGCCTACGCGCCCGTCACGATGGCGCGGCTGGTGAAGGAGGACATGACCTGGCAGGGCGTCGAGATGAAGGCCGACGACTGGATCCTGCTCTCGTTCCCCGCGGCCAACCGCGACCCTGCCCAGTTCGACCGAGCCGGCGACGTCATCATCGACCGACAGGTCAACCGGCACGCCGCGTTCGGCCTGGGCGTTCACCGATGCGTCGGCTCACACCTGGCGCGCATGGAGCTGCGGGTCGCGCTGGAAGTCTGGCTGGAGCGGATTCCTGAATTCACGGTGGCCGAACCCGCTGCGGTGACCTGGTCCGCGGGTCAGATCCGCGGTCCACGGTCGCTGCAGCTGCGAGTCCGCTGACCAGGCATGCCCGTTTCATCCACCTGGGCCGATAGCCTAGGTGGATGAGCGCTCCTGCCCACTCCTTGCAGCTATCTTCGACGGGCCGGACCCGTGTCCGCCGCCTGCCCGAGCGGGCCAGAAGTGAGCGGGACGACCTGTATGCCGTGCTCGATGCCGGGAAGGTGTGCCATCTCGGCGTGATCATCGACGGCAGTCCGGTAGTGCTGCCGACCGGGTACGGCCGCCGCGGCGACACGCTCTACTTGCACGGCTCGTCGGCGAACCGCGCCATCAGGGCCGCGGCCGGGCAGGACGTCTGCGTGACCGTCACCCTGCTGGACGGTCTGGTCTGCGCTCGCTCGGTGTTCCATCATTCGATGAATTACCGCAGTGCGGTGGTGTTCGCCACGGCTCGGATGGTTACCGATGAGGCCGAACGGCTTGAGGGCCTGCACGCGGTCACCGAGCAGCTCATTCCCGGCCGATGGGCCGCTGCGCGGCCGCCGACGAAGAAGGAGCTGGCCAAGACGTCGGTGCTGGCTGTGCCGCTCGCGGAGGCGTCGGTCAAGGTGCGCAACGGCCCGCCCGCCGATGATGAGGAGGATCTGGGGCTCCCGGTGTGGGCCGGAGTAGTTCCCGCCGAGCTCACGTTCGGGCCGCCGCAAGCCGACCGGCTGGTCGATCCCGCGATGGCCGTGCCCGACCACATCCGCGCGCTGACCGGGCCAAGGTAGCCGCCCTCGCTCGCGCGGTGGGCGCCACTGGATCACACCCGGCGGGTGATGAGGGCTCGCGGCGGTACGTGGTCAGCTGAGTCGGTGTCCATGCTGACCACGAGCACTCGATCGGCCGTCGAGCGCGCGACGTCTGAATTTCCGCCCATCGCCGATTACGCATTCATTTCTGATTGCGAGCGGACAGGCCTGGTGGCTCCCGACGGCAGCATCGAGTGGCTGTGCCTGCCCCGCGCCGACTCATCCAGCGTGTTCGCACGCTTGCTCGACCGCTCAGCGGGCTTCTTCCGGTTTGCGCCAGCGCACACTCAGGTGCCGGCCCAGCGCCGGTACATCCCGGGGTCGCTGGTGCTCGAGACGACGTGGAACACACCGACCGGCTGGATGATTGTCAGGGACGCCCTGGCCATGGGCCCCTGGGTGCCCGAGCCGCGCCAGTCCAGGTACCGCAGGCCGCCGGGCGACTTCGTCGCCCGCGGCACGCTCGTCCGTGAGGCCACGTGCATCGAGGGCCAGATCGAGCTGGCGGCAGACTGCCTGCCGCTGTTCGATTATGGCCGGGCAGCCGGATCGTGGACGTACGGCGCAGACGGCTACGCAACGGCGACCTGCAAGCCGAAGGCAGGCGGCCCGTCGCTGACCCTCAGCGGCAATATGCGCCTGGGCCTGAGCGGCGCGCGGGCGACCGCGAGGACCACGCTGCGCGAGGGAGATGTCGCGTTTCTGGCGCTGTCATGGGATGACACGAGCCTCCTCGACGACACGGCCGAGGCGACCAGGGTGCTGGACGCGACGGTCGGCAGCTGGCGCAACTGGCTTCAGGCGGCCCGGATGCCCGACCATCCGTGGCGGCCCTACCTGGAGCGGAGCGCGCTGACCCTCAAGGGTCTCAGCTACGCGCCTTCGGGTGCCATCATGGCGGCCTCCACGACATCGCTGCCGGAAACCCCAGGCGGGGAACGGAACTGGGACTACCGCTTCACCTGGATTCGCGACTCGGCGTTCATGCTCTCTGCGCTGTATGAGATGGGATTCGACTGGGAGGCGTTCCAGTTCTTTGACTTCCTGATGGACGTGTTCGCCGCCGGGCCGATGCAGATCATGTATGGCATCGGCGCCGAGCGCAAGCTCACTGAGCACACGCTCGCGCACATGTCGGGCTATGCCGGTGCCAAGCCCGTCAGGACCGGGAACGGCGCTTACGACCAGCGCCAGCATGACGTGTGGGGCATGGCGATGGAATCGGTCAGCCTGCACTACCCAAGGGCCAGCGAGATCGGCCCGGTGGCCTGGAAGATGGTGAACGGGCTGGTAGACGGCGCCCTGGCGGCTTGGCACGAGCCCGATCGCGGCATCTGGGAGATCCGCGGCGAGCCGCGGCACTTCACCGTGTCCAAGGTCATGTGCTGGGTGGCGGTGGACCGCGGCGCGCGGCTCGCCGAGGGCCGCGGGGACGCAAAGCTCGCGGCGAAATGGCGCGCCGCCGCCGAGAGGATTCACGCTGACGTCTGCGCCAACGGGGTCGATGATCGCGGGATCTTCGTGCAGCACTACGGCTCGAAGTCACTCGACGCATCGGCACTGCTGATCCCGCTGATGGGCTTCCTGCCGCCGCACGATGACCGCGTCGGCGCGACAGTACGGGCGATCGCCGACGACATGACCAGTGACGGGCTCGTCCTGCGCTACCGGACTGAGCAGACCAACGACGGGCTGGCGGGCGCTGAGGGCACGTTCACGATCTGCTCGTTCTGGCTGGTGTCCGCCCTCGCGATGATCGGGGAACGGCGGCAGGCCGCGGCGCTGTGCGAGAAGCTGCTGTCCCTGGCCAGCCCATTGCACCTGTACGCCGAGGAGATCGACGCTGACAGCGGCAGGCACCTGGGCAACTTTCCGCAGGCATTCACGCACCTCGCGCTCATCGACGCCGTCCTACGGGTGATCGCCGCCGAGTCCGCTGACGTCGGGTGACCCGCCGCTCGTGGGAATGCGGGCGCGCCAGGGGGATCTCAGGTGAATGCCCACGCCCTCGAGACGCTGCTCGTGGTGGCGGTCATCGCGGCGCTAGCGCCGCTGGTCGTCGCCACGATGCCCAGGCTGCACATTCCGCAGGTCGTCATCCTGATCTTCAGCGGCATCCTGATTGGCCCGCACGTGCTCGGCCTGGCCGAAGCCGGCAGCGTCCAACTCCTTGCCAATGTCGGCCTGGGCTTCCTCTTCCTGCTGGCCGGCTACGAGCTTGACCTGGGGCTGCTGCGCATGGCCCGGGCCGCCTCGCGCTCGTGGGCTGGGTCATCAGCGCGGCCATCGCCGCGGCCGTCGTTGCCCTGCTCGCCCGCGCTGGGTTCGTACGCGACTTCGTGCCGATCGCGCTGGCGATGACCACGACCGCACTCGGCACCCTGCTGCCGATCCTTCAGGACAACAACCTGCTTGCGGGGCGCTTCGGAAGATACGTCCTGGCTGCTGGCGCCGTCGGGGAACTATGTCCGATCATCGCCATCTCCATCTTCCTCACCAAGCGCGATTCCTTTGTAGCCCTGCTGTCGCTTGCCGCCGTCGGGCTCGCCGCGCTCGTGCTGACGGCACTGCCTGGCCTGCTAGGCCAGGCACGGCTCCGGGCGCTGATCGACCAGGGCCGCCGCGCGACCTCGCAGACCACCTTGCGCCTGTCCATCGTCCTGTTGCTGGCGCTGCTCGTGCTCGCCGAGCGGTTCGGTCTCGACGTGGTGCTCGGCGCGCTGCTCGCCGGGATCGTGCTCCGCAACTGGACCGCGAGGACGGGGATGGAAGTCGGCCCGCTGAACGACAAGCTCGACGCCGTTGGACATGGCTTCTTCATCCCTGTGTTCTTCGTGGTCTCCGGGATGACCCTCGATATCCAGGCCATAGTCAAGGACCCGCTGCGCTTGCTGATCTTCCTCGGCCTGCTGCTCACGGTCCGCGGGTTGCCGTCGCTGCTGGTCTACCTCAACGTGCTGCCATGGCGGCAGCGGCTCGAGATGACCTTCATCACCGCGACGACGATGCCGCTGCTCATCGCGCTCGCTGAGATCGGGCTTGCCGACGGCGTCATGCTGCCCGCGAACGCGGCCGCGATGGTGGGCGCTGGCGTCATGTCGGTGCTGCTCTATCCCCTCATCGCGGTCACCATCGCCAGGAGCAGCGGTGCCGCTGCGGAGCGGGCGGCGGCGGAACAGGACTGATGGCCAGTTCCGTTGCGGATAATTGCGAGTCAGTCAGCCGCGCGCTCGGGCACGGCGACGGCTCAGCGCCAGGCCCCCGGCAAGCACTCCGAGCCCCATCGCGGCGACCCCCACGGCCACCAGCGAAGGGCCCGTCTGCGTGGAGGTGGCGCCATCCCGCGCGGGCGCGCCCTGCCCCAGCACGAGATTCACCCGGAACGTGACCGTCCCGGAGTTGCCATTCGAGCAGTCGATGGTCGGGCTGTAGGTGCCTGGCGCCGTCGAGGCCGGCAGGGTGACGGTCACCACGAAGTCGCCGGCCCGGGTGCCCGCGGCTCGCATGGGGATCTGGCGGAAAAGGCCGAACGTGGTCCCGGACAGCGTTGCCGACGTTGCCGTCGGCCCGCAGAACACATCGAACCTGGTCGCGGTGCCCGGTGCGGACGGGTTGGGCGTGACCCGGCTCGACGGCAGGCCAGTGAGCGCGGCGGACGGCCAAGCCAGCAGCGCGGCGTTCACTGCCAGGGCTACCAGCGCTGGCCTGATCACCGGCATGATTCCCCCCGTTGATCGTGCGCGCGCCTGCCCGGTAGTCGCGAACGTCGATGCCGGTCTTCCCCTGTGCTGGCCGCTCAAACGGCGCCGATAATGGTGCGCGTGAGAGGCTGGCGACTCGTCCTCGCGGTGCTCGGCATGCTGGCCGCAGCCTGCGCCGGCCAGCCGGGGGCGTCGCGGCCTGATGTGGCGGGCTCGCCAACCAGTCCGGCGGCAGCCGTCCTGGCTTCGCCCGACCGGCCCGGCGGGCAGGCGTCCGGCGATCGGGCGGCCTCGCCGGGGCCGGCCCGGGTTGCCGTTTACCGGGCGATGACGTCGCGGATTCCCGCCGCCATGCGGCGCTCGATGATAGGCACGTCCTGGCATCCAGGCTGCCCGGTCGGCTTGGGCAGGCTCCGGATGTTGACGATCAGCTACTGGGGATTCGATCACCGGGTGCACAATGGTCGGCTGATCGTGAATGAGTCCGCGACCAGGGCGCTGGCCCGGGCCTTCGGGCTGCTGTTCGCGGCCAGGTACCCGATCAGGCAGATGCGGCCGGTCGACGCGTTCGGCGGCGACGACGAGCGGTCGATGGCGGCAGATAACACCTCGGCCTTCAACTGCCGCCGGGTCCGCGGCACCTCGTCCTGGTCAATGCATGCCTACGGCCTGGCGGTCGACATCAACCCATTCCAGAACCCAGAAGTCATCGGCCTGCGCGTCTATCCGAGCGCCGCAGCGAGCTGGGCCAATCGGTCGCGGCGCAGCCCGGCGATGATCCGGCGCGGCGACGCGGTCTGGCGGGCATTCACGTCCGTCGGCTGGAAATGGGGCGGAGACTGGACGTCGCCGAAGGACTACCAGCATTTCTCGGCCAACGGCAGGTGACGGACCCACATCCGTCATGATGGCGGGCATGACGCAGCTGGTTCACGAAGGCGACGTGCTGTGGACGCCGAGCGCCGACCGGATCGCCGCGGCCAACCTCACTGCTTTTCTCTCCTGGCTCGCCGAGCGGGGCAAGAGCTTCGAGAGCTACGACGCTCTCTGGCGATGGTCGGTCTCCGACCTCGATGGTTTCTGGCAGGCGATATGGGACTATTCGGGTATCGATGCCGCCGTGCCGGCCGAGCGCGTGCTGGCGAGCCGCGCGATGCCAGGCGCGCAGTGGTTCCCGGGCGCCGCTCTGAACTACGCAGAGCATGTCCTGCGCAACGACGTGCCCGGCGAGCCCGCCCTGTTGTATTGCAGCGAGGCGGCGCCGCCCGCCGGGTTCGACTGGGCTGAGCTTGCCGGGAAGGTGCGCGTGCTTGCCACACGGCTGCGCGCGATGGGCATCAGCCCGGGCGACCGCATCGCCTGCTACCTGCCCAATATCCCGCAGACAGTCATTGCGATGCTGGCCACCACGAGCATCGGCGCGATCTGGGCGAGCTGCTCTCCGGACTTCGGCTGGCAGGGAGCGCTCGACCGGTTCCGGCAGCTCACGCCGAAGGTGCTGATATGCACCGACGGCTACCGCTACGGCGGAAGCTGGTTCAACAGGGGCGCGCAGGTGCGTCAAATTATCAGCGGCCTCGATGGGCTTGAGCACGTGATCTGGCTGCCCTCCGGCGGCCCCGACGGCGGGCAGCTGGACGGCTTTGTCGACGGTTCGCCAAGCGTGCAGGCCTGGGATGAGGCGGTCGGCGGCCCGGCGGTGGCGGCCGCGGAGTTCAGCTTCGAGCAGGTGCCGTTCGGCCATCCGCTGTGGGTGTTGTTCTCCTCCGGCACCACCGGGCTACCCAAGGCGATCGTGCATAGCCACGGCGGGGTTCTGATCGAGCAGCTGAAATTGCAGCGGCTGCACATGGACCTCAAGCCGGGCGACCGGATGTTCTTCTTCACCACCACCGGCTGGATGATGTGGAACTTCCTGGTCAGCTCACTGCTGCTGGGCGTGTGCCCAGTTCTCTACGATGGCAGCCCGATGTACCCGAGCGCCGATGCGCTCTGGCGGATCGCCCAGGACTGCGGCGTGACGTTCTTCGGCGCGAGCCCGTCATACGTGGACCTGCTGACCGCAGCCGGGGTGGTGCCCAAGGACAAGTTCGACTTGCCCGCGCTGCGTGCGATCATGCCGGCTGGCTCGCCGGTTTCGGCCGAGTGCACCGCCTGGTTCTACCGGAACGTCAAGGCCGACGTGTGGGTGGCGACCGGCAGCGGCGGCACCGATGTCTGCACCGGATTCGTTGGCGGCGTGCCAACCGAGCCAGTGCGGGCTGGCGAGATCCAGGCTCGGCACCTCGGAGTAGCTGCGTACGCATTCAACGAGCGCGGCGAGAGCGTCACGGACGAGGTGGGTGAGCTCGTCATCACCGAGCCGATGCCGTCCATGCCGATCGCGCTGTGGGGCGACCCCGATGGCGCCCGCTACCGCGAGTCGTACTTCGACCAGTTCCCTGGGACCTGGCGGCACGGGGACTTCTTCCGCGTCAACGGTCGGGGCGGGTGCTTCGTGCTCGGCCGGTCTGACGCCACGCTGAACCGCCACGGCGTGCGCATAGGCACCGCGGAGGTGTACCGGGTCCTCGCCGCCATGCAGGACGTAGCTGACTCGCTCATCGTTAACCTCGACCTGCGCGGCGGGCGGTTCTTCATGCCGCTGTTCATCAAGCTCGCTCCAGGCAAGGTCCTCGACGCAGCGCTGGACCAGCGCATCCGCGACCGGCTGCGCACCGAGTACACCCCGCGGCACGTGCCCGACCGGATCATCGAGGCGCCGGATATCCCGGTCACCCTGACCGGCAAGAAAATGGAAGTTCCGGTCCGCAAGATCCTGCTCGGCTTGCCTGCCGCCCAGGCGGCCAATCGCAACGCCATGGCCAACCCCGACTCGCTCGACTTCTTCGTCACCTACGCGGCGACGCAGCGCGATTACCAGACCTCGGTGGGGACCTAGCTCAGCTAACTTACGACGCGGGCTGCGGCTGTGCGGACGGCTCGGGCCGACCGGGGTCCGGTGCCGGGAAATTGTTGGCGGCGGCCGGCAGGTGATGGCGGAGGCGGAAGGCTGCGACGGCGGCTCCGGCGCAGGCGACCATCAGCCCGGCGAACAGCCCAGTGCCCCACCCGGCGCCGAGGGCCACCCCGCCGACGGCGGGGCCAACGAGGAAGCCGGCCGTGAACGCCAGGACGCCCAGGCCGTTATAGCGCCCGGCTGCGGCGGGCGGGGCCAGGTCGTTGATGATCGCGGGCAGGGTCGGCGACAGCATGCACTCGCCCAGGGCGAAGATGATCATGGCGCCGGCGAACGCCGTCACTGCGGCCACGCCGCCGCCGAGCTGCCCGGCGACGATCACCACGGCCCAGCTTGCGGCCCAGGCGATGGCCGCGAGCGCGGCCGCGGTGGTGCGCCGGCGGCCACCAAGCCAGCGCAAGACCAGCAGTTGCGCGAGTACGACGGTCAAGGTGTTAGCCGCGAAGGCCAGTGCTAGGCCGTGCGGGTTTATGCCGCCTGGCCTGGTGGCGAACCCGGTGAAGCTGGCCTGGGACTGGCCGAAGCTGATGGTCACCAGCACTGCGGTTAGCAGCCAGACCCGCACGAAGGCCTTGTCGCGCAGCACTTGCCGGTAGCCGGTGCGGGGGAGTCCGGCTGAGGGCGCGGCGCCTTCCGGGTTCTGGTCACCCGCGGTCGGCGCAGTGCGGCGCAGTCGGGCGAGCACAGGAACAAAGGCCAGGAAGGTCGAGGCGTCGGCGAGGTAGATGGCGGTGAATGTGGCCGGGTGGGCGGCGCTGACGACCACCGCGGCGGCCAGGGCGCCTAGCCCGAGGCCGGCATTGAAGGTGGCGTGGCGTACCGCGAACACAGCGGACCGGGCGATCGGCCCTGCTAGCCCGGCCAGCAGGGCATCCTGAGCGGGCCAGATCACCGCAACGCCTAGGCCGAGGAGGCCAGCTGCGGCGAACAGTTCCGCGGCGGTGCCCGCCATGGCCACGGCCGCAGACCCGGCCGCAGCGACGGTCAGCCCAGCCATCAGGGCTCGGCGGGGGTCCACCGGTCGGCCAGCGCGCCGCCGATCGGGTTGCCGGCCAGCGATGCCAGCGCGATCGTCGCTACGACCAGGCCGGCGATGCCATCGCTGAGATGGCGCACCAGGTGGGCGTACACGAACAGAAAGGGCAGGGTCAGGCCGCTGCCGACGGCAGAGGCGAAGTCACCGCCGAGCACGATCCAGGCCGGGCGCGGCAGCGCGGGAATCAACGCCTGGCGCCAGAGCCGGCGGGTCTCCGTCAGGCGTCGCACGAGGGCTTCCGTAGCTGGGTCATGACGTCGCTCGCGGCGGTGCGGTGCGGGTGGCCCGCCGGCAGCCTGGCGCTCAGGATGACCTGGGCGCGGGCGGCCATCATGATTGCCTCGTCCCGCCGTCCCTTTCCCGCGACGGCCAGGGCGAGGTTCAGCATGGTCAGGCCGACCTCCGCGTCGCCGGGCCCGAGCACAGTTTCCAGGATCCGAAGCGCCCGGCGGCCGTGTGCCTCGGCCGCCGGGAACTGGTCCTGATCGGCGTGCAGAACGGCGAGGTTGGCGCACGTCATGGCGACCTCAAAGTGATCGGGCCCGTAGCTGTGCTCAAACACCCCAAGGGCCTGCCGTATGCGTGGTCGGCCGCACGGTGCCGCCCGGCCAGATGGTACAGGGCGCCCAGGGCGTTGTGATCCCTGGCGACGTCCGGGTGAGCGGAACCCAGGGCGCTGACGCGCACTGCCAGCCCCCGCTCGGCCAGTGGGATCCCGGTGACCGGGTCGCCCTGGGAGTGGGCCAGCCCGGCCAGGTTGTGCAAGAGCGCCGCCTGCGTCAGCGGGTCGGCGTCGGCCAGGCCGCCGGCGGCGGCCAGGGCCCGGGAGTAGGCGGCCCGGGCCGCATCGAAGTCGCCGGCGTATTTGTACACCACGCCCAGCGCGTTCGCCGCCGACGTCACCGCCGATGACTCCTCCCCGAACGCGGCCGAGGCGGTGTCAAGAACACCGGTGAGCCGGCCGGCGGCGGCGGGGAAGTCCCCGGCTAGCCGTTCCAGCCCGGCTTGGCGTTCTTGCGCCTGGCACCACACCGCCAGCAGGTCCAGGTCAGCGTCGCCGGGCCCGGCGTCCCCGCCGAGCAGGGCGATCGCGGCGCCGATCGTGGCTCGCGCGGCGCCGAACCGGTCCAGCGCCTCCTCGATCTCCGCCCGCGCGACGAGCACCGCCGCCTCATCCGGCCCGCCGCCTAGCCCAGCCCAGATGAGGACTGCCTGTGCATCCGTGACAAGGTCTATGGCCTCCGTCGGGCAGCCCGCGTCGAGGGCGGCCAGCGCCTGGTCCCGCAGGGTCAGCGCCGCCCCCGCAGTGCCCGCTGCACCCACCGACGGGTGCTCGGCCATAGCGACCGTGTCATCAACGGCCCCGCGCCCGGACGGGGCCCCGGTGATCACCGGAGCACTCCCGCCGGGCGTGGGAACCGCCGTCTCGAACATCTCCGGCTCAGATCCGCACCGCGGCCATGGCGCGGGAGTGGTTGCTGGTCAGGATCCGGCTCGTGGCGCGGGAGTGGTTGCTGGTCAGGATCCGGCTCGCGGCGTGGTGCACGACCTGGATCTGGTACGGCATGAACATAGCTGCTCGCTTTCGCGACTGGCGGGCCGCCTTTCGGCCCGCTCACGCATAGTTGTAAGCGAGGCCGGAGGGCGGGCGCGTGAGCAGTCGTTGCTCATTTCTCCGGGCAGCATTACGCAGGATTCGAACGGGCGGGCCAAGCCCGTCGCGGTCAGACCGGGGGAGTGCCGTGGGTGTGGAAGGTATCGATCGTCTGCAAGCCCCAGGCTTGGCCTTTGGCTCGCTCGGCGAGCGACCAGGAGATGGGCCGCCAGTCGGGCGCAAGCACAAGGCGAGCGCCCGCGTTGCACAGCTCGATCCGGTTGCCGCCGGGCTCCCAGACGTACAGGAAGAAGGTCTGCTGTATCGCGTGCTTGTGCGGTCCGGTCTCGATGTGAATGCCGGCTTCGAGGAAGGCATCCGCGGCCCGCAGGATCTCGTCGCGCTGGTCGCAGGCGAACGCGAGGTGGTGCAGCCGCCCGGTCGACCCCGTCCAGTCGGCCGTGTAGACCAGGTCATAGCTCTTGTCGGACACGTGGTACCACACCGCCGTCGGCACCCCGTCGTCCTGCACGATCTGCTCGGTGAGCTGTGCGCCGAGCACGCCGCCCAGGAAGCCGGCCGCTGCGGGGACGTCGGCCGCCAGGTAGTTGACGTGATCCAGCCGCCGCACCGTCGCGCCCCGCCCGGGGTACTTCGCCGCCTGGTTCTTTAGCGCTGGCCACTGGCCGGCCGGCGGCTGGTACCACTCGGTTTGGAAATAGATGCCGAAGTCGTGCTGGTCCGGGTCGCGGAACAGGTACACGGGGCCGATACCGCACTCGCCGTCCGACCAGCCGCCGCCGAGGCCCGCCGCCTGGATCGCGGCCACCCGCCTGGCGAGGGCGTCCTGGCTGCCCGCGCGCAGCCACGTCCGGCCGATGCCGGACGTGGACGCGCCGGTGACCTTGACCGTGAAGTTCTCGTAGTCGTCCCAGGAGTGCAGGTAGACGGAATCTCCGGCAGCCGCGACCCGCTCCATGCCGAGCAGGCTCACGAAGAAGTCGGCGGTCAGATCGGGCTCGGCGGTGCGCAGCTCGGCCGCGCCGACATGAGCGATGTCCCGGCAGCGGCCGGCGGTCGGCTCGGCTGCCCGTTCGGTGGTCATGGGGCTCTCCCTCGCAGCTGGTCGGTTCCTGTCGGCGAGCTGGCCGGCCATGGCGCCTGAATCGATCGCAACGCGGAGAGCACGCTGCGCACATGCTCGCGCATCGCCTGCTCGGCGGCTTCCGGATCGCGGGCGCGGATCGCGGCCACGATCTTCTCGTGCTGGGCCAGCGACACGGCGGGCCGGCCGGGCAGCAGCGCGAGCTGGAACTGGTGGCGTACCATCTGAGCCCGGAGCCGCCCGAGTATGCCGGCCGCGGTCGGGTGGCTTGCCATCGCCAGGATGGCCGTGTGCAGCCGCGCGTTGAGATCGCTATAGCGCAGCAACTCGCCAGCACGGACTGCAGTGCGCATCGCTGCGATGATCGCCCGCAGCTCGACGAGGTCAGCCCGGGCGAGCCGTTCCGCGGCCCGGGCCGCGACAAGTCCCTCGAGCACCGCGCGCACCTCTGTGATCTCGATAGCTTCCGCCAGCGGGATCTCCCGGATCCTGGCGCCCTTGTGGCGCTCGATCTCGATGAGCCCTTCGGCGGTGAGCGTGCGAAGCGCGCCGCGTATGGCGAACCGGCCGGCCCCGAACTCCGCGCACAGGTCGGCCTCGATGAGGCGCTGCCTGGGTGCGTAAGCCCCCTGCAGGATCGCGGCGCGCAGCGCGCTGGTGACGGCGGGCTCTTCGTTCATGCCAAGTCCACCCTTGGGAAGACCGTGCCATCGAAGAGCTTGCGCGCCGTCCTGACGATTCCGGCCCGGCGCAGCCGCGGCAACTCGGTTCCGGGCTCCTGCGCAAGTTCCACGTCAACGTCGAGGTAGCCCGTCGGGTGCTCCAAGCGGATCCGCTCGGGCCGCCCGGACTTGGCGGCGGGCCGCTGGGCGATGTCGTGGACGGCTGAGTTCGGCGTCCGTGCCGCGACCGCCGTGGCCACCGCGCAGAGCACTCCGATTGCCTCGTGGCACCGCAGCGGTATGAAGCTACGGGTGCAGAGCGTCCCGCCTTCGCGCGGCGGGCTGACCAGCGTGATCTTGGGAACGCTGGCGTCCCGCACGTCGCCGAGGCCCATGGCCAGACCCGCCGCGAGCTGGATCGAACGGACGTGACGCCTTAGGCCAGCCAGCGCCTCGAGGTCGGCGGGGCTTTCGTATCCGGTGGCGCCCATGCTTGCCGCGGCCACGATCACTGTCGGCACGCCCGCGTCCACGCAGGTGACGACGAGTCCCTCGATCGTGTCCCGGGCCCGGCCGGTGGGAAACAGCCGCTGGATGTCGGGCTGCGGCGGGTTCGGCCGCTGCTGGCCGCAGAAGCTCAGCGCCACCTCGGCGGCCGTGCCAGGCACCCCGGAGATCGCGGTGTCCCCGGTGTAGGCGACCCGGCCCTGCGGCGTCGGGAACACGGCAACCGCCACCTCACCGGAGTTCACCATCTTGATCCTGACGCTCGTGCTCGGATCACGGCCGGGCACCAGACCGCGCTCCACCGCGAACGGGCCCACGCCCGCCAGCAGGTTGCCACAGTTCTGCTGGTCGGAAACTGTCGGCTGGTCGACGCCCACCTGCAAGAACAGGTAGTCCACGTCGGCCGATGGATCGGCCGAGGCGGCCACCACAGCGACCTTGCTCGTCAGCGGGTGCGCCCCGCCGATGCCGTCGATTTGCCTGGGGTCGGGCGACCCGAGGATCCGCAGCAGCAGGTCGGCTCGTTCACCGGGGTCGGCGGGCAGGTCGTCTGCGCAGAAATAAGCGCCTTTGGAGGTGCCGCCCCGCATGAGCATGCACCGGACGCCCGATCCGTCCGGGCCAGCCTCACTGCCCCGCATGGCCGTCATCGTCGCCTGCTCCGCGCGCCGCCCGGACGTAGGCAACCCCGAGCCGGTCAAGCTGCTCGCGCATGCCGTAGATGTCCAGGCCGAGCTCACCTGCGGCCAGGCGCCTCCTCGTGGCGGCCTCGCGCTCGGCCCGCTGTTTGGCGGCCTCGAGAGTGCCCCGCACGAGGCCGGCGGCAACGGCGAGGACGCCATCATCGTCGGCGATGATCGCGTCGCCCGGACTGATTACCTGCCCGCCAATGCTGACGGGCACGTTCACGGCGCCGGCCGTGGCCTTCACCGTTCCCTGGGCGCAGACAGCCGCCGACCACACCGGGAATTCCATCTCGCGCAGGGCGGCCACGTCTCTGACACCTGCGTTGACGACCGCGCCGGCCACACCCCGCGCCCGGAGCGACGTCGCGATCAGCTCGCCGACCATGGCGTCGGTGGACGGCGAGACCGTGGTGACCACCAGGATGTCGCCCGGCTCGCAGCGCTCGGCGGCGACGTGGACCATCAGGTTGTCGCCGGGCCAGCACACAGCAGTAACCGCGGTGCCCCAGGCGCGAGATCCTGGCTGAACTGGCCGCAGTCCCGGCCCCAGGTACCCGCTGCGGCCCAGGGCCTCGTGCGCCGTGGACACGCCGTAGCTGCTGAGCTCGGCGACGAGCGCCCGATCGGCGCGTGGCACGTCGGTGACCACGATATTCCTCACGCGAGCACCCGCGTCACCTGCGGGAACGGCCGCATATAGGCCTCGGCAGTGGCATCGGCGGGCAGGCCGAGGTTGGGGCCGGAGTTGCGCCGCAGCTGGTTGCCGCGCCGCCGGGCCAGGTCGGTGTAGTACTCCCAGAGATGCCGCTGAGCCTCCATGCACTCCATGGCCCGGCGCTTGACGTCAAATACCTCCGTGATGTCGAGCAGCACCTGCGGGAGGAAGCCGCACTGCTCCGGCTGGTGCGGCTCGAAGAAGAACACCGGCGGCGCGCCCGACGGCTCGCCTGGCGCCGGATAACCCGCGGCCTGGGCGAGGATCCTGGCCGCCAGCGCCATCCGGGCCGCGGCTGGATGGTCGCCGTTGTAGGGATCGGACGGCACATGGGTGAGCAGCACCGACGGCGCCATTGCCCGGATCTCACGCACCAGCCGGTCGGTGACCTCGTCGGTCTCGCGCAGGGGGTAATCGCCCGCATCGGCGAAATCGATCTCAGTGCCGAGAACGTCGGCGGCGCGTTCGGCCTCGTCGCGGCGCATGGCCTTGATCTCCTCGAGCGTCCGGCCCGCCCGCCAGGCGCTCGCCGACTCACCGCGCTCGCCGAACGACAAGCAGACCACCCGCACCCGGTGCCCGCGCGTCGCCGCGAGCGCCATAGCCCCGCCCGCGCGCCAGACGAAGTCAGCAGCATGCGCGCTGACCACGAGCACCGAACCGCCCGGGCCAGCGCCGGCCGTGCCGTCGGCATCAGCGGGAACGGACCATTCGGCGTCGCTCACGCGCGCCAGACTACCGGCCACGAGGCAGCTATGGTATCAATCTTGTCCATCAGATTATTAACAATCCTTGGAGCAGCCATGCGTGCCGCCGTGCTCGGACTTGGCGAGGCTGGCGGCCGCTACGCCACTGACATGGCGGAGGCCGGGTGGCAGGTCAGCGCATTCGACCCGGCTCCGGTCGCGACGCCACCCGGGGTAGCCCGGGCAGAGTCCGCATCCGGCGCGGCAACTGGATGCGATCTTGCCGTCGCACTCACCGGGCCGGACGCGGCGGCTTCGGTCGCCGCGTCCGCAGCTCCCGTGATGCGTTCCGGCGGCTGCTACGCCGACCTTAACTCGACGTCGGCTGCGCGCAAGCGAGCGGTGGCTGCGGCGATCGCGCGCACCGGCGCGCAGGTCGTGATGGCCGATGTGGCGGTGCTCGCTCCGGTCCCCCTGCTCGGTGCCGCGACGCCGTTGATCGCATCGGGGCCGGGCGCGCGGGCAGCGGCCGAGGCGTTCGGCGCACTTGGCGCTGAGGTCCAGGTCCTCGATGCCCCGGTCGGCGTGGCGGCCGAGCGCAAGCTGCTGCGAAGCGTGTTCATGAAAGGGATCGCCGCGGTCGTGCTGGAAGCCCTCACCGCAGGCCAGGCGGCCGGCTGCGAGCAGTGGGTGCGCGGCCAGATCGTCACTGAACTCGGCAGCGGCGCACCCGGCCTGGTTGACAGGCTGGTCGAGGGGTCACGCAAGCACGCCGCGCGGCGCATACCCGAGGTCGAGGCAAGCCGCGCGTACCTGCGCGAGCTCGGGGTGCCCACGCCGGTCTGCGACGCCGCGCTGAGCTGGCTCACCCTGCTGCGCGCGGGCCCTTCGTTCGGTCTGCCTGGACCGCCCGCCTGATTACAGATCGCCAACTTTCGTGCCCAACGGACCTGCTCATAGGTCAGCAGGAGCACCGGTTGGGTTCGCCGGTCCCGACCTGGCCGGGATCAGAGCCATCAGTGCCAGGGCCAGGCCGAGCCCGAAAGTCGGCCCGGCCAGAAACACTTCAAGGAGCACGCTGCCGTCGATGTTGATCCCGTAGCCGATGGGAGAGGCCTCCTGCACTACGTGCATGACGAACCCGGCGGCCATGCTCAGGCCCAACCCGGCCAACAGGCCGCCGACGATCACCATCGATCTGAGGTCTGACTGGGTCGGCACGGAGGCCTTCGCAGGCTGGGTCGTCGCCGCTGCTGCTGGTCCGGGGCTGCCGTCGGCCGGTTGTTGCTCATCCATGGCGCAATCGTGCCAGCCAGGTCACATCTTGACGCACGGTTCGCTCCTGCTCGTGCTGCGCAGCGCCGGAGGGGGCAGCGCTGACGAAGATTGGTTGCCGGCCCCGGCCGGACTACGTCAGCCGGCTCGCAGGGGCCCTCGCCGGACGGCGTCGATGGTGCGCTGGCGGTCGCCCGGCTCTACCCATTCGCTCCACCACGTAGCGCCGGCCTGAGCGATAGCGCCGATGTGCTCCCGCTCGCGATCCCAGTCCGCGGCCCGCTGCCGCCCGCCGAGTGCTATGTCGTACCCCGGCCGATCGCCAACTGCCGCGCGGATGTCGCGGACGTCCGCCGCAGTCATGTCCTGCCAATCGGCATCAGGCGATCCCTTGTAGACGCAGCAGCCGTCCCAGCGCCCGGCCCTGGACCTGACGCCATTCACCTGCCAGTCGCCGCCGATCCAGACCGGGATGCGGGGCTGCTGTACCGGTGTCGGCGCCAGCGTGAGCTCGTTGACCTGGAAATGCCGCCCTTGAAAGGTGACCGGCTCCCCGGTCCACAGCCGGGTCAGAATGTCCAGGCCCTCGTCGAGCACTTGCGCACGGATCGCTGGCGCAGTCGCCTCCCCGGTCGCGGTGAAGCCCGGGTCGTTGATGTCGCCGGAGCCGACGCCGAGGATCAGGCGGCCGCGGCTGAGATGATCCAGCGTCACGGCCTCGCTGGCCAGCTTCCACGGCCGCCGCCTCGGCACCGGGGTGACCGACGTGCCCAGGCGCACCCGCTTGGTGGCGACTGCCATCGCGGCCATGGTTACCCAGGGGTCATAGCAGGCCATGCCCACATGGCCCTGGTAGACGAGGTAGTCCTCCAGAAAGATGCCGTCCCAGCCGGCCTGCTCGGCTTCGGCCGCCAGCTCGGCCATAGCCGCGGGGTCGCCGCCCGGGCCTGCGGGCGAGATCGAGATGCCGTACCGCATCCGTTCTACCTCCTCACGGTCCGGTCCCGGCCCAGTGCCGGTCCCAGAATGGCGACTGCGTCGCGCCGTCGATGTCGGTGAAGCCGTACTCGCGTGCCATCGCCGGCGTGGTGAGTACCTGCCCGGACTTGGCCAGCACGTCCAGGTCCGCGGCGAGGGCCGCGACGGCGCGCCCGGGGAATTCGGGCGATTCGGTCATCGCCGCCTGCTGCGGGGTCAGGTCCGCCCGCCGCATGAAGCCGGGTGATAGGGCCACGCAGGCGACGCCGTGCGGGCGCAGGTCATCGGCCATCTGCTCGGTCAGTTTATTGACGCCGTTCTTCACGACCTCGTAGAACGCGTGGCCGTGCGGCCGGTCGAGCACCCACGTGATGTTGACGATCAGCCCGCGGCCAGCCGCGATCATCGTGGGTGCGGCCAGGCTTGACGCGTACGCCGCCGCCCGCAGGCCGCCCGTGAACATCAGGTCCCAGTGCGGCCAGCCGATCTCCCAGAAGGCCAGCGCCGGGTCCGGCGACATCTCATAGCCGCTCCAGGCGTTGTTGACGAGCAGATCCAACCGTCCGTGCCCGGCTTCGATGCGGTCGAATACCGACCTGGTCTGCTCGTCGTCGGCGTGATCGCACCGGATGGCGATGCCCGTGCCACCGCGCGCGCTCACTTGCTCGGCGGTGTCCTCGATGGTGCCCGGCCTGCCTAGGGTCGCCGGTCGGCCACGCACGCTGCGCCCGGTCAGGTACACGATCCACCCGTCCTCGCCGAGGACAAGCGCGACACCCTTGCCGCAGCCGCGGCTGGCGCCGGTGACCAGAGCCACGCGATGACCGTCACGACCCATTGATGACTCCTGTCCAGGTTGGCTCGCGCTGTCGACGAAGCGAGCCTAGGCCGGTAACACGTCAGAAACTGTCGGGTATTATCCGCCAGTGTGAGAGCCAGCCGCCTGGTCGCGGTCCTGCTGCTGCTCCAGGCGCGGGGGCAGCTGACCGCGCCCGAGCTGGCCGGTGAGCTGGAAGTCTCGGTCCGGACGATCCAGCGGGATATCGACGCACTGGCCGCGGCAGGGGTCCCGGTCTACTCCCAACGGGGCCGGGACGGCGGATACCGGCTGGTCGACGGATACCGCAGCCGGCTGACGGGGTTCGACTCCGGCGAAGCGCAGGCGCTTGTCGCGTTTGGGGCCAGCTCCGTGGCGCAGGAGCTGGGGCTCGGCCAGGCCCTGATGTCGGCGCGGCTGAAGCTTGTAGCCGGATTGCCCGCGACGATCCGCAGCGAGGCGCTTGGCGCTGCGGAGCGTTTCCACCTCGACGCCCCGGGCTGGTTCACCACCCGGCGCGCCGCACCGCACCTGGAAACCCTAGCCGCGGGCGTCTTCGGTGACACCGCAGTAGACGGGCGCTACCGGGCAAGAGGCGGTCCGCGCGATTGTCGGCTTGAGCCGCTCGGCTTGGTGCTGAAGGCGGGGGTGTGGTACCTCGTCGCCCAGGAAGGCGGCACCATACGGGGCTACCGCGCCGACCGCTTCGAGCGGGTCGCGGTAACCGGGCAGCAGTTCACCAGGCCGGACGGATTTGATCTGAGTGCCTTCTGGGCCGCGTGGCGCGAGGATTTCGAGCGCGGGCTGCCCGTGGTCAAGGTTTCCGTCTGCGCGCGCTCTGGCTGCCTACGCCGACTGCGGCACAGCGTCGAACCGGGATACCGGCACGAGGTCGACTGGGAGGCCCTTCCGGACGCCGACGGCTGGGTCCGGTTGCAGCTGCCATTCGAGAAACTCGAGTATGCTCGCGCCGCGCTGCTCGGGTTCGGCGCCGACGCGGAGGTACTCGCACCGCCTGAGCTGCGCAGCCAGATGACGTCCACAGCGGCGGCCCTGGGCGCTCTGTACGCCGGTCGGTTAGGCCTCGATCGGCGGCGTCCACCATGCCTTGTCAGCCACGTATTTCGTCAGGTTCTCCAGCCCGTAGTAATTGACGCGCCCCTCGTAGCGCATCCCCGCCTTCTCCATGACGCGCCGCGATCCCACGTTCTCCGGCACCGCCACGGCCATAACCCGGTCCAGGCCGACCTGCCCGAGGCCATGGGCCAGCACGGCGATCGCGGCCTCGGTGGCATATCCCTTGCCCCAGGCGGCCCGGACGAAGTGATAGGCCAGATCGTTCTCGGGCCCGAATCCCTCGTTGACGGGCCGGATTCCGCACTGGCCGATGAACGCGCCGGTTGCCTTGTCCACGACCGCCCACATCGTGTACCCGATGTCGTCCTCCATCTCGTGCCGTGACTGGAGAACGCCCTCGAATTCTTCGGCTTTCGGCGGTGGTCCCGGCGGGAGGAACCGCCTGACCTGCGAGTCGGCGACCATCGCCAGCCACGGGTCGGCGTCAGCTGCCTGGAACGTGCGGATGACAAGGCGGGCGGTCTCCAGGCGGGTGGTCATCCCAGGATGCTATCCCTGCACGCCGGTGCCCTCGGATGATGCAATGGGCGGCTCGGGCAGGGTCCGCACGAGCGCCTCGAGCGCGATGGTCCAGCTTTCCCAGTACGGGCGGCCGGGCTCGGCGGCGATGGCCGCTATGAGCTGGCGCCGGAATGGCTCCCTGTCGCCGCCGAACGCGTGCTCGATCACAGCGGTCGCTAGCCCGAAGGCCCTGCTCTGCCACGGCGCGTCGAAGGCCAGCTCGCCGTTACGCCGGGGCAGGTCCAAGTCCGGCAGGTACCCGGCCGCGCTCACAGCCTGCTCACACCGATCATCGAGTCCCGGGTCACGAGCGCGGCCAGCTCGGCCTCGGTCATGCCGTCGGTGGCCGGCGGGCGCTGGGGCAGGACCAGATAACGGACCTCGGCCGAGGAGTCCCACACCCTGATCTCCACATCATCGGGCAGCGGGCAGCCCATCTCGGCCAGCAATGCCCTGGGTTCGCGGACCATCCGGGCCCGGTACGGAGCGTCCTTGTACCACGACGGCGGCAGCCCAAGCACCGGCCATGGGTAGCAGGAGCACAGGGTGCACACGATGACGTTGTGGACTGCATCGGTGTTCTCCACGACCACCATGTGATGGCCTTCGGGCCCGCCGAAGCCAAGTTCGGCGATCGCGGCGGTGCCCTCGGCAAGCAGCCGCGCCCTATATTCGGCATCCACCCATGCCCGGGCCACTACCTTCGCCCCGTTCATCGGCCCGGTCTGCGACTCGAAACGGCGGTTGACCTCGTCGATGAATCCGTCGGGCAGCAGTCCCTGCTCTGTCAGCAGCTCCTCAAGCGCGGCGACCCGCAGCTCGATGGGCGACAAAGGGGCCGGGTGGTGCGCATCGTCGCTCATAACCGCTCCAGGTAGCTATCCCACAGGTCCACGTGCACGCAGGCGCCGCGCTGGCCGTCCAGCCACAGGTCGGCGGCGGCAAACCGCACGGAATACGTTGGCTCGCTGCGGCGCGCGCTGCCGTGTGCCTCCACATCCGGTAGCGAATGGATGCCATCGACCCGCACCACCACGCCGGCCTTGCCTCGCACATATCGCGGGCACCGGGTATGGCCAGGCGGATGCCACTCGCGTACCCGAACCTGGTCGCCGACGGCGAACCGGGGCTCATCGACGTCCGGACCAGGATCGACCACTGGCTCGGCGCGGACTGGACCACTCAAGGGAAACCGACCGCCGGCACGCGCCTCAAGCTCGGATCTGGTCACCAGCCCGTGCTCGACCGCAAGGGTGGCCGCCGCCGTGAGCCAATGCTCGTAATAGCCCGACGTCAGGTAGTGATCCGGGGCCATCCGCTCGATCGCGTGCCGGAACTCGCCTCCGCTGGCGTCGACCGCGTCGGCGACGCCCATGAGCAATGCGCGGGCCACCGCCTCCCACTCGTAGTGGAAGACCGGCTCGGCGGGCGAATGGGCCACCGGCCCGAATCCCTGCATGCCACCCAGGTCATGGATGCCGTCCACGAGCACGACGTTACTCGCCGTAGCTGCCCGACCAGGGTCAGGTGGCCGAGTGAATCGCGCGGACGCGCTATTTCCACCAGGCCGAGAAAACCCGCACGACGCGGCCGCCGCCGACAGAAAGCATGGCGGGCAGCTTGATCACCCGGTGCCTGCCGGAGGCGTCGATGAGCACCGGGCGGGCTGCGGCGAAAAGCAGCCATGACCCGTGCCAGGACAGTGGCGACCCCCCGCACGGCGAGGCGCCGCGCGCCGTCCGGTAGATGGCCACCGGTGCCTCGCCCGGCCGGACCAGGTAGACCGTCGCCCCGCCGCCTGCCACGTTGTACGGCGCGTAGGCGAATGCCCGCCCGCCCGGGCCGACCGCGACCCACCCGAGGCCGGCGGTCGCCCGGTTCGTCGGCGCCGGGATGCTCGCGACCATCTGGCCATCGGGGGAGAAGATCAGCTGCCCGCGCCAGTGGTCGGAGAACATCTGGACATAGCCGCCGGCCAGCACGTTGAGCAGCGCGCCGTTCGCGCGCGCGGCACCGAACCCGGTCAGGTCCGCCACCCGGGTGACCGTGCGGCCGTCGGTGCGGTAGAGAACTTGGTCAGTGCCGATGAACCAGAACGTGCCCAACGCGGGGTTGGCATCGCCCTGGTCGAGCAGCGACACGTTGAGCCCGGTGGCCAGCGTGGCCACCAGGGTTCCCGATATCGAGTAGACGGAGTACCTGTAGCCGTCGCGGCGATCGCCCTGGACCGCGACGAGATTGCCCGATCGGGTCCATGCCTCCGGCCAGCCCGAATTCCCGACCAGATGCTCGGGTCCGTTCCAGCGCGCCTGGTACCACGGTCCGGATGCACGGATCTGAAACGCGATGCCCGCCCGGCTGGTGAGGATCTCGTTCATCTTGCCCGTGGTCCCGACCCGGTACGCCCGGGCACTGCGCCAGAAGACCTTCTGGTTCCGCACGATCTCCAGGTGGCCCGTGTGCATCGTCGCCCAGGCGCGCTTGGGCCAGTTCACCCAGATGAAGTCGGCCGGATAACGGGCCGGAGCCCGGTGTGCCGGCACGAGCCTGCGCACGACGCCATCGCGCGCGATCAGATACCGGCCGGCGCTCGTACTCAGCACGACAGGCCAGGGCAGCCGCGACGCGAACCGCGGCGGCAAGGTCGGAGCCGGCGCAGCCCAATGCAGGGCGGCGACCCGCACATGCGGCCGAGCCCGCGCTCCCGCAGCGCTCGGTGTCGGCCGGGCCGGGCTGGCGCATCCGGCCAGGACGGCGAGGCCAGCCAGGGCCGCCACGAGTCCCTTGCCGTGAGGCCGCATATCTCAAGTACGCCGCAACTGCCCTTCTTGTTGCAAGCGGATCGTCTGCGGCGAGCAGCCGCCCGATGTCAGCGTCCTGGCGTAGGCTCCCGGTCAGTTGGTGGTGGCCACCATGCAGTTGGGGGGATTTGGGGTGACCGAGGAACCCGGTCTCGGGCTGGTCGTGGGCACGGTGCCCGCGACGCCGCTGCAGTTCAGCGTCGGGCTGGCGCCGGGGCAATACGCGCAACTCGATGATGTCGTCGTCACGCACCGGCCGCTGCCGGTTGGCACCGCGGCGAGCACTGGCGAGGTGCGGATCGCGGGCGTGGTCACCAACGTAGAAGCCGTGCACGAGGGAGCGCGGTTCGCGTCGGACGTGTTCCTGATCGACCAGGGCGCACTGCCTGCCGAGGTCTGCGAGGTCGCTGAGGTGACGGTGACCCGCGTCGATCCTGAGCTGTACGTGCCGCCTCTGCCCGGGGCGCTCGTCCGCCGCGCTGTCGGCGAGCAGCGCGAGTCAGCGCTGTACTTCGACGAGATGGGGGCGTCCAAGGTGCCGCTGGGGTTCGGCAGAGACGGCCAGCCCGTGTACCTGAACTTCGAGTTCGTCGACGGCACTCGCGGCGCTCACGTCTCGATCTCCGGTGTCTCCGGCATCGCCACCAAGACCTCGTTCGCGATGTTCCTGTTGCACTCGATCACCAATTGCGGCGTCCTGGCGGGCGAGGCACACAACACCAAGGCCCTCGTGTTCAGCGTGAAGGGCGAGGACCTGCTGTTCCTCGATTACGCCAACAGCAAGCTGACCGCCGGGCAGCGCGAGCGCTACGACCGGCTCGGACTGCCCGCGGCCCCGTTCGGCAATGTCCGGGTGTTCGCGCCACCTCGCAAGGGCGACCCGGCGGGGACGCCCGACGTGCAGGCCAGGGACCGTGCGGTGAGCCCGTTCTACTGGACCCTGGCCGAGTTCTGCGAGCAGGAGCTGCTGCCCTTCGTGTTCGCCGACGCCGAGGACGAGCGCGCGCAGTACACGATGCTGATCGCCCAGGTGGCGGCGCGGCTGCGGCGAGACGCGGTTCCCGCAGGCGCGGACGGCGCGGTCCGGATCCGCGGGGTGGACCCGGACCGCGACCAGATTCTGCGCACCTTCGGCGACCTGGTCACCTTGCTGGAGGTCGAGCTCGGCGACGACGCCAGCCGCGGCCACTGGGTGGCGGGCAGCACGGTGACCGGCAGCGTGAACGCGCTGCTGCGCAGGCTCCGCTCCGCCGTGCCGCCGCTTTCGGTGATCGTCCGCGGCGACCTCGCCCACCGCGGCGAGCGATCGATCAGCACCTCCCGCGCCCAGGTGACCGTGATCGACCTGCACAACCTGCCGGACCGGGCGCAGCGGTTCGTGGTCGGCGTGACCTTGCGCAGCGAGTTCGCCCGCAAGGAGCGGGCGGGTACCTCCCGCCCGCTCATGTTCGTGATGCTGGACGAGCTGAATAAGTACGCGCCGCGGGAAGGCGACAGCCCGATCAAGCAGATCCTGCTTGACCTGGCCGAGCGGGGGAGGTCGCTCGGGGTGATCCTGATCGGCGCGCAGCAGACCGCCAGCGAAGTGGAGCGGCGGATCCTGGCGAACTGCGCGATCCGGGTGGCAGGCCGGCTGGACGCCGCCGAGGCACAGCGGCCCGAGTACGGCTACCTGCCGCCGGCTCAGCGGCAGCGCGCCATGCTGGCCAAGCCCGGGACGATGTTCATCGCCCAGCCCGACATTCCGGTGCCGCTGGCGGTCGACTTCCCGTTCCCGGCCTGGGCCACCAGGCCAAGCGAAAAGGGCCAGTGGGCCGGCCACGACGCGGATCCCGCGGACCCGTTCGCCGCGATTCCGGGAGCCGGCGGCCCCGCCGACGACCCGCCTCCGTTCTGAGGTCTGGGAGGCAACCCCCATGCGGATCCTGCACACGAGCGACTGGCACGTCGGCAAGGTGCTCAAGGGCCGTGACAGGTACGACGAGCACGAGGCTGTCCTGCGCCGCATCGTGCAGATCGCAGGCGAGCAGCAGGCCGACCTGGTGCTCGTCGCCGGTGACCTGTTCGAGAGCTCAGCGCCGAGCGCTGAGTCGCAGGGCCTGGTCATGCGCACGCTGCTGGCCCTGCGCGAGGACGGGCGCGATGTGGTCGTCATCGCCGGCAACCATGACAACCAGGCGCTGCTCGACAAGGTGTACCGGCCCGCCCTCAGCCAGCTCGGGCTGCACGTGCTCGGCCTGCCCAGGCGCCCGGACTCGGGCGGCATGCTGACATTGCGCACCAGGAGCGGCGAGACGGCCAAGGTTGCCGCGCTGCCGTTCGTGTCTAAGCGCTACGCCGTGGGCGCCGCGGAGATCGTCTTCGGAGAGCTCGCTGAGCACGCGCTCGATTACTCGCGGCGCGTCGGTGAGATGGTCAGGTTGCTCACCGAGTGCTTCACCGGCGACAGCCTGAACATCGTCATGGCGCACGCCACTCTGCTTGACGCCCAGTCCGGCGGCGGTGAGCGTGCCGCGCAGACCGTCCTGGACTACGCGCTGCCCGCGCGCCTGTTCCCGCCCACTGCGCACTATGTCGCGCTCGGGCACCTGCACCGGCACCAGGAGGTCGACGGCCCATGCCCGATTTACTACAGTGGCTCGCCGCTGGCCGTGGACTTTGGGGAGGAGCAGAACGAGCCCGTGGTGCTCTCTGTGACCGCCCAGCTCGGTGCGCGCGCGGACGCCAAGCCGATTCCGGTCACCGGCGGCCGCCGGCTGCGCACCCTGCGCGGCACCCTCGGCCAGGTCATTGCCGAGGGCGAGCAGATTCCAGAGGACTACCTTCGGGTCGTGCTCGCCGAGCCCAGCCGGGCCGGGCTCGGCGACCTAGTGCGGGAGAAGTTGCCAAATGCGCTTGAGGTGCGGCTCGACGATGCGTACCAGGCGCACCGCGGGGACGGCGAAGAAACTGGCGCCCTGGCGCCGCAGGCCGGCCGTAGCCCGCTGGAGCTCTTCGGCGACTACCTAGCCCGGGAGAACATCGAGGACCCCAGGCTCACGGCCATGTTCGCCGACCTGCTCGACGAGGTCACGGGAGCGGCGTGATGCGTCCCATCCGCCTGCTGCTGGACGGTTTCGGCTGCTACCGCGAGCCTGCTGAGGCCGACTTCTCCGACGTCGACTTTTTCGCGCTGACCGGCCCGACCGGCTCGGGCAAGTCGACCGTCATCGATGGCTTGTGCTTCGCGCTGTACGGGACGGTTCCCCGCTGGGGGAAGGAGAACGTCATAGCCCAGGCGCTAGCCCCGGCGGCCAACGCGTGCAAGGTAGCCCTGGTGTTCGAGGCATCTGGGCAGCGGTATGGCGTGGTGCGCGAGCTGACCCGTAGTCCGCGGGGCCAGGTCGGAACGAGGGAGGCGCGGATCGAGCGGCTCGATCCGACCGTCCCGGCAAGCGCGCCCCTTGCCGATCTGCTCGCGGCCAGCGTCGAGAAGCTCGCCGAGGGTCCCGACCAGGTCAAGGCCCGGGTGCAGGACGTGCTCGGGCTTACCTATGAGCACTTCACCCAATCGGTGCTACTGCCGCAGGGCCGCTTCGCCGAGTTCCTGCACGCCAAGGCGGCCGACCGGCAGGACCTGCTGGTCCAGCTGCTGGCCTTCGGCGTCTACACCGCTATCGGCCAGCGGGCCAGGGAGCGGGCCCGGCTCGCATCCGAGCGCGGGCGTATCGCGCAGAGCGCCCGCGAGGAGCTGACCGATGCTACGGCCGAGGTCGAGGAGATCGCGGCGGCCCGGGTCATGGCGCTTGATGAGGTCGGCAAGGCCGTGACGGCTCGGCTCGCATCGCTAGACCTGCTGCGCGCGCAGGCGGAACGCGCCGCGCAGCAGGTCAGCGACGCGCGCCGGGAGACTGCGATGCTCGCGGCCGTGCACGCGCCCGCCGAGGTGGCCGATCTCGCTGGGCGCATAGCTAACGCCGCGCAGAACCTGGCTGAGCGCAAGGCGCGGGCAGAGTCGGCCGATCGAGCCGAGATGGCGACCCAGCAGTCACGCTCTGGGCTCGGCGACAAGTCGGCGCTGCAGCTTGCGCGGGCGGCATACGGTCAGCGTCGGGACCTAAAGGCTCGGCTGGCGGCACAGCAGCAGGCGCTCACCGTGGCGCAGGAGCGGGAGCGGTCGGCTCAGACCGAACTTGACGCCGCCGAGGCCATGTTCAACAACTCCCGCGATGAGCTCGCCCACGCGGAACGGTCGCAGGCGGCAGTCGCCCTCGCGCACGACCTGCTGGTGGGCGACGATTGCCCGGTGTGCCTTCGGCCGCTGAGCGAGCTGCCGAGCCACCCGGCCGCTGCTTCGCTCGCCGAGGCCAAGGCGGCCGTGGGCAAGGCGAACGGGCGGTTGGCTGAGGCCCGGGCGGCAATCCAGAATGCGGCCAAGACTGCTGCCGCGGCGGGCAACGGCGTCGAGGTGGCTAGCGCTGACCTTGCTTCACTGGTCGCGAGCCTGGACGCAGCGCCCGCCGAGGCCGATGTCGACTCGTCTCTCGCGCAGATCGACGTGGCTGACCAGGCGCTGGCACAGGCCCAGCACGCGGCACGGGCCGCGCGGGGTCAGGTTCTGGCTGCCGAGAACGAGCGCGCATCCCTCGCGGATGAGGAGAAGCGAGCCTGGACAGTTCTCGGCCAGGTGCGGGACTCGGTCCTTGCCCTCGGTGCTCCCGGGCTGGCGGGCGAAGACCTCGCCGCCGACTGGGCGATGCTTAGCGCCTGGACTCAGCAGCAGTACACGGAGCGCGCCAAACGCCTGCTTGAGCTCGATGCGGCCGCCGCGGACGTGCGCCGGCATGTCACCGAGGCGGTCGCGATGCTGGCCGCGTTGCTAGCGGAACACGGCATAGAAGGTGTCACCGACCTGACCCGCGCCGAGGCGGCGCTGGCGGCCGCGCGGGCTCATGCCGCGAACAGGCTCGCGGCCGTCCGCGACAACCGCGCGAAAGCCGCAAGGCTTGATGAGCAGATCGGCACGCACAAGGAGGCGGAGCAAGTCGCGTCCATGCTCGGCAATCTGCTGCGGGCGACGGCGTTCGAGCGATGGCTATGCGGCGAGGCGCTCGACTCGCTCGTGGCCGAGGCGTCCGGCGTGCTGCTCGAGCTATCGGGTGGGCAGTACAAGCTGGGCCGGGACCAGCGCAATGAGCTGATCGTGATCGACTACGCGGACGCGGGCGCCACTCGCCCGGTGCATACCTTGTCGGGCGGCGAGACCTTCCAGGCCTCGCTGGCGCTGGCGCTCGCGCTGTCCCGCCAGGTGACCGAGCTCTCGGCGGGCCAGCGGGAGATGAACTCGATGTTCCTCGACGAGGGCTTCGGGACGCTGGATCCGGTCACCCTTGAGGTGGTCGGCTCGACGCTGGAGCGCCTGGCCGCGGACTCGGACCGGATGATCGGGATCGTCACGCACGTGAGCGACCTGGCCGCCCGGGCCGGGACCCGGTTCGTCGTGAGCCGCAGCGGCGCTACCTCGACGCTGCGCAAGGAGAGCTCGTGACCGAGGCTCGCCGGATCACCTTCACCGTCGATCCATGGGACCCCGGCTATGGCGTGGCGTTCAGCGAGGAATCCGCCGCGGAGGCCGACGGGCTCGCCGAGTCGAGCGCTGAGCTCAACCTGGACCTTGAGCTGCCTGCCGCCGATTGGCGCCCGCTCGATCCGGACCAGGCTCTCGCACTGCCCGGCTTGTTGTTGTTCCTCGATGGAGTGCGCAGGATCGATGCCCGGGTCTGGGTGCATGGCGTCCACCCGCAGCCCTCCGCCGGGATCGCCGCCTCGCTGGCCGCGGGGCTTGTCGCCTGCGACGGCGCGGCGCGCGTCCTGGAGGTGAGCGTCGAGCGCGGCCTGTTTACCGCAGAGCCCAACGCCACGGGGATCGCCACGCGGGCTGCGAGCTATCCGGCCAGGCTCGCCTCGGGGCCGGGGCTGGATCTGCTCTCGCTCGCCCTGCAGCAGCGGCTCGCCGACGCCGAGGTGCGGCTCGCGCTAGCTTTCCGCGCGCGTGAAGGCAGCCAGGGCGACCTGCTGGTCGTCGACGGGCCCTTGCGCGGGCGCACCCACCTGGACCAGACCGTCGGTTACATCAAGACGCACCATGCCTCGTATCTGCCCGCCGAGCAGGCCGCCGTCGTGGCCGCGATGAAGCCGGGACAGCGCACGCCAGCGTTCACGATGGGCACCTCGTGGCGGCGGAACTCCTGGTACCTGCGATTGCCGGGCGCAGGCGGCGCGCCGTGGTCGGGAGTCGTCAGGCTGGAATGTTCCCCCGACCTGCCTGCCGCCGAGGTCCGGCGGCTGGCCGACCTGACCGCCCGCGTACTGCCGCCGCTGGCCAGCGCGCCGCACAAGGACCCACGCGCCCCGCAGAACCTGGTGCCGATCGGCGGCCTGGAACGCGAGCTACGCCACCGGCTCGGCGACCAGCAGCTGCTCTACCGCGCCCTCCGCGCCGCCGCTGCAAGCTAGGGGCCCGCGTCCCGTGCTGCGGCTGGTGCCCGCGCCAGGGCAACCCCATCGGCGGACCGCTGATGGCGCTCCAGGCCCATCAACGGCCCGTCGATGCTCGCACCTGGTGCTGTGGGTGCCCGTGTGGTTCCGCCCGCCCCGGCCTATGGGGGGCTGGCTGGCCGGGGCGGGCGGGGTCGCGGGCCGCGTGAGTGGAAGCCGAAGGGCGGGGTTCGGCCGGTGTAGTCGCCGATGACCTTGGCGTCGTACCGGGCTCGGGCCCAGCGCGACAGACTGCACTGTCTTAATACGGCCGCGAGACGCGATCGGTTCACTGCACCGATAAGAGTGCCATGAGGCAGCCTTCCCAGTAGGCCTCGACGCGGGGGTGGCGCCTGCCATGCAGCGCGATCTCCAGGAACTCCGGCATCCGCCCGCCGGGAGCGCGGAACAGCACCTCCACGTCGGCGCCCGGCACCGGCAGGAAGCCGTACACGCCGGGCGGCGGCTCGGTGGCCGCATGCATGTACGCCGGGGTTCCGTTGCAGCACATCCGCGGCCTGGCCGCCCAGACCCAGAGCCGTCCGCCCCGTGCGCGGATGAACGTCGCGGCGTCGGGGTCTATCTCGATCCGCAACCGGTCCTCCGCCGGGCCTGCGACTCAGGGCGCATGGAAGGCTGCGTAGATGATGGCGCTCAGCCGGTCGATCATCTCGTCACGGGGGAGCCGGACCTCGACGCTCATCAGGTAGTTGATCCGCTCGAGCATCATCAGGCAGGCGAGGGCGGTGAGTTCGGCATGCGGTGGCGGGCCCGGCGATCCGGCTTCGGCGGCTGCGCGGGCGGCCGTCATGCCCTGCGCGATGGCCTCGGAGAGCCGGAACAGCAGCCGCAGCCCGTCGCCGTATACCTCGTCGCCGACGATCTCGGCCTGGCTCAGGATCCTGATCACGGTCGCGTGGGCGGCGTAGGTGTCGGTAAACCTCCCGATCCACTTGCGCAGCGCCGCGCGGCCCGACTCGTTGCTGGTCACCACCGGGAATTCGTCGGTGACGTTCTGCATGTCGTGCAGCGCATCCAGCAGGAGGGTGCGGAAGAGGTCGTCCTTGTTGGAGAAGTACAGGTAAAAGGTCCCGTGCGAGGTCTTCGCCCGCTTGACAACGTCGTCCACCCGGACGGCCTGGAATCCGCGCTCGTCGAACTCGGCCAGGCCCGCCTCGAGCAGCCGCCTGACAGTCTGCCTGCCAAGCGTGCCGACCTCGCGCCCCTGCGCCGGGACGCCGCCGCCAAGCGATGGGCGACGCTTGGGCGGGCCAGGGCTGGCGTCGGTGCGGGCCGCCTCCGCCACGCGGGCCGGGCCGGCCGCGAGCACGTCGCCAACGATAGCGGCCAGGGCTCGCGGCGAGTTGCCGGGGCCGCGCTGACCGGGCGTGCGTCGCTGGCCCGGCGGGCCATTGTCCCCGCTCATGTCGCGAGACTAACTCGCCGCGGACCGCCAGGCCACTGGGACATGCCAGCGAGGCGGCCGGCCGAATCGCCACATTGCATTCTGCCGGGCTACGGCGGCGGTGCCCAGCCGCGGCGGGCGTAGCTGACAGCGGGCCACCGGGTCCGTCCCGGCGAACTCGCGCGGACCGCCGCGGGCACTGTGATTCGCAATGGTCGCGCCCGTGAATGCGACGCTTGTATCAGGTGACGCGGATGTCACTATCAGGTGACGCAGGCGTCACTATTTGCAATTCAATAACAAGGCGTGCGGAAATAGGTTCCGTGACAAATCCTGGGCGGGCGGCGGGTATCGGCACGTCGCGGGCCATGGCCGTGCCGCCAAGTGACCGCGCCGTCCTGTCCGGCGGCGACCGGCTCGTGCTGGATAAAGCCACGAAGGAGAATTTCCCGGTCGCGCTTCGCATACTGCCCGGCCGCCACCGGCGGCACCTGCTCGCGGTCTATATCTTCGCCCGCACCGTGGACGATATCGGCGACCTGGCGCCGCCCGGCCAGCGAGCTGCCGAGCTAGCCGGCGTCGAGGCCGACGTGCGCCGGCTTTACGACGGCGGCGCGCCAGATCACGCGCATTCGGCTGTCCGTGGCCTGGCGGGCACCGTCGCCGAGTGCGGCGTCCCGATGCAGCCGTTCCTCGATCTGATCCGGGCCAACCAGCAGGACCAGGCGGTCACCCGGTATGACACCTTCGACGACCTGCTCGGCTACTGCCGCCTCTCGGCGAACCCGGTGGGCCGCATCGTGCTGCATGTCTTCGGCGCCTATAGCGCCGAGCGCGCGGCCCTGTCCGATTCCGTGTGCACCGGGCTTCAGCTGGCCGAGCACTGGCAGGACGTCGCCGAGGACCTGCGAGCTGGCCGCATCTACCTGCCGGTGGCCGACATGCGGGACTTCGGCTGCACCGAAGATGATCTGGCGGCGCGGCAGGCGCCGCCCGCGGTGCGCAGGCTGATCGAGTTCGAGGTCCAGCGAGCCGCCACGCTGATCGCCTCCGGCGCCCCGCTGATCGGCACCCTGCGCGGTGCCGCGCGCCTGGCCGTCGCCGGGTACGTAGCGGGCGGCCGGGCAGCGCTGACCGCTATCGCGGCTGCCGACTACGACGTGCTCGCGGCCACCCGGCGTCCTCGCCGGGGCCGGATTGCCGCCGAGCTCGCACTGGCCTATGCGAGGGCGCGATGAGCGCGCTAGTCGGCGCGGACGTGCGCGCCGCCTACTCGCGGTGCGAGCAGATCACCCGCACCCAGGCGAAGAACTTCGCCTACGGCATCGCGCTACTGCCCGCCGCCAAGAGGCGAGCGCTGTCGGCCGTGTACGCCTTCGCCAGGCGGATCGACGACATCGGCGACGGCTCGCTGCCCGGCGAGCTGAAGATGACTCAGCTAGAACGCACCCGCAGCGCGATCGTGTCGCTCGCGGCCGGCAGCGATGACGATCGCCTCGAGGCCGATGCCGTGCTCCTCGCACTCGGCGACGCGGCGCGGCGGTTCCCCATACCGCTCGGCGCGTTCGGGGAGCTCATCGACGGCTGCGAGGCCGACGTGCGCGGCACCAGCTACGCCACGTTCGCGGAGCTGGAACACTACTGCCGGTGCGTGGCGGGCTCGGTCGGCAGGCTGTCGCTCGGGGTATTCGGATGCGCGGACATGGCCGCCGCCGAGCCGCTGGCCGACGCGCTCGGCATTGCGCTGCAGCTGACCAACATCCTGCGTGATATCCGCGAGGACCTCGGCAACGGCCGGGTCTACCTGCCCGCAGCGGACCTGGAGCGGTTTGGGTGCGGTCCCCTGACCGGCCCGGACGACCTTGACGGCGCCGGACTCGAGTCGCTGATTAGGTTCGAGGCGCAGCGGGCCAGGCAGTGGTACGAGGTCGGCCTGCGCTTGCTGCCCATGCTCGACCGGCGCAGCGCTGCCTGCGCGGGCGCGATGGCAGGGATCTACCAGCGGCTGCTCGACCACATCAGCGCGGACCCTGACGTGGCGCTGCGGCACCGGATGTCGCTGCCAACGGCCGAGAAGGCCAGGGTGGCGGCCGCGGCGATGGCAGGCAGCCCGGCCAGGTCCGCGCGCCGGGCGGCGCGGGCGGCGGACAAGGTCCCACCGCCCCGGCAAGAGACCGGCCAACCTGGGGTGCGGCCATGACCGGGCGTCACATGGTCGTCATTGGCGGCGGCCTGGCCGGGATCACGTCGGCGATCGGGCTGCGGGAGGCGGGATTCGAGGTCACCTTGCTGGAGGCCAGGCCCAGACTGGGCGGGGCCGCCACCTCGTTTCCCCGCGGCGCGCTGGTCATCGACAACGGCCAGCACGTGTTCTTGCGCTGCTGCACGGCCTACCAGGACCTCCTGGCGCGGCTCGGCGTGGCAGGTCTCGTGCGGCTGCAACAGCGCTTCGACGTGAGCGTGCTGGCGCCCGCCGCCTGCGACGGTGCGACCGCGGAACCGGGACCCGCCGTGCGATCGGCCAGGCTGTGCCGGACGGGGCTGCCCGGACCGCTGCACCTGATGCGGGCGCTGGCCGGATACCCGCTGCTGGCACCCGCTGAGCGGCTCAGGGTCGCCAGGGCTGCCCTTGGGCTGCGCCGAGTTGACCCGGCAGGAAACGGGGTCGATGATGTCAGGTTCGGCGACTGGCTCGCGGCCAGGGGCCAGACCGACCGCGTCCGCCGCCTGCTCTGGGACCTGTTCATCGTGTCCGCACTGAACATCGCCGGGGACGAGGCGAGCCTCGCGCTCGCAGCGACAGTGATCAAGACGGCGCTGCTCGGCGGCCGGGACGCCGCGGACATCGGCACGGCGACCGTGCCGCTGGGCGAGCTGCACGACCAGGCGGCCCGTGCGGCGCTTGCCCGGCTCGGGGTCCGGGTCCTGCTGTCGGCACGGGCCGAGGCCGTGCTGCGCGCGCCAGGCGGGGCGTTCGCGGTGCACCTTCCCGAGCACCCACCCGAGCTCGCCCCGGCCGATGGCCTAGTCCTCGCCGTGCCGCCCGACCAGGCCGGCGCACTGGCGGGTCCGCTGCTGAGCGAAGCGCAACACTGGAGCGGCCTTGGCGGTTCGCCCATCGTCAACGTGCACGTCGTCTACGACCGGCCCGTCACCGACCTGCCGTTCGCGGCGGTCGTGAACTCGCCGGTGCAATGGGTCTTCGACAAGACCGTCCAGGCCGGTGTGCGCGGCGGGCAGTACCTGGCGGTCTCGCTTTCGGCCGCCGACGACTACATCGACATGCCCGTCGCCCGATTGCGGGAGCTGTTCCTGCCCGCGCTCGAGCAGGTCTTCCCGTCGGCCGAGGCGGCCACGATCACCGATTTCTTCGTCACAAGGGAACGCCGGGCGACCTTCCGCCAGGCGCCAGGCACTGCCGCGCTGCGACCGGGCAGCGCGACCGGCGTGCCTGGCCTCGTGCTCGCGGGAGCGTGGACGGACACCGGCTGGCCAGACACGATGGAGGGTGCCGTGCGAAGCGGACACACTGCCGTGCAGGAGCTGACCCGCGATATCGCGGGCAGGCCCGTCGCGCTCGCGGCGGCAGCGACATGACGGCCACGATCCCGGCCGGCGTGGCGACGGCGCGCGACCTGGTCGGGCCCGCGATCGCCGAAGCCGTCCAGCGGCTCAGTCCCGATGTGCGCGTCGTTGTCTCCTACCACATGGGCCTGAACGGAAAGGCGGACTCGGCCGGGCCGCGCCCGCCAGGGTCGGCGGCCCCCGCGAGCGCTGGAAAGGCGCTGCGCCCGGCCCTGACCCTGCTGTCGGCGCGGGCCGCCGGCGCGGAGGCGGAGCGCGCGGTCCC
>Ga0126369_10000164_pt1 | contig 40773 bp, 31 predicted proteins | sample PanSoiMetaPlot_1_FD_109646 | JGI IMG/M metagenome (GOLD analysis project Ga0126369, IMG submission 109646) | Tropical forest soil microbial communities from Panama - MetaG Plot_1 | ecosystem: Environmental > Terrestrial > Soil > Tropical forest > Bulk soil | place: Panama | collected 2016-02-17
AACACCACGCTGCCTCGGTCCTCGGCCAGATCGTGGATCGCGCCCGTGGGATAGAGGGGCAATTTGAGCTGCAGCGGCTGGGGCGTGGAGGGCGTGGAGGTGACCGGCGCGTTGCGAGCGCAACCCGCGGTCGCCAAGGTGGTGAGCAAAAGCAGACCAGCCGCCTTCAAACCTGCCGCTCCCTCTCCCGGGGCAGAGCTTGGAGCAGCTTCTCCACGAATCCACCAAAAGAACCGTTGCTCATTGCCAGCACCAGGTCGCCGGGACGAGCCGACTTGCTCACCATATCCACGAGTGGCTGCACCTCGCTTGCCGAATCGGCCTCGATTCCGCGCTGGCGAAGCTCGGACAAAAGCTTGTGGACGTCCAGTTCCTCAGCCAGCGGCACCTGATCATGATGCTCGGGAATCTTGATGGTGGCACGAGTGGCTCCGCAAAACGCGCTCGCGTACTCCTGCTGGTGGATGTTGCGGCGGCTGGTATTGGAGCGAGGCTCGAACACCGCCCAGATTTTGCGCGAGGGGTATTGCAGGCGAATCGCAGCCACGGTCTCTCGCACCGCGGTCGGGTGATGGGCGAAGTCGTCGATGACCAACACTCCCCCGATTTCCGCCCGAACTTCCTGGCGACGCCGGACGCCTGTGAACGAGGCAAAGCCGCGGCCGATCTCGTCGGCCGAAAGACCCAGCGCCCGAGCGGCGGCGTAAACACCGACGGCATTTTCCACATTGTGGGGGCCTCCGATCCCCAACTCGAGATCGGAAACCGGCTTACCGCCCTCAAGCAGGGTGAAGCGTGCACCCTTGGGGGAGAAAGACACGCCTCGCGCGGCGTAGTCGGCGCCGATGTCCTTGTGGCCGCTGTAGACGACGACCCGAGCGACGCTGCCGCGCGCAACTGCTACCGCGTTCGAATACGAAGCGCTGACCGCGAGCGTTCCCGATTTGGGGAGCAGCCCGACGAACTTCTCGAAGGACGATTGGTAGTGCTCCAGATCTCGATAGATGTCCGCGTGATCCAGCTCGATGCTGGTGAGAATCGCCGTCCTCGGGTGGTAGTGGAGAAACTTGGGTCCCTTGTCGAAGTAGGCGGTGTCGTACTCATCGCCCTCGACGACGAAGTGGGACCCGCGGCCGAGGCGGTAGTTGGAATCGTAATTGCGGACCACGCCTCCGACGAGAAAGGACGGATCCTTCCCTGCTGCCACCAGCACGTGCGACATCAGCGCCGAGGTGGTGGTTTTGCCGTGGGTGCCGGCCACCACCACCGCGTGCCGCTGCGCGAGAAAGAGCGTTCCCAGCGCGGCGGGGAAACTCATCTGCGGCAGCTTCCTTTCGCGCACCGCCGTCGCCTCGGTGTTTGCCCTCCGGATGACATTGCCGACGATGACCAAGTCCGGTCGTGCCACGTCCAGGTTGGCGGCTGCGAACGGAGACAGGACTGGAATACCCCAGGCCTCGAGCATCTCGCTCATTGGCGGGTACAGCTTCTGTTGATCGCTGCCGGTCACGTGGTAGCCGGCGGCCTTGAGAAGTCCGGCGAAGGAGCCAATGCCGGTCCCCCCAACGCCGAGCAGATGGATCCGGCGCACGGATGCCGGATCGATGTCGGTCCAGATATTTCCATCCCCATCCGTCTCGGCGGGACTCAAGGTAGTAGCGCCTCGACTACTGCGTCGTGAAACGTGGGCCGGAACTGTCGGATCCGAATGTTGCCGCGTCCGAGAAAGGTGCGATTGGTGCAGAGGGAGACCACCAGGTTGCGCGCCAGATCCACCCACATGCTCACACCGGTGAAGCCGGTGTGCCCCACGGCTCCCGCGCCGCGCTGGCCCAGCAGGTTGCCGGCCGAGGAAGGTTCCCGATCTCCTGGCCGCGTGGTGTCGAACCCCATCGCGCGGGTACTGGCGGGAATAACCGGGTCGCGCGAGAGCGCCAGCTCCCAAGACTGTAGCGGCGCGAGCCGGCCCGCTCCGCCCAGCTCCTCGAGGACCACCTGGCCGAACTTCGCCACATCCCACGCCGTTCCAAAGAGGCCGGCATGCCCGGCGACGCCGTCCATGGTCCAGGCGTTGTCGTCGTCCACTTCGCCCGGCTTCGAGGGATGGAGGTCGAGCTGCCACTGGCCCTCCTGTCCCGGCGCGGGCTCGCGAGGTCGAGTGTTCCCGGTAGGCGCAATCGTTACCGCCGGATGCCGGCGATGCGACAGCCGACGGAAGTGTGCCGAGAGAGCCAGCGGCGTGGCAATCTCCTCCCGGTACAACCAGTCCAGCGGAGCGCGTGCCAAGCGCGCCAGCCCCTCGCCCAGCAGGATGAACCCGACGTCGCTGTACAGGGCGGCCTGGGAGATGGGAGCGCGCGGCTCAGTGGACATCGCCTTGGCGACAACTTCCGCGCGCGCCTCGAGTCGAACGTCCGCAGGGCAGTCCGAGTCGAAGAGGCGCGGAGTGGACTTCATTACCGGCGCGAAGAAGGGGATGAATTTGGGCAAACCGGAGCGATGGTAGAGAAGGTCCTCGACAGATGCGCCTCCCCTGCCCGCGGGGGTGCCGCCGAGAAACGTCGCCAGCCCAGTGTGTGGTTGAACCAAGCCGTCGGCCCAGAAACGCATGAAGAGCGAGGTGGTGCAGATGATCTTGGTAAGCGAGGCGAGATCGAAAACCGTGGTGAGATCCGCCGCCCCGGCCGCGCCCTCAAAAGCCGTTTGCCCCTTCACCAGCACCACCGCTTGGGCGCTGGGGAAGACCCCTCGGCGCACCCCTTCGTCGAGATGCCGCTGCAGCGTGTGGGCGGCCGTCATGAAGCGCTTTCCGGGGCCGTGGCCGGCTCGAGAAACTCGATGACCGCGCGGTCCGCGTCCAGCCGGACCCTTGAGCCGAGGGGCACCGCGAAGTTCGTCTCTCCGTGGCCAATCGGGAATCCGGCGGCACAGGGCCGGCCGGTGGACAGCGCCAGCCCGCGCAGAATGTCTTGGGCCTGGTAATCGGCGCCTTCCTCCTCGCAACGGGTGAAGTCGCCTAGGACGATGCCAGCGACATGCGCGAAAACTCCTGCGAGCGCAAGGTGGGTCCAGATTCGGTCGAGGCGGTACGGGCGTTCGCCCACGTCCTCGAGCAGGAGAATGGCGCCGCTCATGTCGGGAAAGTACCGGCTACCGACGAGTCGACTCAGCACCGAAAGGTTTCCGCCCATCAGCGGGCCCTCCACGGTGCCGGGAACGAAGCACCGGTCGCCGGGCAACGGGGGCAGCGGATCGGCGGATTCGAGAAGCAAGAAAAGGCGGGAGATGACGCTCTTGGGCTGCGTTCCGAGTTGAGTCACCACCGGACCATGGAAGCTAACCCGCCCCGCGGCTTGGAACGCGAGGTGGAGGGCGGTCATGTCCGAGAAACCGACGAGGGGTTTCCACGGAAGCCTCGAGATGTCTAGTTGCGGCAAAAGGCGCATCGCGCCGTAGCCACCCCGGGCGCAAAAGATGGCGTTGCTGTCGGGGTCCGAGAATGCGCTGGTCAGTTCGGCGAGGCGGCGCGCGTCATCGCCAGCCAGGTAGTGATCCACGGCGAAGAGGCCTTCGTCGAACACCGGCTCATAGCGACTGCGAAGCACTTCCAGGCCGGCGTTGAAGCTGTCGCGGTCGAAACGGCCGCCCGGAGCGACGATCCGGACCCGATCTCCCTGACGGATTCTGGCCGGCTTGGCGAACGCCATGGGAGCTTTCTACTATTCCTAGGTCAGTCGGGCGAATTCGGCCTTGGCCTCTTTGAGTATCGGGATCTCGGGGTCAGCGTCCTTCCAGAGTGAGAAAAAGTCTTGGTATACCGTGCGGGCCTGCGCGGCGACGCTCGTGAAGTGAGCGCGACTTGGCTTCTAGATAGGGTGTCGGACGTATTGACACCCGAGGACGGCTTCCCTACAAAAGAAGCTTCATTCCCCGATAGCTCAGCTGGTAGAGCGGGTGACTGTTAATCACCATGTCCGTGGTTCGAGTCCACGTCGGGGAGCTAAAATTCAGCAATCCGATCTAGAAACGACCCGAAGGATGGGGACTCGCTTCGAACCGCTCGAAGCCCGAGGCGAAGCAGTTCACTCCTCGTTACTGACGAAAACTTCTACCAGGCATCCTTGTCCGGGCCACTCTTCGAGCAACCGAAAGCGTCTCGCGATGGAGTCGACGATGGCTTTCTGTGTTTGGTCATGGGCGTGGCATACGAAATAGTAGACTTTGCGCCAGTGAAGAAAAAGAAATTCTTCGAGCTGCTCCGAAAATTGAGCGGATTGCAGGCGCTCGCTCGGGATCAGCAGAGCATTTCGTCTCCTCAATTCGGCTCCAAAGCCGGTACCGTCCTGATTCTTTCTGAATGATATCGGCCAGGTCGTGTAGTAGGCAAAGGCAAAATTCCCGGTAGGATCAACGACCAAACCGTCCTGGTCACCGGCTTCGCGTTCGATGCGCGAGACGAACTCCGCGCTACTTCCCTCATTCGGATAGAGGATGTGATTTCCGAAAGCCATTAGCAGCAGCAGAGCCGCTGCGGCCGAAACCACAAATTGCGCGCGGAGCCACTTTAGCGGGACGCGGATCCCATTCAGAGCCAAGAAGATGGAAATGGGATGGGAGAAGGCATCCGTTCTGCCTCCTCCCAGCGGATAGAGCGAGAGACTGGCGAGTACGACCAACGATGGGTAGAAGAGCAGGAAAGTGAGACCTAGAAGGCCATAGGTCTTGCTCCGACACAGACTCCACGTGCCGGCAGCCATGAGCAACAGGATGATGACTAGACCGGGTCGGGCCGCCAACGATCGAGGGAACGCGCCACCGATGGCCCAAGCGAGGTGGGCTAAAATGGATTTGCAGGTGACCCAGAGATCCTGTTGCCATACGATAAAAAATTCGGCCCAGAATGCCCTGAGTGCGGAATTATTGCGAGGACGCACGACGAACCAGTAATAGGTGGCAACGAACAGATCGAATCCGAGCACTGTGCCAGCCGAACGCACGTGATTCTCGTTGCGTCGCTGCAGGAAGCGGTAGGCAACAACTAGGTGGAGAAAGAGGCCCGAGACAAGGATTGAGGTGTAGGAAAGCAGACTGCCGAGGCACGCCACGAGAGCTGTCCAACTTAGGCGCGACTCTTGAGGTCTTCGACACAACCCGGCGAACAAAATCAAGAGAACCACGCCAGTGAGCGCGTCGCTTGTATAATGCTTGACACGTGTTGAGTACTCCGCGAGGACGGGCGCGACTGCGTTGAGTGCCGCGGCGACGACTCCCAGCGCGTACGAGGAAGTCACTCGGCTCACGAGAAGGAAGCTGAGAGGGATAATTGCGATTCCACAAATGAATGGAAATAGCTGCGCCGAAAGCTCGGGATCGGCCACGAAGGACCGGAGCGTCCGAATGATCAGGGTAAAGAGGATGGGCGACGGGCCGTTTACCAGCAATAGCTCCCTAATCGTCGTGGCTTTCTGGGACAGCGCGACCCAGGCGTCATCGAACCACAAGGCTGGCGGGTCGAGCGCGGTGCTTCTCAAGAAAACTGCGTACGCCACCACCAGGCAGACGACGGTTCCATGCGCCAGCATCAAACGATTGTCCTGGGCTATCGCTCGTTCTTCGATCTCGAAATCCTCCGCCGGGGTCTAACCGGAGTTCCGCAAGGGCTGCGCACGGCGGTACCACAAAATCGCGAGGGCTGCCGCCTCGAGAGCAAGATCCACCACGACTAGGAGGATCCGCGTAGCGATCGGTAGGACCAGGCCGAGCCTTCCAGGGAGGTTCGCGAGCGCCAATGCCATGGCGGCCTCGCGGACTCCCAGTCCTGCCGGCGCGATTGCGACGAATGTGCCTAGGAGCCACGAAAGACACATTCCTGCAATCACAGTGGCCCCGGTCGACAAGCTAATGCCCGGCTGAAGGGAAGCGGCTAAGACCACGGCGCCCAAGCCCCAAATGACCATCATCCCGCAGTAGCCGGCGACGGCCAGGACCCAATGTTGCCAGCGGAAGGTCGCATAGCTCAGATCGAAGCCTAGGCGCTTCTCCAGCCGTGCGACGATCCTCAATCGTTCGTGCAGGGGCATGAGGCCAAACAGCGCAATGCCCGTGGCCAGCGAGAGAAGCACTATCAGTGTGCCGAGATGACCGACGGCCGCGGTCACTCCGCCGACGAGCGCACCGGCCGCGGCCGCGGCGAGCGCGGTTAGGGCGTTGGTCCACAACGAGGCGCGCGGAGAGATGCCGCGTCGGTCGAGAAGATAGATCTGCCATGCATAGGCCCAGACCTTCCCGGGCAAGTACTTGCCCACCGCGCTGAGGTTCAGCACCGTAAATGCATCCGTCAGTGACAGAGCTTGCCCCTGAACGCTGCGCAGGATCGAGTACCAGATGACATTGTCCACAAGAACGCTGGCAGCGAAGATGAAGGTCGTGACCGCGATTCCCCAGGCGGGGATCTGCGTCAACTCGGCACCGAGCCGCCCGAGGTTCAGCGACAGCTGGGAGACCATGAACCAGAGCGACCCGCAAACGACCGCGATGCCGCTCAGCCAGCGCAGTCCGGCGCGAAAGCCTGGGCTCACCTGACCCTCACGCTGTTCGCCGAAGCCAAGCGTTCGCCAGCCACTCACACGACCGAGCTTGCCAACTCAGCCAGGCCATCGGCTTCGGTCTCTTCGCACAGCTTGATCACACGGGTAGCGTCTTCGTAGCCGACGAGAATCTCTTCACGGCTGAGCGCAGCTCCGACGAAATTATCGATAATCACCTGGCAGGCCCGGTCGTGATTGTAAACAGTCAAGGGATACTGCCGAAAGCCAAAATCGGGATGTTTCATGAGCCGAGTGAACACCGCATTGAAAGCTTTCAGGTAGAGACCGAAGCCGAGCGAAACGGCCCAATTCGGCAGTCTGATATCGGTGATGTTGAGAGCAATCTCTTTTGGGCCGTCACCGAAGAAATCAGAAACCTGTTCGAATCGCCCATTCTTGAACAGCAGGCCATCGATGTAGCTGGCCTCATCTGCCAGAATCACCAGGTTGTTCACCTGCGGGAAAATGCAAAAGCTGTTCACATGGGTCTTCGCGCAGATTCCTCCTCTGAATTTCAGCATCGTGGTCGCCGACGTGTACGCGGCCTTATACTCCGGAAATCCGCGTTTGCTCAGGTAGGTTTTGTGCACCACGGGAGCCTCTCCAAGCAGCCACATCAGGAGGTCGAACGAATGGCATGCATGACCGAACAGCAGACTCTGTCCGTGCTCCATGCGCCAATCGTCAAACCGAGTAGAGCGCTCCCTCATGTCATGCCAGTAGTTCGCTTCCAGGTAAAACGGCTTTCCGAGCGTGCCCGCAGTGAGTAGCTGGCGCGCTTTGGCGAATGCTGGCGAGTAACGCATTTGATGATGCACGCCGAAAACGAGCTGGGGATGGGCATCGAGATGAGGCTTGAGCCTCAACGCCTCCTCGTGGTTAGCGACCATAGGCTTTTCGACAAGCACGTGCTTGCCGGCTTCGAGTCCGCGCACGATTCCGTCGAAGTGCTCGTGGTCGGGCGTGCACACCGAGATGGCATCGACGCGCGCCAGCAGCTCATCCAAGCTTGCTGCCACCGCGACTCCGATTTCGCCCACGGGTTTGACGTCAAACGCCACGATCTCCGAGACATCCCGGTTCCGTCGAAGCCGGCTGATGTGAGCCCTCCCGGCGCCACCGACCCCTACGACACCTACTCGCAGCTTCTCCATCGATCCACTCTCCTCAGTCCAACAGCGCATCGCTCCAGGTCCCACGCAGCCAGCTAACGTGGAGTCTCGAGCAGCGATATTGCGAGTTAGCGCTCGGCATCAGACGGTGTCCGCGGTCCCGTCGCGCCGGCGCGCCAGGACGACGTGGTTGCTAGGGTAGACGCTGGAAAGCCCTACCAGGGAATCGAGAACCTTGAGCACTCGCACCAGGAAGACATAGTTGAGGAACCAGGCGATCGGTCGGAGAGGCCGCCAGGCGCCGAGCGTCGAGAAGAACAGCATACTGGCACCGTGGCCAAGGAAAGCGAGGACCCCACCCACCGGCTTGAGCTCGAGGACCTCGAACCCGCGCGTCTCGAGCAGGCTCTGCAATCCATACTGCGTATAGCGATAGTAGTCGTGCGGTGCCTCGTGAATCGGCGACAGGTGTGGCACCGAGAGGACGAGATAGCCGCCCGGCTTGAGCACGCGCGAGATCTCGACCATCGCATCCCACGGTCGCGGCACGTGCTCCAGCACTTCCGTGCAAACGACGGTGTCGATTGAATTGCTGGCGATCACCGGCATGTTTTGGATGTCGGCCACGTGGGTGAGGTCGCCGCCGCGGTTCTCTACGTCGATGGTGATCACCTGCACGCCTCGGGCTCGAAGAACGTCCTTGTAGGGTGCCCGGCCCGAGCCCGCGTCGAGACAGACGCCCTGCGCATATTGGTCAATGAGTTTCGCCGCAGCGATGTAAACGCCGTAGGTCGTAAGCGAAAAGGTGTGGGCGAGCTGCCTGTCACCGAGCCAGGCGTCGAGCTGGTTGCGTTGCTTGCGCAAGAACGACAGCATCTATGGTCCCGTTCCGACTCGCGCTTTGGCGCTGCTGAGATCCGAGAGAAACCGCTCCGAGCTTCTTTCGATGTCGAGCAGTTGGCGGAGCGATGCGGTCCGGTACCGTCCCGGTGCGCGGGTAAACTCGCGCAGAGCACGCGCCAAATCGTCGACCTCGGGCCTACACACGATCCCTGCGCGGTGCTCGCGAACCAGCTTACCCATGTCGCCCACATCGGTCACCAAAACGGGCAGCTCCATCTGCATCGCGTCGCCAAGCACCAAGGGGATGCTCTCGATACGCGACGGCACGATCAGGCCTTTGGCGCGCCTGAGAATAACTTCCACTTGGCTGGCGCTCGTGGGACCTGCAACGGTGACCATCTGCTCAAGTCCAAGTTCCCTGACGCGCGATCGGACTTCGTCTTCGAGAGGTCCGGAGCCGTGCGCCAACAAGTGAAAATTGGCAGGCAACTCGGCCTTGATTGTCGCCAGCGCCTCGATGAGCAGGTCGATCCCCTTGTTGGGATGATAACGCCCCAGATAAAGGAAGTAGCCACCGGAACCCGGCACGACATCGCGGGGAATCGAGAGGACCCGTGAGGTGGGTAGGAATTCGACGTCGCGACCTGCGATCGCCCTCAAGTCGCCCGCCAGCGCGAGTCCGTCGGCGTATCGATGGGCACTCGCGCGGGTAACCAAACGCAGCGCCTGGCGGAGGATCGGAAGCTTGCCCACTACCCATACGTCGGAACCGAGAGCCCAGACTGAGTACGGCACGCGAAAGAAGAGCCTAGCGGCGTAGGCCCAGAGCCCACAGGGAAATGCCCAGAAGCACAGGACGTGATCGGGTTTGAAACGCCGCACCAGGCGCAAGCTCGCCACAATGCCCATCAGGGTGACGCTGGCTAGCTGTAAGAGGCCGATTGGGTTTTTGGGATTAAGGTGAGTGAGCGAATGCGCTCCGCCGAGCCACCAAAAGAAGACCGTTTGGCGGTGCGCGAAGTCGGCGCGTGCTCCCGATTTGTACGGGGTCAAGACCACGACCTCGTGGCCGCGCTGCGATAGCAGCTCAGCAAAATCCTTGACACAAACCCCTGCGTTGCGAACGTCGTCGCGGTTACTGGGAAATGATGTCGTGAACAGCGCAATGCGCATCTCTCTCCTTCAACCTGCGAGCCGGGCGGCACAGAAGACATAGCGGTGCTCGCGGTCGGGGCGACCCGCGGGGAGGGATCGCGGCGGGCTATAGCTCAGGTTGACGGTCGACAGGTCGTGCGGCATCGCCGGCAATGATCCGAACAGCAGGCGTCGAACCCGGGCCTTCCCGCGCATCGTCCTGGGGACGAGTCTCAGCGTGCGGGCAACCCTTTTCAGGGGCCTCAGCACGCGGTGGCGCAGTGGCAGATCGCTGGTGCGTGAATAGCCAAAGAATTCGTAGGTGAAACGGTGTCGCGATAACAGCTCGGAAAGCTCGGGGACTCCATAGTAGTGCCGGCTCAATGGGCTAGGCACGAAATCGAAAACGTCCTTGTTCGTCGTGGACAAGAGTAGATACCCATCCGGTGCGAGCACGCGGCGAGCCTCGCGCAGGAAATCGTCCACGGAGGGCAGATAGTAGAGCGCTTCAAAAAGGATGAGGACATCGAGACTGTGCTCGGAGATGGGAAGATCCGCGGCCTCCAACTCGTGCAGCGAGAAGCGGCTGCCAAGGCTCTGCCGCGCGATCTGAAGCAGTGCAGGGGCGATGTCGCCACCTGATACTTCCCGCGCAACGGAGGCGATGATGCACAGTCCCTGGCCGGTGCCACAGGCCACCTCGAAAACGCGCTTGCCCCGACAATAATCGCGCGCCCACCGATAACGATATGCCATGTCGACAATTTGGCCCGGGGTAGCGGGGTCGCCGGATTTCTCGGTTACTTCGGGAAAAGTCGTCGTGGACATGTTTCGGCGAGCGATCCCTGGCCGCAGCAACCGACGGCTTTGGATCTCATCCGACTAGGCCTCAAAGCACTGTTCGCTAGCGCAGCAATGCCGAGGCGTCAAGACGGTGTGGAAGGTGTAGGACGGTTCCTAGGGTGCTGCTACTCCGGCTGTCCATGGTCCTATGGTAGAGAGAACCCCTAGGGCATCGATTAGCTGCCTAGGAGGGCTAATGAAGCTCATCATTCAGATTCCTTGTTACAACGAGGAGAACAGCCTGCCGATAACGATGGCGGCACTTCCGAGGCGACTTCCGGGGATAGATGAGATCGAATATCTCGTCATCGATGACGGCAGCACTGACAACACTGCCGGGACTGCCCAGGCGCTCGGTGTGCATCACGTTGTTCGCATTCCGCACCGCGGTCTCGCTGGTGCGTTCATGGTGGGTCTAAACGCGGCGATTGAAGCGGGGGCTGATGTCATCATCAACACCGATGCCGACAACCAGTATTGTGCAGATGACATGGGCAAACTCCTGGAGCCGATCCTCCAAGGTCGAGCAGAGATGGTGATCGGTGCCCGCCCTATCTTCAGAACCAAGCATTTCTCCTTAACCAAAAAATGGCTTCAGAAGATGGGATCCTGGGTTGTGCGCATCGCCAGTGGGACCAAGATCGCTGATGCGCCGAGCGGCTTTCGCGCGATCACTCGCAACACCGCAATGCAGCTAAAGGTTTTTTCGAAATATAGCTATACGCTCGAAACCATTATCCAAGCGGGACGAAACGGAATGGCTGTGGTGTCCGTTCCCATCCGAACCAACGAGGACTTGCGCCCATCGCGCCTGGTGAGAAGCATCGGAGGGTACGTGGCCCGCTCGCTCCTGGTGATCGCCCGAATTTTCATGACCTATCAGCCGCTGCGGTTCTTCTTAATCATTGGGTCGGTCGCGCTCGGAATTGGGATGTTGATTGGCTTCCGATTCCTGTATTTTGTGTTTACTGGCAGCGGCGAAGGTCACGTTCAGTCTCTGATCCTTGCGTCCACCTGTATTGTCTTAGGGTTCGCGACCTGGGTTCTTGGCCTAATCTCGGATCTCATTTCGGTGAACAGGCGTCTCCTGGAAGAAATCGGCGCGAGGATCTGGAAGGTCGAGGATGCGATCCAATCGCTGAGCAAGCTGGAGGAGCCCGATTCGCCACCGCACAACCTTAGACAAAGGGGCAACGTCCCTCAGAGCCGTTCCCTGTCGCCAGCCACCACAGGATCCACGGCAGAACCCATCCGCCCCAAATGATCCTCGGCTGCCGCCTAGCGTCGGGCACTGACTCCAACCTCACCGATGATCGCCGCCTTGGTGGTGCTCGCCTTGGGGCGGCTGCCAGCTGCGAGCGCTGTAGCCAGTAGAGCGCAACCAATCGCCGCAAGCCCTAGGGAAAGGCCCCAGCCACCGGGCGGGCTCCACTCTGGCTGTAAGGGGAAGAACTTGGGCCCGTTCAGTCCGACGGCACTGCGGCGTCCGGCGGCGTAGATTCCGAGAAAGTGAAGGAAGCTTATCAGAGGAATCGATGCCAGAGCGGAAGTGCGGACTACCAGAGGCAGAGTTGACCAATGACGTCGCAAAAGCTCACCGGCGAATAAAGGGGCAATCACGATGTATGGGAGGACATACCGTCCCTGTAGGCCAAAGCCCCCGCCCTGCAGAACCGCGAAATACAACGCCAAAGGTACTACCGCGGTGCTTACGCCGCCGATTGCAAACAGCAAGCGTTCGCGGATCGTCGCGCGCCAAAGTGCTGCGATCGTCAGTAACCCAAATGCCAATGCGTAGAGCTTATACGCGAAGCCTGGCATGGGCGTGTCGAGGTACTGGAAGTAGCCGATGGCTTCTTTGGCCAATTCTAAGAGTAGCGCTCTTGAGCTTATTTCCTGATTGGGGCTAGCCGCGACCGTGATGCGAACGTGTGCGCCATAGGCTGCCTCCCAGAGGCGGTTGCCCGCGCACGCAATTGCAAGCGTCGCCGCCAACGCCAACAGAGGTAGCCGGTCAGCTCTCCAAAGGGCGCGGAGCTTGGCGGTTCCGGCGACCAGGGCAAACGCGAGAAGATATAAAGCAACCCACGCCGGCCCCAACGACCTTGCCAAAGCCAGAGACACACCGGAGGCGGCTGCGCCGAGATAAACCCAACGCGGAGGCGACGGTTCATCACGCAGGAGTCGAAGGAGTGAGCATCCGAACGCAATTCCAGCAAAAATCTCCGGACTGTTCGGGTTGAGGATCGCTCCAAGGAAGAGGGCCATCGGCGTTGCGGCAAGCGCGACGCCCAGCAGCGAGCTTCCTCCCCGCGATGCATCGTAGGCACACAGCAACGCAATCGCGAGCAGGATTAGGCACGTCATCGCATCCGCAGTCCGAAGGATGCGCATAGCACCTAACGCTGTCGAAGCGGCGCGTGATATCAAAGCCGGAACCAAATAAAAGGTTGGTATGTAGATCCCGACCGGAGTGACCTCGTCAGACGCGACCGGGAGAGGTGTCACCGCGTCGTTGCAACGCGCCGACTGGAGATGATGAAAAGCGTTGCAACCGTAGCCACCGGGAGACATCCCCGGAGGCACGTGTACGACACGCGCGAACTGCCGGAAAAGATCCAAGTCTTCGGGCGTCATGGCTGGGATGAATGGCGTGACGGCTGGCACGTAGGAATCGGCGAGCTTCTGCCCGATCCAGGAACCGTGCGCGATGCCGATAGCCCGAAGGTAATGGGACCATTCGTCCGTTCCAGAGAACGGAGGAGTCGACAACAGCCAGCTCAGGAGAATCAATCCGTAGGCGGCGACAGCACGAGCGATCGGCGAGCGGGAACGTCTCCGAAGCATGCTTGGTCCCTCGGTATCAGATTTGCGCGGTGCCATCAATCACCGGTCGTGTGCTATGTCGGCCTCCGGAGCAGGCAATGAAGAGTTCCACGAGGGGCACCGTTGGGGCTGTGGCGCTCATCATTGCAGTGGGACTTTTTTATCTTCTGACGATCAGGGCCGGCCATCGGTGGAGCGACTTCGCCCTCTACGTGCATCATGCCAAGAACCTGGTCGAGGGCGTGCCTTACCGCGACACGGGACACATCTACAATTATCACGATCCTGGGGATACACCTCGAGCGTATCCCCCAGTGTTCCCGCTTCTGCTGACACCCGTCTATAAGTTCTTTGGACTGAGCTTCACCGCGATGAAGGTGGAAGTGGTGCTCCTTTGGATGGCGGCGCTGGCGATGCTGTTTTTTCTGTGGCGCTGCGAGCTCTCGGGCCCTGCGAGCATTGCGCTTGTAGCGATGGTCGGCCTGAATCCGTTCTATTGGGATTTCAAAGATGAAGTCCTGTCTGATTTTCCCTTCATGCTCACCCTTACCGTGGCGATGTACATCATCCATCGCTGGCATGGCACGAGCTCCTCACCCAAGCAGCGTACATTGCGCGCGCTGCTTCTGGGCTTGGCTCTCTTTCTTGCTTACGGTACTCGCCCGGCCGGAGCGCTGCTGGCAATTGCCTTGCCTCTTCTTGATCTGTTGCAGCGCAGACGATTGAGGTTGGATACGGTAGCGACGCTGGCTGTTTTCGGAAGTTTGCTCCTTCTCAATCGATGGGTCTTCGGCTCTGACCCCACCTCGAGCTATGCAGCGTCGCTTTCGATAACGTTTCAAGACACCTGGCTCAATCTGAGTTGGTGGCTACCCTGGGAACTCTTCCAGCTCTTGCAAAACGGTTATTCGTGGAAGCTAGTCAAGTTTTTGGTCCTCTTCCTCTCGATGCTCGCGGTGATTGGCTACGTGCTGAGAGTGCGGCGACGATTGACCATCCTGGAGGTTTTCACGGGTCTCTATCTGGTGCTGATTATTGTCAACTCCTATTCGGCAACGCAGGACACTCGCTACTTAATTCCGCTATTCCCCTGGTACCTTTTTTACGTGGTCGTAGGCTTGGAGGAGATCCAGACTCGAATACCGGCCCCGATCTCCCGAGTGGCCCTGGCCGGCCTGACTGCCATCGTGCTCGCCTCGTACACCGGAAGGTACACGAAGATCGACTTCGGCCCGATCCGTAATGGGGTCACCGATCCTGAGGCCGTGGAGCTGTTCGCCTATATTCGAGAAAAGACGAATCCGAAAGACGTCTTCATCTTCTCGCGCGCAATCCACTTGTCCCTCTTTGGTGAACGAGCGAGCTCGGCCTACTGGGTGCCCGAGCGCGCTGAAGATCTCTGGACCTATGCTCGCGAGATCGGCGCTACGCACTTCGCAGTCGGAACGGGGAGGAGAAAGCCGATATGGTCGCCAGATTTCATCTGGTCCGCTGAAGACGGAGTATTCTATCGCGAGTTTGCAAGCGCCAACCTGGATCGCTTGATGCCCGTTTTTTCCAACGCGGATTTTGTGTTGTATCGAATAGCCAGCTACCCGCCCATCCAACAAGCGGCGCTCAAGCCAAGCGGCTGAGTGCCACTGATCCTCTCCCAGCCTTCTTGCCGACGTGGGCGATCCACAACGGCGCAGATAGAGCAGCCTTCCCGAGCTTCCCTTTGCACTGCTTCGGGCAGAAAGTCCCGCGTTGAAAGCACTGATACAGAATTTGTTCGTCGAGTGTTGAATGAAAAAGCCTTGATTTACTTATCATTTGTCGAACCTCTAGGGACTCTTGATATGCTGATTTCGCTTACTGAGGAGAGGGAAATCAAACATGTCAACGCGAGTACTTTGCGCACTCGTTCTAGGTCTTCTGCTCGCGTCGGGCCGTGCGATGTCACAAGGAGGCGGGCTAAACAAGTGCGGCTGTCGTCACAATCGCAAGACTGGGGAGTGTCACTGTCATCGAAACTCTGGGTGCGGGTGCGAATGCCAGCCCCCCAGCTGCGAGGTTGGCTTTGGCTCAGGTGAGACGGAATCCCACGCAGAAAAGTGTGGCGTACCGCGGTGGCGCGTGAAGGTTCTTACTGATTCGGATGCGGATAAGGTCCGAATCGATTCGCCACAAAGAATCACGATCGAAGAACTTCGCGCGATGACCTCGACTTATGCGGACACGAGCCCCCGCTCACCTGCCGAAGAACAAGTTTTCACAGTTGAAGGGTGGCTCGTCGGCTACGCATTCGAGGAGGATTCGGACCTGCATGCGGTAATCAGGAACGATGCTGGCGGGACAATCATCGTCGAGTTTCCACATCCTGACTGCATGCAAGGATCACGCGTTCTGAAGCAGGCGACTGAAGCAAGGTCTAACTTTCGGCATTTAGTGCATACCCCGATGGCAACTCACTTTGTCCAAGGGCCAAAGCAAATTCGGGTGCGTGTTACCGGAATTCTCTTCTTCGATCGCCTCCACGGACAGATCGGGGTTGCGCCGAACGGTGTGGAGCTTCACCCCGTGCTTGATATCGAAGCGGTGCCGTAGCGATCCCGCAAGCGCCGAAGGCACTTCTTCAGCAACGGACGCCTCCGTGGTCATCGGGTTTGCTTCACCGGGTGCGACAATTTCAAGGGTGCCATCACTCTCCACTCAAACCGAGAGGGTGGTCATGTCTCCGAAATTCATATTTCTTGCTGCCGCCGCGTGCTTGATGATGGCCTGCGGTGGTTCGCATTCGAACTCGGAGTTTCCCGCCGCCACGCCGTTGGACATCCGCGGGAAGCTGCTCTCGCGCGCCAAGCAGCCGTTGAGCGGAGTGGCCATCGTTATACCGGGCAAGCCCCCGGTGAACACCGATTTCACAGGTGCGTTCACCATCGCCGGGGTCACTCCTCCCTACGAGGCGTGGATCGTGGACGGAGCCAACAAGACTCTCGTAGTTTACAAAGGTCTCACCCGATCCGATCCGGTGCTGGTCTACCCGGAATCGATCGGAAGCATCCGCCACGCGGACGTCGGCGGCAGAATTACGAGCGGCGGAAGCTATCCCCAACTGCCTGACCATCGCACGCGGATCGTATTCTCCTCCTCAGAGGCCAGACTCACCGGCTCCACCGACGGCGCCGGCGCCTACAGCTTCACGCCGAGCTGGCGTGGCCCTAGCAACACGCTTGGAGCAGTGCACGCATTGCAGATCCGAGAGTCTTCACCGGGAATTCCTGCCGAGTACAAAGGCTATAGCAAGACGGATCTCACCCTGTCCGACGGCGGGTCGTTTGGTCCTATGAGCATCTCGATGAGCCCTGTTCGCTCCTCTACCGTTAGCGGGAGCGTGGCCGTGCCGGCTGGTTACACCCTCCTCAGGGAAGTCTACTTGTCCGTTGGATCTGGACCCGATCTCAAGTTTGTCTTCGATACCAGCGGCGCGTCGAGCTTCAGTTACGTCTCTCCCAACATTCCCAATACCAGCTTGCTCCTGTGGAGCCAGGCACTGAAAGCGAACGCAGGGGTCGTCGGATTGAGGGCCGGGCTCGCAGCGAACGCTAGTGGTGTCAACCTGACCATTCCGGCTGGGGCCGAACCTGTGCTTCCCGTAGATGCTGCGACCGGCGTTAATGGAAACACCACCTTTTCTTGGTCTGCTTTCCCCAACGGTGTGCACCTGATCAGATTCACCGCGGATGGCGCTGGAAAGCCTAGCTACTACGTCTTCACCACCTCGACGACCGCCGGGATTCCAGACGGAAGCAGCGTTGGGCTGGGTCTTCCCGCCGCAGCCCCTTACCACTGGAGTGTGGAGGGCTACTCACCGTACGCCAGCATCGATGCGGTAGCGACGACTGCATTTATCGACGCCATCGACTTGCTGGTGTCCGCAGACTGGTTCGAGTGCTTCGCCGACTGGCGCAGTTTTGCTACCGCTCCTTAGATAACGGTTTGCTCCATCGGGTGCGATAACTCCGAAGGTGCCATCACCTATTTAGGAACGACACCGGAGAGTTTGGTGCCTGAAACCGAGAAAATCATGTCTGTGAAATTCAGTTTTCTTGCTGCCGCCGTGTCCTTGTTGATGGCGTGTGGTGGCTCGCCTGAGGACTCTGAGTCTTCAGAAAAGTCTGGCGGAGGCCGCGCTCCTTCGATCGTATTCTTCACCGCCACTCCAGCGAACTTACCCGCGGCAGGTGGAAGCGTCACTTTGGCTTGGAGCGTGAGCGGCGCCGCCAGCCTCTCCATCGACCAAGGAGTGGGAGACGTCACCGGCCTTAGCTCCAAAGTGGTTTCGGTAACCGCAGGCAAGACGTTCGCTCTAACCGCGACCAATGCCGCGGGCAGCAGCTCCGGGCACGCCACAGTCACCGTCGCCGGGGTGTTGGAGATCCACGGGAAGCTGCTCTCGTACGAGAGGCAGCCGGTGAGCGGAATTACCATCCTCATACCGGGCAAGCCCTCGGTGCACACCGATTCCGCAGGCGCATTCACCATCGTCGGGGTCACTCCTCCCTACGAGGCGTGGATCGTGGATACAGCTAACAAGATTCTCGTCGTTTACAAAGGTCTGACCCGATCCGATCCGGTGCTGGCCCATCCGGAACCTGTAGGAAGCATCCACCATGCGTCGGTCAGCGGCGCAATTACGGGCGGAAGTTATCCCGAGCCGCCGATGCACCACACGACCGTCTCATTCTCTTCCCCAGAGGCCAGAACCCACAACTCCACCGACGGCAACGGCGCCTACATCCTCCCGACGAGCTGGCGTGGCCAGGGCAGCACGGTTGGAGCATTACACGCATTACAGATCCGAGAGACTTCATCGGGAATTCCGGCCGAATACAAAGGCTATGGCAAAAGGGAGCTCACCCTCTCCGACGGCCTGTTGTTCGGTCCTCAGAACATCTCGATGAATCCTGTTGCCTCCTCTAGGCTGAGCGGCAGCGTGCTCGCGCCGGCTGGTTACACCCTTTCCCTCAAGGCAGCCTTCTTGTCCGTTGGATCTGGACCCGACCTCCTGTTTGTCGCCGACTCCAGCAGCGCTTCGAGCTTCAGTTACGTCTCTCCCAACATCCCCAATACCAGCTTGATCCTGTGGAGCGTGGCATCGAAAGCGGGCAATGGCGTCCTCGGATTGAGGGCCGGGCTCGCCGCGAACGCTACTGGCGTCAACATGACGATTCCAGCTGCGGCCGAGCCCATATCTCCGCTAGATGCGGCGACCGGCGTTAATGGAACCAGCACGTTTTCTTGGTCGGCCTTTTCCAACGGCGTCCACCAGATCTTCTTCAACCCGGGAGTCGCTGGATTGCCTAGCTACTATGTCTGGACTACCTCGACGACCACAACGATTCCCGATGGAAACGGCCTTGGGCTGGGGCTTCCCGCCGCAAGCCGTTACACCTGGCATGTGGAGGGCTTCTCACCCTACGCCAGCACCGACGCAGCAGCAACGACTGCATTTATCGATGAACGCGACTTCCGCATCCCCGGAGAATGGTTCCGGAGCTCCACTGACTCGCGCAGTTTTACTACCGCTCCTTAACCAATGCCTTCTCGAAACTACTTGACCAGCTTGCCGAAAGTGTACATGGCGGATCCGTTGATCACTACCACCTCTTGCCCGCTGGCGAGCCGGCCAAATTCATTGGGGCTCAAGGCGAAGATCAGCGTGTGGATGTCGCCATCTTCCGGATAGCCGCTGATCTTGAACTCGGAATCGCCGACGCGCAAAGTGGGCAGCGAGTTTTGCGGCGTAAACCCTCGGTTTCGATTGGTCAGCACAATTTCCACGGTGCCCGCAGCGCTTCTTGATTGAGATGAGCTGGTTCGAATCACCATGCTATTTCCATCAGTGATCGGCGCTTGTGCCACAAGACTGCCGTTGTTGGAGGCTTCCATGACTCTTCCCGCGCTAACCCCTTGGGACGCGCCCGACCCGGTCTGGGTCGAGAGGCGAATGTTGGTGACGTAAATCGCGCCCGATGGCGTGTCGCTGAAGTTCAACCTCACGCCCCGCACTTGGGTCAAGTCCGGGGTACCGAAATCTGCGAGGCCGATGCGAGCCGTCTGGAGAATCGGATGCCTTCCTCCCGAAAGACCACCGACGGGGCCGGTCAAGTCGGTGTACGCGTTCAGGTTCACTTCCGGCGATAGGCTTCCGTCGGCCATCGCCAATTGAATCGTGAAATTCGTGCTGCTCAGGATGGGGCCATTGAGATCGTTGAATTGACGAGAAACCTGAAGCTCAAGGGTCTGGTAGCCGCTGCTGTCATAGCCCAGGCCGATGTCTGCCCAATTGGTTTGGAAATAGCCCCCAGGCTCGATCCATTGGATCTGGCCTGCGCGCTGGACCGAGGCGTGATTCGGAACAGAGCCGTGGGTAATCGAAATCCCGATGGCGTCGTTGGGTATTCCCCAGGTGCTGGTTCCAGTGGCCCCGGTGAAATCCTCGAACACCGTCGTCACATCCGCGTTCGGTGAATCGGTAAAGCCGCGGTCAACTCGCGTAATATCGGTGATCACCGCAGGTAGTTGATACAGCGGATTGAAGTACTGGCTGAAAGCGTCATCCGCCGAAGGGCCGACGTTCGCGCGGAAGAAAGCCATGGCGCTCGCCATGCCAACCTGGCGTTGCTCGGGAGAGCCGACCGGCTGTGAAAAGAGCGACGCGTGATCCAGACATCCGTTGGAGTCACTAACCTGCCACTCGCTGTTGTAGTAGTTGTGATTCGTTCCCCAAACGGTGAGCGTGGATTTCTGAGTTGGCGTAACCTCGTCAAGAATCCGCATCATCCGCCCGAACGGCTTGATACCCTCGAGGTCGGAAACATCACCGTCGCACATCGGGAGTAGCACGTTCCACTTCGTTCCGTCCGCGTTGAGGACTCTGCCGGTCTGACCGTCCACCGGACCAATCTCAAAAATGCCCCGGAACGTGATCGGGTCGGGAATTATCGTCGGCCAAGGACTTCCCGGATCGCGGTAGAGGTTGTAGGCCGCTCGTGTGCCTTCACCACCGCGCGAGTGACCGAGGAGTCCGACCTGTGAAAAATCGAGCTGACCCAACAGATCGACTCCCAGCGTATCCGGAGTGCCGCCGCTGGTGTTCCACTCGCTCAACAGCTGCAGGTGCTTGAGAATGAGCCGACCCCGGGCCAGGTTCAGTCCCTGGTCGCCGACGACGCCGCCCCCGCAGGTGATCCCTCGATTCGCGTTGATCGAAACCACGATGTACCCCCAGGAGGCTAACCTATCGGCAATGTACGAATACCCGAGGTGATTGGGCGTGACGACGAATCCCAGAGGACACGTTCCCGATCCCGTGTACGAACAGCTGCTGTCGACGCGGGGGTTCGAACCAGAACCGCACGTTCCGTGGTTGCCATGCAAAAAAACTAGGAGGGGATAAGGACCATTGGTCAGGTCTGTCGGGCGATACATCTGCGCCCAAATTTCGGTGGCCCGGTCTGGGAGGACGTCGGGATCGACGGATGCCGGCAACCGATACTCAGCACTCGTGGTGCTATAAGGCCCCATATCAGTAGGATCGGCGGCGATATCCGCGAGCGCGGTTACCGTGGAGAAACAGACAAATAGAGCTACACCTCGCTTCATCGATGACATTGAGCCTCGCGGGAAAAGGCGGTTGGTTAACGGCCCGCCTCGAAAGATGTCAACGCGACACGCTCAACCCTGCGTCGGCCCATTTCTGGTTTCCAGAAACTGGACATCGAGTCCCGCGATGTGCGCGGGATCGGCGACGATTTCGATCTCCGCGATCCTTCCGGCCGCAATCACGAAACTGAAAACCGCGCGCGGCTGACCGCCGGGAGCCCATGCGGCTCCGGCGAGTCCGTCCACGAGCACCAGTTGAGCGCCGCGAGCTCGGCCCTTGAAAATCTCGGCGACCCCCTGCGCTCCGCGAACCTCGGTCGCCAGGGCGGGGGCTCCGCGGGCTGCGTGCGCAGCCGCGGCTTGCACGGCTGTGGCGTCGGCTCGGAACACGACGTCGGGATCGAGCACAGCGAGAAGCGCCTGGAAGTCACCGTCACGTGAGGCGGCAAGAAAGGCGCCGACCAGCTCGCGTTGGTGCGCCGCATCGGTCTCCGGAGTCGACGACCCTCCTTGCACTCGGCGGCGGGCGCGGCTGGCGAGCTGCCTGGTGGCGACCGCGGAACGTCCCACGATGGGGGCGATGTCGTCGAAGGGCAGGTCGAACATGTCGTGCAGGACGAACGCGACTCGCTCCGCAGGCGTCAGCGTTTCGAGCACGGTGAGGAGCGCGACGCCGACCGAGTCCGCGAGCAAAAGTTCGGTGTCGGGCTGAAGCCCGTCCTCAGGAGGTGCGGCCGGCTCTCGAACGAGCGCGCCAGCGTGTTCCTCGCGGTGAGCCTTCCGAGAGCGCAGCATATCGAGGCAAATGCGGCCGACGATGGTGGTAAGCCAGCTACCCAGGTTATCGACCAGGATAGCGTCGGAGCGGCTTAACCGAAGCCAGGCTTCCTGCACGACGTCGTCCGCTTCGCCCAGCGATCCCAACATCCGATAGGCCACCCTGCGGAGGTGGTCTCGCTGGCCTTCGAAGCGCTCCGCCAAAAGGTCCTTTTCAGCCATCGTCACATTCCCTGATCACGAACCGTCCCCGCTATGACGAACCAAAGTCAACCGATGTGACCACAAGACATTTCCCTGAGGCGAAGAGCATGCAAGCACGAATGAGACTGAGCTTGCCGCGTTGATCCTTGCGATTGCCAACACCAACCGGTGGAACCGCTTGAATGTTGCGGCCAACGTCGTAGCTGGAGAGTGGAAGCCATGAAAGGAGTTCAGGCGATGGAGCTGCGCCCCGTGGGCGTGATCTGGTCTGTCCTCAAAACGCGCGAGGCGGCCCCGAAGCAGGGACGCGAGGGGGCACCCGACGCTTGGCTCGAGGTGTACGCCTGGGCGGCTGAAGCGCTTCAGGGAATATGCCCCGGCGACGAGCTCATCGTTATCACATGGCTGCACGGAGCCAATCGCGATGTTCTGCAAGTTCACCCGCGATCGGATCCGCGCAAGCCGCTGACGGGCGTTTTCGCTACGCGCTCTCCAGACAGACCGAACCCGTTGGGTCTACATCCGGTCGCTGTTCACGCGATCGAAGGATCGCGCCTGCTTGTTGGGCCCATCGAGGCCATCGACGGAACGCCCGTCGTCGATATCAAGCCCGTTCTGAAGTAGGCACCGCCTCGAAACGCGAAGGGTCGGACCCTTTCCGCGGGGTCTCTAGCGCTGTGCGCGGTCCTGGCGTTGGAGAGTTCGTCGAGCCACGCCCAAGATCGCAGCTGCCTGCGTCTTGTTTCCACCGGTGCGTTCGAGCACCCGGTCAATATATCGGCGCTCGAGCTCGGCCAAAGTAGGCCAATCGCGAGCGATGGCTTCTTCCTCCGGTTCCGAAGTCAGAACAGGTAAGTCCTCCGGCAGCAACACCAAGCTTCGTGACACGGCAACGGCCTGCGCCATGGTTTGCTCGAGCTCGCGGACGTTTCCGGGCCACGGATAAAACCGAATCTGATCCAGTGCTTCCGGGCTGATCTCTGGAATCGGGCGACCCAGCGCAACGGCCTGGCGGGCCACGAAATGCCGTGCGAGCGCGACGACGTCCTCGCCCCGGTCGCGCAGCAGCGGAACTCGAAGCGTTACCACATTCAGCTGATAGAAGAGGTCCGCCCGCATCCGCTTTTGGGCAACATCGATGCTCAATTCACGATTGCTGGCCGCGATCACTCGTACATCCACCGTCATCGCCCTGCCACCATCGAGGCGGCGAACTTCCCCGTCCCGTAAAACGCGCAGTAGCCGCCCTTGGACCGCTGCCGGAATGCTCCCGACGTCATCCAAGAAGACGGTGCCACCGTCGGATTCTTCGAAAATACCAGGGCGCTCACGGCCAAACAGCCTGGTTTCCAAGATCCCCTCCGCCAGGCCAGCGCAGTCGATCAGGGCGAAAGTTCGCGTTCCACGGCCACTCCGCTCGTGGATAGTGCGCGCCACCAACTCTTTGCCGGAACCTCTCTCACCGATAACCAATACGCTGACGTCGGTGGGCGCGACTTGGGCAATCCGCTTGTACAGCTCGATCATCGCTGGTGCTGCGCCAATTAATGTATTCTTTGCGACCACTTTTCGGCGAAGCCGCTGTCTCAGGCGCGAAACTCGGGCCATCCCATTCCTGGACCGCTTGCACGCGGCGAGCCGATCGATGTCACGGGATTGTGACCGCGATCTCGGGCGTCATCGCGCATAAAAACAGACATCGGTACCCGCATCGGTGCGACAAATGATCGCACCATCCCGCGGCAAAAAGTCGCGGTCCTCGCGTTCGCCCAGAGTGCTGCCCTCGGGCAAACCATGGCGTGAAGCTTGCTATCCCCGATCCATCATCATGGCGACATGGAGATCGTACCCCGCGGGCGCCGTTCTCCTATTCGTTCAGGTTTGCCTACCTGGATCTCACTCGCACGCCCAAGAGGTTGGGACGGCGCAGTCGCTGGCGGCGAAGCTCACATTGGAGCAGTCGACGCAAGGAAGCTCCGACGACGTCGTGCCGCCTGCGATAGAGCTACCGCAGACACTCTCGCTCGACGACGCTCTCCTTATTTTGCGCAAGCGGGGACTCGATCTGTTGATCGCCGAGGCGAACGTTCGAAGCGCTGAGGGGACGGTCAAGATTGCCAGCGCCATCGCCAACCCCGTGCTGTCCGCGAGCGTGGGAAATGCGATCACTTACTCGACGACTCCTTACAGTCTGAACAACTGCCTGGTGAACGGAACGGTATGCTCTGCGTGGACGAGCCAGTTTGGCCTCAGTGATTCAGCGGCGATTGTGGACTCGCTCTCAGGCAAACGGGGTTTGAGGCAGGAAGTTGCGCGCAACGCGCTTGCCGCGGCCAAGATGTCCCGGGTAGATGCCGAGCGCAGCCTCGTGTTTCAGGTGAAGTCGGTGTATCTGCAGGTCGCCCAGGCTGTGCTGGGTTACAACTTTGCCAAGCAAGTCGCCAATTCGAACCTGGAAACCTTAAGGAAATTCCAGGCGCGGTACAGCAAAGGCGCGATCAACGAGGGCGATCTTCAGCGAATCGAAACGCAGAAGCTCGAGTCTGACCAGGCGCTCGACACCGCGATGGAGACGCTGAGAACAGCGCGGCTTGGGCTCGCGTTTCTCATCGGCGTGCGAGGGAGAGTGCCTGACTTCGATGTGGATACCAAGGTTCTCGACTACTCGGTTCCAGGGCCCTTGCGCGACGCACAAGAGGCTGAGCTGCTCCGGAGTGCTTTTGACCACCGCCCCGACCTCATCTCCGTTGGATATTTGAGAGCTTCTTCGGACGCACAATTCCGGCTAACCCAGCGAATGAGATTTCCGGACATCACTCTCGGGGTTAACTACAGTTTCGGCGGATTCGGAGGACTATCGACCAACGGCCCGGTGGGCCCGCAGATTCTCTCTTTCACGCTGTCCGTTCCAATTCCGGTCTTCAATCAGCTCGACGGCGAGGTGCGCCAAGCCCAAGCCCAGCGGGACATCAACACACTACAGCAGGCAAAAACTACAGCTCAGGTCGCCAACGACGTCTCCTCCGCGTTTTCCGCCTTTACGGCCGCCAAAGCGTTGGTGGAGCGCATGGAAGGACCACGACGAGAAGGAGGCGGGCTCTTGCAGAGCTCCAAGGGAGCTTTCGAGATCACCGCCTATCAGTACGACAAGGGTGCGGCAAGTCTGACCGATTACCTCGACGCGCTTCGCACTTACATTGCGACCAAGACTGAATATTTCGGCGATCTGGTGAACTATTGGAGCGCCGTCTATCGGCTCGAAGCCGCCGTCGCGACGGAGCTGCGCCAATGAGAGCGTTACCTCTTCGCGAAGGAGGACCGAGCGCGCGGGTGCTGCTACCGCTCATTTTCTCATTCTTGCTGCTGTTGGCTCCAGCCAGCGCCTTCGCGGCCGACGGGGGTTCCAGCTGTGCTGACGATGCCGGCAACGCGTGTGATGCGGGAGCGGTACCGCCTATGCCGTGCGACGGCGGCGAATCCGGCCTCTGCGACACGACGAACGGCGCCAGCTGCAGTTCAGCGGGAGAGCGGGTCGAGCTAAGCTGGTGGGTGATCGCTTTCGCGGGGCTGATGCTTGTTCACGCCCGGCGGTGCAACGCACGCGCTTTGCTCAGAACGGAGCGCTCTCAATGAGTCAGCGCTTTTTTGCCTCGAGGCTTTTGGCGTGCAGCGTCCTCACCTTCACGAGCGCGATGTCCGGCATTGCATTCGCGGAGCCTCCTCCCCCAGTGGATGTGGTCATCCACGACGAGCCGCCCCCGCGGCGAATCCTGACGATCGAGTGGAACCCATTCACTCTGCTCATCGGAAAATTGAGCGCCAACATCGTAGTCGCGCCAATCTCCCACCACACACTCGTGCTTAGCCCAGCTTATTTCTCGACGGAAACGGCGGACATTTACGTCTACAATGATGCGGGGGTCGGTACTCAGCTGCCGAAGCAGAAGTTCCAAGGATTCGCTGGCGAACTGGGCTACCGCTACTACTCTGGCGAGGGAGGACCGCGCGGATTCTTCCTCGGTCCGTCGGCAATCCTGATGGATGTCAAAGCGACAGCTCAGAATGGAACCCAGACACACTTTCTCAACTATGGGGCTGCGGCGGATTTGGGCTACCAGGTGCTGGTCGCTGACCGGGTTGCGATGAGCCTCGGCGCCGGCGTGCAATACACCAAAATCAACAAATCCATTCCCGAACAACAATTTCCGGCCAAGCTTTACGCGAATGGCGGCGTCCGTCCTCGCCTCCTCTTCTCGCTGGGATGGGCTTTCTAAGGTAGCCGAGGAATGCGGCACATTCCTACCACGCTGTTTATTGGCCTTTTGGCGGCTTGCGCTGAGACCGTGAACCGGCCTCCGCCCCCACCCGTGGATTGGCAGTCGTTCCAAGCTCAGTCGGCTTTGGACGGCGGCGCACCGAAAGCCACGGAAAAAGAGCGCGCGGTGGCACGCCTCTACATAGAAGCGCTTGCCTCGCCCAGCTTCGGCCAACTCGGCTCGATGCTGGATGAGGATGTCCACTTTACGTTGGGCGACAAAGACACCCGCGGGCGAGAACGGGTGCTGAGAGCCCATGAAGAACTGTTCGGCTCTTTTGATGAGCGAAAGTCTGCCGCGACTCGTGTCTTCCGAACGGACCGCTCGCAGGCGGTCGAATGGACCGTGTCGGGTGTGCAAGCTCGTCCCTGGATGGGCATCGACGCGACCCAGAAGCCGGTCGTCTTCAGGGGAGTGACTCTGCTTTGGACCAACGACGACGGCTCGCTTTCTGATGTTCACGTCTTCTTTGACCCGGCAGTCGTCAAGGGCCAACTGGGCGTGGGCCCCTCGGAGTTGAAGAAACTCCCCGCTCCGCCGATGCCGACCGGAACCCCAGAGGTTTTTGAACAAGAAGGCACCGCGGAGGAGTCCGCGAACGTCGCATTGGTGCGCGTCAGGCTTCAAGCAGTCGAAGACAACCAACTGTCGGCCTATCTGTCGACGATGGCTGACGATATCGAGATGTTGACGCTTGATCATTCGCAGCCGATTCGCGGAAAGGGCCCTGCCGAGCGCGTCTTCAGGACGCTCCGAAATTCGATCGGAGACCTCGATACTGTGGTCCGCAACGCTTGGGGCGTGCAGCAATTTGCAGTACTCGAGTATTCGGTGGCGGGCTTACAGCTCGCCCCTCTCGGACGAATTCCGTTCGTTCCCAATCGCCTCTTTAATGCCCGCGTCGTCGACATTTTCGAGATTCGCAATAACAAAATTACGCGGATCTGGAGATACGACGATTCCGGTGCGCTGGAGCCGAGCAAATGAAGAAATTGGTCGCGATTGCAGTTCTAATGTGCGTCGGCGGATGTCGCCGCGAAACCCCACCCTCCGCTCCGGAGGTGCCCGCTGGCGAGGTCTGGCTTACCCCGCAGCAGGTAAAAGAAGGGCACATCGAGATCGAAACCGTTCAGGATCGCCCCGTAGGCGGGATCATCCGAGCGGCCGGGAAGGTGACTTTCGACGATCTCCGGGTCGCTCACGTGTTTTCTCCGGTGACCGGACGAATCACCAAGATTTTGGCTCAGCCTGGCGAGCGGGTGAAAAAGGATCAAGCCCTGTGCATTCTCCAATCGCCCGACTTGGGCAGCGCGGTGTCGGACCTGGCGAAGGCACAGGCAACCTTGCTGGCCGCGGAAAAGGACTGGCGTCGACAAAAGGATCTCTACGAAGTCCATGCGGCTTCACAGCGCGACTTCGAGAATGCCGAGACCGCGTATCGCAACGCCAGAGCGGAAATGGAGCGGGCCCAGCGCAAGGCGCGCCTGTTACGCAGCGCTGGGCTCAATCAGGTGACACAAGAGTTTCTGCTTCGCTCGCCGATCGAAGGCGAAGTGATCATGAGAGGCGCCAATCCGGGCCTCGAAATACAAGGCCAGTACTCGGGAGGCACCAGTGTTGAGCTGTTCACCATCGGAGAGCTGGACCGGGTGTGGGTGCTCGCCGACGTCTTCGAGATGGATCTTCCTCGCGTGAAGCTGGGCGCTCAAGTCGTCGTCAACGTGCTGGCTTATCCCAGCGAAAACTTTACCGGCCAAGTCGAGTGGATCTCGGGAGCGCTCGACCCCATCTCGCGCACCGCCAAGGTGCGCTGCTCGATCGCGAATCCGAACGCAAAGTTGCGCCCGGAGATGTTTGGCACCGCGATGATTTCCGTGGATCCGGATACCAAGTTGGCGATTAAACGTTCCGCAGTTTTACTTCTCGGGGAACAGCCGGTGCTGTTTGCACAAATGGGGACTACGCCGGACGGCCAGCTTCGTTTTCAGCGGCGACCGGTCGCGGTTGAGGACATGACCGGTGGCGAGTACGTCCCGTTGAAGAGCGGTGTCTCGGCCGGCGAAAGGGTGGTCGTCAGCGGAGGCGTCTTACTCCTCGGGATGTTGTGAGATGATCCGCCGAGTTGTCACGCTTGCGCTGCACTGGCCTACCCTGGTGCTCGTGTTTGCCGGCATCCTGATCGGCGGCGGCCTCTGGGCATTCAAGGTTTTGGATATCGAAGCTTATCCGAATCCCGTTCCACCGCTGGTGGAGACGATCGTGCAACCCCCCGGGTGGAGCGCCGAAGAGGTGGAAAGGTACGTCACCATTCCCCTCGAGGTTGGGCTTTCGGGAATGGCCGGCCTGGATCACATCCGGTCTCAGTCGCTCTTCGAGCTCTCCGACGTAAAGTGTTACTTCACCTGGGGAACCGACTATTGGGCGGCGCGGCAAGAGGTGATCAACCGCCTCCAGTTCATCGCGCTGCCGACAGGACTGATAGCCCAGATTTCGCCCTGGAATGCGATCGGCGAAGTCTTCCGCTATGTCCTCAAAGGAAAAGGATACAGCCTAAAAGACCTCAAGGCGGCCGAGGACTTCACCCTGGAGCGACAATTCAAGCAGGTTCCAGGGGTGATTGACGTCACCAGCTTCGGGGGTGAGACCAAGCAGTATCACGTCGAGGTCGATCCCTACCGAATGCGAGCTCGCGGGGTGACTTTAAGCCAATTGAATACGGCGATTGCCAACGCCAACGCCAACGTCGGGGGCAATCGCCTTCCGATCGGCGAGCAGTCGTTCGACATCCGCGGAATCGGTCTGATCCAAAGCCTCACCGACATTGGCGACATCGTGGTGACGACGGCGAAAGACAAGTTGGGGAACCCCACTGGCAATCCCATCCGCGTACGTGACCTTGCCAATGTCTCAATCGGAGCGGCACCGCGGTTGGGACGCGTGGGCAAGTTGGGTGGCTGTCCGGTCAAACTTGTAACCAAAAGCTGGTGGGATCGTTTGTGGGAGTCGAAGAAGGAACGAGAAGAGCGAGAGCGGTTGGACAATCCCCCAACGCAGCGAGACTGCAACCCGGAAAACGTTCCCGATGATCCGGACGTGGTGCAAGGAATCATCCTGATGCGCTACGGGGCCCAAACCATGCCCACCCTCGCCGGCATCTACAAGCGCCTGGAGCACATTCGAAAGAACAACATTCTTCCGCCGGGGATGGAGATCGAGCCCTATTACGACCGCGACCACTTGGTCCACGTCACCACCCGCACGGTGATGGAGAATCTACTCCTCGGGATGTTCTTCGTTGTGGTTGTCCAATTACTATTTTTGGGGGTGCCCCGCGCGGCGCTGATCACAGCTCTCAATATCCCGCTGTCGCTGTTGTCGGCATTCATCGGAATGGTGCTCACTGGCACGCCCTCGAATCTGATTTCGCTCGGCGCCGTGGACTTTGGAATCATCGCGGATTCCACGGTGATCATGATGGAGAACATCGTTCGCCATCTTGGTTTCAAGTCCGAGAAGGGCTCGATGCGCGAGCGGATCGAGCGCGCCTCTGGCGAGGTCGGCGGGCCGATGTTTTTTTCGATGCTCATTATCGCGGTCGCTTTCCTCCCGCTGTTCACGCTGACCGGCGTTGCTGGCGTGCTGTTCTCTCCGATGGCGAAAACCTATGCGTTTGCCATCGCAGGGGGAATCGTGTTGGCGCTCACGTTGACCCCGGTGCTTGCCTCGCGTCATCTGCCGGCGCACATATCGCACGAGCAGGAGGAGAACGCTTTGATGCGTTTCCTTCACCGGATCTACGATCCGGCCTTCGAGGCCGCGTTGCGCGCGCCCAAGCGAGCCTTGCTTCTGTGCGCGATTCCAGTGTTTCTGTGTGTGGCCCTGTTTCCACTGTTGGGCCAAGAGTTCATGCCCAAGCTCGAAGAGGGAAACTTCTGGGTCCGAGCCGTCCTGCCGATGTCGATCTCACTCGATCAGTCGGCAAAGTACACCGCGCGGATGCGCGCCATTTTGCGTAGCCATCCCGAGGTGATTTCCGTGGTATCGCAACTCGGCCGGCCGGACGATGGCACCGACGTGACCGGTTTCTTCAATCTCGAGTTCTTCGCGCCTCTCAAACCTTTCGAGGACTGGCCGCGAGGCCTGACCAAAGACAAACTGACCGAGATTGTACAGAAGGAGCTGCAGGACGCGTTCCCCGGCGTGGTCTTCAACTTCTCCCAATACATTCGCGACAACGTTGAAGAGGCGCTCGCTGGCGTCAAGGGGGAAAACAGCGTCAAAGTGACGGGCCCGGATCTCAAGGTGAACGAGACCAAAGCGCAACAGATCGTCGACGTGTTGTCGACGGTGCGTGGGGTAACGGATCTGGGAATGCTTCACTCGCTCGGTCAGCCAGACATCAAGATCGTTCCGGACCGAACCATCTGCGCGCGCTACGGCCTCAACACCGGCGACGTCGATGCCGTAGTCCAGGCGGCGATCGGCGGCCAAGCGGTGACTCAGGTATTCGAAGGCGAGAAGTTTTTTGCGCTCACCGTTCGCTGGCAAGAGCCCTATCGGCGCAGCATCGAAGAGATCCGGCAAATTACCGTCTCGACACCCGACAGCAACAACATTCCACTTGGCCAGCTTGCGTCGATCACCCAGGTGGAAGGACCGATGACGATCTATCGCGAGGATGGACGTCGTTACGCGCCCGTCAAATTCTCGGTTCGTAAGCGCGATCTCGCCAGTACGATCGCGGAGGCAGAGGAGAAAATCTCCAAGCAGGTCAAGCTGCCCTATGACACGCACCTGGTCTGGGCCGGCGAGATCAACGAGTTGCACCAAGCCGGGGATCGGCTGCTGGTGATCATCCCTCTCACCATCCTGCTCATTACTTTGCTCGTCTATACGGTCGCCAAGAACTGGCTCGACACGGTGATCATCCTCATCAGCATCCCCGTTGCCTGCACCGGCGGCATCTTGGCGCTGCTTGTGACTGGAACGAATTTTTCGATATCAGCGGCGATGGGATTCGTCTCCGTCTTCGGCATCGCCATACAGGACGCACTGCTGATCGTGACCTATTTTCAGCAACTCCACTACAAGGAGGGACTTCCTGTAGAAGAGGCCGCAAGGCGTGCATCGCAAAGACGCTTTCGCCCGATATTGATGACTACGCTTACCGCGATCGCTGGTTTGCTTCCGGCGGCGCTCTCCAACGGTATCGGTGCGCAGACGCAAAAGCCGCTCGCGATCGTGGTGATTGGAGGCGCGCTCAACTTGGCCATCGTCACCCGCCTCTTACAGCCGCCGTTACGGGTGATGTCCTATCGCTGGCTCGAGGCTTGGAAGGCCCGCCGACAGCTCGCCACGGCAACGCCACAACCTAGATAGGATTGTGATCCGGCCCCAGTGAGGATCTGGGGGCGTTCTTGATCCAATTTCGCGCATTGCTAGTGTGCGTGACGGGATGATCCGCCGACTTGTCACTCTGGCGCTGCACTGGCCTGCCCTGGTGCTGGTGTTTACCGGCATCTTGATCGGCGGCGGGCTCTGGGCGTTCAACGTCTTGGACATCGAGGCTTATCCCAACCCGGTTCCGCCGATGGTCGAGACGATCGTTCAGCCCCCTGGGTGGAGCGCGGAGGAGGTCGAGCGGTATGTCACCATCCCGCTCGAGGTCGGCCTTTCGGGAATGTCCGGCCTGGACCACATTCGATCACAGTCGCTCTTCGAGCTCTCGAGCGTGAAATGTTATTTCAAGTGGGGAATCGATTATTGGGCGGCCAGGCAGGAGATCATCAATCGCCTGCAGTTCATCGCCTTGCCGCCCGGACTGATCGCGCAGATCTCACCTTGGAACGCAATCGGCGAAGTCTTCCGGTACGTTCTCAAGGGGAAGGGGTACGGCCTGAAGGACTTGAAGGCGGCGCAGGATTTTACCCTCGAGCGACAATTCAAGCAGGTGCCTGGTGTGATCGACGTCACCAGCTTCGGCGGTGAGACCAAGCAGTACCACGTCGAGGTCGATCCGTACCGAATGCGCGGCCGAGGCGTGACCTTGAACCAATTGAATAGCGCGATCGCCAACGCGAACGCCAATGTCGGGGGCAATCGCCTTTCGATCGGCGAGCAGTCGTTCGACATCCGGGGCATCGGTCTGATCCAAAGCCTCACCGACATCGGGGATGTCGTGGTCACGACCGCTAAGGACAAGCTTGGCAACCCGACCGGCAATCCGATCCGGGTGCGCGACATCGCCGATGTCTCAATCGGTGCCGCGCCGCGGTTGGGCCGGGTCGGCAAGTTGGGTGGCTGCCCGCTCAAGCTTCAAACCAAGACCTGGTGGGATCGCCTGTGGGAGTCGAAGCAGGAACGCGAAGAGCGAGAGCGATTGGACAATCCTCCCTCGCAGCGAGACTGCAACCAGGAGAGCGTCCCCGACGATCCGGACGTGGTGCAAGGAATCATCCTGATGCGCTACGGGGCCCAAACCATGCCCACCCTCGATGGCATCTACAGGCGCCTCGAATACATTCGAAAGAACAACATCCTTCCGCCGGGGATGGACATCGAGCCCTATTACGACCGCGACCACCTGGTCCACGTGACGACCCGCACGGTGATGGAGAATCTTCTCCTCGGGATGTTTTTTGTGTTCGTTGTCCAGTTGTTGTTTTTGGGAGTGCCCCGCGCGGCGTTGATCACCGCGATCAACATCCCGTTGTCACTTTTGGCGGCGTTCATCGGGATGGTGCTCACGGGAACGCCCGCGAATCTCATCTCGCTCGGCGCGGTGGACTTTGGAATCATCGCGGATTCCACGGTGATCATGATCGAAAACATCGTTCGCCATCTCGGCTTTAAAGGCGAGAAGGGCACGATGCGCGAACGCCTCGAAGCAGCCTCCGGTGAGGTCGGCGGTCCGATGTTTTTTTCGATGTTGATTATCGCGGTGGGCTTCCTGCCGCTGTTCACGCTCACCGGCGTTGCCGGCGTGCTCTTCTCGCCGATGGCGAAAACGTATGCCTTTGCGATTGCAGGTGGGATCCTTCTCGCCCTCACGCTAACCCCGGTGCTCGCAGCGCGCCATCTGCCCCCTCACCTTGAGCACCAAGAGGAGGAGAACGCTCTGATGCGCCTCCTCCACCGGATTTACGATCCGCTCTTTGATGCGGCCTTGCGCAAGCCCAAGCTAGCGCTGACGCTGCAAGCGATCCCCGTCCTCCTCTGTGTGGCCCTGTTCCCCGTGCTTGGGCGAGAGTTCATGCCCAAGCTCGAAGAAGGGAACTTCTGGATCCGCGCTACCCTGCCGATGTCGATCTCGCTCGATCAGGCGGCGAAGTACACTGGTCGAATGCGCGCCATCTTGCGTGGCCACTCCGAAGTGATTTCGGTGGTCTCGCAGCTCGGGCGCCCCGACGATGGCACCGACGTGACCGGTTTCCACAATCTTGAGTTCTTCGCGCCTCTCAAACCTTTCGGAGACTGGCCGCGCGGGCTTACCAAGCCCAAGCTGACCGAGATCGTACAAAAGGAACTCAAAGAGGCATTCCCCGGAGTGATCTTCAACTTCTCGCAGTACATCAGCGACAACGTGGAAGAGGCGATCGCTGGGGTCAAGGGGGAGAACAGCGTGAAAGTGAGCGGCCCCGACCTCAAGGTGAACGAGACCAAGGCGCTCCAGATCGTCGACGTGTTGTCGACGGTAAAGGGCGTGACCGATCTTGGAATGCTCCATTCGCTCGGCCAGCCGGATATCAAGATTATTCCCGATCGAACGATCTGCGCTCGCTATGGTCTCAACACCGGCGACGTCGACGCTGTGGTGCAGGCGGCAATTGGGGGGCAAGCGGTGACGAATGTGTTCGAGGGCGAGAAGTTTTTTGCGCTCACCGTTCGCTGGCAGGAGCCCTATCGCCGCACCATCGAGGAGATTCGGCAGATCACCGTCTCCTCTCCGGACGGCAACAACATTCCACTCGGCCAGCTCGCCTCGATCACCAAGGTGGAAGGCCCGGTGACGATCTATCGCGAAGACGGACGTCGCTACGCCCCGGTCAAATTCTCGGTTCGCGGGCGCGACCTTGGGAGCACAATCGCCGAGGCCCAGGAGAAAGTCGCCGAGCGCATCAAGCTGCCCTATGATACGCATCTCGTCTGGGCTGGCGAGATAAACGAGCTCCGCGAGGCTGGGCGGCGGCTGATCGTCATCATCCCCCTTACCATCCTGCTCATCACTCTGCTCGTGTACACCGTGGCCAAGAACTGGCTGGACACGGTCATCATCTTGATAGGCATTCCAGTTGCCTGCACCGGGGGCCTGTTGGCGCTGCTTTTGACGGGCACTCATTTTTCGGTCGCGGCGGCGATGGGGTTCGTCTCGATTTTCGGTATCGCGGTACAGGGAGCGCTGCTGATGGTCAGCTATTTTCAGCAGCTCCATTACCAACAGGGCCTACCGGTAGAAGAGGCGGCGCGGCTCGCGTCACAGAGGCGCTTTCGCCCGGTTTTGATGACTGCGCTGACTGCGATTGCGGGTCTACTTCCGACGGCGCTGTCCAACGGTATTGGCGCACAGACGCAGAAGCCGCTGGCCATCGTCGTGATTGGGGGCGCGCTCCAGCTGGCGATTCTTACGCAGCTATTACAGCCGCCCTTGCGGGTGATGGCTTATCGCTGGCTCGAAGCACGGAAGGCGCGCCGAAAGCCCGCCTCGGAAACTTAAGCGGAAATGTCCGGTCGTTTGCGACGATCACTGAAGGCTTCGCTCTGGTGTGTTTGCGTTTCCATCTGCCTGATGGGCTGCCGCAGATCGAGTCTTTCTGCGTCTCCGCCCGATGGATCGGAGAAGTCCCTCGATGTTGTCTCGGTGATTGCCGGGTGCACGGCCCTCGCCGACTGCGAGAAGCAGTGTTCCGAGGGTAAGCCCGCCGCTTGCGTTTCCGCGGGCCATTCTTACGAATATGGTCATGGGGTCGCCGCGGATCCGGCGCGTGCTTACAGCCTTTACAGTCGCTCCTGTGAGCTTGGCTATTCCGGCGGCTGCTATAACACTGCACTGTTGTTTGAATTGGGCCGAGGTGTCCCCAGGGATCTCGACAAAGCGCGCGAGCTCTACGCCAAGGTTTGCCAGATGGGCTCGAACACCGCCTGCGACCGTGCAGAGTCGCTCACCCATCACGATCGATAGGCGTCGGCCCGGACGGAGCCATTCAATCAGATGGAGGCGCCTGTTTCTGGTTTGCGACTTCGCGCAACCAAGCGGTCAGCGTCTCGAAATAACCAACGGCGTATCGCAGAGGGTGCGAACCATCTCGGTGGTGCTCACCGAGGGTTAACCCGTGGCCTGCTTCGGCGAAGACGCGCACGGTTGCCTGCGCCTCCGAGCGTGCCAGTCCAGCTTTCCATCGCTCCAACGAGAGCTCGGTGGGCAGCTGTTTGTCGCGCCCACCGAAGAGCAGGAGCACGGGTATGTGCAGCCTCTCGATAGACGGCTGCGGATCGAAAGTTGCTACCCACGCCCAATTCCCGCGCACCTCGGCTGAGGGCAGGACCCGACCCAGGTCGAGCGCCTCACCCCAGGGTGAGCCTTTTCCTTCGTCCAGTGCGCGACTGAGCTCCGTAAAGCCTTTTCCGGTTGCGAGGTACTCGAAGTAGCTGCGAAGAACTTGGTGCGCCTTAGCAAGGTCTTTGCCCGAAACGCCACGTCCGCGCAGGGCTTGTTCGTATCCAAACCACTCCACTTCCCGTGGGGTTGCGCCTCCTCCGGTAACTACCGTGAGAAAGCGGACCCCGGGCTCGCGCATCGCCACCAACGGCGCATACCAGCCCGACTGGCTGATGGCGTAAACGCCGACCGGCTTTCCCTTGAGCTCGGGTTGGCTCGCGAGGGTCCGAACCCCCTGAGTCGCGTCTCCGGCAAGGTCCTCGAGCGAGGCACTGAGCCAGGCCCCCGTCGACCTACCGGTTCCACGCTTGTCGAAGACCAGGGCCGCAGCGCCACCATCGACCAGCCCCCGTGCTATCGGCAGAAGCCACTCCCGCGTCTGCGGCCCCGAGCCGTGCAACAGTACGATCCCGGCGAATGGGCTGGCGCCTCGAGGACAAAGGAACGAAGCGGACAGCACTACCGCCCCGTTGCTAAAGCTAAGTGCCCGTTCAGACGGGTTCGCAGCGGCGGCAACGAGCAGAAAAACCCAGGCAAAGGAAAAGGCCATTTCTGACCCCTTTCACGCTGCCCTTGTCTTGCGATTGTACAATCCGCGCATCTTGAGCCAGCGCGTGGGCGTCATCCCCCGGGTATGTCGGAAAGCTCGAATGAGGTGACTCTGATCGAAAAAGCCACACTCGAGCGCGATTTCAGCCATCTGGTGCCGCCCTTCAACGAGCAGCCGCTCCGCGCTCTGGATACGCCTCTCGCGGATGTACTCACCTATGGAGACATGGAACTGTGCGCGGAAGACGCGGCTCAGGTGTCCTGCGTGCACGCCAGCCGATGCCGCCAGCTGGCGCAAAGAAGGTTTCAGACCGGATCCATCGTGCAAAAGATCGCGAGTGCGCAGCAGCCACCCGGGTACAGCACACTCCCGCAATTGGGTTTCAGTAAGCTCGTCGAGGATCTCCGCAAGGCAGCACGAGAGCGCGAGGGGCCTTTCCGGATCTTCGGCGTGCAGCTCCCGCAGCAGCAGGTGCGTGCCCATCCGCAGACTCCCCGGTCGAATGCGCAGGACGGGCTGCCCTAGTGCGATTGGAGAGAACGAAAACGCGACAACGTGGGCACCTTCGGCGCCGTAGCGATGTGCATGTGTCTCCCCGGCCGGCCGCACTAACAAGTCTCCGGGCGCGAGTGGGAACTCGCGCGATCCGAAACGGTCACAGACTGCTCCCGAAACAACCACCACCAACGTCGCTTCCTCATGAGCATGTGGGCGAATGCTCAAGCCTGGGGGTTGGATGAACTCACGTACCAATGCGCCCTCACAGCTGATCTGGCACACCGGACTCAAGGGGGTCATCTGCTGCAGCATCACCGAGGCCCCAGGAGGAGGAACGTGACGAGGATCGGAGGCCGTGGCACGGCGCGTACGCTACTTCAATCGTTCGATCAAACGACGCTGTTTCTCAGTCAGATCGGCTGTCGATGCGTTGGAGACGACCTTCTGCCAATCCCGGCTGTTCAACAGCTGCGCCGCATAGCTCACCGGTTCCCACATCCGCTGGTCTCGCCATTGTGCCTCGGTCCACTCCAGGCATTGCAAGATCGCTCTCAATCCCTGTTGGTTAACGAACGCACGTAAACCGCCGAACACCAATCGTTCTCGGTCCTCAATGTTTGGGTTCAGGCGAGGCTTTCCTTGGGCTGCGATCTGACAGCTGTAAACGAGGGTGAGGAGCGATGCATTATTGCCAATTGCTGCCAACGCATTTCGAGCGTTTCCGTCATAGAAGGCGGCATCAGTGCTCATCGCCGGTCGCAAGAGTATGTATTCCCACGGCAGCCGATACATCTCGGTTTTGTGCTGAGCCTGCAGCTGGCGTGAATGCGGAAACCGCGCTTGAGGATTGTCGACCTGTTCGAGGTATTCGTGCTCAAGCTCCCGATAGAGCGCTGGCCGTTGTTTGCGATCGATTGCGATTGCCACCAGCTTGCTCTGGATCTCGTGTCCTTCCGATGGACCGATTGCATCTCGCGACGAAGGCGCCAACTGATCGCCGAGCTCGTCGAAGAGTTGAACAAACCGATGGGCGATTTGATCGCGCCTTTTCATGTCAAACCGCGCGTAGGCATCCCCCATGGTCTCGACCAGCTGATCGAGATTGGCACGAGACGCCGCGGGCAGTCGGTAGCTCTGACCGAGTAAGAGACCACTGATCAGAGCGGCAACTTGCAACATAGGGCCTCCTTTCTCAGTTAGAGCTACGGTTGATTATTCCACCAGTCGAACGGGTACGGCTCTCGTTTAGTGATGGTGCCGCAGTGCACCTCTCCCTCGCGGGCGTGATACAGATCCCAGTCGTCGATGAACGTTCCATTGGGAAGTAGCGCTGACGCCGCCTGCTGAAAGATGTCCGTGCCCGCCACTTGCGGGCCGTACTGCGCAGGGAGGTAAAGCGTTCCGCCAACCGGCATCAGATTGACGAGTCCAGGGGTGAAAGCCACCGCGCTGCGGCCGTCGGCGAAGACACTACCCACCAGAAAGCCCGAGAATTTGCCGATGTATAGCGTCGGCAGCTCAATGAAGCTCAGTGAGCCTCCAGCTGCCGCCTCAAGGCTTGCCTGAACCGTAGCGATCTGGCCGAAAACGTAGGCGACATCGGTGTTCATCTGTCTCAGGAAATCATCGGCGATGATTTCTTCCACCGTAACGATGGCCGGAGTGCCGGTACTCCACCTCTGTGTGCCCTCCACCAAGACAAATCCATCATGCATCGCGGGATTGAGAAACCATCCAGCCTGAGGTGGCGCTCCTTCGTCCAACATGTAGTGCGCAATACATGGCGTTGAGTTGTCAGCCCCATCGAGAACGCTCGAGGTGGTATTCCAAACCGTGTCAACGATCAGGTATCCGTCCTGCAGTCCGTCGGGTGGAATCCGGCCAACTTGACCGGCCCCAGTTCCCGAGAAGATTCGAACGTACCTCCACATCTGACCTCGAAGGTCGAGCCCGGTTTCCAAACGATCGCTGGCCGTGGAGTCCATGACCGTGTATGCGCTTACCGGAGCGGCTCCGGTCGCAAAGAAAACCGCCCTGCCGCGATCCTCGACCGGAATCGCCTCCATCAGCGCATAGGCCGCGTCCGGCGCCGCAAGCACCACAGCACCGCTGGTGGGGGTGAACAAGAAGACTTCATCCACGTGACCCACGCTGAGCCAGCTGGTGGGAACCGTAAAGGGCGGCTGAACCTCCTGGTTGTTGAGAAAGTCTCGAAGCCCCATCGACGAAGTATCTCCGAGTACGATTCTCCCCAACGGGTAGGTCGCCGTCGGCGGCATCACCTCGACGTTGCCACCGTAGTCACCAGACCTTCTGCCTAGGTCGACGCCAATTTGAAAAGTCTGCGTTGCCGGCTGGAGAAGCTGGTTCAAGGGCCAGGTGGGTTGCAGTCCATCTCCGCGAAAATAGGGCAACCGGAAAACGCTTTGTTTTTTCTGAGCGCCCGGCCGCTGCGTGTACCCGATTTCGATGTGATCCTGAAACCATTGAGTCCTCGCCGCGACCCCGTCCACTTCGGTGTGAAGTTGGCCGGAGGTTCCAAGTCCCGCGAGGAACGCCGCGTTGTCCCCTCCCGCATCGAGAGCCCATACCTCGCGGGAAACCTGGGTGTGTGGAAGCATCAACCAGGGGGCCACTTTCAAGCGCACCTTGTCGCTTCCGAGCACGTCCGCCCCGCTGCGCGCCTCCAGCTTGAGGTCGACATATCCATTAAAGGGGTCCGCCGATCCGGGAATTTGCATACCTTTGAGGAGCAAGCCCTCCAGTCCAAAGATTCGATCCGCGAGCTCGTCAATCATGTCGCTGATGTCCACGTCGTTGTGAGTTTCGGCAAGGCCGCCCCAAATGGAGGTCTGTCCCGTTGCGATTTGCGAAAATAGATGAAACGGTCGCGTGTCCTGCACGCTCTCTACTTTGAAAAATAGTTTCACCCCACCGGCCAATTTCGTTTTTCGAACCAGCAACGGACTGATGTCTTCTTGGTCCGCCTCATTTCCGATGGTGAAGTCCTCGTCCACGGGGTCGCCGCTATCATCGAAGTGAATAGCATCGGGCCGTGGTTGCCCCATCACGGAACGCATTCGGTCTCGATCGTAGTTCACCGTATAAATGGCGCCGCGATCCCGCGTCCACTGGTCCTTTCCGTCTTCGTCGTTCTGGTCGACCTGCCCGTCCCGATTCGTGTCCGCAAGCAAATCCATCGGAATCAACAGGAACGCTCGAGTTTGGAGATTGTGAAAGCCCCAACCGACGATCTGTCCCGCGTGGTTGATCGCCTGAGCGATGATCAGCGTCCAACCCAGGCTCGGGAGAATCCGGTTGTTGAGATCGATGAGCTGCCCGTTGTGCCAGACAACAGCATGGAGAGTGCCGCCCCCGATGTGCGAGTAACCCACCACGTCTCCGTCGGTATTGATGGCCAATGCTGTGCTGTACATTCCGCCCGGTGCCACCCCGAGATCCGTGATCGTGCCCCCTTGCCAAAGACAAGCGTGCGGCGTCCCCGGCGCAATATCCGAAGAGCCAACGATTTGGCCCAGCTCATTGAGACCATACGCCGAGCTGAGTGGCCCTCCCAGCGTGGGGAGAGCGGTGATCGCCCCGGATTGCCAAAGGACAGCGCGGGCATTGGTATCGCCGCTGGAGGCTCCAACGATTCGCTCGCCTGTCTCATTGAGCGCATTGGCCTGACTGTCGGTGTCACCGGGAAGTACGCCCAGATCGCTCATCGCTCCGCTTCGCCATAGAAATGCGTGAATATTCACGTGGCCCGGACTCCGTG
>Ga0126369_10000167_pt1 | contig 40558 bp, 36 predicted proteins | sample PanSoiMetaPlot_1_FD_109646 | JGI IMG/M metagenome (GOLD analysis project Ga0126369, IMG submission 109646) | Tropical forest soil microbial communities from Panama - MetaG Plot_1 | ecosystem: Environmental > Terrestrial > Soil > Tropical forest > Bulk soil | place: Panama | collected 2016-02-17
AGCCGACGACGTCAGCCCGAAGCTGCAGAAGGAATTCTACGAAAAGAGCACGCACCCGCTCGACACGCAACCGTAATAATCTGATTCTCCTTGCGTGCCCTAGAACGGTGTCATGCTGAGTGGAGCCGGAGTGCAGCGAAGCGGAACTCCGGCGGAGTCGAAGCATCCCTACCCCAGAACAACTGCCACGGGTAGGGATTCCTCGCTCCGCTCACAATGACAGATGCGCGCGATTGGTTTTAGACGGCCCTAGTCTCTAAACTGCCATTAAGATCTGCAACGTCACATCCAACGGACGATTTTCAATCGCCCAATCACTCAATCACCAATGCCTTTCATGAGCTTCCAATCAGCACGCCGGTGAGAAACACCAGCACTCCGCCGACTCCAACCTGCACGGCGGCGGAGAACCAGGGCGTGTCCATGTAGCGCCTACGAATCCACGTAATGGCTGCCAGTTCGGCAACTACGACCGCTCCGGCCGCCCAGAATGCAAGATGAAAGTTGCGCACCAGAAAGGGCAAGGTATGGCCGATGCCGCCCACGGCAGTCATTGCGCCGCAGATCAAACCGCGTATCCAGGGATGCCCGCGACCCGTCAAACTCCCATCATCGGACAAGGCCTCTGCGAATCCCATGCTGATGCCCGCGCCAATCGATGCCGCAAGACCGACCAGAAAGGTTTTCCAGCTATCCTGAGTAGCCAAGGCTGCTGCAAATACGGGTGCTAATGTCGAAACCGATCCATCCATCAGCCCTGCCAGCCCAGGCTGCACAATCTGCAGGACAAACAGTCGCCGTTGCGCTACTTCCTCATCGGCTTTCACGCTGTCCGGCAGCTTCTGCTTATCCAGTTCTTGCGCACGGTTTTCATGCTCGCGCTCTTCGTTCGCCAGATCGTCCAGCAGTTGGCGGATACTGGCGTCCTGCGTCCGGGCCGCTGCTTTTTCATAAAAGCGCCGCGTCTCAACTTCCATAGTGGAAGCTTCTTTTCGCACCGCATCGATCCGCAGCGGGCGCACCAACCACAACGCCGGGCGCTCCACAAATCCGCGCACATCCTGCCGTCGGATCAGAGGAATATGTTCCCCGAACTTCTTCTGGTAGAGCTCCAGCAGACGCCGCCGGTGTCCGGATTCCTCCTCGCGCATTCCCAAGAACATCGACGCCGTTGCCGGGTAGTCCTGCCGCAATCCCTCCGCGAAATCGGCATATACGCGCTCGTCCTCTTCCTCAAGCGCAATCGCCAAGGCCAGCACTTCGCGTTCTGTGAGCTCTTCGAACTTTTTCATGACGCCATAGATTACAGGCCAAACCTTTTAGACACAAATGTGGATTTCACGCTCGCGCACGACGCGTCCATGCCGCCGGTATCTGACTCGGCAATCGCCGTTTCCCGCAGCATCAAGCCTTCGATGCTACTATCCATTCCATGAAGGGTCGCAAGCCCCCTCGTGTTTTTCGCAGACGCTTGACCGATCTTCCGCGGGAAGCGCGCCGTTCCCCGGAACTGGTCATCATCACGGGAATGAGCGGATCCGGCAAGGCTTCAGTCCTTAAGGCCTTCGAGGATCTGGGCTACTACTGCGTCGACAACCTCCCCGTCGAACTGATTCAACGATTCGCCGAGTTGGCTACGCAATCTCGGGATATTCGCCGTACTGCCCTGGTTGTGGATGTCCGCGAGGGCTCCGCACTTGGCCAGTTACCTAAAATTCTGAAATCAGTCCGGAGGATGATCCCAACTAAGGTCGTCTTTCTCGAAGCCTCCGACGCCGTACTGCTACGCCGCTTCAGCGAGACACGCCGGCCGCATCCTTTAGGCACAGACTCGCCTGTGAAATCCGCATTGAAGGAAGAGCGACGTCACCTCGGCGTAATTCGCCGGATTGCGGACTTCGTTATCGATACCTCGAAATTCAACGTCCACGAACTGCGCGCCCACATTAACGAGCGCTTTCACGAGCATTCCCGTGAGAAAAGTATTTTGGTTTCCTCTGTCAGCTTCGGTTTCCGGCAGGGCGTTCCCGAGGATGCCGACCTTATCTTCGACGTTCGCTTCCTGCCGAATCCTCACTTCGTGCCTGAATTTCGGCCGCTCACCGGGCGTCATCCCCGCGTCGCCAAATACATTCGCTCATTCCCGCAGACGCAGGAGTTCGTCTCTCGCATTTCCGATCTCCTTGTTTACCTGCTTCCCCACTACATCCATGAAGGCAAGAGCTATCTCACAATCGGATTCGGTTGCACCGGAGGCCAGCATCGCTCGGTGATGATTGCGGAAGAAGTTGGCAAGAGGCTCCGCCGTGCCGGATACCGCGTCAAAGTCGTTCACCGCGATAGCCCCCGTTGAGATCCTACCTTGCGCACGGACAACCGGCTTAGGAACCTGTCCCTACATCGTGTCATGTTGAGCGCAGTCGCGACGATAGTCGCGGCGGAGTCGAAACATCCCTACCCGGGTCCGTGCTGCAGGCGGCAGCAAGCCGCACCTGAAACGCCATTCTTACCGCCTCCGCCTCAAGTAAAATAGAACCTTGTACCTCCTTTTCACTTCGCCAACAGCTCGCGACCGCGGCTCTTACCGCGCAGGAGCCCCATGCGGCAACTGATGCGCCTCGTTCGCTACGTGCTCCCGTTTCTAATCCAGCTGCTGCCTGGTGTTTTTCTGCTGGCCGGAGTCGGCTTCTTGGAAGCCTTCCGCCTCATGCTGCTGAAACCGGTCCTTGACCGGGTTCTGAATCCCGCTTCAGGTTCCGAAAACATCATCCTGTTTACAAATCCGCAAACGGGCCAGCCCGTCTTTCTTCAGCGCTTCGTTCCTACGCACTTTCACAATGCCTGGACGATCGTCGCATACGCGCTTGTCGCATCGACGGTGCTAAAGGGCCTGTTCGATTACGCAGGAACCTATCTGGTGAATCACGCCGGGTTCGGCATGATCACCAATCTTCGCAACGATCTCTATAACTCCGTCCTTCGCCGCTCAGCGGCATTCTTCCAGAAGCACACCACCGGTACCTTGATCTCCACCATCATTAACGACATTGAGCGGGTGCAGTTCGCCATGTCGAGCGTGTTGGCCGAAGGGCTCCAGCAATTTTTCACCTTCCTTTTCACCGCTGGGTTGGTAATCGTGCTCGGCAGGCAACTCGCATGGGTGCTGGTCGTTTTCATCCCGATCATCATTTTTTCGGCGGTTCGCATCGGACGCCGCGTACGCTCCACGACCCGCACCGGCCAGGATCAACTCGCAGACGTGCAGAACATCTTGCACGAAACCATCACCGGCAACCGCATCGTCAAGGCCTTCGGAATGGAATCCTGGGAAGTCGCCCGCTTCCGCAAAGCTGCCCAGCGTCTCTTCCGCGCGAATCTCCGGTCGGTTGCCGCCGCAGCCATCAGCTCGCCGCTCATGGATATCTTCGGCGCCGTCGCGGTCGCCCTCCTGCTCTTGCTGGGCCGTGATCAAATCGCCCGCAATGAACTCACGCTCGGCGCTTTTATCGCTTTTGTGGCCGCTGTGTTGAGCATGTACAACCCGGTCCGCAAGTTTGCGGTGTTCAACAACAGCTTCCAGCAGGCCCTCGGCGCGTCTTCGCAATTGTTCAAGTTCATGGACACACAAGACATCGTGACCGAGAAGTCGGGCGCGAAGCCGCTCCCACGCTTCGCCGACAATATCCGCTTTGAAGACGTTTCCTTCTCGTATCAGTCCGACGGCGAAGAGTCACGCGAAATCCTCCGCGGTATCGATCTTGAAGTGCAGCGCGGCGAAGTCCTCGCCATCGTCGGCTCCAGCGGTGCAGGGAAGAGCACCCTGGTTCATCTGATCCCAAGATTTTTCGACGTGACTTCAGGTCGCATTCTGGCGGATGGCCACGACGTCCGCGACCTCACACTCTCCTCGCTTCGTTCCCAGGTCGGCATTGTGACTCAGGAGACGGTGCTCTTTAACGACACGGTCCGCAACAACATCGCCTACGGCCAGCCCCACGTGCATATGAAAGAGGTTGAGGCAGCAGCGCGTGCCGCATTAGCTCACGATTTCATTCTCGCCCTGCCGGCGGGTTACGATACTGTCATCGGTGAGCGGGGCGTGCGGCTTTCTGGCGGCGAGCGCCAGCGACTGGCGATTGCTCGGGCGCTGCTGAAAAACGCGCCTATCCTCATTTTGGACGAAGCGACCTCGGCTCTCGATAGCGAATCCGAAGCGCTGGTGCAGTCAGCTCTGCATAATCTGATGAGCGGGCGCACCGTGTTTGTAATCGCGCATCGGCTTTCAACAGTTCGCCGTGCCGACCGAATCGTGGTGATTGATAATGGTCGCATCGCCGAAACCGGTGCGCACGATGAGTTGATGAGACAGGTTGGCACGTACCGCCGATTGTACGAATTGCAATTTACAAATTTGGAAGTCCCGAAAGCAGTAGCAGAACGGTAAGAACCCGGCCCTATGCCCATACGCTCGATGACAGGTTTCGCGCAGGTGAAAGGTGAAATTCAACAGAATGGTGGAAGCCCTGCTTCTGCTCAGCCCAGCACCCGGCTTGGCTTCACACTGTCTTTGAAATCGGTGAACCATCGTTTCCTCGACCTCCACTTCCGCCTGCCGTCCGGCACCGATTCGCTTGAGATGCAGCTTCGCCGTCTTCTGAAAGAGAAGGTAGCGCGCGGACACATCGAGATCTCCCTCAGCCTTGATCGTTCCAGCAGCGAGAGTTTCTCTCTCAACCGCGAACTCATCAGCGGATACATCTCGGCCTTTCGTTCAGCAGCAGCCGAATTCTCGATTGCCACCGAACCTGATCTCAATGCAATCCTGCGTATTCCAGGAGCTCTCGACTCGGCTGCAGACAGCGCCGATGGCGAGATTGAGGCCGCCGTGATGGCCAAGGTCGGAGAAGTTCTCGAACGCCTTAACCAGATGCGGGAAGAAGAAGGTCGCGGCATTGTCCGCGAGCTTCGTGAGCGGATGGCTCATCTGCAGGAAGCTGGCAAGAGCGTGCAGAGCCATCGCCGCGCGGTTCTGCAAAACTACATGGAGCGATTGCAATCGCGTCTGCAGGAATTGCTGGGATCGAGCCTCGATCGCGAACGTGTCATGCAAGAGGCCGCCCTTTTAGTTGATCGCAGCGACATCCAGGAAGAAATCGTCCGCCTCGAAACTCACGTGCAGCATTTCCTCGGACTGCTCGATCAAGGCGGAGAAATCGGAAAGAAATTAGACTTCCTGCTACAGGAAATGAACCGCGAGGCTAACACTCTACTTTCGAAGACTTCCGGACTTGCCGGGGAAGCGCTCAAAATTACAGAAGCTGGTCTGGCGATGAAGGCAGAAATCGAAAAGTCGCGCGAGCAGGTACAGAACCTGGAATGAGCTCATCTTCGAAGCCGCTGGTCTACATCATCTCCGCTCCTTCGGGATCCGGAAAATCTACTCTTACGAACGAACTTCTCAAGCTCGTTCCGAATCTCGAGTTTTCCATTTCTTACACGACGCGGTCTCCGCGCGGCAGCGAGCAGCAGGGCAAACAGTATCATTTTGTTTTGCCCGCGGAATTCAACCGCATGATCGAAGCCGGCGAGTTCCTCGAATACGCCAACGTCCACGGGAACTGCTACGGCACGTCCCGTCAATTCCTGCGCGATGCGGGACGCAAAGGCCATGACCTTCTCCTCGACATTGACGTACAAGGGGCAGCGCAAATCAAACGTAACCTTACCGATGCCATTAGTATTTTTGTGCTTCCTCCGAATCGCGAGAAGTTGGAGTGGAGGCTGAGGAACCGCGGCGAAGACCCCGAACCTGTTATCGAACGACGCCTGATGGCGGCCAGCCGCGAGATCGCCGAATACGACAAGTACGACTACGTGCTGATCAACGACATGCTCGAAGAGTCGTGTGAGAAACTGCGTGCCATCGTGCTCTCAGAACGTCTCCGCCGTTTCGAGCGTCCGCTTTCCGAGCAGGAGCGAAAGACGATCGATCTGGCCGAGTCTTGTCGACTGGCAAAAGTACGCGAGCGAGTGCAACCGATCTTATCGTCCTTTGGTGCGCCTGCTCCTTCAGCACACTAGTAGGTTTCGAGGTATGATTATTGGGATGCCCGTCAAGGGGTATTGACCGGAAATAGCTAGAAGCGGGACAGCCCGATGGTCGCTCTGTTCTGCGGCAACGTTTGGATCGACGTTCGGCACTGATGAGACTTCAAATTAGTTTTCAAGGGGGACGTCCCAATGAAGTTGATCGATGGCTTTGACAGCAACTACCGGTACATCTTGGTGGCAGCGCGGCGTGCACGGCAACTGCAGTCCGGCGCCCCTCCCGTGGTTGATACCTCCTCCCGCAAGCCCTGCCGCATTGCGCAAGATGAGATCCGCGCCGGCAAGGTTAAATGGGAAATGACCGAAATCCGCAGCGCTGCCGAACAGGCTTCTGAGACTCTCGACAAAGCTCTCGGCCAAGACTAAGCATTGTTGGTTCCAGTGGTGGTTGATTGCTAATGGTCGTTGGTTGAATCAATCGGCAGTCAAAAATCATCAATCAACAATATGAAGATCGCCCTCGGGGTCACCGGCGGAATCGCGGCGTACAAAGCAGCCGAAATCTTGCGTCTTCTGCAGGACCGCGGTATCCGCGTGCAGGTCATCATGACCCGCGCCGCCCAGGAATTTGTTCGACCCCTCACCTTCGCCGCCCTCTCCGGAGAAAAAGTCATCACCGGCATGTTCTCCTCAAGTGAGGAGCATGAGCCCAACATCGACTCTGCCATTGAGCATATCGCCGTAGCGCAAGCGATCGACGCACTGGTTGTCGTTCCCGCCACCGCTGATGTTCTCGCGCACTTTGCGCAGGGCATCGCGACCGACTTTCTGACTACTCTCTTCCTGGCCACGACTGCACCGGTTGTGGTTGCTCCCGCGATGAACGTCAATATGTGGAACCATCCCGCTACCCAGGCGAATCTGGAAATACTTCGCAAACGGGGTGTGAAGGTAGTAGAGCCCGGCGCCGGCTATTTAGCCTGCGGCATGGTGGGTCAGGGACGTCTGGCCGAAAATGAGGCTGTGGTCGCCGCGGTCCTCGAAACGCTGGGCGCCACGCAAGATCTAGCTGGTGAAACCGTACTGGTCACTGCCGGGCCTACCCGCGAAAAGATCGACCCGGTACGTTACCTCACGAACCGCTCCAGCGGACGCATGGGATATGCCCTTGCCGAATCCGCCCTCCGCCGTGGAGCGCGAGTCCTCCTGGTAAGCGGCCCGACGAATCTCACGCCGCCGGGAGCCGCAGAGGTGACGCGAGTCGAATCGACAGAGCAGATGCGCGATGCGGTCATGAATCTGCTGCCACAAGCCAGCATTGTGATTAAGACCGCAGCGGTATCGGACTACCGGCCGAAATCCGCCGCAGGACAGAAGCTCAAGCGCAAAGGCCCAATGACTCTCGAGCTCGAAGCTACTCCAGATATCCTGAAGGAGCTATCGCAGAAGAAAGCATCACAGATCGTAGTCGGCTTCGCTGCTGAGACGGAGAACGCCCTTGAGAACGCCCGCCAGAAGCTTGTTTCGAAGAACCTGGATGCCATCGTCGTGAATGACGTCTCCCGCGACGGCGTCGGCTTCGACTCCGATCGCAACGCCGTCACGATCATCACTCATCACGAAGTCGTAGAAGTACCTGAGACCACAAAGTGGGAAGTTGCGCAGCGGGTACTGGACCAGATAGTAAAGCTCCAACAATCCCGCAAATCTCCACTCAAAGCCTAAGTCTCCGAAGAGCCTGAATCCCTCGCGATGTCATCCTGAGCGGAGCACGTCATGAGCGAAGCGATGACGCGCGCAGTCGAAGGATCCCTACCCTCTCCCGAAAACTATCCACATGGGGATTTTCCACTTCACGACTCCAACGTATAATCGCCTCACCCAACAGTGTCGACGACCCTGAATCCCGACCAGCGCCGCGCCTTGGCCGACCGAGTCCGTTACTACAACGAACTCGGCATCTACGATTTCTATCGCCGCCCGCAGAACGTAGCGCAAACAGAGTCCGCAGCAATCGAAGCCGCGCCACAAATTGAATCAAGTTCCCAGCCGGAACTGCGAGAGGAAATGTCCCCAAGGAAATCCGCTGTCGTAACCAAGCCTGTCGACGAAAATATTTTCGAAGTCCTGAACTCGAAACCCGAGCACAGCGTTACCGATCCCATCGCTGCTCTCAGGCTGATCCGCGAAGACCTCGGCGACTGCACGCGCTGCAAACTGCACAAGCAAGGACGCAAGCAGATCGTCTTCGGCGTAGGAAATCCGCAAGCGGATCTCATGTTCGTCGGTGAAGGCCCAGGCGCTGACGAAGACATTCAAGGCGAGCCCTTCGTGGGCCGCGCCGGCCAGCTACTCAACAACATGATCAAAGCGATGGGGTTACGTCGCGAAGAAGTCTATATCGCGAACGTAGTGAAGTGCCGCCCGCCGGGAAATCGCACACCCGAGCGCGACGAATGCGACACCTGTTCGCCATTCCTGATGCGCCAAATCGCTGTCATCAAGCCGAAGGTCATTGTCGCTCTAGGCGCCGTCGCAGCCAAAAACCTTCTGGCGATCAACGCACCCATGTCGGAACTCCGTGGACGCTTCTACGATTTCATGCCCTCGGGCGCGCGCAGCAGCGACCCAAACTGGCAAGGAGCGAAACTCGCCGTCACCTATCACCCAGCCTTCCTCCTTCGTGATCCGCGCCAGAAAGGCGAAGCCTGGAAAGACCTGCAGATGGTGATGAAGTACCTGGGCCTCAAGCCACCGCCAAAAGAAAATCTGTAGGGACGGACGCAGCTTGCCCTGAGCGAAGTCGAAGGTTCCGTCCCACGGGCAAAGCCCGCGTGTCACTCTGTCATCCTGAGCAGAGTCGACGCGAGCGAAGCGAACGGCGACGCAGTCGAAGGATCCCTACCCGCACCCATCACCCGTCCACATCGCGCATTAGTTTATCCTTCCATCCAATGCCCGACTTCTGCGACGTCGCCCTTCCTGTGCCGCTAGACATGGCATTCACCTACCGCGTCCCGGTCGACATGGCGCCGGCGGTCGGTGGCCGAGTTCTCGTCCCCTTCCGCCAGCAGCGCATGATGGGCATCGTAGTCGATCTTCACGACCACAAGCCGAGTGTCACCGCCAAAAATGTCCTCAGCGTCGTCGACCCAGCGCCGGTCCTGGATGATCACCTGCTCCGCCTCGGCCGCTGGATCGCCGACTACTACCTCGCGCCCATCGGTGAAGTCTTCCGCACGATGCTCCCGCTGACTGCCGAGTTCAAGCGCGTCGTCGGATACCGCATCACCGAGCAGGGCCAAATGGCCCTGCATCTGGCAGGAATGTCCGGCTCATCCGCACGTTCTCAACGAACGCCCGAAGAGCAAGCAACAGAGTTCCGCGTCCTCGACTATCTAGCTGCCGCCGCAGTCCTGAATATTAACGACACCACGAACGGGAAGGGCACGGCTTTAGCCGTGCCACCAAACCCAGCAAAAGAGGTGGTTTTAGCCGCTGAGGGCCCACAGTTCGCCCGGGAGCAAACACTCCGCTCTGCAACTGGAGCCTCACGAAAAATCCTGGACGGCATGATCCGCAAGAAGTGGATTACCCGCCAGGATCTCTCCGCGCAGCAGCAGGCCAAGCGCACCATCAAGGTCGCCGTACTCGCCTCCGCGGATGGCAAATTGAACTCCAATCAGAGAACGATCGTTGACACTCTCGCTGCCGCCGGAGGCAAGATCCCGGTAGAATCCCTGAACTCGCTCGAAGTCCCACGCACAACTCTGAACGCCCTGGTTCGTCGAGGCCTGATCCAACTCATCGACGAGCCCGCAGACTTCACCATATCGAGAACCAGGCCCCGTCCTCAACCTTTCGAGTTCGATTTCACCCCCGCGCAAAAGTCCGCCCTCACCTGCCTTCGTGAAACAGTGGAGCAGCGCAAATTTTCGGGAGTATTGCTTCACGGCGTGACCGGCTCCGGCAAGACGGCCGTTTACCTCGCTGGGATGCGCTCAGTCCTCGAAGCCGGACGCTCCGCCATCCTCCTCGTCCCCGAAATCGGCTTAACTCCCGCGGTCGCTGCCGACCTGCACCAAATTTTCGGAGACGAAGTCGCCATCCTCCACTCCGCGCTCTCCGATAAGGAGCGTGCCGAGCAATGGCACCGCATCAAGCGTGGCGAAGCTCGCATGGTGGTCGGTACGCGCTCTGCCGTTTTTGCGCCTGTGTCCGATCTTGCACTCATCATCGTTGACGAAGAGCACGACGGTTCTTACAAGCAGGAAGAAACCCCTCGCTACCACGCGCGCGACGTCGCCGTAATGCGCGCCAAGATGTCCAACGCCGCCGTCGTTCTCGGCTCGGCCACCCCTTCGCTCGAGTCCTACTTCAACGCGAAGAAGAACAAGTACGCCCTGATTGAACTCCCCGATCGTGTTGAGCAACGCCCTCTTCCCGAAGTCGAAATCATCGACATGCGACTGGAATTTCAGGAGACCGGGCGTGACCAAGTCATCTCACGCAAACTGGCCGCAGAGATTCAGCAGCGTCTCGAGCGCAAAGAACAGGTCATGGTCCTGCTCAACCGGCGCGGATACTCGCCCGTCGTTCTATGCCGTACGTGCGGCAAGAAACTGGAATGCAAGAATTGCGCGATCTCCCTTACTCACCACAAGCGCGAACACAAAATGGTCTGCCATTACTGTGGATACGTTGCGCCCGTGCCCAAAGTCTGCGTGCACTGTGGCAGCGAGTACGTCTACTTCCTCGGCACCGGGTCAGAGAAGCTCGAAGAACTTCTTCATGGAATGTTTCCCCAAGCGCGCATTGCCCGCCTCGACCGCGACACCGTTCGCGGCCACGAAGATTTTGAGCGCACGCTCAACGCCCTGAATGAGGGCGAACTCGATATGATCGTCGGCACGCAGATGATTGCCAAGGGCCACGACATCCACGGCGTCACGTTAGTAGGCGTAGTCGGGGCCGACGCCGCTCTAGGTATGCCTGACTTCCGCGCCGCGGAACGGACTTTCCAGCTCCTGACTCAGGTTGCCGGGCGCGCCGGACGCGGCCAATCCCCGGGCAAAGTTATTCTGCAAACGTACTTCCAGGACCACTACGCCGTCCAATACGCTGCTCGCCACGACTTCATCGGCTTCTACGAAAAAGAGCTCCGCTTTCGCAGTTGGATGCACTACCCGCCTTATTCCGCATTAGCGAACGTTCTGGTCCGCAGCGACAATCTCGACGACGCGTTGAAATGGTCAGGCACTCTGGGAAAGTGGTTCGACAACACTCGACATGAAGGGGTCCGTGTGCTCGGTCCCGCCGCCGCACCCATCATGCGCCTGAAGCGAGACTACCGCTACCACTTCGTCCTGAAGTCCCCGAGCCGCGAGAAACTAAATACAACTTTGCGTGCCATGCTCTCGCACGCGAGCCAGCAGAAGATTCCACGGACCCAGGTAATCGTCGACGTCGATGCTCTCTGGTTGATGTAAAAACGCAATCGCGGAATAATCTCTCGGAATGCCAAAGACATCAACCAAGCCCTCAAGAGAGCCCAAGCCGCAGTTCTTTCCCACCCTCGCGGACTGGCGTGCCTGGCTTGAGAAGCACCACGCCAATACCGAAGAATTTTGGGTCGGATTCTACAAGCGCGATTCCGGACGCCCGAGCATCACCTGGCCCGAATCTGTCGACGGCGCTCTCTGCTTCGGCTGGATCGACGGCGTCCGCAAATCCATCGACGCCACCAGTTACAAGATCCGCTTCACTCCCCGCAAGCCGCGCAGCATCTGGAGCGCTATCAACATCAAGCGCGCAAAAGAACTCTCAAAGCAGAGACTGATGCACGCTGCCGGCCTTGCGGCCTTCGAGAAGCGCGACGGGAATCGATCGGCAATCTACGCATACGAACAGCGAAAAACTGCGAAACTGCCTTCTGAGTTCGATAGGCAATTCCGCACTAACCCCGAAGCCTGGACATTCTTCCAATCCCAGCCACCCTGGTATCAGAGGACGTCTACCTATTGGGTAATCAGCGCGAAGAAAGAGGAAACGCGAGTAAAGCGCCTCGCAATTTTGATTGATTGCTCGACACGAAAGCAGAAGATCCCCACGCTCAACCGAGACGCTCTCGGCGGCGTTAAGTAGTTGCACCGTCCGCAGTCACCAGTTGATCTGAAATGGCGAAACCGTGAACGTCACGGCCAGCATGACCGCCGCTAGCACCGCCCATGCCCACCGATTCGCAGGAAGTTCCGGATAATCCGGAGCCTGCTGCTGCCGATACGTCACCACATTCATCACGATGATCAGCCCCGCCCAGACTCTCCAACTCATGTGCAGGCGGCCTAGGTAGACCAGCGCGATCACGGTCAACCACGAAATCACGCGATGCGCCCGCGGAGCCAGCGCAAACACGATGTGACCGCCATCCAATTGACTGCTGGGCAGCAGATTCAGCGCGGTGGCAAACATCCCGACCCACGCTGCGATGGCCGTTGGGTGCAGATACACTCGCGCAAGTGGCACTGCCGCCACAGCATGTCCGGGAGCGAGTCCGCGCAAGGCATCGTGCATCAGAAAGAAAATCGCCGGAAATCCCAGGCTCAACTCCGAGGCTCCCATGCCCGCCGCAACGGGTTTCGAGAGTGTCATGGCAACCCCGAGCGTAAGAATCGCCACCACAAACCCGGCAATCGGACCCGCAATCCCGATATCAAATAACGCGGCCCTCGAGCGAATCTGTCCTCGGATCCGGATCACCGCGCCCAAGGTCCCAATCAATGTTGGTGCAGGAATAAAGAACGGCAGTGTTGCCCGCACTCCGTAATACCGGCAGAGCAGATAGTGACCCATTTCATGCGACAACAGAATGGCCAGCAGCGACGCCGAGAAGGGAATTCCCAAGAGGAGCCGCGACGGGTGAGCAAGCACCCATCGAATCGGGAAGAATGGAAGGAAGTCGTCTCCACCTGTAAACGGCGGAAGATCATGCAGGAAATTGAACTCCAGGCGTGCCCCGACTATGAGTGTGGTAAAGCAGGTTGCGATGAGCAGCGAAGCATAAATCCAATATCGCGGACGCGGCGGCGCTCCTTGCGGCAACGGCAGCGGGTGATAGTACTGAAGCGTTGAACTGGAAATCGGGGAACTCGGTTCCGACATGTGATTCTTCGGTCCCGCACAAAAACGGGCTATCCTTTGATGCTACTACGAGTCAGGGATACCCGGGCGCCGCTCAAATCCGCAGCGCAACAAAAGACAGAAGCAGATCGTGAGTCTTAGTCGATCGACTGCAGTTCTTTGCCCGGCTTGAAGCGCACAGCTCTTCCTGGCGGAATGGAAACCTCAGCTCCTGTGCGCGGATTACGCCCAATGCCCGTCTTGCGCGGACGTACGTTGAACACTCCAAATCCCCGTAACTCAATGCGGTTCCCGGCGGCCAGCGCCTTCTTCATGCTCTCGAAAACGGTTTCCACGGCCAGTTCGGCCTTGGTCTTGGTGATGCCTGTCTTCGCCACTACTTCGTTGATGATATCGAGCTTAATCACGCGGGGCTCCGGTCTGCAGGGTCAAAGTGGTCTTTCAAGTCATTGATGCTAAGGAAGATAAGTAAGATTGTCAACCCAAGCACCAATCCCGTAAACTGGCATGCACCAGCCAACAGATTGAGTGATTGTGCCATCGGGCGATTGAGCGATTTTCTTGGACAGCGTCGTTCCCTGATCCGCACTTCAATCTCTCAATCACAAAATCACTCAATCACCCAATGCTAGGAGTTTCATGCTGAAGAGCGACCGCTGGATCCGCAAGATGTCACTGGAACGCGACATGATCAATCCGTTCTCCGAAAAGCAGGTTCGCGAGGGCGTGATCTCCTACGGCCTGTCGTCTTACGGCTACGACCTGCGCGTAGCTGACGAGTTCAAGATTTTTACCAACGTCAACAATGCGTTAGTTGATCCCAAGAAGTTCGACGAGAAATCCTTCGTCACGATACAAACCGACATCTGCATCGTGCCACCAAACTCCTTCGCTCTTGCGCGCTCGGTTGAATACTTCAAGATCCCGCGCAGCGTCCTGACAATCTGCGTGGGAAAGAGCACATATGCCCGCTGCGGCATCATCGTTAACGTGACCCCGTTCGAGCCCGAGTGGGAAGGATTCGTCACGCTCGAGATCTCGAATACCACGCCGCTTCCGGCGCGCATCTATGCTAACGAAGGCCTCTGCCAGATCATCTTCTTCGAGTCCGACGAAGTCTGCGAAACCAGCTACGCCGACAGAAAAGGTAAGTACCAAGCCCAAAAGGGAATCGTCCTGCCAAAGCTGTAAAGCGAATCAGGTGGGGACGGCCGCTACGGCTGTCCAGCGGCCAGTCGTATCGCGCCGCAGCTACACCTAGGGTTGTTGAACCGGGCCAATCTGTGGGACGTGCACCGGTTTGGCCATGCCGTAAAAAACCGTTAGGCCGTTGCCGCCACAGAGCGTCGACCGCGCCTCGTCAGGCCGCGGTTTCGTAAAGCAACTCGCCGGTCGTTGCCAATTGTCCGCCACCCAAACGTCCCCGGCCGGATCGATGGCGATATCCGTCAGCGGCTCCATGCCACCACCCACATATCCTCCGGGCGGCGAGATGGGATCTCCGGTCTTCATGCCGGGCGGGCAGGTTTCGTTACGGACTCCACACAAGTGCGTGATAGAACCCTCACCGCCGAAGTTGGAGCTCCAGACTTGATCGTTCCCATCGATGGCCACTGCCCACGAGCCCCAAGCTCCTCCGCCGTGAAAAGGCGAACCCGGGGCCGGACTGCCGTCAGCTTGCAACATCGATATGCTGCCCAATCCGCGGTTATCGTTCAAATAACCGTAGAGCACCGGGTCAGCCTCATTCATCCTCTCGTCGAGCTTCAGCCAGAGCAGTTTAAATTTGGTCGTCAGATTCAGACCATCGCCCAATGTGTTTGCGATCCAGGCATTTCCCTGGCTGTCGATTGCCATCCCCTTGCCACTGTGTCCCCCTGTCGGAAACACCTCGACTTTGCTGGGATCACTCGCGGGGAAGCGTGTAACGGTGTCACCAATCGCATTAGTGATCCAAATACGATCTTGCTGGTCAATCGCCAAGTGGAATGGCGCTCTAAGTTTGCAGGGGCCATCCTTGTTCGGTTTGCCTGCAGGTGCCTGGCAAAGAATCTTGCCCTTGCCCGGGTCTCCTTTTGGCATGTAGATCACATCATCCTTGCCGAAGTCCAACGCCCACACATCGCCATTGGGAGCGACGATGATCCCCTGAACCTTGCCGAGGCTATCACCGAAGTTGTAACCCTCCGGCGGTGACACAGGCTTGCCGCTTTTATCAAACAGGGAAATTGTATGGCCGACCGTGCTGGTAATCCACACGTTGTCGTGTGCATCGATCGCCGTGCCGAAACCGGGACCTTCGAGACCGCCCCCAGCAAAACCGGTTGGAGCTGGAGATAGCGCACGACCATTCGGCGCGAACTCAGCCATGTTGCCGTCCCACAGAGCGTCCCCCGCCTGCGACCCGACGATGAAATTGGCGCCCGTCCAAACATTGCCCTCGCTGTCAAACATGAGCTTGCCAGGTGCGCTAAGACCTCCGCCCGAAAACTTCAGAGGCATGACCCATGCACTCGGTGCATAGCTGAGATAGGGCAAGAATGGCGTTGCACGGAGCGTCTTGCCATGCGGCACAGGATAAAAACTGTCAAGTAATGCGAACAGTCTTTCGGGCTTGTATGCGGAGTTGCGTGCTACTGCTTGAGCCGCGCCCAGCGTGTCGGTCGGGCTCTTGTCGTCCGGAGGTGTTGCCGCCGCAAAAAGACTACTGCATGCATCGGCCTTCACCCGTGTTATGCAACCAGCCATCAGGCTAGCCAAGGTTGCGAAGTTCGCCATCGTGGGCGTTTGCGTGCTGTTGTTTGGGTCTAGAACAACGCCGGCATATCCGCCGGTTTGGAGATCCACAAAGTTCGGAACATTACCAGCGGCAATTCGTAAACCGAGCACGTTGCCTTTAATCGATTGGCCATCGAGAAATTGCGCGTGGGTCCAAACCGATGCGACAGTCGTAAACTCGTTGATAACTACATTCGCTGGGGCGGTGCTGCCTAGCACCGTTAGAAGGGCTATGGCGGGATTGTCTCCAGCCTTGTTAACGGTTGGCTCGCCGCCTACTGCGACGAGATAAAGAATGGTATCGCCTGCTTTTCGCTTGTTGTGAAGTTCAAAGCGCCCGTCAGCGCCAGTCTTTGTCTGGTCGAGTTGCTTAGGCGCATCTGCACCCTCAGCCCACAAGGTTACGGTCGACTTTGCAATCGGAGCTCCGGCGCCCAAGACTTGCCCTTTAATCGTCTCCGCAGCGAATGCGGACAGAGAGAAAACGAGCGTGCACGCCGCGATGACGCTGACGCGCAGCCGACCTGCATCGTGGTTCGTGACTCGTAATTCAGATGCCATTTTCGTTCCCCCTGCCTGTCGCATTGAATATCTCGGGCTTGAATCTGTATCTCACCAAGAATTGGTCACGAGTGAAATTCACGGACGAGCAGAGAATCTCGCGATCGAGAATTGCGGTGGCACACATGCAGCAGAGATACGTAGAAATCGTTACTTCTCAGGCGATTGTGGTTCTTCTGTCTCTTTTAGCTTTTCTGCTCCAAAAAAACTGCTGTGAGGATAGAAGCAGCCGCATACGCCAAAGCCTATCTTCTGAGACACGAAGCGTTATCGTATTGATGGACGCCGGCAGGGACCCACTGTCAGAACTGATGGTTTTCATCGAGAAATCTTGCAGTCCTGCGGAAACCCGATAGCTACACTTAATCAGTCCAAGTGCGCTGATACCAGGGACCCGCGAACTACACGAGGTGGTTGAGAACCTGGAGGATATTCGTGGCAGGCTACCGCCATGAAGTTCTGACGACATGTGCGTGCGATTGCCTGAAGAAGGCTTCGCCAAAGCTCCGTCGCCAAGAAGGGAATCGTCCCTAAGCTGTAAATGAACCACGTGGAGACATCTGCCCTCGGCTGTCCGCTGGCCCTGCTGTATCGGGCCGCGACTGCGCCACCCGCGCTGGGGCATGCTCAGGTCGCAGCAACAGCCAGAACGCCATCAGGTGTGTCCAGAAAAGCGCTGGTACATAAAGCATGGGGATCGCGTAATCGGCTCCAAGCTGTCCGGCAACTGACGGTAGATTCACACTGACCGCCCGCGCCGTGGCGCTTATAAGGTCGGCGAGGCCGACTAGATTGAAAAGCCAGACCAGCGGCCAGAAGACAACGCGCAGGCGCACGGTCAACAGCACGAGGATGGCGAGCAGCGCGGTGGCGAGATCGCCGTAAGCAACCGGCCTGGAGAACCCCTGCGGCAGGTTCGGCCCGACAAACCCGGGCAGCAAGAGGGCCAACCCGAAGAAGCGGAAACTGTTGAACGTGGCGATCGCCCGGTGCGCCTCCACCCGATCCATCGCCCTGAGTCGCGGCCAGACGTAAGTGGCCATGCAAAGCGCCCACGCGAAATATCCCAGCGCCATGTCAATATTGAAAATCTCGCTTGCCGACATACCAACCTCCTTGGCCATCGGCAGATGCCAATGGCCAAATCATGATGATTCCGATTAATCGTTCTGCTTACTCGTTCTGCCCTTGCGGGCCAACCAATGCCCTCAGCGGCATCAAGGGGCCGACGGGAATGTACTCGTGATCCATCAAGTGCTCCTTTGCGAGCGGCAACGTTTCCATGATGGCTCGTGCTTCGTCCTCGCTCTTAGCGTCAACCAGGAAAATGGCTCCCTTGCCGTCGCCGCGCGAATACCACTCCCGAATTTTCCCGCCGAGGTAGAGCTTTACCGTTTCCCGAACCTCCACCGGGATGACATCCATGATTTGTGCAGGGGTCACGCCTTTCCTGGGAGTCAGAAGGACCAGCACCGCAGTGGTTTTCGGTATAGCTACGCTGGGCACGCCGGAGGCGCCTCCCGACTGCGATTGCGCGAACGACGCCGCGGGAATCGCTGCCATAAGAAAAGGGATCATAGGTTTCATCGAGTTATCCTCTCAGTCTGGTTAGGTTCTTGAGTTGGTCGTTGATTGCTTCCTTCAGTTGGCAATGCGATACATCGTCTATTCTCTTAAAGAGTACGATCGTACTCTATTGGACGCCAAAAAAAGAAAAGCGTCACCTTTCGGTGAAGTTTTTTATAAAGAACTTCCTCGCCTCTGAAAGCATCCGCTCACGCCTTTGGGGAGACAACTTCAGTCGGGCTGCTGTCAGAACCCCAGCCATACTGGGAAACAGCAACTCAAACTTCGTCAGTTTTTCTTCTCGCGTCTGCCCAGGAATAAATGTCAACAAGCGCTCACGGTATGCTTCCCGCGACGCCTCAACCTGCTTTCGCACGGACAATGGCTTTCGGGCGAGCTCTGGGCCGAGGGCGGCGAACGCACAACCCATTCCCGGCGAATTCGCGTGCCCTGTGCTCAGATAGCGTTCGATGATGGCCCGCAAAGCTTGCCCTTCAGGTGCTGACTTTGCAACCTCTAACATGCCCTTTCCCATCTCGTCGAATGCCCGCGCGACCGCCCCCACGAACAGATCATCCTTGCTTCCAAAATGGCGATAGAAGCCCCCTTTTGTTAGGCCCGCCTTCTTCATAACCGTTCCGATACCACTGCTATCTCCGCCGTGCTCCCGGAACGAGCGAGCCGCCATCGAAAGAATCTTTTCGTGGTTCTCCGCTTTATGCTTAGATGAGTAGCGCATCACTTAAGAGTACGAGCGTACTCTAACAATGTCAAGACGTCGACACAAGTGAGCCAGAAGAGAGGGTCAAAACACTTTTGCGACACCTCTCACTGCCTTGCTTGGTGCCCCTCACTTATGTCACTCGCAAATACGTTGTATACGGCTGATCTTCAATTGCCGTCCAAGGCAACAGGTTCAGCACCCCACCTGTTGTCTCCACCTGCCAACTCTGCGACCTCATCGCCTTCGCGGCCAATAACTGTGTTCGCGTTACCGGCACCTGTGAATCTCCAATCGCAAACAACACCAACGGCCCTGACAGAAGCGCCACTATATCCGCGTGCGTCGAATCAAGCGGCTCCAGCCGCGTTTTTGTTGGCAACTCCAACTCAATGCGATCCCCTGATTTCCACTCGCGCTCAACGCGCGCGAATGCCCCCGCAACTGCCGGTTTGCGCTTCCCGTTCACCGACACGGACGCACCCTCGGCCCAAGTCGGAATCCTCAGATTCACCGCAAACGACACCTTCTTGGGTGCATTCACCTCAAATGTCACGTGCGGCCCATACGGGTAGTCGCCCTTCTGCGCGAGTGAAATCTGCGCCCCGTCCAGCGTCCACCGCACCGTCGACGGAATGTACAGATTCACAAACACATCCCGCCCATCCCGCAGATAAGTATTGATCCGATAATCCGCCACGACCTGCGGCATTGTCCCCGAACAGCAGGGCCAGCGATGCTCGGAATATTCCTTCTTTCCCTTGAAGGTGTAATCGGAGTAGTAGAAGCTCTGCCCGTCGGCCTCAAGCGGCAGCGCCCCGAGAATCGTGTTGTACATTACACGCTCCATGCTGTCGCCATATCGCGGATCGCGAGTCACCCGCAGCAAATACCTTGTCAGCTTGAAATGCGCATACGATCCGCAGGGGGTCTCAAAGCTGTGATGCATGTTCGTCAGGCTGTCATATACATCAGCGCTGCCCGTCGCGCGCAGCAGTTCATCCGGACCCCATCCGCCCGTAGCAAAACTCTGCGCCAGCACCATGTCAAACCCATTCTTCGCAGCCTGCAAGTAGTTCTCGTTCCCAAGAGTCAGATACGCCTGCATGGCCGAACACAAGCAATTCACGTGGCTATACGCATGCCGTCCTTTGAGATCGTTCTCGCCCCGAGCCAGTCGTTCATAAAACGGCTCATTCAGATACTGCACACCAATCTCGCGATACCGATCTCCCGCCCCGCGCTGATTAGCCAGGAACAGATTCTCTGGCATGGTGTACGACTCATCCCACGTCCACGACTCGTCCTTTCCCGGACGCCAACTCGTCCCATGTTCTACGGCATGCCCGGGCAAGTGCGGCATCGCGGTGTCGGTGGTTTTTGCCAGAATCTCCCAAGCCAAAGGATCGCCCGCGTACTTGTACGAATCGATCAGTCCGCAGACCAGCTTATCGTAGCAATAGGCAGGGAAGCGATTCTTCTCATAGAAATCACCGGAGATGGTTTGCGCATAGAGACGGTTCAGCCGCAGCACTTTTTCTTTGGCCGCCTGCGATCCTGTGATGGCGTACGCCCGCGCCAACGCCGATACCCACTGCCCAAATGTGGCGGACGGCGCGAACCCGGCATCAAACGTGTGCCAGTCGTAATCCGGATCGTAGCGGTACCATCCGCCCAAATCCACCCCAGGCGCCGACTGTCCGGCCATCGCGCGGAACGGTTTCATCAGCGCGTCATCGTCCAGACCCATCAGCACGGCGTGAGTCTGACGAAATTGTTCCTCGTGGATCGGACTGTCGATCGATACATCTCCATAGCCGAACTCGCCCAGTACCCTCGAGGCTCGAATATCCACAGACGACGCGAAGGATCGCGATGACTTCGATACAGCGCCGGCTATCGCAGCCACCGCAGCCGATTCCAAGAACTTTCTGCGCGAAAACAATGAAAGAGATGACATAGTCCCGCTGCCCTCAGATGAAATCCAAGGTATATCCGCCGCTTAGTCTACGCCAGAGAAGACATGTAAGTGAGGGCTAAAACAACAGTGGGATCTTTTGGAGCAGTAAATGCGAAACCTGTCAGAAAGGCTGAGGTATTGAAACTCTTGAGACTTTGAAACTCGAAACCTGAAACTCGAAACTTCCTACCTCTGATTCTCTCCCTCTTTAAACATATACTTGATAGCCGGTTTATAAATCATCAAATTCGGTTCGCCATTTTCACGGTTCACCTTGATGCAATTCCGGTCGTACCACTCAATCATGCCGTGAACTTCTTCGCCGTCGCGCAGCACAATCACCATCGGCGTACGCGATTGCATCTGTTTCTGATAATAGAAATTCTCGGCGTTCGTCTGTTCCGGGGGTGACGGTTTCTTGCCGCCGGCTCCCATCGAACGCTCTCCGCGCTCCGCACGCTCGGCCCGGTCATGGCGCTCCGGGCGATCCCGACGTTCCTGTACCGGCACCGGCACACCATTGTGATTGCCGTGATTCTCGACGCGCGGTAGCGTAGGGCGAATCAGCTTTCGGTTCGCGAAGTTTTCCCTATCAGCAGATTCTCCGGTTGGCACAGGAGTCATAAGTATGTCCTTCATCGTGGCGCTTCCTCGGGTACACGCGTTCGCGCAAGCTAATGCTGGGACCCGCAGAGTAAATCAACGAAGGCGTGAGCGTTTCGACTACCGTACCATAGGCAACGTTCCCGTGACAATGCTTCCTTTGTGCCATTCTCCAGGTGTGCCAATTCTTGCACACCCTAGAATATCGATTCTTCTCGTATTCCCATCTTGAGAACTAAGTCATTTTTGACAGGTCCGCACCACGTCGCTCGCGTCCACTCATCGTCACAATCGCGACCAGGCTCGCCACAATCAGCACCGTCCACGCCAGCATGGGCGCAAAGTTTCCGCCGAAGCGACGCTCGGTCACTCTCGCCTGGATGACCGCATTGCGCGAGGCAATAAAGTTGCCCAGTTGGTATGCAAACCCTGGCAATGTACCTCTCACTGTCGCAGGAGATAGTTCATTCAGATGCGCCGGGATCACTCCCCAGGCTCCTTGCACCATGAACTGCATCAGGAATCCCCCAAGCGCAAGCAGCGGAACAGTCTTCGAAAACGCCCACAGCGGAATGATCGGAATCGACAGCACGGCCGCAATCAGAATTGCGCGTCGCCGCCCGATTCTCTCCGACAGAGACCCGAACAAAACTCCGCCCAGCAGGGCTCCCACGTTGTACACAATCGCAATTAGGCTCACTGTCTTCGGTGTGAATTGCAGGTTCTTTTGTAAAAATGTCGGATACAAGTCCTGCGTACCATGACTGAAAGAGTTGAACGCGAACATCAGCACGACAATAAAGGCGAAGATCCCGGCGTTGGCAGCAATCTCCCTGCTCATTCGTCCTTTCGCTCCGTTCTCCACCTTTCCCTGCAGCCAAGCAGGGGATTCGTCAACCTTCCTCCGGATATATATGACTAAGAAGGCCGGCAGTGCTCCGATCACGAACATGCCACGCCATCCAATAAGAGGAAATAAGGTGCCAAAGATCACCGCCGCCAGCAGATATCCGACAACATATCCTTCCTGTAACACACCAGAGAAAAATCCCCGGCCCTCGGTAGGCAGAGTTTCAAATGTCAGCGCCGCTCCTACGCCCCACTCTCCTCCCATGGCGATGCCAAACAAAGCGCGCGTAATCAGAAAAATCTTCAATGTCGGCGCAAATGCCGATGCTAACTCGAACACCGAAAAAGCCATAATGTCGAACATCAATGTCGGACGACGCCCGATCCTATCGGCCATGATCCCAAACAAAAATGCACCCACCGGACGCATGGCCAGTGTCCAAAAAATTCCCTCCGACACTTCCGACACCTTCGCGTGAAACTCCCCGGCCAGTGCGCTGAGGCAGAACACAAGAATGAAGAAGTCGAACGCATCGAGCGACCACCCCAGGAAGCAGGCAATAAAAGTATTTCGTTGTACCCGTGTCAACCGCCGAAATCGTCCAATGAATTCCATGTGTTGGCCTAGATGCCAGAATATTTATTCTGATTTTGCCGCCCCCCGCTCCGCTTAATGCTGAGGAGCACGCTGATGCGGGAATTGCACTGAATGCTGGGGAGTACCGTTGATACGTTGGGGTGCCCTGATAATGGAGCGTACCCCTGATGCCGGCGGGATGCCCCTGCCATACTCCTGTGCCGGGGAACACTCCTAATGCCGGGAATGCCCCACGCTGAGGCGCATTCCTAATGCTGGGAATGCTCCCGAGCAGAGGAATACTCCTGATGCATGGAGCCGCCCCCGACGCCGAGGAATACGCCGGATGCCGGCCATTACCGTGGAAGAGCGGCCCTTCCAGGGCCGCGTCCAGGGTCCAAGGATTCGGAGGGCTTTAGCCCCTGAGGTCCACGACCACTCCCAACGCCCCTGCGGATGCTAGCATAGGCTTTCAATCAACAATCGAAAATCATCAATCAACAATCGTCTTCCTATGCCCGAACTCGATCTCCCGCAACGCCAGGCCACCGACACGCTGATGCTCACCGGCTTCTGGTATCGCGCGCTTCCAGCCGACCGCGTTCATCGCAATCAGTTGCACAAAGCCACGTTGCTGGAGATCCCTCTCGTCATCGGCCGCGACCGCCAAGGGCACCCCTTCGCACTCCGCGACTCGTGTCCCCACCGGGGCATGCCCCTCAACTCCGGCAAGTTCGACGGCGAAAATCTCGAATGCCCCTACCACGGATGGCAATTCGACGTTCACAACGGCCAGTGCCAACTCATCCCGTCGCTGACAGCGGACCAGACGATGAAAGTCGACCGCATCTACGCTGGGAGCTATCCCTGCGAAGAGCAGGATGATTTCATCTGGGTCTATATCCCGGATCCCGGTCCGCAGGGAGCTGGTTTTTCAAAGCCGGCCGAAGCCTGCGAGCCCGCTCCCACGATTGAAAAGTTCAGCGAGAAGTACAAGCTCGCCTACCTCCAAGCCGAAATGCCCGTCAGCATCGACCACGGCATCATCGGCCTCATGGACCCAGCCCACGGACCCTTCGTCCACCAAGCCTGGTGGTGGCGGACACGGCACAGTATCCACGAGAAGAAGAAGAACTTCGAGCCAATCCCGAACGGGTTCCGCATGGCGGCGCACACGCCCAGCTCAAACTCCGCGCCGTACAAGGTTCTCCGTCTCTACGCCGACGCCGATTCGATCTCCACAACAATCGATTTCGTTCTCCCCAACATTCGCACCGAAACGATCCGGGCAGGGAAGTACTGGTTCTCCAGCCTGACCACAGTGACCCCGATTGCCCGCACCCACTGCCGCATTGACGTAGTTGCAGCCTGGAACCTCTTCCGCTGGGTCCCGTTCGTTCCCGGTTTAATGAAATATGTCTTCGGAAAGTTTGTCGAGCAAGACCGCCGCACCATGGAAATGCAGTCCGAAGGTCTAAAACACAATCCCCATCTGATGCTGATCGACGACGCCGACCGCCCCGCCAAATGGTATTTCCAACTAAAAGCCGCACACCTGGAATCAAAGCGCACCGGCCAACCGATGAAGCACCCGATGTCGGGCCCCGTAACGCTAAGGTGGAGAAGTTAGATCCCTTTAGGAATTACTGCATACCATTCCGCTTTGTCATCCTGATGGCGCCGTTTTTTGGCGCCGGAGGACCTATGCAACTCTGCTTGCAGTACTCATGCGGCCGGAGATTGCATAGGTCCTCCGGCCTGCAAAAAGCGCAGGCCATCAGGATGACATCGCGATGGATCACATCAAAAGCTAAAACGCAAGACAGTCCAAATTGCCCATGAGATTGGTTTTGAAGACGGGGAGCCAACAACTGCGAGCCGCTACTCCTCCACCAACCACTCCAATGCCTCTTCCCGCGTTTTGAAGGTAGGCAATTCCCGCTGAGAGAAACTCTTGAAGTTTTCAATAAAGACGTGAGGCACCTGTTCCGTACCAACCCACGCCGACTTCTTCACGTAAGGCCGATCAAGCACCAGCACTTCCTTAGCGCGCGTGGCGACTTTCTTGTCCATATGCGTCCCGGTGAAATCCGACAAGATGAGCAACGATCCCCGCTCATGCTGCTCAACGGCCGCTTTGATCTGCTCCAAGAGCAGAAGCATTTCGTTCGTGCTGCAGTGGCTCAAATCGATTAGAAGGATGTCATGTCCTTTGTGCTCGATGAATCTCAGCCGCTCTGGCAAGCGACTGAGGCTGGCCGTATCGTCAGAGATCATGCAAGCAGTCCTTCAACCACGCCGTAAGCCTCGTCCAGCGCAGCATCCAGCGCCGACGCATCCTTCCCGCCAGCCTCGGCCAGGTCCGGACGCCCTCCGCCCTTTCCGCCGACTTTCTCTGCGACCTTCCCGATGACCTTGCCAGCCTGCACCCGCGAAGTCAGATCCTTCGTAACCCCGACAATCAACGCCACATTCCCATTCGACGCCGAGCCCAGCACGACAACGCCCGACCCAATCTTGTCGCGCAGTTGGTCGACCAAAGTCCGCAACTGATTTCGCTCCAGGTTGTCGACGCGATGCGCCAGTACTTTGACGCCCTTGATCTCCTTCACCTTCTCGCCGACGTTGGCAGTCGATGACGAAGCCGACTTCATCCGCACCTGATCCAGTTCCCGCACCAACCGCTTGATCTCGGAGTCCTTCTTTTCGAGTTCAAGCTTGAGCGCCTCAGCAGGTGACAACGAGCTTTCTTCGCCTTGTGCACTATCACCACTGGCGGTTGCCCCATCCTTGCGCGCTTTTTGCGCAAGGGTGGGAGACACGAACGCAGACACAACGTTCTCAAGCTGATGATCTTTCCGGAAATGCCGAAGCGATCCCTCGCCGGTAATCGCCTCGACGCGCCGCACTCCGGAAGACACGCTGCCTTCCTTCAGAATCTTGATCAGCCCGATCTCACCGGTCGCGCCCGTATGCGTGCCGCCGCATAGCTCGGTCGAAAAGTCGCCAATTTTGATCACACGCACCTTGTCGCCATACTTCTCTCCAAACAGCGCCATCGCGTGATACTCATTCACCGCCACATCGATCGGCACATCGGCAATCGTTTCCACCTTCCGGTTGCGCAGCACCTCTTTATTAATGATGTCTTCAATATCCTGCAACTCCTCATCTTCAACCGCGGTGAAATGCGAAAAATCAAACCGCAGATGATTCGGCGACACCAGCGATCCAGCCTGCTTCACGTGTTTCCCGAGCACCTCGCGCAACCCAGCATGCAAAAGATGCGTCGCAGTATGATTCCGCATCGTCGCCTCGCGGACGTCGGTGTTGACCACCGCGTTGACTTTTGCGCCGACACTAATCACCTGTTTAGCGAATACCTGATGCGCCCGCACTCCCTGAATGGGGTAGTAGCAACCCTTCACCTCGGCGATTACCGTATTGTGGTCATCCGAATAAAGCCAGCCGAGATCCCCCACCTGTCCACCCGCCTCCGCATAAAACGGCGTGTGATCGAGAATGATCTCGCCCTCGTATCCAGCCTCAAGCTGGTTTACACCCCGCCCGTGGTGAATGATCGCCAGAACTTCGCAATTTTCCGACCGAGTCTGCCGATATCCCTCAAACTCCGAGTTCTTTCTTGGACGCTCGTCGTCGGGGACATACGCAAGTCCAAGGGGACGCGTGTCGGACGGAGCGTTGGGATTGTTGTCTTCCCACAAATGACGATACACGGGGTTTGCCGTTTGCTTCGCGGCACCCTTCCAGGAAGCACGAGCGCGAGTCCGTTCCTCATTCAGTGCGACCTCAAAACCATGGGCATCAAATTCAATACCGGAGTCACGACAAAATTCCTCAATGAAATCCTTCGGCAGGCCATAGGTTTGGAAGATATCGAACGCCTCCTTGCCGGATAATTGGCGAGGAAGGGCCTCCGCGGCCAGCCAGTCGCTTGCAAAATTGGCCGCAACGTCTGCTCCAAACAACTTCTTGACTTCAGCGAAAAGCAAGTTGAGATCCTTTGAGTTTTCGGCTCTCCTGAGAGCATCCCCCAGTGCGCTCTTACGATCGGGATAGTCTCGATCCAACTTACTCAATAAAACCAGATGCGCGTCCCTTGCGGGACGGGTCACTGCCTGCTGCAAATACCCGATTCCGAAGCTCATCGTGTGGGCGAACCGCGTTTCCTCCGAATGCACCGCTTTCGAAACCCGATCCGCAGTCTCATTGAGCTCCGGATACGCATCCTTCATCAAATCGCGAACCGAAAACACCATCTGATACAGAAAGGGCTTCGTTTGCCCTAGAAGTCGTCCATGCGTGATCGCACGACGAATAATCTTGCGCAGCACATACCCGCGCCCTTCATTTGAAGGCAACACTCCGTCGGAGATCAGGAAAGTTGCCGCCCGCGAATGGTCGGCAATAACACGCAGCGAAGCCGCTGACTTGGTATGCGCCTCTTTGTCCAACTCCTTCTTCAGAGACGCTCCAGTCAACTCCGCCGCCCGCTTGATCAGCGGCGTAAACAAATCCGTCTCATAATTCGAGATCACTCCCTGCAAAACCGCCGTCACCCGTTCCAACCCCATCCCGGTGTCGATCGAAGGCTTCGGCAGCGGCGTCAGCTTCCCGGATGCATCCCGGTCAAACTGCATGAACACCAGATTCCAGATCTCCACATACCGCCCGCAATCGCACCCGAACTCGCAATCCGTATGCCCCTGATCCGAAGCGATCGCGCCCATGTCGAAATGAATCTCGCTGCACGGCCCGCACGGCCCCGTATCGCCCATTTGCCAGAAGTTGTCCTTCATCCCCATCTCGTAGATGCGATCCTTGGGCACACCCTGGCCGAGCCACAGGTCATAGGCCTCACTGTCTCGCTCGACGCTGTTCTCGCCCTTGAAGATGGTCGCGTATAACTTCTCTTTCGGAATCCCATACCAAGCGGGCGATGTAATCAGTTCCCACGCATAGGCAACCGCATCCTTCTTGAAATAATCTCCGAAAGAGAAATTTCCCAGCATCTCGAAAAACGTGTGATGCCGGTTGGTGAAGCCGACATTTTCCAGATCATTGTGCTTTCCGCCTGCGCGCACACACTTCTGCGAAGTCGTCGCCCGCGAGTAGTCGCGCTTCTCGAGACCGAGAAACACATCCTTGAACTGATTCATCCCCGCATTGGTGAACAGCAGCGTAGGATCGTTAGCCGGGACGAGCGATGACGAATGCACTTCCTTGTGTCCCTTTTGCACAAAGAAGTCCAGGAATTTTCTGCGAATTTCTGACCCTGTCAGCATGAGACTCAATTCTAAACGAGCCACAACCGCAGACGCATGTCCTGAGCCAAAACGATAAGTGGTTCAATTTGAATTCTTGTCTGCTGCGGCGTCATCCCGTGGGCCCGCGCTTTTACCAGCGGGCCGAGGGATCTCCCTAGAGATGCAGCCGATTAGCGGGAGATCCCTCGCTACGCCTGCAGAACGGCTTCGTTCGGGATGACGCCTTGTGGAGTCATGCGAATTCAAATTGAACACTGCGGCCAAAACCCATGGGCCCCCCATTTCTGTCGTCTTTTGCCAGAAGTGGGGATTTGTAGGCCGAGTGCCGCAAGAAGTGAGAGGGCCAGAGGCCCCTGTGATCCCCTGTGCCCTCTGTGGTAAGTGAGTTCTAGTGCTACTTCACGGCGTCGGCGGTTTTCTCAGTTCCTTTTTTGACGTCGTGCCCGACATCCTTAACACCCTTCTTCACAGCGCTACCAGTCTTGGTCGCAGCTTTCTCAGTGTCTTTCGTAGCCGTCTTCGCGCCCTTCTCCGTATCCTTTGCTGCGACTTTCGTATCCTTCTCAGCACCCTTCGCTGCCGTTTTGGTGGCGTGCCCCGTCTTCTTCGCAGCCTTCTCGGTATCCTTGGTGGCCGTCTTCGCGCCTTTCTCGGTGTCTTTCGTCGCGGTCTTAGTCGCGTTCTTCACGTCTTTGCCAGCTGATTTTGCATCGCTGCTAGCATCCTGCCCAACCGCGAATGCACTTATCAGAGCGAACGTCACCAATACTGCCCACTTCATTTTCATGGGATCCTCCTGTCGGCCTTACGGGATAGTTGGAATGTGACTTGAGTATGCTACTTCGCCGAACCGGGAAGCAAATGTGAGAAAGAGTTAAGCTCCGGATCCTCTGCCACGCAGTCGCGCTCACCATTTCCTCAGTGTACTCAGCGTCCTCAGCGGTTGTTATTCAGCCTCTCCCTCCAATGCTGTCAGCGTCTCATCATCCACGTCCCATTTTTTCAGGATCGCGAAAATCGTCCCCATCCGAAATCCAGCCCGTACCAACTGCCGGAAGATCCGCGCCGTTTCCTTCTGATCTTTCGGCTTCTCCATCCTTTTCTTCCGCAAGTACTCCCGAGCCTGCTTCTCCTCGCTCACGCCGTCATATGCAGCGTCCACGGCCTTCTCGATCACTGAGCCGTGTACACCCCGCGTCTTAAGTTCGGTGATCACCCGCGCGCGCCCGAATTTCTGGTTGTCCCGCCGCATCGACGTGTAATACGCGGCATAGTTCGAGTCGTTCAGATAACCCTGATCCTTCAGCCGTCGAATCACCAGCTCCACCAACGTCTCGGCATGCTCCGATTCCGGCTCTTCAACCCGCGCGCGCATCAGCCGCTTCAACTCGGCCACGGTCCGCATGCGCCGAGACAGGGCTCCAACGGCGTATTCATACAGTTCTTCCTCAGAATACTGTTTTCTCCTGGGCCGCGAGAAAGCCATACCCATAAACGATAGCTCAACCGACCTGCAGGCGCGAGTTATGCGCTCAATAGCGCCTCTCACTCTCCCGCATACTGCGCATGACGCGCTGCTTTTCTGCGTGGGACCTCACGCGCCATCTTCCGCAGCCACCGTAGTTCCGTCCGAAGCTGCTGGATCGTCAGACTCAACATCCAAACCGCCTCGTGGAAACGGTGCCCAACTTCCGCTTGCACCGCCCGCAGGGTAGCCTGTTCGCGCTCCAACTCCTGCGTCAGAAATTTCTCCCGCCTTCCAATCTGCCGCTCAAACACTCCGGGACGAGCCTGCCACGACAGAGCGATCCAAGTAAGAAACGGAGGCTTCTCTCGTTGTTCCGTCCATTCCTCGCGCTCCAGCGCATCACCTAGTGCCGCCCGGCCCGCCGCGCTTGTGCCAAACACGCTGCGTTCCGGTCCCGCGACAGGCTCATCGCTGTCGGCGGTCTTGATCAAGCCCAACCGCGCCAGTTTCTCCAGCGAGTAATAGACCTGCGGACGCGAGATCCCCGCCCAGTCGCGTACCTGCCGCCGCTCCAGTTCCAGGTTCGCCTGATATCCATGCATCGGACGTTCAGCCAGCAGGCTGAGCAGCACCAGGTCCGGGGTCGTAAGTTCACGCTTCTTAGCTCCTGGCATCCTGCGCCTTTCGCAGCCGGCTCCAATACCACCATTCACACTTCTCCGCCGGGAGGTGCGGATTCCGCGCCTGCGCCACTGCCGCACGAAAAACATCCAGGCAACACAGGTCCTGAGTCTGTCCAGTGACCTTGCAGAGTTTCTCGTACATCCTTTCGGGGTTCCGTCGCGACAACTGGGCCACACTGTGAATTCCCAACAACGCAAAATCGCGAACCATTGCCGGACCCACCGAAACCAGGTCGTCTAAACGTCTCGCCTGTGCTTCCATACGATTCCTCCTTGACATATCTCCAAGAATTCAATATTCTCATCTAGTCTAATTAAGACTACTGACCTGGGCAAGAACAAATTTATGAGTATCGCAAGCAGCAATTTTGCCTGTTTCGCGATAGCGAGGCCAGGGGCTATTAAAGAGGAGAATCCCAAATGAATCTAAAAAAGATTACGCCGGTCCTGTTCGTGCAAGATGTCGAGCCGTGCGTCAAGTTCTGGGTGGACCGCTTCGGCTTCAAGCCGACGGCGGAAGTTCCCGATGGCGACAAGCTTGCCTTCGCCATGCTCCAGAAGGGAAACATCGAACTGATGTACCAGAGCTACACCAGCGCCGACAAGGATGTCGGCACCACAATTTCCCAGGCCGTCCGCAAAGGCCCGACGTTCCTCTATGTAGAAGTCGAGAACCTGGAGGAGGCCATCAACGCCGTCAAGGGTGCAGAAGTTTATATGCCGAAGCGCCAGACCTTCTACGGCTCAACCGAAATCGGCATCCAAGACCCTGCCGGGCACCTTGTGACCTTCGCCGAATTCGCGGCCCAGCCAAAATAACTCTTTACCTGAAGGAGAAAGGGCGTACGCAAAGCACGCCCTATATCATTGAAACTCTGAAACCTTGAAACTTTGAAACTTGCTCTTTCTACCTTCCCCCAAAGCCCGCCGTCTGCATCGACTGCCGCGAAATATCCGCCGTCGAAGCGATACCCTGCATGCGCAGCTTGAAGTCGTCGGCGTTCGACGCGTTTTCGAGAGCCGTTTCGTAGTTCACCAGCCCGGCCTGGAACAGATCCCACAGCGACTGATCAAACGTCTGCATGCCGTATTGCGAGGTGCCGGCTGCAATGGCGTCGCGAATCGACCGCGTCTTTTCCGGAACCAGGACGCACTCGCGGATGAACGCGGTATTGATCATCACCTCCACCGCTGGCACACGACCATCGGCATCGCAGCGCCGTACCAGGCGCTGGCTGACAATAGCGCGCAGAACCGCCGCCAACTGCATACGAATCTGTTTCTGTTCCGGTGGCGGGAAAATCGAGATTACACGGTTGACGGTTTCAACGGCGTCCAGCGTGTGCAGCGTTGAGAACACCATGTGGCCGGTCTCGGCCGCATGCAGCGCCGTCTGAATCGTTTCCAGATCTCGCATTTCGCCGACCAGAATGACGTCTGGATCCTGACGCAGAGAAGCGCGAAGCGCGGATCCAAATCCCGGAGTATCTACGCCGACCTCTCGCTGGTTGACGTAACCTTTCTTGTCGCGATGCAGAAATTCGATCGGGTCTTCAATCGTCACAATATGTTCCGCGCGTGACGAGTTTACCCGGTCGACCATTGCGGCGAGCGTGGTTGACTTACCCGAACCGGTAACGCCGGTCACCAGCACCAGTCCTCGTGGCATATCGCAAATCTGTTCGACCACCTTCGGCAAGAACAACTCATCTAGAGCACGAATCTTGGTCGGAATGACACGAAGCACCAGTCCCACGTTGCCGCGCTGCTGGAAGATGTTCACACGGAATCGCCCCAGGCCAGCGACGCCGTAGGCCATATCGATTTCGGTGGTCTCTTTGAACTTTTGTTTCTGCCGCGCCGACATCATGCTGAAAGCCATATTCAGCATGTCTTCCGCGCTGATTCTGGGCTGATCGGTCAACGGTGCCAGTTCGCCGTCAATCCGCAGGTGCGGATAGTTTCCAACCTTCAAGTGCAAGTCGCTGGCTCGCCGTTCTGTCGCTATGCGTAGCAGATCATCAATATTCATGCGGAGTTCTTCCCATCGAAGCCTCTACTCGAAGCTTCTCAGCCTGAACGCTCTTCACATCATCGCCCGAATCGTCACCCCACCCAAGATGACCTAGGTAATTGTCCTACAGCTGAAATCCGGACACGACCAACTGGATTTCTGACGGGACCCCAGATGCGGAGTAGCGGAACCTGTCGGCCCCAGGACGTAATTCCAGGGTTCGGTTCTAACAACGGGAACGAGCCCCCGAGCAGTCTGTGTCGCAGCCAACTCGGACGCAAAAGTGGAACGCAATGCTCAATCCAGCCGCGCAGCGGCGAAAGAATGCAGCCCACGGCGCAAGCCGCGGGTATCTAGTGGGATCCAACAAAGCCCCGAAGGGGCGAAGAAAAGCCGCGACACAGATTCCCGTTCCGCATACTTCTCGAGGCGCGGCTAGCGCCGCTAAACGCCTCGCCAGACCACTTAAGCGCCCTTAACGAAAGCAAGCGTCGTTTTTGGCATCGATACCAAAACATCGCCCGCAATCGACCGCCGACTCTGGAAGTTCTTCAGTTTGAAGATGACGGTTGGCGTCACTTCTTGTCCCCGAGAGATCAGCAATGCTCCGCTGGTGCAGCGGACCTCCTGTTGAATGACCATTCCCGGCGTGAGCTCTTCGATTCGGCATCGCCTGGTTTCAGCATCTTCCGCATTCGGATCGAGCGCCACCAACGCCTCAAAGAAGTCCGCGCGAAACTTGTTCTTCATAGCCAGCTGATGCGCGGCTTCGGTGCGCGACGTGCCTCGGTGAATCATCTGTTCATATTCGAGAACCAGGCGCAGGATCTCAGCTCCAGTCTTCATTTCCGGAGCATCCATGGCTTCGCCGCCGTCGACTGGTCGGTTTTGGTGTTCGATCATCCACGCGATCGGCTCCAACCGGGGAATCTTTGAAAGCAGGCTCGACGCGATCCCTGGATGGGCATCGTATTGTGCCCGGTCTTACTCACTCAAGGCGTCGCCCCGGTAGACCGCTTCAATCGTCTCCGGTGCCAGCGTCACGCATCCGAGCTGCGACAGAATCGCTGCCACTTCGTATTGCCATGGATTGCCCATCTTCATCGCGGTCACAACATGATGAATGTAGCGCCGCGCGCGCTCCGCGCGGCTGAACGCCGCCGGATTCACCAGGCTCAGCACCTCACTCAATACCTGCAGACATCCACTCAGCGTCTGCTCCAGCAGTTGCTTCTCGGCGGTAATCAGCCGGTGCTGCACCAGCGCCGCCGTAATTGTTCGCGCGATGATTTCCTTGCTGCACGGCTTAATCAGAAAACGGAAGATGCTGCCTTCGTTGATCGCTTCAATTGCTGTTTCCGTATCCGCATTCCCGGTCAGCATGATGCGCACCGTGTCAGGAGCCGTGCTCTTCACCCGGCGCAAGAACTCGATCCCGTCCATGCCGGGCATTCTCATGTCGGAGATCACGACCGCGTAAGGGCCTTTGCTCTCGATCAGGTTCAGCGCCTCTTGCCCACTTAGAACCGTATCCATAAGGAATTCGCCCCGCAGACTGCGGCGGTAGCCATCCAGGATTTGCCGGTCATCGTCTACAAGGAGGATCAATTCCGGCATTGTGCTCCCTTCGATCTGCTCCGCTGCGGCGCCTCAGTAATGCTGGTCTGACCTTGGCGTCGAAAGAACGCTCGTTTCAAGTCGATTCCTGCGGCAGAGAAATCTAGGTGTTCCCTCAATGCCATCGGCAGATGGGCGCAGGTTCTTTAGAAAGTGTCTGCCACCGGGATAACAGCCGATCAATTGGCAGGATTGAGCGGCTCTGCCGGCGTCGGCTGGTAAAGCCCTCGCCAACCAGCTTCTTTGTCGCTCAAACCCAGTCGCCTCAGGTATTCATGATCCAGCGTGATGTCGTGATTCAACGGCGACGTGTCTCCTTCGCTGACGATTGCATCCGCCACATGGACTGCCGTCAGCGGCGAGAAAGCTTTCTCCGCACTTTCCTTGGGGTGATGGTGGTAGGCCACAGCATGAACCAGTGGGAAAGGGAGATCCCAGATGCTCATCAGGTAGGCTCCCACCTCGGCATGCGTACAACCGAGAAGATCCCGTTCTGGATCCGTACCCTCCTTGGGTGGAGTCGTGGAGACCTTCAAGTAATCCTTCGGCAATTCCGCCAGCAGAACGACCTTTCCAAGATCGTGCAGCAGTCCTGCGGTAAAACATTCCTCCAACATCGCCTTCGGGCAGCCTTCGCTGTTCGCGATGCGCTGCGCCAGCGTCGACACCGCGACGCTGTGGTCCCACAGCGCCGGCAGATTCGCAGCTACCCTTGGATTGCCGTCAAATTGCGAAAATACATGCACCGACAGTGCCAGCGTCCGGACCGTCTCGTTTCCGATCAAAGTGAGCGCCTGCGGCAGGCTCGAAACCCGGCCGCTCGTCCCCAGAAATGCCGAGTTCGCCAGTTGCAGGATCTTGGTCGCCATGCCTACATCTTTCGAGATGATTTTCGCGATCTGAGCCAGCGAGGAGTCCTCCGAGCGCAGCGCCGCCGTTAGCTCGTCGTACAATGCCGGAAGACTGGGAAGGGAACGCAGCCGCGAGATCACTGTCTTTAACGCCTCATTTGCCAGAAAATCGCGCATAGCGAACGCCTGGTTCAGGCGGCTCGATAATTCCCCTAAATCGCACGGCTTCGACAAAAACTGGTGTGCGGGAGAGATGGACCGGAAGACTGCTTCTCGGCTCGATTGCCCCGACAGGATCATCCGCACCATGTCGGGATAACGTTGCTTCACCTGATCCAGCAGGTCTGCCCCATCCATCAAGGGCATGCGCATGTCCGAGACGATGGCGTCGTAGTGCTCCTTCTCCAACTCTTGCAGCGCGGCCGCTGCGCTATCCACGAAATGCATATCCCAGGTGTCGCGCATGTTGTGTAAACTGCGCCGCAGTCCGCTCAGCACCATCGGATCGTCATCTACAAACAGCAAACGCTTCTTCATGCTCCCCCTTTGGCAGAGGCCGCCGCGCTGACAGGCAGTGTGATGAAGAAGGTTGTCCCTTTTCCGACCGCAGTTTCGAACCAGATCTTCCCCCCATGTTTCTTCACCACCACTGTGTACGCTAGCGCCAGACCCTGTCCCGTACCCTTGCCGACTTCCTTTGTCGTAAAAAAGGGATCGAACACACGATTGCGAATGCCCTCGGCAATGCCGCTGCCCGTATCGCTGACCGAGATCTCAACGAACTCTCCTGCCAAACGAGTACGAACCGTGATCTGCCCCTTCTGGGCATCCGCCACCTTGTCCTTGATTGCGTGCGCTGCATTCACCAGGAGGTTCAGCACAACCTGATTGATATCGCCCGGATAACACACCACCGCGGGTAATTGCTCGTCGAAGTCTTTGACCACGTCCGACACATACTTCCACTCGTTGCGCGCCACCGTGATCGTAGATTCAATCGCTTTGTTCAAATCGGTGGCCGTCTTCTCGGCTGAGTCCGGATGAGAAAACTCCTTCATAGCCCGCACAATCTTGGCTACGCGCCGCGCTCCATCCAGGCTCTGGTCAATCGCCCGCGGCACTTCTTCGATAATGAATTCCAGGTCGCAGCTCTGTTCCGCCGTTTGCAGTTCTGCCTTTGCCGCCGGCTCCAATGGACCTATCCCCTTGTGTACCATCGTGCGGTATCGCTGCATGAGTTCGAGGGTTGACTTCCACGAGTCACTAAGGAAGGTCAGATTGTCCATCACGAACTGCGTCGGCGTATTGATTTCGTGGGCAATCCCGGCGGCCAACTGCCCAATCCCTTCCATCTTCTGCGCGTGGCGAAGTTGACTCTCCAGCGCCCGCTTCTCGGTGACATCCTCCTTGAACGCCAGAAAGTGCGTGATCTCACCCTTATGATTCGTGATCGGTGTAATCGTCGCCGACTCCCAGAAGATCTCTTTGTTCTTCTTCTTATTGCAAAATTCCCCGCGCCACACGCGGCCCTGAGTAATCGTCGACCAAAGGCCCTGATACATTTGCGCGGGACACTGCCGGGCATTCAGAATCCGTGGATTCTTTCCCAGAACTTCTTCCCGACTGTAGCCCGTGCACTCGCTGAACTTGTGGTTTACGTAAGTAATATGACCTCGAGGATCGGTGATCACGATCGAGACTGGACTCTGTTCGATGGCTAGCGAGAACTGTTGCAGCGCTTCCTCATTGCGCTTTCGATCAGTGATATCCCGAAACGTCCAGATGCGCCCGTAATAACTCCTGTTCTTGTCAACGACCGGAGCACTGTACCGGTCGAGAATCACTCCACGCTTCAGTTCGATTTCGTCGCGGCTGGTCTCTGATGGGTGCCTGTAGAGGTATTCGACCTTGTCGCGGAAGACCTCTCCATCTTTGATCGTCGTTACCGCGTAGTCGAGCATCTTGCGGTCGTCGGAATCAGCCATCAATTCCAGAGGTATTTGCAGAAGTTCCCCAAAGCGCTCATTTGCCAGTAGCTTCCGTCCATCGCGGTCCACCACCAGAACTCCGTCGATGGTGGAGTTCGCTTGCGCCTCGAGAAACGCCGTTTTCGAGCGCAGGTCCGCCTCGTCCTGCTTGCGCGAAGTAATGTCGCTCATGAACCCGTCGGCACAGCGCAAGCCGTTGACTTCATGTGAGCCGCTTGCCCGATCGTGCACCCATATCCACGTTCCATCCTTGCGCCGGATTCGGTACTCTTCGTCGAATGGCACATCCTTTTCAAACAGCGCCGCAAAGTTCTGACTCACTCGCCCGAAGTCCTCGGGGTGAATCTGATTCAGCCAAAGCCGCGAGCCCCCGGCATAGATCTCTCGGTTGGTGAAGCCCAGAAGCGCACGCACCTTCGGGCTCACATAGCGTGTGCGTCCCTGAATGTCCGACGTCCAAGCGACGTCCGGCATGTTTTCCAGAATCCTTCGGTATTGTTCTTCACTGCGCGGAGCGCCTCCTTGCTCATCTCGATCTCGGAGGTATCTTTGACCGTCGCAACCTGGCATGTGGTGCTCCCAGGTGCGTCAAGTGGCCGTAAATAGTACTCAACTGGAAAGGAGCTTCCATCTTTCCGCCAGAAAGGCTCTCCTACAAAATGCGCCGGCCGTTGATGCTGAAGGGCCTTGAGAAAGGTGCAATCCGCGGCCGGAAAATGACTTCCGTCGGCTCGGCTGTGATGGAGCAAATCGTGCGCGTTCCTTCCGACGATTTCTTCGCTGGAATAGCCAGTCATCCGGCAGAGCGCCTCGTTGCAAAATGTGATTGTTCCTTCGATGTTCACGCCGAAGACTGCCTCGACGATCGCGTCCAGGATGATCTGCTGTTCGGGGTTCAGTTTGTTAGGCACGATGCGTCGGGCGCGAAAGCTCCTACGCTCTCAATCGGCAATCGTGAGCATTCGTTGAATCCCAGTCCCCGAGCGCCGACCCACCGAAGTCATTGTTGGGCGTTCTTAATGTTCGTGCCCCATGATGCAGCAGATGCAGATGGTCATGTTCATGAAGAACCTGGCGATGCTCGGCGGCGCTCCTGATCATCCAATTCGGCTCCGGCCCGTGGAGTCTCAATAACCCCAAATAAGAAAGCCGCCCGTTAAACGGGCGGCTTGTACGATCACGAACTCGGCTACGCTGCGGCTTCCGCCGGCGCGGCCGGAACGAACGGCTCGTCGTAGCTGCCGCCGTAGATCGAAGGCACCTTCGATCCCATCGGCCGCAGATACGTCGTCAGCTCGCCGCGATGATGGATGCTGTGGTTGTTCAAGAATCCGAGATACAGCGCCGCCGGCAGATTGAACACGCCGAAAAACTCGACTGGCGTGAGCAACTGTTCCGGCGTCATTTCCTGTAGGCGCGCGATGCCGCGCTTCATGTTTTCGTCGTACCACGCCACGATTTCCGACGACGTCTGCGGCTTTTGCTCGGGCGTTTCCATGTTGAACTTCATATCGGCGATTCCATCCAAAAACTGGATGTCGCTGTTTGCAATGTGCCACGCCAGTTCCTGCGCGCTGCGGGCATGCGGATCCGGGCGATAGTCCGACTTCGCATCAGGCACAGCTGCGATGACCTTCTTGGTGATTTCCGCTTCGCGAGCGATTCCATCCAGCATCATGGCGCGATAGCCGAGGATGAAATCGGGGGTTAATCCTTGGGACATAATTCTTTCTCCTTTGTGACGAATGTTTTTGTTTCTTCCGGGCAGAAAGGCCAAAGGGCGCGGATCGTTTAGAAAACGCCGCGCCCCTGGCTCGAATTGACGACCGAATTATACTCCGACAGGTTGCTTGCTGCGCACCGGCACTGGAGTCAGCCAGCCGTGGCGGTCGGTCTTTTCTCCGCGCACGATGGCGTAGAACTCCTTCTGCAGCGCCCGGGTGATTGGGCCCATGCCGCCTTTGCCCACCTTGATCCGATCAATGGACCGGATCGGAGTAACCTCAGCGGCGGTGCCGGTAAAGAACACTTCGTCGGCGATGTAGAGCATCTCGCGCGGAATCATCTGCTCTACGATCGAGATATTCAAGTCGCGGGCGATCTGGAGGACCGAGTCGCGCGTGATGCCGGGCAGTACGGAGTTACCGAGCGGCGCCGTAATCAACTTGTCGCGGTGCACGATGAACAGGTTCTCGCCCGACCCTTCGCTGACGAATCCATTTTTGTCGAGCGCGATGCCTTCCACGTATCCGTTGGCGATCGCTTCCATCTTGATGAGCTGCGAGTTCATGTAGTTGGCGCCGGCCTTGGCCATGGCAGGCAGCGTGTTGGGAGCCAGGCGCGTCCACGAAGAAACGCAAACGTCGACGCCGTCCCCATCCGTGGCCAGATATTTGCCCCATGGATAATTGACGATGTAGGTCTCGACCGGACAGTTCAACGGATTCACGCCGGCATCACCATACCCACGGATCACCACGGGGCGGATGTAGCACGGCCAGGCGCCATTGTGCGCGATCGTTTCCACCATGCCGCGCACCAGTTCGTCGCGCGTGAAGCCGAGGTCCATGCGATAGACCTTGGCCGAGTCGATCAGCCGTTGCATGTGTTCGACGGCGCGGAAAATAGCCGGCCCGCTTGGCAGTTCGTAGCACCGGATCCCTTCGAAAACCGAAGACCCGTAGTGGACGACGTGCGACATCACGTGAATGGTAGCGTCGTCCCAGTTAATCAGTTTGCCGTTGTGCCAGATCTTGTCGGTCTTCTGGATGGGCATCAAGACTCCTTACGAGAGTGAATTGCAACGAGGCGGAGTGTTCCTCCGGCAAGGGACATCGAGGCGCGAACCCGACCCACGTTACAGACCATTATATCTGAGGGGCTTTGGGCTTCCGGCCTTGGGTCGGCTTCCGGCTCTCGGCTTTGGGCTTTCGGCCTCAGACCTCAGACTTCGGACCTCGGACTCTCCATTCCTTCAGATTTGGTCTTTGATTTTCACGTGTGGAGCGGGCGCCTCGCCCGTTGCCGTTGACTTTGATTTTCTTCCGGCCCTTCGGGGCTTTGCCCACTTCTTTCCTCTACCCAGCGGTTGCGCGCTGGGCTGCATTTTTTCGCTCCTTCGGAGCTGCGGCGTTCTTACTCTGGGCAGTCACGGTTTTGACTTTCACGCTTACCGGTGGCTTTCGTTTCGTGGGATCGACTTGCGCGTTCGCACTCTTTGAACATCCTGAAGAGTGGAGCACCCTTTGTGGGGGCGCTGCCTGGGGGTGTGAGACCGGCGAGAAGTTGCCGTTGGCGACGGTTGTTCGGGATCGCTCCAGTTGCGCGCGGATGGTGGCTTGGCGGGCACGTTCGAGGTCGAGCTTTGCCTGGTGCTCGCGCTCGGCGCGTTCCTCGCGCGATGGTTGCAGCGGGATGGCTGCGGTATAAGGCATATCCAGTTCCGGCTCTGGCATGGAAACTTCGTTCTCGGCGTCATCCACAGACCGTGTGGGGACGGGCGCCTTCGCCTGTCCAGCCAGCGAAGCAAGTGGTTCTGAAGCCGGCGCGGCGTACTCTGGAATTTCCCGCACCGGATTGGACGCGTCGAATTTCGTGCGGCGCGCGTTCTTTACCGCGATGTGCAGTGCGCGCAGGATCAGTTCGGCGCGCTTCACATCGAGCGTGTTGCGCAGCAGGCCGTTGATGACTTCCATCAGCGAAGCCTGGATTGCCTCTTCGCTTTCGATCAGCGCAATGGGATGCAGGCGCGAGCGTGCCGGACGGCGCACGCCGCGATGCGCGTGCTGGTGGAAGTAGCAGAATTGCTCTCCGCGGAGAGCTGGGGAGTCGCAGCGGGCTCCGGTG
>Ga0126369_10000169_pt1 | contig 40314 bp, 33 predicted proteins | sample PanSoiMetaPlot_1_FD_109646 | JGI IMG/M metagenome (GOLD analysis project Ga0126369, IMG submission 109646) | Tropical forest soil microbial communities from Panama - MetaG Plot_1 | ecosystem: Environmental > Terrestrial > Soil > Tropical forest > Bulk soil | place: Panama | collected 2016-02-17
CCGGGCGTGGTGAAGAGCTGCGGCGTCGGGCTGAACTCGATGAGCTGGCCAATCAGCAGGAATGCGGTGAAATCGCTGACGCGCGCGGCCTGCTGCATGTTATGGGTAACGATGACGATGGTGCAAAGGTCTTTCAGTTGAACAAGCAATTCCTCGATTTTTGCGGTGCTGATGGGGTCGAGCGCGGAACATGGCTCGTCGAGGAGCAGCACTTCGGGCTCGACCGCGAGCGCCCGAGCGATGCACAAGCGCTGCTGCTGTCCCCCGGAAAGTTCGTAGGCGGATTTGTGCAAATGGTCTTTTACTTCGTCCCACAGAGCCGCGTGGCGCAAGCTCTTCTCCACCGCTTCGGCAATGGGGGCTTTCGAACCGTTGATTCTTAGGCCGTAGGCCACGTTATCGAAAATGGACTTAGGAAAGGGATTCGGACGCTGAAAGACCATCCCTACGCGACGGCGGTGTGCGGTCACATCCTGTTTGAGGATATTTTGGCCGTCGAGCAGGATTTCTCCTTCCAGGCGCGCATTGCTTACCGTCTCATGCATGCGGTTCAGGGTGCGTAGCAGGGTGGACTTTCCACAACCCGAAGGACCAATGAGCGCGGTGACCTTATTGGTTGCGATGCCCATGTTGATATCGAACAAGCTCTGCTTGCTGCCATAAAAAAAGTTGACCTTGGAAATGGTCATGCGCATGGACAGCGTCGCGTTGGATTCGCGCGGCGTGGTGGTGGCGGTTGGCGGAATATTTACGGGCACAGCGGGCCTCACAGACGCCATGATTTAGGACCTCGAAACCGAGATGCCGCGCGAAAGTATGCCGCGGGCAACTATATTAATCATAAGAATCAGGCCCAGCAACACCAGTCCGCCGGCCCAGGCTTGACGATGCCAATCTTCATAAGGCGAGAGGGCATAGTTGTAAATTGTGACCGGGAGAGAAGCCGTTGGCTGAGTCCAGCCGGCACTCCAATAGTTGTTGCCAAATGCCGTGAAAATCAGGGGAGCGGTTTCGCCGGCAACGCGAGCAAATGCCAGCAAAATCGCGGTCAAAATACCGCGATAGGCCGCGGGAACAATCACCGTGGCGATCATCTTCCATTTGCTGGCTCCGAGAGCCATCGCCCCCTCGCGCAAGGAGTTCGGCACGGAGCGAAGAAATTCCTCGGTGCTGCGCAGGGTGATAGGAATCATCATCAGGCCGAGCGCAAATCCGCCCGCAAGGGTGGAGAATTGTTTAAACGGCAAGACCGCTAGTGCATAAGCGAAAATACCGATAACGATCGACGGCACGCCATTGAGCAGGTCGGCGGCATAACGCACCACGAAAGCCATCTTACTGCCGCTGAACTCCGCGAGGTAAATTGCGCCTAAGAATCCAATGGGCACGCCAACCAGGGTCGCGAACAACAGCAACTTGGCGCTCCCGACAATGGCATTGGCCATGCCGCCGCCGACCTCACCAACCGGAACCGGCAATCTCGTGAAAAAAGCCCAGTTGAGAGAGGCCCCGCCGCGGACCACCAGATAACCGAGAATGAGAAACAGAGCCAAGACGGAAACAGCAGCGCAGACCCCGGTCAGCGTTAGCATGAAGCCGCTTACGAGCTTGCGCCATCGCAGATGTGCGTTCACGCCCGAGCCCTTCCGGCGCCGCGCTGCGAGGTGACAACAATGAGAATACGCGCGAGCCCGTTCAGGACAAAGGTCAGAAGGAAAAGCACGAGTCCCAGCTCGATAAGGGACTGCGTATGGAGTTCGCTGGTAGCTTCGGCGAGCTCGTTGGCTATGACAGCCGCGATGGAGTAGCCGGGAGCAAGGAGAGACGCACTAATCTTGGGGTCATTTCCAATGACCATGGCGACGGCCATCGTCTCGCCGAGAGAGCGTGCGAGTGCCAGAAAGATGGAGCCCATAATGCCGCTGCGAGCAAACGGCACGACGACCTTCCAGGTAGACTCCCAGCGTGTGGATCCAACCGCCAGAGCAGCCTCGCGCTGGTCGCGCGGGACAGAGAGTAAAACCTCGCGGGAAACGGAAATAATGTAGGGAATAATCATGATGGCCAGTACGATTCCGGCGGTAAGAAAGCTTAAGCCGTACGCCGGGCCCCGAAAAAGCGGGAGGAAACCAAGAATACTTTTGAGCGAGGGGGCAATGTACTGGCGCATGAGTGGCACCACGATAAAAATTCCAAGAACGCCGTAAATCACGCTGGGGACGGCGGCAAGCAGATCAATGAAAAACTCGAGGGTGTCCGAAACTCGAGGCGGCGCGAGTTCCGCGAGAAAAATGGCGGCGCCAATGCCGAGAGGAACGGCAATAAAAAGCGCAACAGCCGCGGTGACCAACGTGCCATAGATGAATGGCAGGGCGCCAAAGTCTCCTTCGACGGGATTCCAGGTGGTAGTCCTGAAAAAGCCAAGACCAAATTTGTGTCTCGGCAAAACGGAGTCATGCCACAGCTCGAGAACAAGCAGAATCGATATGAGAACGACGGTAGCCGCAAAAACGAAAGTGATCAGGCGAGCAATCTCGTCCCCATCCCTCAGGCGCGATAGAAAAGAGCGCGAGCCCGAAACAGGGCCCGCGCTCGGAAGAGATGTGGAAGCAGTAGCCACACTATTGAATTTCGGCCAGAGCCTTCTTTTCCTTGGCGACCACTTCCTTCGGGAGCCGCGCGTAAGAAAGAGCTTCGGTGTAATTCTGACCGTCACCAAGCATCCAGGTTACGAAACCCTTGATGGCGTCGCGCTTGGCGCTGTCCGAGAACTTCTCGGGGATGAGCAACCAGGTAAAAGTGGAAATGGGATAAGCAGCTTTCCCCTTGGCATTGGTGATGGAAACGCGGAAGTCGGCTGGCATATCCTTAGCCGCCCCGGATGCGGCCGCAGTGACGCTGGCGAGCGAGGCTTTCAGAAAAACGCCATCGGCATTCTTCACGTTACCGTAGGGAATCTTGTTGGCTTCTGCGTAGATCAGCTCGACATACCCAATGGAGTTTGGCGTATTCTTGACCGTGCCGGTGACACCTTCGCTGCCCTTGCCGCCAAGCCCAACCGGCCAGTTCGGGGAGGTTCCTTTGCCGACCTTGGTTTTCCATTCCTCGCTGACTTTGGAAAGATAGTCGGTAAAGCAGTAGCTCGTGCCGCTGCCATCAGCGCGATGCACGACGACAATGTCTTCCGACGGCAGTTTGACTCCCTTGTTGGCGTCTGCGATGAGCGGATCATTCCACTTGGTCACCTTGCCAAGATAAATCGCCGCCAGCGCCTCTCCGGTGAAATTCAGCGTCGCGTCTACTCCGGGAATGTTGTAGGTGGGAACGACGGCGCCCAGAACCGTCGGGAAATGAAGGATGGGCGAGCCATGTTTATCCTGGTAAGCCTTTAGCTGTTCGTCGTTCATAGGGCCGTCGGAAGCTCCAAAATCAACTGTGCCCTCCGTAACTTGCTTGATTCCGCCTCCGGAACCGATCGACTGATAGTTAATTTGAATGTTCGGGTTCTTCTTGTGGTACTCATCAAACCACTTGGTATAGATGGGATTCGGGAAGCTCGCGCCCGCGCCGTTGATGGATAATGCGTCCGCCCAAAGGACTCCGGCAGCCGCACCGAGTAAAACCACAATGATTCCTGCGATACGCTTCATTGCTTCTCTCCAAACGTGGATTTTGCCTATATATTTGCAGTCTGGCGTCTCAGTGTTACGGAATTGTTACAATTTAGAGAGAGTTGCTTGAATCGCCGGGCTCAGCGTGAACGTCATGTAAGCTCTCCTGATTCTCGGCTTGTATCTCTATAAAAACAAAGGGGCTATGGGCGTGAAAGCTAACCTCTTTGTTTTGAAGCCACCTCGTTTAAGAATTGCCATACAAGCCGCTGCGTTGCTCTCCCAGGTGTATGTCTCAGCCGTGCCCCACGCGTTCGGCTCGGGATGAGGTAAGCGTCTGCAACGAAGAAGGCTGAAACTGCGGTGTCCTGGCGTGCAAGCAAAAGATAGTCCCGCGTTCTAAAAAGGTGATGACTAGTTCTGGTCGTTATTGTCGCCGGCTTTCGTTGTTGGGGAGGATGGCGGCCCCGGAGTTACGCCGGCGCTGAGGTGGTCGAAATTCATGATGGCGTTGAAGACGAGGAAGTAGCTGCCGGTGGTTTCGGCGCGCCAGATCGGATTGTTGGCGAAAAGCACGACGTGACCTTTCCCGTGAGGAACGTCAACGACCGCAGGCTTTTCCGCAATTTCATTCGCGCCAGTGATCATGCCGCTAAGAAGTAAATCTTTTTCCGCGGCGAACCGAAGAACAACACGCGGCTGCTCATCCGTGGGAGGGATGGCCCAGCGGGCAAACTCCTGCAAATCTTCGGGGACGTAGAGTTCTTGCTCGTGTGGCGTGCGCTTGACCGGTTTTTCAGGCGGCATGTAGGGACGCGCTTGAATCACGTCGGGATCGCTCGTGGAGCCGCGGCCGCTCGAACGCGCAGAGCCGCCCGGCCCTTCTTCCGGCCCGAAGCCGCCGAAAGCTCCGCCAACCGTGATGACCGGCCCCTGCCGGAAATACAGGTAAAGCTTGTCGTCATAGCCGTAGGTAATGGGGCTTTTCTTGTCGTCAACGGTCGAGAGAACGACGCTGCCGGGCGCTTGCATGGCGCGAGCGTCTGAAACATTCACCATCTCGGTCATGCCACCGGCGACTGGAAGCGCCGTACTCGATTGCACCGCAAGCAACAGCCCGCCGTCGCTGACGAAGCGCTCGAGGTTGGCGAGGCCTTGATAGCCCAGACCGCCGCGGATGTCGGCGGTGGAGTCGAGGCCCGGAGCGACAAAGTTGGGAGTATCGACGGTGTTCTGCCAGGGGCGCGGGCCGCCACGCATGGGCAAGCCGCGAAGCGCGGCGCTGAGGCCGGCGGCTCCCCCTCCGCCCATGGGTGGAAGAATCAGGACGTCAAATTTTTCACGCAAATTGGAATTCTCCCGAAGCCAGGTATCCGCAACGTAGGTGTAGGGAATTTTCAATTCGTCGAAGGCGACGCGGAACCAGCCATCGTTCTGGGTGTTCTGCCAGTTGTGCACGATGCCCACACGTGGAGCAGAAATGGGATGAGCGGCGACGGCGACGTTGGCGTTGGTAGCGTGTGCGTGAAGGCCGAGTTCAGCGGCGGCTTTTTCGAGTTGAGTGCGATCGGCGTTGCGAAGGATGAACGCGCCGGCGTTGAACTTGAGGCCGTCGGCTTCGAAAGAATCCTCGGCAGCTTCCATGGAAATGGAAGGGAGGCGGAAACGCAGAGTGGCGAGCGTGTTGTCGGTATTGTGGCGAATAAGGAAAGTTTTGCCCTGGCCGTCAATGCCGCCACGAGGGTCTATTTTGGCGACTTTACGCATGGGCGCGTCGAGGATCACAGTATCGGCCACGCGCACCGTTTTGACTCCGCGAAGTGCGCCGAGAGTCCATCCGGTGTCGTCGTAAGAGCGCGGATCGCGCGGGCTGTAGTACTGCGTGTCGAGAACCATATCAGCGAGGCGACTGTAAGGCTGGTCCATGCGGACGACGTAGCTGCCAGCGGGAATCACGGTTTCGGCGGGCTTTTTTTCTTCTTTAGGCTTTGCCTCCGCGCCAGGTTTCTCGGCAGACTTTTCCGCGGATTTCTCCCTACGCCCATCTGAATCATGGCTGCTGTCAGCAGCCGGGAAACGAATTTCTTTTTCTGTGCGGTGGACTTCGATGCCTTGGAGCTCAAAAAGATTCAGGAGACTGGCTTGTTCGGCGGGGCGGGGATCGTCGGCGGGGAAAACCCAAGCCGCGGGGCCTTCCGTGCGGGCCTTTGCAACGGCCCGCTTGCTCTTCAAGTAAAAATTGTTGAGGAACTTCTGGCCGTTGGAGGCTACGTTGTTCATCCCGAACAGAATGGCGCTCTGCTGCATGTTGGTGTTGTCGCGCGCGGACCATTTCACTTTGGGGAGCGGCGGATTGGGGCGATACCACTCGCGGCTGGTGTCGGGGGGCCGAAGCGTGCGCACGCGCGTGTCGGCGCCGCCGTTGCCGAAAGTTTCGTAGAAGCGGCCGATGGAATTGTGATTGTTGGCAATGGAGAGGAGATAGTTCGGGGCCCAGCCATCGTAAAAGCCGTGCGTCCAGACGCCCAAGACGCCGCGCTTGGTCATCTCTTCAATCTCGTGATAGGCCATTTCCTGCCACTCACTGATGACAATGGGATCAAGCCAGGCGTTGTACGGGCCGGTGCCGGTCATGATGTAGAGATAAGGAACCGATTCGTGGAGGTCGTGCATGACGGTAGGATGGAAATCGAGGTAGGTCTTAAGCATGTTGCGTGAGAGCGCGAGGGTGACGCCGAGGTTGTCACGATTGTTGTCGTGCGAAACGTAGTGGCCCCACCAGATCAGCGGGTAGGGCGCCTGATCGGGATGCTTCTTGTGCTGGAGATAGACGTCGACCATGCGGTCGTGGCCGTCGACTTCGACGATCGGCGTGATGAGCACGATCGAGTCATTGCGAATTTTTTGAATGAAGGAGGTATCCTCGACGGCCAGGCGATAGGCCAGTTCCATGAGCATTTCGGGCGCGCCGGTTTCCGGAGAATGGATACTGCCATCGGCCCAATACATAGGCTTGCCTTCGGCGATGAGTTTTTGCGCTTCGGCATCGCTCAGCCCGCGCGGGTCGGCTAAGCGCGCCGTGATTTCCTTGTAGCGATCGAGTTTGGCGAGGTTGGCCTCGTCAGAGACAGCGGCGACGAGCATTTCGCGGCCTTCTTCGGACGTACCGATGCTCCAAACCTTCACACGAAGGCTTTTGCTGGCGAGCAGGCGAAAGTAGGCGTTGATGTCCTTGGTGTAGTCCAGCACATCCGGAGCGCCGACGATGTGGTGAAGAAACGCGTCGGGCGGAGGAACGCAAGAGCTGAGAGGGAGATGGTCAACGAGTTCGGTCGAGAAAAAGGGCTCGGTGGTGAACTCTTTGATTTTCTTCGTGTACTCGCCATGATCCGTTATGGTGCATGGTTTGGACTGAGCCAAGCCAGAACCACAGAAGAGACCCAGCGAAAACAAAACGCCAGACAAAACGCGCATCATTGACCACCTCAAGACAAAGAAATTGAGCGCGTGGATTTTATAGCGCCGCCGCTAGAAACCTCAAGCAATTCCGCGGCACGGCGATGTTGGATTTTTGCTGACGTAGACTCTAGGATTGTCGACGGACGAAGCCCTTTGGCCTATGATATGCGCCGCCCCTGGGGTGGGCATTCTTTAGGGTGGTGAATCGGAGAGAGAACTCATGGAAGAGCAACTCAGTCTGGACTTTTTGCGCGTGGTGGAAAACGCGGCGGTTGCGGCGGCACGCACGATGGGTTTCGGCGACCGCCACAAGGCCGATGAAGTGGCGGTCGAGGCCATGCGCAAGACCATGGACTCGGTGGAAATCGACGGGACGGTTGTGATCGGAGAAGGCGAACGCGACGAAGCGCCGATGCTGTACATTGGCGAAAAAGTTGGCCTCGCCACGCACGCGCCAAAAGCATTGTTTCCACAGGTGGATATCGCGGTGGACCCGCTGGAAGGCACGAACTTGTGCGCCACGGGCGCGGCCAACGCCATTGCCGTGCTCGCCGCAAGCGAGCGCGGCGGATTGCTGAACGCGCCGGATTTGTACATGGAAAAAATCGTGGTCGGGCCGGCCTGCAAAGGTGCGATCGACCTGGATGCGCCGGTAGCCGACAACCTGAAGTCCATTGCAAAACGGCTGGAGCGCGACGTGGAGGATTTGGTGGTCGTGGTGCTGGACCGCGTGCGGCACGAGAAGCTGATTGATGAAATTCGCGCGGCTGGTGCGCGCATCCGGCTGATTGGCGACGGCGACTTGTCGGCGGGCATCTCCGCAGCCGTGGTGGGTACAGGAGTGCACGCCGTGATGGGCACGGGCGGCGCGCCGGAAGGGGTGCTGACGGCGGCTGCGCTGCGCTGCTTGAACGGGCAAATTCAAGCGCGGCTGGTAATCGGCAAGCCGGAAGACGCCGAACGGTTGGGAAAAATGGGAGTGAAAGATCCGAAGCGCATTTACGACACGGAAGATCTGGCGCCGGGGAAAAAGATGGTCTTTGCGTGCACGGGTGTGACCGATGGGAACTTGCTGAAGGGCGTGCGCTTTTTTGGAGAAGGCGTGCGCACCAGCTCGATGATCCTGACCCTGGACGACCGGCAGGTACGGTTCATCGATTCCGTGCACCTGGAGAAGAGGCCGGACATCAAGGTGCGGTTCAACTAGGCGACAAGCACTCGCTCACTAGTTTCTGCTATAGGCATAGGTTGAGACCCCTGCCTCCGACAGGCGGCTTCAGCGAACCCCATCCGTTCGACTCAGAATGACAAGGTCCGTTAGAAGGGGCGAAGGATTAGCGCTGGTCGCTGGTGATGGCCAGGAAGACGCTGTCGTCCACGGGAACCGACCGCGTGAAGAGCGTGGAGGTCTTCGCGCCGGCCATCGCTACGTGTTTTGCTTGGCCGCTCAGCGCGGGACCCGCAGGATTTACGTCGGCTCCGCCGCCATCTCCAGGTTGCAGAGAAATGCGCATGGTCTTCGGTGTGCAGCTCGTGCTGCCACGGCCCTGAGATCCGTTTAAGAGGAACACGTCGCCAGGAACGAGCGTGGACGGGCGGAAGCCGAGACAAGTGTCGCGAACAAATACCTGCCGCAGGCCGCTATTCGCGGCTCTAGGTGAAGATCCCTTTTCCGGGGAAGGCTGCTGCGCAGTTCGGCTCGGAGTTATGGCCAGAAAAGCGACATAGCGTCCCGAAGAACTGATCGAAGGCAAAATACTTTCCGTGCCGACCAGCGCGCCACCAGAATCCGTCGAAATCAAAATCGTCGAAGGCTTGCACGAATCCGAGGCGCCGATACAGGTATCGCGCAAATAAATCTGGCGGCCCGAGGGCGCGTTCTCCGCGAGGTTGCTTGCGTCGGAACTGAAAGCGATGTAGCGGCCGTCGGAACTCATGGATGGCGTATGGCTGTCGCCGGAAGCGGCTTCGCCACCGCTGGTGAGGGAAAGCATAGAAGTGTGCGGCTGGCAGCCCGTTGAGGTGCCTTCGCAAGTATCTCGCAGGAAGACTTGTGCGTGGTCCCCACTCATGGCCGCGTATGCCACGTATCGCCCATTCAGACTGACCGCGGGAGTTTCCTCGGAGACTGCGCCCTCGGAAGCTGAATTTGCTTGCGCCTTGGCAGCCGTGGGACAAGTTGTGCCTGCAGCCTGGACGGTTACTGCGACGGCCGGCGTGCTGGTACCACCGCCGCTGCCGGTGCTGCCCGGGACATTCGGAACTTGCAGAGAAGGAGGATTGTAGACGGTCACGCTGGCGTTGCCGGCGGCGTTGATGTTGGAGGAAGGAATCGTAACGCTGATTTGGGTCCCGGTGGACGCTGTCGGAGCCGGGAGCTGGAGCTGGGATCCTCCAAGAGCCCAATTCACGGTGGAAACCTGTGAGGGGTCGGTAGAGCCATTCATGAAGTTGGTACCGGTCAAGGTCATCGTTAAAGCGCTCCCGGCAACAACACAAGCGGGAGAAACGGAAGTGACCGTGGGAAGCGGATTGGCCGGATTGTTGATGATGAATGTGAGGGTGTTCGAGAGCCCGTTGGTGCCGGTTCCATAGTTGGAATTGGGATTGATGGTGTTGACGGTAGCCGTTCCCGGCTTGGAAAAAAGCGCCGCGGTGATCGTAGCGGTCAACGCCGTCACGTTGTTATTGGCGTCGAGCGTAATGTTCGTGATGCAGGCAGCCGTGGACGCGCCCGAGCTTGTGCTGACGGGGCAATTCTTGCCATTCCACTGCACCTTCGTTTGGGGAACGAAACCGCCGCCATTGAGCGTCAATGTAAAAGTTGGGCAGGACTGCGACGCGGACCCGCAAGTGGAAGCGGGAATTTGAGACGGGGACAGGAAAGAGAGCGTCGCCCCGCCAGGACTCTGAAAGGTGTTGCCGTAGTCGTTGCAGCCGCCCAGGAAGAGAATTGTACAAACTGCGACAGCCAGTGCTGTCCAAAGCCGCTTCATTGCCACTCCTTTAGTATTCCTGTGGCCCCGAACACAGGGGGCCCGTCTGTCGGGCAAACGGCGGGGAAGCCGCAATGCCGGCGCACATTAGGGGGTGTGATGCCAAATCCGCGCGAAGCGTTGACCAACGCGGAGCCCGTTAACAAGAACGGCCTTTTTGGAGTCCCACCCCTCGAGAGAGGACGCTCTGCCGCGAATCACAGCCCTTGCGCAACTCTACATGCTTACCATCCGGAGAGGGTGCCGGTCAACGTGTAAAGTCCACAGATCGCTGGCAGAAACATCGGAGGTCGAGGCGGCCACCAGAACCTGGCCAAGCGGCGTATCAGGGAGCAGCAGGCTCCTGCGGCGAACCCAGAGCGGTGACGGCGGCGTGGACCAATTGCTGGATATGCGCCTGGCAGTCCGCGTCGTGCACCGCCAAAGCGGCGGCGGCTCGGTAGCAAGCCAGAGCTTGCTGTTTGCGGCCAAGCTTGGCGAACAGATCGCCGCGCGCCAATTGGAAGAGCGGATTGGACGGATACTTTTCCGCCAAGGGGGTGATGATGCTGAGGCCTCGCTCGTACTGCTGGTCATAGCGATGCAGGTTCATGGCGAGATAAAAGCGGGCAACGTTGGGAGTGAGAACGCCATCGGCGATGGCGTGCTCCAGCAGCCGAATTCCCTCCTGTTTTGAACCGCCGGGAATGCCCATGAAGAAACGCAAGACTTTCGCCAGGGCGCTGAGGGTATCCACGTAATAGTTGTAAAGGCCGAGACCGAAATCAGCGTCGGCCAGGGTGGGGTCCAGCGTCTTGGCGCGAAGAAAATGTTCGCGAGCGCGAACACCAAAGCGGGCGGTATTGCGATTCTCACCTCGTAAAGCATAGAGGCGTGCGGCGGCGGCATCGGCCATTCCGGCGTAAAACTGCATTTCTGCGGACTCGCTTTTTTGAATCTGGGTGGAAGCAAGCGCGGACGCTTTGGCGGCCAACTCGAGATAATGCGGATCGGCCGGAAGTTTCGAACGATGTCGGGCGTCGCTCATTCCGTACTTGAACTCGGCCGCCGTGCACCAGAAGCGCCACCAAAGTGCGTCGGATTCCAACAAATAACCAATCGGGTGCTCCGGGTGCTGCTTTTGCAGTTGCCGGGCGGCCTCCTGGGCGCTGTCGAGATCGAAGGAGTAAATCTTTTCGAGAATGCCGGGGGTCTCCGGCGGCAAAGCAAGCTGCGTTGCGCACACGGGGCTGGACAAAAACCCCAGGAGAAAAAGACCAACAATGCCGGGACTGCGATGGGACGCCAAGGAAGCCCTTTTCATTCAAGAAGAGTTTCGCACAAGGGTCAGGGTTTGCGCTGGACGAGTTTAAGCTGTTCCAGAGGAGTTGCAAACCGAGGAATCTGCGTTAGGCGCTAGGGAGCGCATTTGCTATTCTCGGCGGGCTGATGACCGCATCCGATAAAGCGAACAGTCCTGGGCTTGAGCGCGGTTTGGGCCTGAAAGAGGCCGTCGCGCTGAACATGATCGAGATCGTGGGCATTGGGCCGTTCGTGGTTAGTTCGTTCGTGATTCGCGCGATGGGCGGGCCCCAAGCGCTCGTCGCATGGCTAGCCGGAGCGCTGCTGGCCACCCTTGACGCGTTTGTGTGGTCGGAACTCGGCGCGGCGATGCCCAAAGCCGGCGGCACGTACGTTTTTCTGCGCGAAGCCTACGGTCCGGAGAAGTGGGGCCGGCTCATATCTTTTTTGTTTGTGTGGCAGACCTTCCTGCATGTGCCGCTTTCCGTTGCCTCGGCGTCCATCGGGTTTGCGAACTACGCCGAGTATCTTCATCCGTTGTCGACATTTGCCCACAAAGCCATCTCAGGCGGACTCGTACTTTTCTTGGTGTTTCTGCTGTACCGCCGGATTGGAACGATTGGGAAGATCTCCGTTCTTCTATGGGTTGGAGTGGTTGGCACCATGCTGTGGCTGATTTGGGGAGGCATGCGGAACTTCAATTCGCAACTCGCTTTTGATTTTCCGCCCGGAGCGTTTGACTTTTCAGCCGTGTGGTTCGCGGGCCTCGGCTCCGCGATGATCAACACAATTTACAGCTACTGGGGCTACTACAATATCTGCCATCTCGGGGGTGAGATTCGCGATCCTCAGAAGAACATCCCCCGCGGGATTTTCCTGTCCGTGCTGGGAATTGCCGTTCTGTATTTGGCGATGCAGACGAGCATCCTCGGCGTGGTGCCATGGCGTGAAGCAGCCGAATCCAAATTCCTTGCCAGCCTTTTTATCGAGAAGCTCTACGGCCCCACCGCCGCAAAGCTTGCGACCGGCATGATTTTATGGGTGGCCCTCGCTTCTGTCTTTTCGGTTTTGCTGGGAGGTTCGCGAGTTCCGTACTCGGCCGCCTTGGACGACAACTTTTTTCCGGTCTTTGCCAAGCTGCACCCGACAAAGCGGTTTCCTCACATTTCTCTCCTGGTTCTGGGCGGCTTGGCCTTCTTGTTCAGCGTGATTTTGAACTTGCAAACCGCTATCGTAGGAATCCTGGCGGTGAGGCTGATTGTGCAGTTTATCGGTCAGGCTGTGGGAGTGATGCTTCTTCGGAGGCGGTGGAGTTCGGACAAGTTCCCTTTCAAGATGTGGCTTTACCCGGTGCCCGCGGTTTTGACGATGACCGGGTGGTTTTGGCTCTTTTGGAGAACCGGCGCAGCGCGGAAGTGGGGCCTCTTGCAGATCGCCCTTGGAGTTGTGGCGTTTCTGGTCTGGACCTGGGAAAAGAAACAATGGCCTTTTGCAAGCTCCCAGCCGGCAGTTGAGCGTCAGCAGCCAGGGATTCCAAGCTGAGTTGTTTTGGGGGACGTGTGAATTCTTTGCCTAGGCAATTCGCGGTTATTTTGGTCGGACTCGCAGTGAGCGCCACCTTTGCAAGCCTTGCGAGGGCGCAGTTTCCGCCGGCTCCGGGAACCGGTCCTGGCTTGCCGGAGACCGTTGAGGCCATCGAGCGCGCACGTGTGACCACGCGAATCCTTTACGTCACCGCGCATCCTGATGACGAGTCGAGTGCCGTACTGACGTATCTTGCCCGCGGATTGCACGCGGACGTTGCCTTGTTGTCGCTGACGCGCGGCGAAGGCGGGCAAAACGATCTTGGCCCGGAGCAAGCTCCGCAACTAGGAGTGATTCGTACGCAAGAACTGCTGGCGGCCACGCGCGGCTACGGTGTGAGGCTCTATTTCACGCGCGCCAAGGATTTTGGCTTTTCGAAGACGCCGGAAGAGACCGAGAAGGCCTGGGGCGAACAGGTTCTTGAGGATATGGTGCGCGTGATTCGTTCGTTTCGCCCCAACCTAGTCATCAATAACTGGGGCGGGGTACATGGCGGTCATGGACACCATCAGGCCTCCGGGCTGCTCACGCCGAAAGCCGTGCAGTTGGCGGCAGATCCTGCTTTCCAACTGCGCGGGCCGGCGTCCGAGAGGCCGGACTTGGCACCGTGGGGTAATCGAAAACCCGTGGTGGTCCTTGATCTCGACCGCGGCGAAAAACCGCAGGGCTATGTACTGCCGCTCGATGAGATTTCTCCACTCTATGGCAAGAGCTGGCGCGAGATTGGACTGGATGCCTTCGCGAATCATCGCTCTCAAGGAATTGCCGTGTTCCTGGGTTCTCCCTTCCTGCGTCGCCCTGTTGCGCTCAAACGTGAAGACGGCGGCGAGCTGAATCCGGCCATTCTTGCCCAACCGCTTGGCCCGCTCGACGAGGATTACGAAGAGGCGAATATGGGCGTGGATCCGCTCATGCGCGCGGTCGACGCAGCCCTGGTGGAGGCGCGCGACGCTGCTTTACGCCTGGACTGGAAAACGGCGACAAGCGCTTTGGCGGAGGCCGGCAGGAAGTTGAACGATGTGCCGAAGCCGAATCCTTCGGGGAATAACCCGGAGCCGCTCCTGTCGCTCGCGAGAAGCACCGCACGCAAGCGGGAGAAAATCGACGAAGCACTGGAACTAGCGGCAGGGCTGCGGGTTGAGGCGACCGCCGACCGCAGCGAAATTGTTCCCGGAGAGACCTTCACCCTGCGTGTGGATTCGCGGCACCGCGAAGGCATTTTGGGCGATTTCAAGAAGCCGGCGCTAAGGATGCCTCCGGAATGGAGCGTTTCCAAAGAAGAGACGGATTCGCCCAGTGTGATTCGCTTTACCGTCCAAACGGCGCAAAAGCCGCCGCACCTGGGCGACGGACCGATGGCCTCGCTTGTTCCGGAGTTACCGCCACTCGTAACGGCCGGCGAGGAAGCAACAATAGAAGGTTATTCGTTCACCATTGTTTCGCCCTTGACGAGCGTGCGATCCACTTCCGCGCATGTGGACCGCACGAGCCCACAAGTCGTTCCCGCTTACACGCTCGCCGTCGAACCGAAGCAGGACCTCGAGAATCTGGCCAAGCCAAGAAAGCCGTTTGATGTTTTCCTCCGCGTACACTCGTACGCGACCGAACCCGGTCAAGTACATGTTGGACTCGCGGTTCCGAAAGGATGGAAGGCCAGCGCTCCTGTGGTGCTGAAATTCAGCGGGACCGGTGACCGCTACGCCCGGATCGCGGTGACGCCGCCGCAAAAACTTGCCGCGGGACGCTACAAGATTGCGGCTTACGCGGAGCGAGCGGGGGAGCACTCGCGATTCACGCAATCGCTCGAGCCGTTGCCAAGCCTGCCGACGGAACTTTGGAGCGAGCCGGCGCAATGTGCGGTCCACGCGTTTGGCGTTGCGGTGCCACAGAATCTGCGCGCGGGTTATGTGAGTGCGGAGGGCGAGCCGATACCGGAGGCGCTCCGGCGCCTGGGCATCCAGGTGGACATGCTTGACGCAAAAGATCTGGCCTTTGGAGATTTGTCTCGGTTCCGGGCCATCGTTGTCGGAGTCAGAGCCTACGAGTTGCGGCCCGAGCTTTCCGGGGCGAACCAGCGCCTGCTGGACTACGTTTCAAACGGCGGAACGCTGGTCGTTCAGTACAATCGCGATTTCGTTTGGGACAAACTCGAACCGGCTCCGTATCCGGCGCTGATCTCGCCCCCGCTTCCGCCTGCGAAGGAAGGCGAGGCCCGGACGCCGCGGCCTCTTCCGCGCATCACGGACGAAACTTCTCCCGTGAAATTCCTGAAACCCAACGATCCGCTGCTCAACACACCGAACAAAATCACGCAGGAAGACTTCAAGGGCTGGGTGCAGGAGCGCGGCCTCTACTTCTGGACGCAATTCGACGCTAAATACACGCCCCTGCTGGCAATGCACGATCCGGGCGAACCGGACCTCAATGGCGGACTCGTTTATGCGCACTACGGCAAAGGAACTTACATTTACACCGGCCTGGCGTTCTTTCGGCAATTGCCGGACGGAGTTCCAGGCGCATATCGTTTGTTTGTCAATCTGCTCAGCGCATCGCGCGCGAAGTAATCAACGCAACACAACCGCATCGCAGAGCCGCTGGCCGAAACACGGCGTGCTATTCTCATGGCCCAGAGGGGCCAGACAAGCATGGAAAAACAGTTCGGAATGGAACGTCGCTTTGATGGGTTGCGCAGGGCTTTGACACTCTTGCTAGCTGCGGGATTTTTGCTGGCAAGCATTTCTCCGGCGGAGCAAAAAGACAAGAAAAAGAAGAAAGAGGATGCCAATACCTCGAACACGGCGCTCATGAGCGATCAGCAGCAGATTGATTACATGTTGTCGGAAATGACGGGCGCGTTGCAGGTCGGCGACGTCGAAAAACTGCACTCCACGTATGCCGATGACGTTTCAATGGTGAGCGACAACTGGGCGCCGCCGGTCATGGGCTGGGCAAACTACCTGGCCATTTATCAGCAGCAGCGCGCGCGCCTGCAGCGCGTCCGGATGGATCGAACGAATACCTTCATCAAAGTGAAAGGCGACGTCGCGTGGGCGTGTTATCAGTGGAATTTCATAGCCACGCTCGATGGACAACCGATGCAATCACAAGGGCAGACGACGGTCGTGATGGAAAAAAGAAACGGGCACTGGGTCATCGTGCATAACCACACGTCACTTACGCCGCCCGCTTCGGGAACACCAGCAACGCCTACGTCCCAGCGAGCGCCCGCAAAGCCAAACGGGTTCTAGCCGTCGCCCCGTGGGGCTGCGACGCGACGGCAGGCTTCAGAAGTGCTTGAGGCCTTCGTAGATCCACAGGCTGCCGGCGACCAGCAACAGCGCGCCCGAAAGGACCCCGGTGATCAGCAAAGGACGAGACAGCGTATTGATTCTGGCGACCAGTTCGCGCTGCTCGCGGGCCATGTGCTCTTCCGCTGCGTCGAGAAAGATCTGATCGTCCTCGTGGCTGGACAGGACGCTGCGCCAAACCAGAAGAATGACGAAGACAGCGGTAACGATACCCCAGACAATCAGAAGATAAAAGACCGTTGGCGTAAGGGTGTTTTCCACGGCGGACCTCCCAATGGAACCGGCCCACTGTGCCGACCGCCCCCGCGACCGGCAAGGGGCTTAATACTGTTCTAGCCCGGGAGTATAGCATTGCGAATCGAAATTTCTAGTGTTAACTATCACAAAAACTCATATACCCTAAAGCACTCTGCGTTGCCTTCCGCCGAAGCAAATTTTGCCGCTCTTTTCTTGTCCGTCAGCCTGCGTTGACAAAGGAGAGGGTCGCGGGCAGAATTGAAAATGCCTCGTGTGGTTGGCTCCTCCCGGAGCCAACTTTTTCACTCGTGCCCGAGTGGCGGAACTGGCAGACGCGCTAGCTTCAGGAGCTAGTGATCGCAAGGTCGTGGAGGTTCGAGTCCTCTCTCGGGCACCAAAGTCCTCGAGCTTTCAACGCGTCGTGGTTGGCCTTTCGGCGGGAAATCCGCTACCGTGTTTCCGCTAGACATTCCGCGACAATTTCGAGGTTCTTATGCTCCCCTGCTTCTTTTGGCTTGCCTTTCCGGCGTGGCAGCCGCACTTTTCTTTTCCGGCGGGCGCGCAAGCCAATGAAATGATCGTGCTGAGGTGGCTGCACATCATTTTCGGGATTATCTGGATCGGGCTGCTCTACTTTTTCAATTTGGTGCTGACTCCGGCGATGAAACAGTGCGAGCCCAAGGTGCGGATCAAGATTTATCCAGACCTGATGTCGCCCGCGATGGGCTGGTTTCGCTCCTCGGCATTTGTGACCGTGCTCGTGGGCTTGCGTTATTTCACGATTCATCTGGCTTCAGACGCAAGGCTGGCGGGTGATCGCACGCTCATCGCGAAGTGGTTAGGCTGGTGGCTGCTCGTATGGATGGTCGCATACTTCTTCATATACAGGCTTCAGCTCCCGGCGAAGGGAATACTCGATTCTCTTTGGGTGCGCATCGCCGGGATCTCGCTGGTTGTAATCGTTGCGTCCTGGGTTGTTCTTGCGTTGAACGGCGGCCCGACCGTTTCCAACCCGCATTTGGCCATTAGTGTTGGCGGCGGACTTGGCTTGATCCTGTTGCTGAATACGTGGGGCGTGGTGTGGCGCGTCCAGAAGCGATTAATTGCCTGGAGCCGCGCGAGCGCCGAACAGGGAACCCCCATGCCTCCCGAAGCCGAGCGGCTGATGCGCTGGAATTACTTGACGGCGCGCACGTCCTTCTGGCTGTCGTTTCCCATGCTCCTCTGCATGGCCGCCGCCAGCCACTATCCATTTCTCAGCACTGTAGCCCGATAGATGGAAGGCGGCTATGATTTAAGGTCACGAAAATTGCCTTTCCAAGACCGCCTGGGACGACCATGCAAAAAGATTTGGACGCTTGGAGGCAACCGCCGAGCACGTTGCGTCGGAGGCCGCTGCAGCTGCCCGTTCCTATTTGAGTTCCCACACGTTTGCAGGCGAGCATCACCGACCAACTCCTGTTGCTCCTCGCTTTCGCGCGAGGAGGCTCTTTCTCCGCGACCAAGATAGCCTGCATGCTCAAACCAATATGAGAGGGATCGCGCGCTTCTTGCCCCTCACCTTTTGTACCCAGAAGAAGGAGACCTACGTGCAAATTTGGGTCGAACCCAGGCAGGAAAAAGCAACAGCCGTTTGATATTGCTGAAGGGAATGGAAAAGGAGGCGGGCCAGGTCTTCCCGCCTCCTTCTTTTCCCCTCTCGGGGAAATCCGGCTAGTCTGACGGAGGGCGACTAGCCGGTTCGTGTGTTGGCCTACTCATATAATCCCGAACGTAAGAAAAAAGTTCCGGTAAAACCAAAAAAGTATCTACAATCGGCGGGTGGGAAACCTGCGCCTCCTGAAGGCGCCAACCTCATGCCAAGCGCTTCGAGCCTAAGCCCCGATAACATACTTCGTTTTCTACAACTTAGAAGTGAACCTGCCTCCGCAAGCGAACTTGCAAAGGGCTTGGGTCTAAGGAAATCCGATAATCGGCCATTTTTCAAAATGCTCGCCAAGCTCAAAAAGCGCCGCGTGATCGAGGAACTGCCCGGCGGACGCTATCGGCTACCCGGGCGCAAGTCCGACCCGGATTCCCGCAAGCAGCCGCCAATCCGACCATCCCTTCCCCCTCTGCGCCCACAACCTGGCTTGACCAACGGAGATGAAATCAAGGGCCGCTTGATCCTTCATCCCGACGGCTACGGATTTGTAGTGCCCGACACTCCCGTCCCGCAGCTCGATGGGGATGTCTATATCGGACGAGACGCGATCGAGGATGCCATGCACGGCGACCACGTGGTAGTCAGGATTCAGCGGCGCGGCGGCGTAACCGGCGCGCAGCGCGCCGAGGGCCGCATCCTGCGAATCCTGGATCGCGCGCATCCCACCATCGTCGGCTTGTTCCGATATGGCCCGCGCGGGAATGTTGTGTTGCCTTACGACACGCGCGTCCAGCACGAAATGGAGATTCCCGCGGGCCACGAGCTGACGCCCGGGCTCGCGAAGAAGCTCGGATTTAGCGGAGTTGACGAGCGCAGCCTTCGTGGACGGCGCATTCCGCGATTAGCGGAGCTTGATGGCGCCGTAGTCAATGTCGAGCTGACGCGCTATCCGAGGGGCGGCACCGCGCCAGTTGGCCGGGTCATTGAAATTCTGGGGAGGCCTGGCGAGCTTGGCGTAGACGCGGAAATCATCATTCGCAAACATCACCTGCCGCATTTCTTTTCAGCCGATGTCATGCAGGAAGCGGAGCAAGGCGCCAAACCCGTCGGAGATTCCGAGCGCGTGGGCCGAGAAGATTTTCGCCGTTTGCCGATCGTTACCATTGACGGCGAAACCGCCCGCGATTTCGATGACGCCGTTTATGTCGAGCGGCGGCCCAATGGGCACTGGCATCTCCAGGTGCATATTGCCGACGTCGCGCATTACGTTCGAACGGCCAGCGCTCTCGACCAGGAAGCGCGATTGCGGGGCACTTCCGTTTATTTTCCCCATCGGGCGGTGCCGATGCTTCCCGAGGCTCTGTCGAATGGTATGTGTTCGCTGAAGCCGCGAGAAGACCGGTTGGTTATGAGCGTGCTCATGGGCTTCGACGCTGCAGGACGGCATCAGTCTGCGCGCATGACTTCCGGCGTCATTCGCTCCGCGGAGCGCATGACCTACACCAACGTGAACAAGGTTTTGGAAGGCGACGCGGAAATGAGCAAGCGCTATGCTGCGCTCGCGCAGCATTTCCGCGAGATGAGGGAGCTAGCGCTGCTGCTCAACGCGAGGCGCAACGAGCATGGTTCCATTGATTTCGATTTGCCGGAGCGCGTCATTGAATTCGACGAAAAGCAGCGCATGACCAACATTACGCGGAGCGAACGCAACATCGCGCACCGGCTGATTGAAGAATTCATGCTGGCGGCGAACCGCGCGGTGGCCGGGTATCTCTTGAAACGAGGCATCGAATCTCTTCATCGCGTGCATGAAAAGCCCGATGCCCGCAAGGTGCTGGAATTCGAAGAACTGGCGCGCGCTTTCGGCTACTCACTGGGCGTGGAGGATCTGCATCAGCGCGAAATCGCCGTGCGACACGGACGCGTCCCTGCGCCCGCGAAGACGGGTCGGCCCGACAGCTACGGTAAAGGCCGCGAGCGGGCCATGCGCGTCGCGCTCCCCGGTGGCGAAGTCCGAATCACGCCACAGCACTATCAGCGCCTCATTCGAAAGGTTGCTGGCAAGCCCGAAGAGCGCATCCTTTCCTACCTCATGCTGCGCTCGCTCAAGCAGGCGCGCTATGCCGCCGAATCTCTAGGGCACTTCGCACTGGGCTTCGATGAATACACGCATTTCACTTCGCCCATACGACGCTATCCGGACCTTATCGTCCACCGGATCCTGAAATGGGCGCTCGCGAACCCATCGGCAGCTGTGCCCGCTTCAAAAGCGCTGGCGCCAACGCCGAGCGGATCACAAGCCGCGCTGTATTCTCGCGGAAATCTCGAGGAGATCGCGGCAGAAACCTCGGAAGCCGAGCGTAGGGCCGACGGCGCTGAGCGCGAATTGATGGATTGGAAAACCGCGCAATTCATGGAAGAGCATCTCGGAGAAGAATACGAAGGATTGATTGTCTCGGTGCAGAAGTTCGGCTGCTTCGTAGAGCTGTTCGAAGTTTTTGCTGAAGGGTTGCTGCCTATAGGCGCGCTGGAAGAAGCGGCAAATGCTCGTTGCGTCTATCGCGAGCGGGATCACGCGATCGTGGCTCTCCGCGGCGGCGAAGGCCGGCAAGGAACGAAAGGTTCGCGCAGCAGCCGCGGCGCGAAACCGCGGTCCCTCGAATGGCACTTGGGCGATCGCGTGCGCGTCCGGGCTGACCGCATCGATCCTATGCGGAAGCGCGTGGAGTTTGCTCTGGTAGGGCAATCCTGACGTTCTCGCATCCGGTTCTGTAAAGCGGTTCGGCTTTTAGACTGGAACCTGTGGCCTCATTAAGGGAGTCTACCGATGCTGCGGGCCTACCCGCTTCTGCTATTCTGAATACCTAAGAAGACTTCGCCCGCCTCCCCAGCGTGGCGCCAATCCATTGGAGGATCAGGTTAACTGTGAGTTCGACAACCGCTTCCCTGCAAGCTATCAAGCGTATTTTCAATTTCAACGCCGGTCCTGCGGCCCTGCCTCTGCCGGTACTTGAGCGCATCCGCGAAGAGTTGCTCGACTGGCGCGGCAGCGGGATGTCCGTGATGGAAATGAGTCACCGCTCGACGGAATACGAGAGCATCAATACAGCGACGGAGCAAAAGCTGCGCAGTCTGCTTGCAATTCCCGACGAGTACGCGGTGATTTTCCTTCAGGGCGGAGGCAGTCTCCAGTTCAGCATGGTTCCCATGAATCTTTGCCAGCCAGGAAAGCCCGTGGATGTGCTGCACACGGGGGCCTGGACCTCAAAAGCCATCGGCGAGTTGAAAAAAGGCTTCCTGCATCACATTGCGGCCTCGACTGAATCGGACAAGTTTGCTCGCCTGCCCCGCCTTGACGAAATCAGTTTTTCCTCCGCTGCCTCTTACGTTTACCTCTGCACGAATAACACCATTGAAGGCACGCAATGGACGAACATGCCGGAGACGGGAAGCGTCCCGCTTGTGGCCGATATGTCTTCGGACATTGCCTCGAAACCGATTGACGTCAAGAAATTCGGCCTTATCTTTGCCGGGGCGCAGAAGAACCTCGGCCCCTCCGGCGTGACGATTGTGATCGTCCGAAGAGACCTCGCTGAGCGCGCCGACAAAAACCTTCCGACGCTTCTCCAATACCGGACGCACATCAAGGAAAGATCGCTCTACCATACCCCGCCGACTCTCTCGGTTTACGTTGTAGGGCTCGTTCTCGAGTGGATTGAATCGCTCGGCGGGATCCCAGGTATTCAAAAACGCAACGAAGCCAAAGCCCAGCTGCTTTACGACACCATCGAAGCAAGCGGAGGTTTTTACCGCTGCCCTTTGGAGAGAAATTCGCGTTCGAAGATGAATGTGGTCTTCCGCGTCGCCGGCGGCCACGAAGCGGTCGAAAAAGAGTTTGGCAAAGAGGCGGCCGGAGCAGGCCTCGCCGGCACTCCGGGCCACCGCTCCGTGGGTGGAATGCGCATCTCACTCTACAACGCCGTCCCGCTCGAAGCTGTCGAAGCGCTCACCACGTTCATGCGCGAATTCCAGCGCACCCGAGGCTGATTCGCCTAGCTACTTGATGGCGATTCCGTGCGGACGCGCCGGTCGCGACGCAAAGGCCGTATTGAAGTCAAGTTCAAACTGGCGGTCCAGAACCAGGTCGTTCCCGGTGACGCGCGCGACGTGTGTAGCGCGCTTAAGCCATCCAAGCCTCCAGTGCCAAAAGCAGCAGCCGTAAATTGTTCCGCAAATGGGAGGGTTTCTTGGGTTGCACGAGCTGCTTCCATTGAAAGGCCTTGACTCCCGGCGCAAATCATCCTATTTTGCTCTAGGCCTAGGCCAACACAGCCTGGGCGGTGGGGGACCTCGAACAAGCCATGAGAGATAACGAGCAGCGCGATTTGTTTCCCGGCGCATTGGAAATGATGATCCTCCGCACACTGAAGCGGCAGCCTCTGCATGGTTACGCGCTCGCGCAGCGCATCAAACGAACTTCCAACGATCTGCTGCAAATCGAAGAAGGCTCGCTTTATCCGGCTCTCCAGCGCCTTCTCAAAGAAGAGCTAGTGAAGGCCGAGTGGGGCGTCTCCTCTACCAACCGCCGCGTCCGGATTTACAAAGTGACGGCTGCGGGCGCAAAGCACCTGGAGCGCGAGGTTTCACGCTTCGAACGCATGCTCGAGGGAATTACGAGGGTCCTGGCGCGAGGTGAATCATGAACCGGCTCAAGCAATTATTTTCCCGCGGCCGTCTTTACGGTGATCTCTCCGAAGAGATTCAAGCGCACCTCGAAGAAAAAGTAGAAGAGCTGGTGGGCAACGGCATGTCGCGGAAAGAGGCCGAATCCGCCGCCCGACGCGAGTTTGGGAACGTAACTTTGACGAAAGAGGAGGGCCGCGACGTTTGGCGGTGGTCCTTCATAGAAAACCTTCTCAGCGATATTCGTTACGGTTTACGGATCCTCTTCGCCAACCCGGGCTTCTCAATCGTTGCCATCCTTACGATCGCTTTGGGAATTGGCGCAAACACGGCCATCTTTTCTGTCGTCTACGCCGCGCTCCTTCGCCCACTGCCCTACTCCCAACCGGAACGCCTGATCACGCTGACGGAATTGCGCCCGCAGCAGTCAGGGGCGGCGGACGTGAGCAAGCAAACTTGGGATAGCTCTTACCCCGATTACCTCGACTGGACGCGCCGGTGCAAGTCCTTCCAGGCGCTTGCCGGTTTCAGCGGCGACGGCTTCGTGCTTTTCGGCGCCGGCGAGCCTGAGCCCGTTTCTGGCGCACAAACAACGATTAATTTTTTCTCCACTCTGGGCGTGAAGCCTTTCCTTGGCCGCGATTTTGTTGTTGGCGAGGACATAGCTAAGGGCCCAAAAGTGGCGATCCTCAGCTACGGCTCCTGGATCCGTCGTTTCGGCGGCGACCCGCATATCCTTGACCGCACAATTCAACTCGACGACAAGAGCGTCAGCATCATCGGCGTTCTCCCGCGCACGTTTGAATTCGCGCCCCGGGGAAACGCGGAAATCTGGGTGCCGCTGCATATCCAAGACGACCTGGTTACGCGCCGCAGCCTCCGCTGGATGCCTGTCATCGGCCGGCTCGCCCAGGACGCCACGCAGCGCCAGGCGCAGGCGGAACTGAATTCCATTACGGCGAGCCTGGCGGCCGCTTATCCGCAGGAAAACGCGGCGATCCAAGTCGTGATGGTTCCGCTGCGCGAGCGCATCGTCGGCCAGGTCCAGCCGGTTCTCTTGGTTCTCTTTGGTGCGGTGGGGTTCGTTCTGCTTATTGCCTGCGCCAATGTTATGAACCTCTTCCTGGTTCGCGCCGCGGGCCGGCGCAGGGAATTCCATATTCGCGCCGCTTTAGGCGCCGGACGCGGGCGCTTGATTTCGCAGCTACTTGCGGAAAGCTTGATGCTCGCTGCTGCGGGAGGCGTCCTCGGCCTGATCCTCGCGGAGTGGGGAACGTCCCTGCTCATCGCGGCCATCCCGGACACGCTTCTGGCGTTCACGCCGTTCCTGCGCGACGCGCACACAAACCTGGCGGTCCTCGCATTTCTCGCCATCGCTGTGATCTTCACGGGAGTCACTTTCGGTCTTGCGCCGGCGCTGCAAATTTCTCGGGGACAGGAGAGCGAAACGCTCAAGGAGGAAACCCGCGCGTCGGCAGGAGGAGTTCGCACCCGTCTTCGCGGCCTCCTGGTTGTCGCGGAAATTGCATTTTCTCTGGTGCTCCTGATCGGCTCGGGATTGATGGTAAAGAGCCTCGCCGCGGTCCTCAATCGCGATCCTGGCTTCGATGCGAAGAGTCTTCTGGCCTTTTCAGTAAATCTTCCCCCGACAACCTATCCCAAGGATCCCGACGCGATTCGTTTCGACAAGGAGTTCACCGAGCGCCTTAGCGCTCTTCCCGGAGTTGCAGGAGTGGCCTCCAACAGCGTTGTTCCCCTCACTGGCAATGGAGCCTCCATCCGCTTTGTCGTCGAAGGCCAGCCTGTCGAAAAAGGCCACGAAAACGAATGCAACATCCGGGATGTTTCGAACAACTATTTTTCTGTGATGAAGATTCCGCTCCGGGCCGGCCGCCAGTTTGCTGATTCCGCCGACTCGACAACGGCCCCTCAGCACGTCGTCGTCAACGAAGCCTGGGCGAAGGAATATCTCCACGGCCAGGATCCCATCGGCAAGCGCATCAAATTTACCTATTCTCCGAAGGAAAACTACCGCGAAATCGTAGGCGTCGTGGGCAACACGGCGGATGCGGGACTCGACCGCCCCGACGAGCCAACCCTCTTCCTTCCTTTTTCCCAGGACACGAATTCTTTCATCAACTATGTCGTTCGGACCGGCGGCAGCCCTGCGAGCGTGGTGGGCGAGGCGCGCGCCTCCTTGCATGCCATCGATCCGCAATTGGTTCTGATTCAGCCCTTCACCATGGACCAGATCATCGCCCAGTCTCCGTCGGTCTTCCTCCGCCGCTATCCCACCTATTTGATTGGGAGCTTCGCGGCGCTCGCGCTGATTCTCGCAATGATTGGCTTGTATGGGCTGGTTTCTTATTCTGTTTCGCAGCGCACGCGTGAGCTGGGCATCCGTATCGCGCTAGGCGCCCAGCAAAAAGATGTCATGAGACTGGTGCTCGGTGAAGGCGCGCGCCTGACCATCCTTGGTCTTGTCTTCGGCCTATTGGCTGCGCTCGGCGTCACGCAGTTAATGCAGAGCCTGCTGTTCGGCGTAAGCGCTCTGGACCCGGTCACATTCGCTTCCGTAGCGATTGTGCTGGCCCTGGTGGCGGTTGTGGCCTGTTGCATTCCCGCCCGGCGCGCGATGCGCACGGATCCCGCGGCAGCGTTACGGTACGAATAACTCGTGCCGCCTGTGGCGTCACAAGCGAACTGTGAAAATAGCCTCAATCAACCACGATTGAAAACAAGGGCTTATGGCTATTTTCTAAGGAATAACTCCGAATCCTCCCCGACCGCAGCGCCCGCGCGCTAATCAGGCCAGGTCGAACAGCAAGACCTCCGCGTCGTCCGCGCCGGTCAACGCAACGGTTTTCTCGCCGGAAATGGCCGCGCCGTCGCCTTCCTCAAGTTTTGTTCCGTTCAGCGTCACGCTGCCGCGCGCCACTTGTACGTAGGCGTGGCGGTCCGGCTTCAATTCATGCTCGACCGTTTCCGCAACACCCAGAACCGTTGCGTACAAATCATTATCCTGCCGAATTTTTAGGGAGCCGTCGCGCCCATCCGGAGAAACCAGTAGCCGCAGCTTGCCGCGCTTGTCCGCCTCGCTGAAGTTCTTCTGGCCATAGGCCGGCTTCAGCCCCGGCTGTTCGGGGAACATCCAGATCTGGTAGAGATGCACCGGGTCGGTTTCCGAGGCGTTGAACTCGCTATGCGTCACGCCTGTGCCCGCGCTCATGTACTGAATGTCGCCGGGCTTGATTACCGAGCCATTGCCCATGCTGTCGCGATGCTCGAGCGCGCCTTCCAGCACGTAGGTGACGATTTCCATGTCGCGGTGCGGATGCATCGGAAAGCCGCCTCCTCCGGCGACGCGGTCGTCGTTCATTACCCGCAGGGTGCGAAAATGCACATGTTTCGGGTCGTAGTAATCGGCAAAAGAAAAGGTGAAATGTGTGTCCAGCCAGCCGTGGTTCGCATGGCCACGTTCGTCGCTCTTGAGAATCTGGATCATCATGGGCCTCCTGAACGGTTCCTTCCAAGGTTTGCTATAATACTTGTTGTAACGACTATTGTCAAGAGGCGCATCGGGCGATGCGCAATCCAGCCCGTTTCTGTATTTCAACCCCTTGAATCCGCGAACTTTGCACAACGGCCGTTTCGACCGGGTTTCCGCCCTGCCCGCTTTGGTGTAAAGTGTTAGAGAAAGGCTCAAGGCAACTGCTCGGCTGCCTCTGAAGGACTCTGAATGGACTCGCAACTCACCGCTACGCAGACGAGAAAGCCTGACGGCGCTGCCGTGGCTCGCGAAACTCTGACCATCACCGATAATCGCACCGGAAAATCCTACGAAATCCCCATTACCCACGGCACCATCCGCGCCGCCGATCTTCGTCAGATCAAAGTGGATCCCAAAGAATTCGGGATGATGAGCTACGACCCCGCGTTCAACAACACGGCTTCCTGCATTAGCCGGGTGACTTACATTGACGGGGATGCGGGAATCCTGCGTTATCGCGGCTATCCCATTGAGGATCTCGCCGAGAAAAGCACTTACCTCGAAACGGCCTACCTGTTATTGAACGGCGAACTGCCCACGGCGGCGCAACTGAAAGACTGGACTTACAACATCACGCATCACACCTTTATTCACGAGAGCATCAAGAAATTTCTCGACGGCTTTCACTATGACGCCCATCCCATGGTGATGACCATTTCGACGATTGCCGCCCTGTCTACGTTCTATCACGATGCCAAGGATATCTTCAGTCCCGAGTCGCGCAAGAAGCAAACCTACCGGCTCATCGGCAAAATGCCCACCATCGCGTCCTTCGCTTACCGGCACACTCTGGGAATGCCCTATGTCTATCCCGACAACGAGCTCAGCTATCCGGGAAATTTCCTGAACATGCTGTTCCGCACCTCCGAGGCCAAATACCGGCCCAACCCGACGCTCGAGCGAGCCCTGGATATTCTCTTCATTCTTCACGCCGACCATGAGCAGAATTGTTCGGCGAACACAATTCGCGGAGTCGGGAGCTCCCACGTCGATCCGTACTCGGCGACTTCCGCCGCGATTGCCGCGCTCTACGGCCCGCTCCACGGCGGCGCGAATGAAGAAGTTCTCCGCATGCTGATGGAAATCGGCACGGTTCAGAACGTTCCCGCTTTCATCAAGCGCGTGAAAGCCGGCGAAGTGAAGCTCATGGGATTCGGACACCGCGTGTACAAGAACTATGATCCCCGCGCGCGCATTATCAAGCATGTCGCGTATCAAGTGTTCGACCTGATGGGCAAGAACCCGCTTCTCGAAATCGCGCTGGAGTGTGAGCGCATCGCCCTTGAGGATGAATACTTCGTCAAACGCAAGCTGTATCCCAACGTGGACTTCTACACCGGCCTGATTTACCAATCCATGGGATTCCCGATGACGATGTTCCCCGTGCTGTTTGCGATTCCGCGCACTTCCGGCTGGATTGCGCAATGGGAAGAGATGCTCCTCGATCCGGAGCAGAAAATTGCCCGTCCGCGCCAGATTTATCTCGGCCACGACACGCGCCATTACGTTCCTATCGAAGAGCGCGGTTAGCCTGAAGTATCCACTTGGAAAACTGCCATCCCCGAAGCCCTCTCTAGCCTTTCCTTTGGCGGTATAGTTGTCCGAGCGAGGTTTGCATGTCTCAAGTCCCAACGCCGCACATACCTAGCGGAGCGCGCCGCCGCAGCCAGCGCGTGCTTATGCAAGTTGGCATCCGCGTTCGCGGGAAGGACGCGCAGGGCAGCGATTTTGAAGAAGGGACGGAGACTCTTGCGATCAACGCGCATGGCGCGCTGATATTGCTCAACGCGCGGGTAATCAGCGGCGGGGTGGTGCACATGAAGCACAACAAGACCGCGGAGGAGCAGGAGTGCCACGTGGCGTTTCTGGGCCCAGTGCGCAGCGGTAGGGCGGAAATCGGCGTTGAATTCACCACGCCGAGCCCGAACTTCTGGCGCGTGGCCTTTCCTCCCGAGGACTGGTCGCCTAAGAGCCCCGAGTCACGTTCCGCCAACAGCAAGCTCCGCGCACAAAAGTAAGTCACTCCTTTAAGGCCACTGATTCGACGAGGATATCTGCGTGCGCAAGACTCTTTGGAAGAGGAAGGCCTTAAGCAAGAGAGCTTGAAGCGGACAGGAACGATCCACCGATCTACCGGGAGCTATCTTTCTTCGCCATCATCGCGGACAACAGCCATTTCCGCAGCACCATCAGATAATACGGTCTCGTTTCGGTGAACATCAGCCCCATGCCCAGTTTTTCCTGGATGTAGATTACCGTGGCCTCGCCTTCGTAGAACTCCGTCGCGGTGAACACCTTGACCGTCAGCGAGGTTCCTTCCGCGTAAGGGCTCTCCGTGCTGACATAGCAGCCATTCAAGCTGAGCCCAGTCACCCGAGAGGTTCGCTTGTCCGGTGACGAACCTTCGCGCATTTCGATGGAGGCTTCAAACGGATAACGGGGTGTGCGCCGGCGGTCGTTTTCCATGTCCTTCCAGGGTAAGGGAGACTGCAGATAATTCTACGCTCGTAATGACTATTCGGAGTAAATATCTGCCTGCCGTGTGGCTTGTTGGTGAGTACCAGGATGCCATGGCGGCAATCCGGATGGTTCATCTATTGTCCGAGAGACAATTTTTCTCGTAGCCTGCGCCGGGCGCGGAACAGCCGCAAGCGCACCGAAAGCGAGGATACTCCGACCCGCTCCGCCACTTCTTGCGTCGAGTATCCGAGAACGTCGCGCAACAAGCAGACGCGTCGTAGTTCAGGGCTGAGCCGCTTGATCGCGTCCGCCACGCGCCTCCGCATTTCCAGCCGGGCGAAGCTTTCCTCAGGAGTGTAGCTGCCGGCGGCAATGCCGCTTCCCACGGTCTCCTCGCCGATGCCGGTGGGCTCTTCCAACGAGAGAAACCTTCCGTCACGCCGTTTACGGATGATGTCAATCGAAGCGTTCGCGCCAATGCGGGAAACCCACGCGTGCAAATCGTCGCCTTTTTCGTGTTTCTCGCCGGCGCCAGCAAACTGGTCCAATCCCCGGATCACTTTGAGGAGCGCATCCTGGCGCGCGTCTTCCGCATCCGCCGGGTTTCTCGTGAACCGAAGCGCTCCGCGGTACAAACCCGCTGCGTATGGCAGGATCAACTTAGCCAACGATTCCCGATTGCCGCGTTGCGCTTCGCGGAGCAGCCCCGGGCGCGCAAAGCTTTCGATGTTTAGCGATGTGGCGGCCATGACAGCGACAAGAATGGCAGGCCAATCGCCAAGCAGCATCTACCCACAGATTGTTGAAACGAAATAACTTAACCAAATGAGAGGACCGGGGACGCAAGTGCGCACTGCCCGTTTTTGGGACGCCACATGGGCGATTCCGGTCATTCTGGACACCTCGGCTCAGGGCACCGCTGAAGCCGACGGTTCGCGAAAAGAATTGTGCAAATCGATTCGAAGATAATTCGCCGAAGCTAGCTCGGAAAAAAGTTGCGCTATTTCGAAGCTACTCGGCGGGCTGAAGCTTCTCTCCCTGCATTTCCCATTCGATGCGCACCAAAAAATCGAAGTGCATGCCTTCCGTTTTCAGCCACCCCTCAAGGGCCTCGCGGGACTCCGCTCGAAACTCCACAAACATCTTCCCTTCGAGCATATTGACCAGCACCCGTTCGGCCCGCCCGTCGCTTCCGGCTTGCATGCGCTGCGCGAGGGCTTCCGCTCCCTGCCGCGTGAGGCAGGCAAGCGTGTGCTGCGTAAGGTAGCGTGGCATGGGAGCTCCTAAGAGAATGTCGAAGTTCAAGTATTCCACGAACAGGCCGGCCCTACGTTCATACCAATATCCGGAAACATTCCAGCCCGATGCTCGTCTTTACCATCATGAACCCCCTCAACGACCTGCGCTATTCCCTTCGCCAGGTTTTGAAGAATCCTGGGTTCTTCGTCGTGGCCGTTGCCGCGCTTGCTTTGGGAATTGGCGCCAACACCGCCATTTTCAGCGCGGTCGAGGCCCTATTGCTTCGGCCTCTCCCCTACTTTCAGCCGGATCGTCTGGTGATGGTGTGGGATGACTCGTCTTTCATTGGTTTCCCGGACAACACACCCGCCCCGGCGAATTTCGTGGACTGGAAATCGCAAAACACCGTGTTCTCCGACATGGCTGCCAGGCAAGGCAGCAGCATGAGCCTGACCGGAGATGGCGCCCCAGAGCAGCTCTTCGGGCAGCGCGTAACCACAAACTTCTTTGATGTTCTTGGAGTCCAGCCGGCCCTCGGCCGCGTCTTCACTCCCGAGGAAGACAAGGCCAAAGAACACGTCGTCCTTCTGAGTTACGGCTTGTGGCAGCGCCGCTTCGGCGGAGACAGATCCATTGTCGGCCGCTACGTGCTGCTGAACAACGGCCCAACGAAAGTCCTAGGTGTCATGCCTAAGGGTTTTTTCTTTCGCGAAAAAAATGTCGACTATTGGACGCCGCTCTATTTCACGCCGGAGCGATGGGCGCAGCGGGGCAATCACTTCCTAAACGTGGTGGCTCGGATGAAGCCCGGCGTGACGCTCAAGCAGGCGCAATCCGAAATGAACACCATTGCAGTCAGGCTGCAGAAACAATACCCGGAGACCAATGCAAAGGTTGGCGTAAACGTCGTGCCCATGCAGCAGGATTTTGCTGGCGACACGAAAGACGGATTGCTGGTGTTGCAAGTGGCGTCGGTGTTCGTTCTCCTGATTGCGTGTTCGAATCTCGCGAATCTCTTGTTGGCGCGGTCCGCAGGCCGAAGGCGCGAAATGGCTGTGCGTATCGCTTTAGGAGCAACTCGGGGACAAATCGCCGTGCAAATGCTGTCCGAGAGCCTTCTTCTGTCCGTAGCTGGCGGTGCGTTGGGGCTGGCCGTAGGCCAGGCTTGCTGGAGCGCCTTCGGCGCCTTGGTGCCACCGCAGATTGGCCAGGCAGGATTTCAAATCGATGGGCGCGTTTTGCTGTTTACCATGGCTATATCCATTGCCGCAGGAGTTTTGTTCTCAATTGCTCCGGCGTTCCGCGCTTCCGATGTCTCTTTGCAAGAGGCGCTAAAGGACGGTGGCCGCTCCGGTGAATCGCGAAACGGCATGAAGTTGCGCGATGGACTTGTCGTGACACAGTTTGGATTGGCGTTCGCTCTCCTGGTCTGCGCGGGCCTGATGATCCAAACGATCTGGAATCTGCGGAAACAGGATTTGGGATTCCGCGCCGATCATCTATTGACCATGGCCGTGCCGCTGCCCGATCCCAAATACGACACTAAGGATAAAAGGCGGAGTTTTTACAATAACGTAGCGGCCGGCGTCCGCGCTCTTCCGGGCGTCAAAGGCGCGGATTTCATTTCCGATGCGCCATTTACCGCGAACGGTGACACGTACGGGTACGTCGTGGAAGGCGAACCACCCCTGCAACCCGGCGAAGTCAATGACGCGCTCTACCGCGAGGTCACGCCGCATTACTTCGAAACCATCGGCGCAAAGCTGCTCGACGGGCGCTTCTTGCAAGATAGCGATCGCGAAGGAGGGCAACTCGTTATCGTGGTCAACGAGTTCTTCGCCAACCGCCATTGGCGGGGGCAAAATGCCGTTGGCAAGCGCATTCGTTTGAACGACAAAGACGACCCGTGGCGCACGGTTGCAGGTGTTGTGCAGGACATGCGCGATCGTGGATTGTTGCTAGGCATGAAGCCCGCTATTTATATTCCTGTGGATCAAGTCAAACCGGACACTTATTCGAATCTTGTGGTGCGAACCGCCATGGAACCTACGAGCGCGGTGAAAGCTGTCGAAAGCGCCGTTTGGGCCGTGGATTCGCAGCAACCCGTCACACTCGTTCGAACGATGGACGAATTGATTGAAGCCGATGTCGCCGACCGCACACGACCGATGATTTTGCTTGGCGTATTCGCGGGCTTGGCGCTTCTGCTCGCCTGCATCGGCGTTTATGGCGTGCTGGCCTATGCAATGGCGCAGCGCACCCGCGAAATCGGCGTGCGCATGGCCCTTGGCGCCAAACCGTTGGACATCACGCGCATGGTCCTCGGGCGCGGCATGGCCCTCAGCGCCATCGGATTACTCGCCGGCGCAGCCCTTGCCGCCGCCCTCGGCGGACTCCTGCGATCGCTCTTGTTTGGAGTGACGCTCATGGCCCCCGGAATCTATGGCGCAACCGCGGCTACACTCGTTCTCGTGGCCATGGCCGCCTGCGTGATTCCGGCCCATCGCGCCTCGCGTGTGGATCCCGTCGTCGCCCTCCGCAACGAATAGCCCCCGAGGTAGTAGCGGTTTTTCTGTATGCGAATCGCGCCCGCATCAGGGCATAACTTCGGAGCTCCCGCCAAACGATGGTGTCTAAGGAAGTATTCCGTAACCATCCGACTGCCGCTCAAGAAGGCTGAGGGATTTCTTAGTGGCTTGACCGCTAGCCGGACAACGCACGGGATGCAATTGGCATCTGGTGTGGCTTGTAAGAGTTAATGGGTCGGCTTATGGAGCCAAAGGCAATTCCTGCGCCCCCTCCTCCGATGCCAGAGGAAGCCGAAGTCGAGCAGGCGCAGGAAGAAAGCGAACCGGCGGCGGAAGGGAACGCTCTTGGGGATTTGTTCGAATACAAACTGAAAGAGCGTGTGACGATTCGCAAGAACCAGTCCGCGCTGGTGCCGATTCTTCAGACTGAAGTAGCTGCGGAGAAAGTTTCACTCTGGAGCGAATCGTTGGGAGTCCCACGGCCTCTCAGAGCGCTTTGGCTGACTAACACAAGTACTCTCACTTTGGACGGCGGTAGTTTCAACGTCCTCGATAGCAACACTTTTGGAGGTGAGGGCCTCACCGAAGCCGTCAAACCAGGCGAGAGAAGGTTGCTCTCCTATGCAACCGATCTAGGCCTTCTTGTCGACACTAAAGCAGAGAGCGCTCGCGAGCGCGTGACGCGCGTCCTCATCACACAGGGAACGATGGCCACCATCAGCGAAGAACGCGAAAAGAAGACCTATATCGTTCGAAACGAAGACACCACACCGAGGACACTGATCATCGAACATCCCACCCGCCCGGAATGGAAGCTGGCCGCCGACGGACCGCAGCCGGAAGAGAAGGTCTCCGGACTGTACCGCTTCCGTTTGACACTGGAGCCGAAGAAGACAGAAAGACTGGTTATTAATGAATCGAAACCTCAGTTTACCCAATACGAATTGAAGGCGGTGACGGACGAGCAGATCGATCTCCTCCTTCGGCAAAAATCGATTAGTTCAGAAGTCGAGAAAAGCCTGCGCCGGATCCTCTCCCAGAAAAACGTTGTGGCCGAATATGACAGCCAGATTAAGACACAACAGCAGCAGATTGATCAGATCTTCGGCGATCAGGCACGCCTACGCGAAAGCATGAAATCCTTGAAAGGAAGCACTGAAGAAAAAACCCTGTTACAGCGATACATCAGGCAACTCGACGATGAAGAGACCCAGCTCGAAGGCTTGCGAAAAAAGAAGCAGGGCTTGGAAGGGCAGAGGCAGCTTTCAGACGTTCTACTCCGGAACATAATCCAGCAGTTGCAGATGGATGTGAGTTTGTAGGTTTCACCCAGCTATGCACCTGTCCGAAGTGGCAGGTTGCAGGAAAGCACATTCTTCTCGGCAGAAGACCGAGTCCTTCCGGCACGACCTACACTGAGAGTGAAGTGGGAAGGATAACTGCGACTCCGACCCGCAGTCATTGGAGCGCGCTCTCAACAAAGCCGGATTGCAGTCCGGCCTTTACAGCGGGGCGCCTATGAGGTTCCAAACATGAAACGCATCCTTTGGTTCTTAACGGTTGGTTTGCTTGCTTTCGCTACCGGTCGCAACGTGGTTGCGGCTCCTCAGCATCATAAGGGCACAACCACGCTGACCGGCGTCGTGCTCGGTCCTGATGACAGACCCGTGCCGCATGCAGCCGTCACCTACCAATCTTCGGGCGGAAATGCTCCACATGCCGTCCATGCGGACGCGCAAGGCCATTTCACGATCGCAAACCTCCGGGCTGACAATTACGATGTGCGCGCTTCTGGAAAGGGAGTTTTCTCGGAGTGGGAGAAAAACATCTACGTGCGTAAAGGGCAAACAAAAAGCGTTACTCTGCGCCTGATTTACGCCAAAGAAGTCCCCAAGGCCTACGTCAAAGGCAAGCCGAACCCGCAATAGTCAGCGACTGCTGACGACGATTTTCACCACTCACGAGTCACTCGTCACCAGTCACATTTTCTCTACTGGTAAATGAGCCGCGCGAGTTCGTGCAGATCCGCTACGGAGACGTCCGAGACGGCGCAATATTCCATCCCTTGACGCCTCCAGTGCAGCCATTGATAGCCCTGTCGCAAGCCGGGCGGATGAATAGGCGTGTCCGGGTCTTTGGTCGGCAACACAAAAACATTAATGACGTGCTTCCGACGCATATAGACGAGCGCCGCGACGTTCCGGCCCGCCAAAACGTCCAACCGCCCGCCAATCAACGGGAAACCGTCGTCCGAGAAGTCCTTCACCGGCGGAGAGAAGTCCAGCTTGCCGTTGAACCACGGCTTCACCGTGTGCTGGTCCGTCGAGGCAACATCCGTCAAGTGCCCGGGCTGCAGCGATCGGATATGCGCGTCGATCATTTCGGGGGCGGTAAACTGCGCCGCATCCGGATTTCTGCCAGCCGGCCGCGGCCAGGCATACCAGGAGATCGCACCCATAACCAAAATCGAAGCCGCAACCGCAACCCACCGCCAAGCAGGAATTCTCTGTTTGGGGGGAGCAGCGGTTGCCGCGTCGAGTTCGGCACGAATCTTCTTGCGGAGCGAAACCGGAGCGCTTGCACAAAGGCTGCTGCGCTGAAGAAGCGAGCGCAGCGATTCTTCCACCTCCAGGGCCTTCGCGCAATCACGGCAACTCTCCAGATGGCGCTCGAATTCGGCCGAACGCGAAGCGTCCAACTCGCCATCCAGATAGCCGTGCAACGCCGTGCGCGTAAAATCACAGCTCACGGGAAGCCTCCTGCACTGGAGGTTGCGGTTGCGTGAGGGCGCGCTCGAGCCGTTGCCGCGCGCGGGCCAGAGCGGACATCACGGTGCCAATAGGAATCGCAGTTATTGCAGCAATCTCCTTATAAGAGCATCCTTCCAGTTCGCGCAAAACCAGCACTTCACGGAACCGCGGAGGCAGCGTCTCTAGCGCCCGGCCCAAGCGTTCCCGGTTGTCTCCGGCGATAGCCAGGGATTCGGGGGAAACGCTCGGCTGCGGATGCAGCTCCTCGTCAAATTCGGTCATCAGTTCCACAGGGCGATTCTTCTCCAACCACGTATAACAGGTATTTCGCACAATTTGTAACAGCCACGCGCGCGCGTCTCCTCCATGGAATCCCCGGAAGAAACGATAAGCGCGAAGCATGGCTTCCTGCGCTACATCTTCTGAGTCCTCGCGGCTTCTCAAAAGCCAGCGCGCAAGGTTAAAGGCGGCGTCGAGGTGGGGCAAAACGAGCTGCTCGAAGCGCGCCCGCTCGTCGACATCCAACACGTCCGACCCACTCCCATGGGTTATCCCACTCATTGGGCACAAACCGCCTGTAGACCGATTTTATTCCCCATTGTCCCTTTAGAGTGACGAATCTGGCAACCGCTTGGTAAGCGCCCAAATTGGCAACCGAGCGGCAAACTGGCGCCGGGAATAACTTAGCATGCAAGGCGGTCTGCACAAACGAAACACGTCCCATACGCGGCGCGGGCTCCCTGGACTCTCTCACCCGCGCCGCCCTCCAAGAAAATTGGGGATCGGCGACGAAAAACAGCATGGCTATGGGTGTCTCTAAAACACGGGGGAAAACGAATGGCGGGTAAGGGAAAAAACGAGTTGTTGCACGACCACAATCACGACGGCATTGACCGTCGTGGCTTCCTGAAGTGCATGGCCTGGGCTGGAACCGGGGCGTTCTGTGTGATGAGCGGCGGCGTGCTTCGTTCCTACAGCATGAGCCGTTTGGAAGAACTCAATCCCAAGGAGATAGCCGGCGAACTGAGCTTCGCGCAAATCAGCGACAGCCACATGGGGTTCAACAAAGCGGCGAATCCGGATGTTGCCGGGACGCTTAAGGCCGCGGTGGACAAGATCAATGGATTGTCGGTCGAGCCGGAGTTCGTTCTGCATACGGGCGACATTAGCCACCTTTCGAAGCCCGAAGAATTCGATGCTGTCGAGCAGATTCTGAGAGCTGCCAAACCCCAGGAAGTTTTCTATGTTCCCGGAGAGCACGATGTGTTGAATGACGACGGGCAGCAATTCCGTGAGCGCTTTGGCAAAGGCAGCAAAGGCGCGGGCTGGTACAGCTTCGACAAGAAGGGCGTGCACTTCATCGGGCTTGTGAATGTCATGAACCTCAAGGCTGGCGGGCTCGGATCGCTCGGCCACGAGCAGCTTGAGTGGCTCGAAGACGATGTGAAGCATTTGAAGAACAGCACCCCCGTTGTGGTCTTTGCGCACATTCCGCTGTGGTCGGTGTATCCGGAATGGGGCTGGGGTACCGAGGACAGCGCGCAGGCCTTGTCCTACTTGAAAAAATTCGGATCGGTTACCGTGCTGAATGGGCACATTCACCAGACGATGCAAAAAGTTGAAGGCAATGTCACGTTTCATACCGCAGCTTCGACCGCGTTTCCGCAGCCGGCGCCGGGAAAGGCGGATTCGCCCGGGCCGATGAAAGTCCCCGCCGAACAGTTGAAGAGCGTCCTTGGAATTACCGGCGTCAACTTTGTGCGTGGGAAGCAAGCGCTCGGAGTTGTGGATTCGACGCTTGAGTGAAGGCATTCACAAATTGTGAATCCCTAGATTCGTTCAAAAACAAACCAACAAGATAAAAAAGGAGCAGAGAAAATCATGATGAGGAGAAGTGTGTCTGTGGCAGTTTTCACCGCGTTCGTTGTTCTGGGAATCGCTGCGACGGGAGCGAAGACCCTCGTCGCGGGCGGGCAGCAAAAACCGCAAAGCGCCGAAGTCAAAATTGACAATTTCAGCTTCGGCCCGGCAGCAATAACGGTTTCCTCGGGCAGCACGGTGACCTGGACCAACCGCGACGACATTCCCCACACCGTGGTCAGCGCGGATGATCCAAAGGCCTTCAAATCCAAAGTGCTCGACACCGACGAAAAATTTTCCTTCACGTTCACCAAGCCGGGCACCTATGCCTACTTCTGTTCGATTCACCCAAAAATGACTGGCAAGGTCATCGTCCAATAATGACCGGCAAGCTCGTCCTTCAGGCCGAAACCGATGCTTAATCCCTTTGATCTCAAAGCCGCCCTTGCAGCCCGGCATGGGCAGCATGTTGTGCTGATTCATTTTCCTATTGCGTTGTTCATAGCCGGCGCTGCCTTTGACTTCGTGGCGCATTGGATGAAACGACAAAGCCTGGCCGCAGCGGCCTATTTCAACTTTCTCGTTGCGGCCGCGGCCAGCATTCCCGCGATGATTAGCGGGCTCCTCGCTTGGCAGTGGCAACTCGAAGGGCAGCGTCTGAAGGGCACGCTGCTTCTTCACCTCATCTTTGGCGTCACCTCCGGAGCATTGGTGTGTGTCGTCTGGCTGATTCACTGGAGCGCCAGGCGCGCGCGGGACGAGAAGCTGCGCCTGTTTTGCCTTCCCCTGGAAGCGCTGACCGCAGTGCTGCTTGCAGTTACAGGGCACCTCGGCGGATTTCTCAGCGGCGTCAACGGGCCGGGTTAGAGCTTCGCCCTCGTGTGTAGGAGTGAATTTGTGAACCGTGGTTTCTTGGGAACGCACGCCTCTTTTGCGGCCGACATCGTTCTGCTGCTGGAAATCGCCATGGGAACAGCCCTTCTCCTGGGTGCCTGGCTTGCGCGGGCAAAGCGTTACCGCCAGCACGCGTGGTCTCAATCCGTCATCGTGCTCCTGAATCTCGTCGTGATCACAGTGATGATGGCTCCCTCTTTTCGCATGCAAGTGCTTCCGCGGATTCCCGCCAAACTTTCGAGAACCTACTTTGCGTTGGCAACCGCGCACGCGGCCCTCGGGAGCCTGGCCGAACTCGCGGCGCTCTATATCCTGGTCGCGGCTGGCACACGCCTATTGCCGGAAAGGCTGCGACTCAAACGGTACAAACTTTGGATGCGAGCCGTCCTCCTTCTCTGGTGGATTGCGCTCTTCGTGGGATTCGCAACCTATGCACGCTGGTATGTCCCAAATTTCTTCCGCTAGATTTGCGAAGCCAAGAAATCTTGCGGAGGGGTAGTACTATCGTCGCTTAGCTACTTCAGTTAAGATGTGCCTGCTCCCCGTATCTGATTGATTCTAGCTATCTTGCGAGACCTTGCAGAAATGGATGTGCCTCTCAGAATTGGGATTTCGTACTACGACCCGCGTACCCTGTCCTCTGGCTCCGGCGAACCATTGTTGCTCGCAAAGTCCCCGCGTAACTTGCCAAGAACGGGTTGGGGGCCGCGCGGGGACAGCGGCCCCGAAAGGGACCGTGTGCGAGCTACCCAACCCGCCAATCTCAAATTCCCTGTTCTTCTATCTCGCCGTTCCTCTGATCCTCTGACACCTCAGTGTTCTTTCTTGCGTTTGCCCGATTGTTTTGGGGCGAGCCGCAAGCTAATTTGTAAAACAAAGTCTAAAGTAATAGTTGACGTGTGATTACAACCTATTGAGCGACAAGGACTTAGCCAGCGCTGACTTGGGAAAATAAGACCAGATGGCAATCGCGCTTCGTGAGGAAGCTTTGTGGGGCGTGGCGTGCACTCCCAATCGTTGCAGCTGATACGAGAATGAGGCAAACTCCGTGGAATCAGTGTGTTGGGGGAGCTGGGTTGGGAGCCTCCGTTGACAGGATGGTGCGACAGTGAAAGGTGCGCGCGACAACTGGGGAGTAGCGCAAGCGATCCTGCTAGCAACAGCGGCGATGTATCCAGGGGTCGCCGATTTCGCGCAGGGCGCTGAACCGGAACCAGCCAAGCTGCGTGCAAATACGCAGGAGGCTTTCCACCGCTATGTCGGACTCACCGAAACGCGAAACGCGGACGAGCTGAAGCGCGGCACAAATCTGCTTTGGATTGACGAACTGCCTGCGCCAGAGCGCGCCGAAACCTACGCAACTCTGAAGCGCGGCGAAGTGGAAATGAAGAAGCTCGAGACGCGCGACGGCGGGAAAGAAATCGCGTGCCCGGCGGGAATCATCCATCACTGGGTAGGCGTGGTCCTGATCCCGGGAGCGAAACTCGACGACGTACTCGGGATGCTCGAAGACTACGACAAACATTCGGTGTATTACGGCCCGGACGTCGAGCAGTCAAAAATCAAATCGCGTAATGGCGACCACTTCCGCGTGTTCCTGCGGTTCCGACGGCGCAAAGTGATCACCGTCGTGCTGAACACGGAACACGACATTCAGTACTTCCGCGACGGGCCGGAGCGCGCCCACAGCCGGAGTTCCGCGGTGCGTATCGCCGAAGTGGAGAACCCCGGCACAAAAGACGAACGCGAAAAGCCGGCGGGCGAAGACGGCGGATTCCTGTGGGGCATGGAAACCTGGTGGCGCATGGAAGAGCGCGACGGCGGCGTATATGTGCAGAGCGAAGTGGTTTCACTCACCCGCGACATCCCGGTGCTTCTGAAATGGGTGATCGAGCCCTTTGTCACGAGCGTCCCCAAAGAAACCCTGAGTGCCACACTGGTGGCCACCCGCAAAGCCGTCCAAGGTCGGACTGCTAGTCGTTGAGAAGGCCGCTTATTTCTCCCAGTAGCGGGAGGCGTACTGTTGGGGATCGAAGATGGCGTGATCGAGTTTAGGGTTAGCCACGATTTCCGAATACTCTTCGCTGAAAACATTCCTTCCATCTACAAAGAATTCCACGCGCGCAGCTACCAGGCCAACCGGAAGCTGGCGGTAATCGGCAAAGCGGGAGTCCGCCGTCTTGGTAGCGTCTGTGCGATCGGGTTGAATTAGGCGGGCAAAAAGCAGCC
>Ga0126369_10000171_pt1 | contig 40240 bp, 54 predicted proteins | sample PanSoiMetaPlot_1_FD_109646 | JGI IMG/M metagenome (GOLD analysis project Ga0126369, IMG submission 109646) | Tropical forest soil microbial communities from Panama - MetaG Plot_1 | ecosystem: Environmental > Terrestrial > Soil > Tropical forest > Bulk soil | place: Panama | collected 2016-02-17
GTGGGAAACTTGAGTGTTTTCAATGCGGAGCTGATTTTCCGAAAAAACCGTGCTCGCCTTGATATTGTTGGTGTTTCCCAATTTTCATTTCCCAATCCAGTGCACAGGTTCCCATAATAGTCCATATTTGTTCACAGTTGTCTTCGTCAGCTCGCTTTCCGTTCTGTCCCAGCGACAACTGCGAATTTCGAACGCCGCTCGATCGCGTCGTTCCACTTCTCGACGGCTTCTTGGTTGGCGCGGCGCATGTTGGCGCCCTGCGCGTAATATTCGGCCATCTCGTCGGTGCGGTGCCCCGTGACCGACTTGATGCCAGCGACGCCGACGCCCAGTTCGGCCACGTCGCGCGCTGCCGACTTGCGCAGCCCATGCATAGTCAAGCCCTTGATGCCAGCCGCCTTTAGGCCGCGGCGAATGGCATTCGAGAGCACGCCCGAATTGGCGTAAGGCGTGCCGAGTTCATTCACCAGAATGGTTTCAGCCGAACGCGGGGCCATGTGCAGCGCATCGAGGAGAATTTGCGGGCACAGATGATAGTGTGGTTCGGCCTCGGCTTCACCATCAGTTTTCTCTGGACGCACAAGCAATCCGCGCCCATCGAAATCCGACCAGCGCATTTTGATGCAGTCGCCGCCACGCTGAGCCGCAAAGTGTAGTAGCAACATGGCCACGCGAACGTTCTCAGGCACAACAGCTAGCACTGCCTGCTCGGCCTCGTGCGACCAGGCCCGATGCGCGCGCTTAACGGTGTAGCGGCGCTCGGCGTCGGTCGTCGGGTTCATCAGTTTCTTGACGCCGAAATCCTCGAACTTGCGCGCCACTTTCCAGATTTTGCTGTAGACCGTGAGCACGCGGTCAGCGACGGCCGCACGGTGCTTTGCAGTAACTTCCTCAGTGTAGATTTCCAGCCGGTCGCTATCGATGTCCTTCAATCGCATTGAGCCGAATGTCGCGCGCAAACCCTTGATCGCGTTGTTGTAGCCGCGCAACGTGTGCGGCTTCAGTTTGGCGAATTCGGGCGAGGCCTCATACTTGTCGATCGCCGCATTGACCGTGGTTTTGTAGGGGGCGGCAGCTTTGGCCTCGGGCTGCGCCGTCGGCTTCGGCTGTATGTTGCGCATGCACGCATCATACTCGGTGCGGAATTCCGGCGAGCCTTGATCAGTTGGCAGACTGATCAGCTTGCCGGTCGGGTCACGGAAGTAAAGATATCCTCGGCCTTTCACCGTTTTGGAGTAGAGATATTTAGATCGGTCGCTCACTTTGGTCCTTTGTAGAATTTATCGAAAGTGTTGATGTCTTGGTCTTTCAGATCATCAACCGCTTCGTCGAGACTCAGCCTGTCCCAGGCGACGGCGCCATCCAAATTGATCGGCTGCGGCAGCTTCCCCGCAGACACCAGCTTGCGAAAGTGCGATCTGCTGATGCCGAGGTATTGAGCGGCCTGCTGATCACGCATCAACCGTTGACCGGGGTTTAGATTGGTCGTCGTAGTTTTGCGTTTCGGCATTGGAACCGTCACCTCATAATATAGGGCATTATGCCCCTAATTTCCAGGGGGAATAACTCCATGTTTTTCAAGGGCTTCCACGGCCAGGTCGATGGTGTCCGCCACCTCGAAATCGGCCCCGAGGCGCAGCACGCGATTGCCGAAATAGCGCTGCTCGTTGCTGGCGGCTCGGCCTTTGGCCTTCAATTCCAGGCAGAGCACGCGTAGCCGCGGCGGGTGCTCGCCGATACGGTTGTAGAGGAACACCAGATCGGACACGCCCGGCAGCTCGCCCATCGCCTTGAGTTTTGCCGCCGCTCGCTTGTCGCGTAGCTCGCCGTTCGGCACATGGAAATAAACGGCATTCGGCAGCGCCATGTAACCGAGCCGCTGGATAAGTGCGATCTGTATTTGCAGTTCACTCGGCTCGGGCTTTTTGACTTTCTGCCATCGCTTGGTGAAAAGATTTTTCTGCATCGAGTCCATTGTCTTGGCCTCGGTCGCGATGCAGCCAACGAATGCTTACCGCATCGCTTGCCCATGTCGTTCTAATGTTATTGAACACCAGCCAAACGAAATCCTGCGAGCCGCCGCCTGGCTTGTTGCCGGCCTCGATCAAGCGCCCTGGTGGCATAGACGGCCGCGGCGTCAGCAGGTAGATTTTTTCCAGCGGCAGCTCGGTCAGCCAGTGCGCGGCGGGCAATCGGCGCAGTAGGCATAGCATCGCCACCTTGTAATACGCCACCTTGCAGGCCTGGCGGCAGAATTCCTCGACATGATCGAATGGCGGGTTACAGACGATCGAGGTAATTTTCGCCCTGGTCGGGATCGGGCCGGTCAGGAAATCATGCATCCGATACCAGATCGGCCCGAGCTGTGTCCCCGGCCCGATCTTGACGCGATGCACGATATCGGCGCCCATCACGCGAAAGCCGGCGTCACGCGCTGACTGTAGGCAGCGGCCCCACCCGCAAGCCGGATCGAGAATGATCGAGCCGCGCGGGCCGAAGAATTCGACATCAAACAGCCGAGCGCTGCACCACAGTGGCTCGACATAGTGGCCGTGCTTTTCCTTGGCAAAAATATGCGCGCGCCTACGGCGCGCGCGCTGTGCTACCATCGCGCTGCCTCTAGAGGGTTGGTGAAAGATTTGCTTGATCTACCCAGGGGCCAGACTAACCACGACGTTTCAATGACTGCAACAAGGAAGTGCCACCAAATGCCAGCGACTCATTCCCACAAAATCATTGTAGATGGCGGTCCATCGCTCGGCGAGCGCATTCGTAAGTATCGCTTGCGAAAAAAACTTTCGATCAGACAAGTAGCTGACGCATGCGGGACAACGCCGCAAGCGGTATCGCAGTGGGAATACGACGCCGTGGTGCCACAACTCGGCAAGCTTCGAGTCATGGCTGACATGTTCGGCGTAAGTAGTAGAGCGCTGATCGGCTTTTAAATTTTTCCACTGAATACACAGGCGGCGCGCTATCGCGCCGTGTGAAAGTCATGCTTTCATCACTGGGAAAAATCCGATAACGTGACTTTGGGGCCGGGTCTGCCAATGCGCGTCGAAAGAATTCCCTTCGATCCCGTCAGGGATCGCGAAAGCTGGCTCGCTATGCGTCGCGACAACGTCAATGCTTCAGAGGTTGCAACGGTTTGCGGCGAAGGCGCATTCGGTTCGCTCGCTCGATTATATTCCGAGAAAAAGGGACTGCAGCCGCCGCAAGTCGATACCAAGCTGCTGCGTCGAGGCCGACGGCTTGAGGGCGCGGTTTTCGACTCGATAAAAGACGAGCGGCCAGAATGGGATGTGCGGCGCGCTGCGATTTATCTGCGCGCACCCGAGCTGCGCTTGGGCGCTACGCCCGACGGCTTCGCCATCATCCCCGGCCGCGCAATGGATCGCATTGTCATCCAGGCCAAAGTCGTCAGCCGGACAATTTTTCGCAATCGCTGGCTCGATGATCCCGAAAACAGTGTCGAGAACGGCGCTGCAACGCCGCCGCCTTACTATGTGCTTCAGGTACTGGCCGAAATGCTGTTGTCGCAAGCCGCGTCGGGCATCCTGGCCGTGCTGGTGACATCGGAGTTCGATGCACCGCTGCGGATGTTCGACATCGAACACGATCCAGTCGCCGAGGATCGCATCCTGGCGAACGTCGAGAAATTTTGGAGTACCTATTTCGATCCTGGCGTGATGCCGCCATTCGATCCGCAGCGCGACGAACGTTTGCTTAAGGCTCTCTTTCCAAAGGACAAAGGCACGACGATCGATCTGCGCGGCGACAATTGGGCACGCCAGCTGGTCGATGAATTGCGTATAGCTTCGGCGACGAAAAAGGCCGCGATCGAGACTGAGAGGCAAATTAAAACCGAGCTGCAAGCCAAGCTTGGCGACCACTCCTATGGTTTGCTGGCCGACGGTCGCCGCATCAGCTGGCGCGTGCAGCATCGTAGGGGCTACACCGTGGCCGCGACCGATCCTCGCGTGCTCAAAATTCTCAAGGCACGGCCTGACGATGACGAAGAAGATTGATAAGCGCTTGCTCTGCTCGTCGGTGGCGGAAAGCGAGCCGCATGTCCAAACGGAAATTGATAATTGCTGTGAATGCGGGCGTGCAGTATGGCGCTCGCTGTCGTCGCCGGTAAAACCGCAAGCGATTTGCAATCAATGCTTTATGAAACATCGCAAGGCCGGCGATCATATGCCGATGCTGCCGCTGACTAAACGTCAGGTACGCGACATTCAAAAATGGCGAGATCGAGAACGAGGCAATTAAGGGGAAGTCGGGAGAAAGCAAATGGGCTGGAATGCTTGGAACACGGGGCTGGAAAAATAAAATCGAGAGGCTGCTAGCAAAATTCGAAAAGGAGGACGACTCTAGAACATCGGGACTCAGACTACGGAGTAAAACCGTGGCTTATTCCCTTTTGCTCATCATGATCCTGTTCTGCATCGCTGTCGGCTTCGGCCTGGCAAGCAACAATGTCAATGCATGGGGATTGGTCATCGTCACGGTCTTTGCGGTCATCGCGCTGCAGCTGAGCTACGTGGCCACTGTCATCATCGAACATTGGAAATAAAAGGGAGGTCCAACAATGTCTGACACCATCGACGATCGCGCCGAGCAAAGGCGCGCCCTGGAAGAATACGCCAACGCTTCGAGCCAGCCGCTGCAGCCGCAGCGACCGCCAGGCGGACGCTCGCTTGGCACTCAGCAGATGCCTTCAGATCTGATCGGCACGGGCGGGATCGCCGAGCGCATCATCGCGGGCCAGCAGCTGCCGCCGCGCAATTTGGAAAAAATTCTGCGTGAGATTTCATTGATCGCCAAGTCGCGCGGCAATGATTACTACTATCGTTTCCCGGTCAAAGATCGGAGAGCTGGCACCACCGACTACATCGAGGGGCCGACGATCAAGCTGGCAAACGATGTCGCTCGCATCTACGGCAAGTTTTTGGTCGAGACGCGCGTGCAGGATCAAGGCGACAGCTGGATTTTTTATTCCCGCGCGTTCGACGTCGAGAGTTATTTTTTGATGGAGCGCGCATTCCAGCAACGCAAAAGTCAGACCTCGATCGATAGCAAGAGTTACGATCGGCAGCAGGACATCGCATTCCAGATCGGCCAGTCGAAATCGATCCGCAACGTCATCGTCAACGCGCTGCAATCGATTTGTGATTACGCGTTCGAGGAAGCTAAGGGCAGCCTGGTCGAGAAGATCGGCAAGGACCTGGCAAGCTGGCGCCAGCGCACCATCGAGGGCTTGCAGAATATGCCGCTCGATTTGCGCCGCGCCGAGCGCGCAGTTGGCCGCCCGGCTACTGCCTGGATCGCCTCGGACATCGCCACTCTGATCGCCATGATGCACACCGTAGCCGATGGCATGGCCACGACCGACGAGACGTTCCCTAGTCTCGAACAGGCAGTACCAGCTGGCGCCACGGTCGAGGTTCACAGCGTTGGCGGCGGCGGGCCCGGATCGGGGGATAAGTCGGCCGAGGCCTCGACAATGCCGCAGCAAAATGTCAGCGCCGCGCCAACCGACTCGGAAACAGAAAGCGAACGGTTAAGCCAAAATTTGGACGAGGGAAAAGAACACGCAACCAAAGTGCAGCCGACCGCTGCAAAAACGGGGACGAAAGTCGAACAGGCGCAGAACAAGACGTCACCAAAGAACTTTTCTGACTACCTCGACATGGTGAATGCCACATGCCAAGCGACTTCCGACCCGGATACATTGCGTTCCTGGTTTGCCTCCGACGCACAGCGGCGTTTGCGGAATGGCATTGGGCTGGTCAGCGAGCAAACCAACGAGGCCCGCAAGATCGTCGAGGCCCGCGTCAGAGACATGCGGCGCGAGAACAACGAATGAGCGCGCCCAGGATTGGCGACCTGAACAAGACCGTGGTCGAGCGGCTCACGATCGCACTGCTCAAAGACATCCGCACCCACTATCTGCGCCGCCCAGCCAGTCGCGATCGTGTCTATGAAGTGCTCAAGGCTCTAGCAATCGCCACAGCTGCAACGCTGCATGAATGCGAGCCTGGCGTAACACGCGACTGGTTCGATGCGGCGCTGGACGACAAGCTTTCAGACTTAGCGAGAGCGCGACGATGACAAGACACAAGCGCCAACATCCGACCAATCCATTACCGGAGAGCAAAAAGCTGGCGCTGCAGATGGCCGAGCAGCGCGATGAATGGGCGAGCGAAGCCGAAAACCGCGATCAGCACGGCTCGGCCCGCGAATTTAGTCTGACGGCCGAGCTGCTGCGGTTCTATGCGGACAGGATCAAATGAACAAGATGAAAGCTAATATTTTATGGGTTCACGAGATGGAGCTGATTGCCCATGCTCTGACGATGGCTGCGAGCCGTCATCGTTCAATGGAAAAAGCCGCGGCATCGAAAAGATCGCGCCAACTGCACGCCGAGCTGGCGACGCGCATGGAGCTGCTGTGCTCGCAGCTGCTCGCGAACATCGATGATCCTTGGAGAACTGTGTCCTGATGTTTTTTCTGATCTGCTTTCTGGCAATCACATTGATCGCCAGCCGCTGCTGGATCATCGGCCAGCTCGATCGCAAGCAGCGCTTGCAGCAGGCGGAAGAGAAGGTAATCGACTTGGTGATGCAGCGTTATGAGCGGATGGAAGAGGTTGCGCTGGAAATGATCGAAGTGTGTGCCGAGTCGAAAGCCGATCGTGATGAACGTGTGAAGCTTTTCTATAAAGATAATCCGCCACCGATGCCGCGGGCGCAGGACCTCCGCAGAGTGCTGGTGGCGAGATGAACAGAAGAATGAAAGAGAAGCTGGACAAAGGCGATGCGCTCGATATCGCACCATTCGATGTTGGCGATGGGCATTATCATTTGCCTAACGGGTTCTTTGAGGAAGACGTCGATTACTGCGACATGAAAAAGCAGCGCTGGATGTGGTCGATCGGGCGGCGCAAAAGCGACGGCCAGATCGTCGCCTCATTGTCCGGCGATCTGTATCAGAACAAAGACTATGAATGCATCTGGCTGAGATGACGGACGCATCCGGCTGAGATGACGGACGCTCAACCCGCAGCGTGCCGTGTCGGCGAAAGCGGGACTTTGGCCTAGTAGGGCGAGGGCGTCCAAAGCACCCTCGCCCCAACGGCCTCAACCGTTGAAGCAAAGGAGAAATGACAATGGCAAAACCGACAACGATCGAAGACGTGGAATTCGCCAACTTCTCAACCCGCTACAGCAACCTGAAAGACAAAGCCGAGCTGCTCGAACGGCGCGTAGCCGATCTGGAAAAGATGCTGGCCGTCGCCGAGTCACGAGCCGAGCGCGCCGAGGGGGAGAACGAAGCGTTGCAGGCACGATTTGATAGTGCCAACGCCAAGGCCGTCGAATATCGGACCACGATCAGCAATATCGCTGCCTCGATCATTCCGGTGCTGAGAGGCGAGGCCGCGTTGTCGGGCGTGCCGAGCCGGAACGGGCCGAATATCGATGCGCCGCGTTTTCAGCTGCCGCGGATCGAGGACTCGATCGCCACCTCGATCACGTCCATCAGCGATAACATGCGCCAGCGACTACGGGATGCTACCAAGCCGCAAGATGAAACGCCGCCCGAGAGCGGCGGCGCCGCGTGAGCGGGCTGACGCCTGGTCAGATCGGGACCACGATCGCACTGGCAGCCGGCGCCGCGGTCCTGCTGACCATGATCCTGACGCCTGCCATCTTGCGGGGGCCTCACGATAAGGCCGATCGGCTAAAGCCGATTGCGCCAAGCCGAGCTAACCCGCCGATCATGCAGACGTGCTCGCCGCCAGACTGCCCACCTCCAGACAAAAACCAGGTGCGCTTGATCCCGATTGAGCGCCCGGCTGCTATCCAACTGGCCGAGCCGAAACCCGCGCCTGTGGCCACGGCTGCCCCGGCGCAGGCCATCCAGGCGGCGCCCGAGGCGGCGCCGATCGCCGCCGAGGAACCGGAGCCGGCACGGCGGTATCAGCGTAACCCAGGAAGCGATATCTGTGCACGTACGGGCGGACGTAAGATCGAGACTCGCGGCGGCAAAAGCTGGCGCTGTCTGTATGCGAGACATTGATCATGACGCCCTTGGATAAAGAGCTATGGGACGCGACCGAGCGGTTTGTTGACAACGTGACGCGCAATCTTTCGACCCTCGAACGCGCTCGGATAATCCAGAAAATTTTCGATCTAATGAAAAAGGCCGTGATGCCTCCGAAGAAGAGGAAAAGCGAATGAACGCGCGACAGGAAGGACTCGCCGCATTCGCCGAAGCGCTCGGCGACGGCATCTCGGTGGTAATCCAGATCGTCCGCGGCAACGATTTCTTTTCGACCTACGATGCTGCGCGATCTGGCGACGAGGATGCACAGCGGTTCCTTGTTGGCCTGCGGAACTTCGACAAGCAGACAGAGGACGCCGAAAAGAGGGGCGAATATCCAGCCTGCTTCGCCTGCGACTGTATCGTCGGCCAGCACAACTTTGGTGGCTTAGCCGTGGCTACAGCATCGGATCGCGACGGACCAGGCATCGCCAGCGCGTTCTGCGATGACTGCACGTCGAAAGGCCCGCAGTTTCTTTGCGATGCCTTCAAGGAAACAATCGGCGATCAATTTGACGTTGGCTTTGAGACGCTCCAGTGATGATGATGCCAGCATATAGCGAAGAAAAAATCGGCGATGGGCTTTATGTGGCCTACGACGGCGAACATTATCATTTGCACGTGCCGAGGACCGCGAACACCATTCGGCTGGACAATGAAGCCGTGCGGCAATTTATGCTTTACGTGCTGCGCGTGCAGCGGAGAAATGAAAGCATGCTGATCGAAGGACAAGACGATGCTGAGAGTGACAGTAGACCTGAACGATGACGAACGTCATCTGCTGCAGTGGCTGAGTGAAGCGGATTTTAGCCAATATGGCGAATGCTACGGCAAGGCGCTCGATCGTCTGGTGCAGCTCGGCCTGGCACAGGTGCACGGCAAAGAGACTGAGCGCAACAACACGTTTATCGCCAAGGGCGACGGCATCATGTTTCGCGCCGTGTCGCTGACGGCGCTCGGCCTCGCTTGCGCGCGGAGTAACCGGGAATGACGAACAAAATCGTTTCGATCTTCGACGACGTCGGCGTCAAGGTTGCCAAGGAAATGAGCGAGGAAGGTTGCTGTTACATCTCGGCGCCGTCGCCGCTGACTTCGATTGAAGAATTTCGAAATGCGATGGCCGAGGCTGGCATCGCAACTTGCGACGAGGTTGGCAATCCAGTGCTGATGGTCGTCGGCTTATCCAGACATAATCTCAAAGTGTTCGAATTCCGCGTGAAAACATACCGCAACATCGAGCGATTAAATGACGCGTAGCTGCAACGGTTGCACGCTGTGCTGCAAGCTTCTGCCAATGTCGGCCCAGGCTCGGCCTGAGGCGCGACGAACTGTCATGTTGCTGGTGGCCATCGGCAAGTTGGACCCGGCCGAGGCGTTCGCTGGCATCGAGGACTTCGACAAGCCTGCGGGCGTAGCGTGCCCGCATCAACGCCACGGCAAAGGCTGCGCAGTCTATAGCAAGCGCCCGTTCGGCTGCCGGATGTGGGAATGCCGCTGGCTAACCGGCGAGGACACCGCCGATCTGCGCCGCCCCGATCGTTCGGGCTATGTCATCGATTGTGCGCCGGATTACGTCACCACTGAGCAGGGCAATACGCTGCCTGTGATCCAAGTGTGGGTTGATCCCGGCCGACGCGATGCGTGGCGCGATCCCGAGCTGCTCGAATTCGTCAAGCGCCGCTGGATCGAGGGCATGGGCACACTGATCCGCTGGAACGAGGCCGAAGATTGCATGTTCCTGTGGGTTGATGATCAGGGCAAAGTGCAAGTGAAAACGTCGAACCTGCGCGGCGAACGACCGCACACCGCCGCGGAGAAAGCCGCCGCGCTCGGCCCGATGATGATGAAGCTGGTTGGCGAAGAGACGGAAAAGAAAAGGCCGCCCGACGATAACCGAGCGGCCTTAAGTCATCTCCAAATAGAAGGTGCAAGACAAAGACAGCGGGGGTGAAACCGCTGCCTCATGCAACACCATAACAAAAAAAGGCCCCGCCGTGAAGCGGGGCCAGTGAACGGCCAGTCCAGAAGGATGCGGCCCTACAATGGGATCACGGCGCGGGGAGGGTTTAAGCGCCGAGGGCTGCGGCGGAGCCGCTCGCCGCAGCTAACACGATCATAATGGCGATGACAAACAACAGAGCGATGACAAGGATATACGTCAGCAATCCGCCATTCTTCATCTGATGACGCGCGGCAATTCGATGCCGCCGCCGCCAATCAATCCGAGCAGCAACAGGATCAAAATCAAGACGCCGATAACGATGATCAGAATGCGGGCGACGCGGTGGAACGGCTCGGGCAGCGGCACTTGATCGATCAGCCATAGCAGCAGCCACATGATGACGCCGAGGATGATGACATAGATCACGAAATAGATCAGAGCGGTGATCATTGCCATGACTCCTATGCTATGCGCCACACCCGCACTGCACCATCGGGCATCAAGCGCGTCGTGAATTTCCAGTCTGGATGTTTGACTTTCCGCGCGGTGCGGAAGTGATGAATTGATTGCTTCATTTGCAGCCGCGAAGCGCCACGCACGAGGAATGAGTCGCCGGGGACCATCTCTTCGAACGGAAAGCGCGATCGACGCTTTTCCTTTTCATCTGGTGTCGGTAGCTCGATGCCCTTTTCGATCGGGCCGACGACGATCTCCTGTATTATCGGCTTGTCGAGTTGCTCGCGCTCCAATAGCTCCTGCAATTTTTTCTTGTGATCCGAACTGAGGCGCCAGCAACCATCGCTTTTGTCGCGCTGGATTTCGACCAGGTGTCCAATCTTCTTGCGCAACTGCAGCATCAGCTGATCGACAATGGACGGCTCGGGCCGCTCGTCGATATCTGGATAGAGAACGGCATAGATCACTTCCTTATGGAGCCGTTCGCGTCGCATCAACAGGGCCAGGATTTGCCGCAACTTTTTACTCAATCGCACACCAGGGACACGGATCAGATCATGCTGCGCGCTTTTCGCAACGTGGCGTAGCTCTTCAGCGTGATCATTGTCACTGCTGTGTGCGACAATCAAAATCCCCGTCCCCGATTACGCCTGCGTCAGCAGGTCCTGCACCTGTAGAAATAGTGCGTCAGCCTCCCCCATAATTTCGGCCTCACGCCGATTGATCGGCCCCCAATGCTGACGGCGATTACGCAAGCCGATTGCGGTGACTTCAACGTGGTACTGTGGACAATTCTTGCTCATCTCCTGATGCCGATAACCGTCGCCACTGCCATAACATTCCCAATTGGCTTCATTGCAGCTGACATCCTCGGCGAAGATCGGCAGCGCGCATAACCCAGTGCCTGCATCGTACTGATCAAACACCTGGCGGATGGTGTCGTGGCAGGTGTTTATGTTCCAGCTGGTTTGATGCGAGCCACATTCAGCTGTATCGGACTCATGATTGTCTGCACTCTGATCGACGCCGCAGCAATGCTGACCGCTCGACTCGCGCATGCCGAGACCCATCAGCAGCACGAACAGATGCCGCAGCGTATCGGTGCCCGCTTTGCTGTTGTCCATGCCTTCGCTACGGAATTCATCGTCATACCAAGCCAGCGCATCAATATCGTCGAGGCCGCTGTTGGCTTTGGCCATCTCGATCGCTGCAGGATCGCCGGCCAGAAACTTGCGCAGCACCGTAGACCAGGCGACGGCCATGCCCTTGGTGTAGCCGATCGGCGCGACGCCTCGATCCTTCCACTCGTACCGCGAAATGGTGGAGTTCTCAGCCAGATCGCAGATTGCCTTGATGGTTGACTGTTCGAGCATCGGCGGCAGCGCTGGCGGATAGGGCGGTAGATGGTAGTCCGCTTCGAGTGCGGCCCACGTCATAGGACCGACGATCCCATCCACTTCTAGCGAATGTCGCCCTTGATAATCCATGACGGCGTCCTCGGTAATCGGGCCGAAATCGCCATCGATCGGATTTGCCTTCAGACAAGTCTGCACCGTGAAGACGTGATAACCGACATCGCCGCGGCCGATCGTTGGTCGTCCGCTGGTGCTCGGTGGCGGCGTCTCGGTTGGTGGCCGCTCTGCTTCAGGCGGCTCATCCGGCTGCCCTTGAATATCGCGGCCACTGATCGCCTCGGCGAGGGCGCGACAAATATCCTGGTAGTGGTCACGGTAGATGTTGGAGTCATTGGTGTTATCACAAAATGCGGTTTCAACGAGTATCGCTTTTTCTCGTGTGTTCCCCAGGAAGAACAAATCATCGCGATATTTCGGGCCTCTGTTTGTGAGACCTGAAGCGGTCGCGATCGCACCAGCGACTTTGGCGGCGAGTTGTTCTTGCGAAGCGTACAAACATTCAACTCCGTGAGCTGCACCATCATAGGCGTTAAAATGAATGCTCACATCATAGTCATGAGCGCCGCCGCCGAAAGCGGTGTCGTTATGCCAGTTCACGATCCTATTTAAATTTTCAGATTGGTCGTCAGAAATATCGTCCCACCAGGTTTCAACATCAACGCCGGCCGAGCGCAAATAATCGGCCGTTGTTTGAGTAACGCGCCTTGCTTCATCTACTTCATCGAGCTGCGGCGGCACCGGGCTGCCGCTGGCGCCTCGAATATATTTGCCATGTCCCGCGCTGATCGCCACTCGCATATAAGCCTCACTTGTTGATGCACTTCTCGACCATGACTTTCATGATTTCATGGATGTCTTTGCGGTTGGCCTGCACGCCGCTGTAAACGAAATACATGAACACCATCGTGATCACGATCAGCGCCAACGTCATCGGCGCGCCTTTGAGGCCCTCGACGACCTTGCCGACGTTGCCGCCGTTGATGCTCATTTTGATTTTCTCAGTTAAGCGTGAAAACTGTTCCCCCGAAGACACCGACCATCCCCGCTATTGGTGCGTATGAAATCCCCGCATTGAACTGAAGGTTCTTCGCTGGCGAATAAGCGATGCCGGCGCTCAACGACGCCGTGCCAGCGAACTCGCCGCCGCCGAGCGCGATTGCCGCCTTGCCCGAGCCAGCGGCGCCAGCTCCCGTCTGCAGCGCTGCCGCTGCCATCGCCATGCTGATGCCGGCGCGATACTCCTTGCGCGAAGCATTAATCTGGCTCTGTAACCCCGATGCGACAGCCTGCAACTGCGAGACATTGACTGCGTCAGTGGGAAAGACGCCGGCCGCAACATTGGTGACGCGGCGCTCATTGCCTGGCGATCCCATCGAAACCGTACTCGGCTGATTGGCAATCGAGCCGGCGCCGAGCGCTACCGAATTGCCCGCGACGGCTTGCGCACCGGGTCCGAGAGCTGTCGAAAGCGTGCCGGTCGCCTTGGCATTTTGACCGCATCCGAATGCTGATGAAATCGTGCCAGTCGATCCGGTGCTCGTCGCTGTGGGCACCGTTGCGGTCGTTGTCGTGAAGCCAGTAACGGCCGGCGCCGACGTCGTCGTTAGCGTGGCGCCCGTGACCGCCGCCCTATTATGGAAAGAGCTTGGCGGGACGACAGCGACTTCATTCATGCCGGCTTCGACAAGAATGAAGCTATCCCCTGACGGCACATTGGCAGTCGTCGTTGCCAACGCCGCAGACGTCAGCACCGGACTCGTTGTCGGCGTGATACCGGTGACGACTAGCTGTGAAGTGTTGACGGTGTTACCGATGGTGATGCAATTGTCAGCTAAGGCCGACGTCGCCATTAGAGCGAGCGCGGCCAATCCCACGATTAGCCCCCGCATTGTCTTGAACCTTCTCTAGCTTATGGTGTGGTCGTAACTGGCGGCGCGGTAACTGGCGGCAGCAGACTGAGACAAGCTTGCAAAAAGTCATCATCACCAGCGGCGATCACGCAATTGCCGAACAGATTGGCGGTGAGGAACGGTGCGAAACCTTGCGGATTGCCAGCACCGAGCGCGGCATTATAAAGCCCGCTGCTCGCGGTGGCGCCCTTGCGCATCAACGCCATCTGCCAGAGCCGCAACATGCCGGTGTTTCTTGGCCCGTTCGGCGGGTCCGTGCCATCAGCAAAGGCAACGCATGGCACGATGATGTTGCCCTGCGGATTGCACCAGGTATCGAACCGATCGATGACATAGACGAAGGAGGAGCCGATCAGGTCTGTAATATTCGACAACGCCGGGGATACAATCATGCTGATTGACTCGCCGACTACCGTATCAGTCTCACGTGCCAGATAAAGATTAAGCGTTCCCTGCATCAGACAGCCTTATTGCGCTCCAACATTTCTCGATGTTCTTTTTCCTCGCGCTCGCGCTGTTTGCCACAAAGCTTTTTAATTGCCTCGATGGCGCGATCGCCGAAATCCCAGGACAATGAGCCGCCAGCGCGAACGCTCTCGCGATCCTGGATCGCATGCCGTTTGCCGGGCTCGTAAATGCGTTCGAACCCTGGCGGCAGATCGTCAGGCAATGCTGGTAGGTTTTCACCGAACTCATATTCGAAATCGCCGCGCGTTCCAAAATATGTCTCGTCATCGGCGCGAATGTAGATTTTATCCTCGAACTCATGAAACATCTTCATAGGCACACCATGATGTTGAGATGGGTTCGCGGGCTCATGATACTTGCCGGTGTAGAAGAACCAGCAGAATTGGTGACCGTTGTATAAGTCGTGCCACCGAAATAGCCCGAGCCGGGTGACACGCTTACCGCATTGGCGATAACCGAATAGCCTCCAGGCATCGCACCGTGTTGATGGTTGTTCAATTCGCCAGCGCTTTGCGTGTGCGTCTCTGCACCGAGATTGCTGCCAAGTGCCCGACTCGTGAGTCCTGATCCTGCACCGCCGACGGCGAGTTCACGACCGAGAGCCTTTGGCAATGTCAAGCGACAGTGCGCAGCCCAGGCTGCGGTTGCAGTGCCTTGCGCTGCGCGTGTTGTCGCGGTGCCGGTTGAAGTCAGGATCGGCACATCGGCGTCGGCTGTGTTGTTATAGAACAGTGCAAAGAGCGCCTGCGCTGCAGCGTTCGCATAACCTGCGCCCGAGGCCGCATCGCCGATCGTCTGATCGTTCATCATCAGCCAGCCGGGATCGGCTGTTGTCTTAAAAGTCAACTTAACGTCGCCCGTGGTCCAGGCGCCCGCAGCCGCTGGCTGCCAGCTCGTGTCATAATTCGCCGTGCTGTTCTTGGTCAGCACCGCGGCAGCTGCACCGCCAGACGGAACGCCGACACCTGGCTGACCGGCGACGCTGAAATTCCAATCCGCATAGGTGCCGGTCGCACCGATCGAGTCGATCGTGGCCGTCAGGCTGGTGCCGCTGTAGGCACTGACAACGCCCTCCATCCAGGCTGATGATGTGCCGGCGCTGGCAATACGCATGCGCGTGCCCGCCGTGTAGGCGAGGCCGCTTTGCGTCGTGAAAACCTTGCTGCCGGTGCTGACGGCCTGGCTGGTGGTCGAGCTGCCGAGATAGCCCGCCGCGCCGCTTGGGCCTTGCGGGCCTGCAGGACCCGGCGCGCCTGGCGTACCTGCGGGACCCTGCGGGCCAGTCGATCCGGTCGGACCCGTGGCGCCTGGCGCGCCTGGCGTACCTGCGACACCGACATCGCCACAGATATTAATATCCCAACTAGCGAACGTGCCGCTGCCGACTATTCTATCGATGATGACGTTGAGGCCGCCGCCACCAGAGAGAGAACTGACTTTGCCCTCCATGTAATTGGTCGGAGAGGGATCAGCGACAGCTCTAATGCGCTCGCCGCCGAGATAAGCCACGTTGAGATTGTTGAGAGAGAACGTCACCGCGCCAGTAGCAATCGACGCGCTTGTCGAACTGGTCACCCCATAGCCGGCACCGGATGGCCCTGCCGCTCCGACCTGACCAGGTGGCCCCGGCAGGCCTTGCGGTCCCTGCAGCCCAGTCGGGCCTGGAATGCCCTGCGGTCCCCGCGGACCTGATGTGCCGCCGCCGAGGATGATGGTGTCGGTCATCGTGTCGGCCCTATCGTGTTGATCAAATCGCCGCGCCAAATATCGCGCCGGAAACCGTCAGGACCGGTCGCGATCAAGCTTTGCGCATAAGTGCCTTCGGGAATTTTCTGCAGGTGCTCGCGAAATATGATGACCGCAAATTCCCACAATCCCGCCGTCGTCTCAGTACCAGGATCATAGATGTCGATGCCGCTCTGGCCTGGTGCCATGCCGCTGCTGCTGCTGGTGATCGCCAAGAACACCTCAACGTCTTCCGGATGCGCGCGCACCATCATTTCCATCGTATAGCCGGTAAAGTTTTGATAGACGGGCGGGATGGTATTGCCGAGCTGCACGCGAAATGTTTGCGCATAGTCCGCATCCGTGAACGTTTGCAGCGTGACAGCAAACGCCCCGCTGTCGAAAACTGGCGCGGTGATTGGACTGCCGTTGGTCATTTTTGCTTCGCTGCAGAAATGAAAAACTCGTCGATGTTGGCGACGCCAGCAATATGCAGCAGCCGCTGCACGCGCTCGTCGTCACGACGGAATTCGGTAGAGTAACGCCAGAGCGCATCGAGCATGGGATCGGGCAACACCATCTCGGTGGCGCAGTTGCGCGCGATCAGTTCGAGCCTGATTTGCAGCGCGCTGATCTTTTCCGGCATGCGCTGGAACGGCTGCGACTTATCGATCGCCTCGACCAGGTGCGCTATCTCTCTTGCATAGTGCAGCGTCTGGCTCTCAGCATCGTAAATCATCAGATGAGAGGCGGTCACGTCCATTGGCAGCCGCGGACCTATATTATTCATTTCCTCTAGCGTCACGCTCATCGTCAGCATCATTTTAGGTGCATGCACAGGCGCACCCTGAGCATTGAACAAATTTTTCATCGTCCGATCCTGTAGCCAGAGAGATCCGCATAGGCGTAGCCAGCTCCCATCAAGTGATAGAGATCGAAGGCTGCAGTTTGTCCGACGTTCATCTTGCCGACGCACATCACGCAGGCCGCGTTACCCTGGTTGCCGGCATCATTGACGTTCTGCTGACTGAAGTAGCCCATCGGACCAGTAATCCTGACGACCCAGCAACTTCCTTCTCTGACGCCGCCAGCGTAGGGAATGAACTGCGCCGTGAGCGAGAACACCCACCACCCATCTTCAGCGGCGCCAACGGTGAACCGGCCGCCTGATGAGTAGGTCGATGTTCGGAAAGATGAATTGTACATGCTCGCATTCGCTGGCACGAACGACGAGTCAGGAATGCTGATGCCGCTGTAATTCTGAGCGTGCCAGCCCACCGCCGTAAGCGGCTCCCTGATGCTGAGCATCTGAAAGCTGGTGCCGTCGTAGACCATGAAACCGATAGCGTTGGGAAGCAAATCGCCATTGGCCATCGGAGTCTGATCCGGCCACACCAATGGCTTGGCCGGCATCGCGTCCATTTGGATCGTTACCGCGCCAGTATTTTGCAGCGTAAATTTAATGAGGAACGGATCGCCGGCCGTGAGCGAAATGATTGTCGGCGTGAATGTCGCAGTCAAAGCGTTCGCGGTCCCTCCAGCGACTGCGAACGGTATTTTAGTTGTGTAATTGTTGGTGGTTACCGTCGCGCCGGGAGGACCACGCCAATTTTCGATCTGCCATTTGGCGCCGTCGAAGGCCAAACACAGTACCTCGCCGGCAATGTAGTCGCCAGCTGCCAGTGCGGCGCCGCCAGCACGCACAACCGGATAGGCACCAATGGTGTTGAGGTTCAGCGTCGAAGGGCCAGGACAATCGTAGGCTGGCTTGATGCGAATATCCATGCCGTAGAACAGCGCAAGCGGCGACGGATTAAGCGTCGCTTGCATCGCGCCTGCGGTGCCGCCGTCAACGCAAGCGTGAGTGATCCACGGATTTCTCTGCGTTGCCTGCCAGAGCTGTTGCAGGTTGCCGTTGTCGGGGTCCAAGCCGGACTGCAGGATTGAGTTGACGATTTCGCGCTGATCGAACTCGATCGCCTCGGCCGGCACGATCGAGCCTTGAATGCCAGCCGCGGGATTGCCGTTGATGTAGCTGGCATTCGTGTCCGTGATCCCGTAGGGCTGATTATATTTCATAGGTGTCCTCTCACGGTGTGCCGGCCATCGAGCCGCCAGTGACCAGGCTGGAATAATCAAACACGACTTCGGTGTGGGCTGGCTTCCAGCGGCGGATCATGCATTCAAGATCGAGCGCCAGGCCGATGGTCAGCAGATGATCGATGCCGCATTGGCCGACGCCGCAGCGAAACCACGTCAGCCGCGCATTCATGACGTGCACGGTCCAGAAGAACCGCATTTCGGCCGGGCCGACGTACCAGCGCATATGATACTGATCACCGCCTGCAGCGATTTCTTCCGCGCTGGTATTGCCGCAACGTGATACGCCGCTCATGAACGGCGCATATTCGGTGATGTAGATCGTGTAACCGAGAAACTGCGCCCACTTGATGAACCACTCGCGCGACTGCGCGCCGAGCAGCGTCATTTTCAAAAGCAAGATGCGGCGCCGATCTTCGAGCGTCATCGGCATCGGCGAGAAGCACGGATCGGGCAATCCCCAATTTCTTTCCCAGTCCGGTAGCAGCTCGGCAGTACGTCGCGGATCGCTTTCAATCTCCAGCAGATCGGCAGCGCGAGCGTCACAAAAGCCGAATACCTGCGCCAGGCCGCGCAGTGTCATTTGCATATTCGAATACGGAGTGCGGGGCCACGCTGGACCTTGCGGCAGCAGGTGACTCAACGCGCTCCAATAATCATCGCCGCTGCGTCTGACATGAACGTCAGGCATAAATGATGCTTCCGAGCACCGCCATGTAGCCGTTAGACGGCATCGGCGTGTCTTCAAAAACCAGGTTATAATGATTTACGTTCGGCGCTTGCGAGATCGCCATCTCGACCCATGATCGATAGATCGTCTGGCCTGGCAGCGCTCGCAGGAACAGCATCTGCTGCACCGATATCTCGATGCCAGCGCGCACATTCTCGTTGTCGGTGACCAGGCCTTTGATCGTGAATTCGATCTGCTGCGGGATCGGCGCCTCGGCCCAGAAGTCTTTGACCGTCACTGGCCGCACGCTGTCGATATAGGCCTGCACTGCATCGACGTCCTGCTGCAGCGGAAAGCCTTGCATGTCGGCCCGCAGATCGTCCGACATAAAACGGATGGTGACGGTGCCCGGCCCCATCTCTTGCGGATAGCACCAGGCGCGCGTCACCCCCGGCACCGCTTCGGCCCAGGCGACGTAGTCATCGCCGTCGCCGCCCATCGGTGGCTCACGAATGCGCTGCAGAACTCGAGCCCGCAGCTCGTCGTCGGTCTCGGGATCGGCGCCGCCAACCATGCTGACGACGGTTGCCGTGCCACCGACACCAGGCGGCGGAGCTATGAACTGCATGGCTGTTTCAGGATCGAGATTGCTGTCAGCGCCAGCCACCACGGCAATCGTCGGGATCGGCGTCGGGCCAGCGCCGATGATCACTTGTACTTGCGTCTCATATTGAGCCCCCGCGCCGACCGTCAGCTGTGAGGCCGAAGGGACGATCGAACCTTGCACACCCGTTGCTGAAATTGTGCCTTGTGCGAGCGTCGCTTGCTTGCGGCCGATGGTGCCATCGGAATTCAGCAACCAGATTTGGCCGTGTCGATCGAGCCAGACAGTTTCCGCAGTGTCAGGCAGCAGCTGCTTTGCCAACCAGTCAATGTACTGCAGCGTTAAATGTGCCAACGCGCCCATTGTATCGGACAGCACGCGAAGAATGCTGTTCGGCACATTGGCATCGGAGCCGGGCAGGTAGGCGCGAACGTTGTCGCGCACCAGGCCGCGCACATCGCGCAGCGTTGGCGTGGTCCACGGCATGCTTACCTCTGATGTTGACTAAAGTTTTCTCGGACAAACCACGCAGCTAAGGCGATGCCGATTGCAATGATCAAACAGATGAATTCTTCGACCACTTCAGCCCCTCATGCTGTTCTGCAATTCATCCCAGGCGACGGTATAAAGCAGCTGGATCGCAGGGACGGGGCCTTTGTAGATGACGATGGTCGCATCGATGCGCTGCTTGGTCACACGGGCGGCTGTGGCCTCATAGCGCGATGCGATCTTGGCGCTGATGAACGGTTGAATTGCGAGCTGGATGTAGGCCAGCACCTTGGCGACCGTCGAGCCCTGGCGTGATGCAACCGAGTCGATGCGCGAACGCCGCAGCAGCCACAATTTCGAGCCGACATTCCAGCCATTCCAGAGCACATCAGCATCGAGATTTCCCCACCAGCCGCAGCGATCGGTCGAGTCGGGATCAGGCAGTGCCTCGTCAACCGAGGCCAGATCGTTAGTGCCGAGCGCCATAACGATCGCCGAGGCCAGCGCCTGCGTATCGTCAAGCGTACCGTCGTCGAGCAGCTGCCAGTCGATCGTCACCTCGTAATAGGGTGGCCGAAACGACTGGACCAGGCGGACGTCAGGCACGGTGCTGGTCATGATCTTGGCCTGAGCTGCTCGATGATCCGCTGCTCGTGCACAGCTGCGTGCAGCAACTGGCGCCCGCAGGTGCCGGTAGGCAAATTGCGTTCTTTGGCGAGCCGCTCGATCAGCTCAAAGTCTGCAGCATCGAGCCGCAGTGTCAGCGAGCGAAAGTCGCTGCCTCGAAAGCTGACACAATTGGCAATATGGCGCTGTTGGTCGTTCATGTGTGCGACGCGCGATCGCGCGCTGCATCTAATGATGCGAAAATCTCTAATGATTTCGGTCAGCCGATGCGACCAGGCACATTGATCGTCGGTCCCTTGACGGTGACGATCAGCGCATACTTTCCTTTTTTCGGCGAGCCGCCGCAGTAGAACTTGGAGTCGCTGCTTACCTCGGCGAGTACCGTGCCTTGCTGCTGGCTGCTGCCGCCTGATCCGCCCGAAGTGCCGGCGCGACTTCCGCCGCCACCACCTCCGCCACCTCCGCCGCCGCCTTGTGCCATGATCAGTTGCACGATCTTGCCGGCTGCGCGTGTGGCGTCCTTGGTCATATCGACGAAAATCTTCGCCTTAGTGTTTTTATCCTTCAGGCTTTTCTGGCCCATCTTCATGCTGCCCATTGAACCGAACGAGTTCGTCCCGCTGGTGGCGCTGCCAGTGCCACCTGTATCGTAGAGCGTCGGTACGCCAGGCTCTGGCTCGATGAGCGGTTCGATGATATCGCGGATTTTCCCGGCAGCGAGCGCTAGCAATGCCGCTTTATGCGCCGGACCTCCAGGCAGTTGCGCGGTTTGCTGTGCCTGGTAGCTCTGCGATGTCATATCCTTTTCAGAATTGTCATCGAGCAGCGCCATGCGATAGGTCTTGTCGTTCGGCGCATGGCCAAAAACGCCATCGCCCGTCATCAGATGTTGCATCTTGCGACCCTGCGTCGAAAACATTCCGGAGTCGCCTTGATCCATCCCCATCAGCCGGTGCCGCCGATCGTCCATGTTGCCTGCAACTGGAAATGATCGGTTGCCGCCCATAAACGACATGAATGTTTCGGCGCTGCTGACGATCTTGCTGATGGCGCTCATTCCGCCGCTGAGTCCGCTGCCGCCCAGGCTCTGCACTGCATTCATCACAACCGAGGTGAAGCCGTAATTCTGTGGCGACTCGATCGCAGACCGAGTCTCATTCTTCATGAAGTTGCCGAGCATCTCCTGCATGAATTTCGAGTCGTCGGCCGAGCCGACAACCGAGCGCGAGCCGCCCGAGCTGTAGCCGCGGAAAGATGAATTGGAGCCAGTAGCACGGTGCATAATTTTTCCTCAGGGGAATGGAAGCGTGTCTTTGATCTGCTCGGCCGTCGGCGGAGCACCAGGCGGCTGATCGGGCGGCGTCGGGTTGAGGCCCTCGACTTCGGGCGAGTCATTGAGCATCCACGGCCAGACGCATTCCAGCGTGGTCAGCGAACCTTGATTGCGATCCTGCGTATAGGTGGCGCGGCGAATGCTCAGCTTGTTGTCGAGCATCGCCATTTTCGATTTTACCCAGACGCTGGTGCCGACGCGCCATAGATTGACGCCGTCATAGGTCCAGCCTTGGACCACGATAGTACACGTCAGCTTTGCCGCCTCGTGCCACTTCGCCTCGTTCCTGGCGCGATCGAGCAGCTCGGGCAGCGTGACCGGCTGCTCGGATGGCGTGATCAGGATCGACTCGTTGCAGCCGGTGCCGCCGACCGGCGGGCTCTCCTGCTCGCTGGCCGCCGTGCCGCTTGTCTCGTTGCTGGCTGCCATTTGACCGATGGCTTTGTAGTTGACGAAAGTTTCATCGACGTTAATGACTGCGTTCATTGCCTGAATATTGACGCCTTCGATCAGCGCCGCTCTCGGCTGCGTGTTGTAGATGCCGACCGCGACGGGCGGACCCGTATAGTCCGAGGCCAGAATGATGCCGCGCACCCGCGCCAGGCGTTCGAGAAAATCCCAATTCGACTCGCCGGGTTGATTTTGAACTTTTTGGAATTTCAGCGGATTGAGCACACCGACCACTAGCGGCGTGCCATAGGGCGATAAAACCTTTTTGTAAATTTCCTCGAACGACATTTGGTCGAAACTGCCGGTCTGCGAATTGACCGATGATTTGTAGGCCCAGCGGGATTTACCTTTGGCGGTGAATTGCACGCCATGATTATCGGCGTCGTAGGCGACTTGGCGCTCAATGATGGTGCCGGTCATGGCGAGCTGGCCCGACAACCACACTTCAATGGTGTCGCACGGCTTGATTTGCAACAGCTGCCAGTAAGGCACGATATCGTCACGACGCTCGGCGGCACTGAAGCGAGCAATATCGCACTCATCGTGCCAGCGCGTTTGCACCATTACGGTTTCCCAATCCTGAAATTCCTTAAGACCGACTTTCAGAACGGCAATGTCCTGACCTTGCGTACCGATAGCAGCTGGCGGAATGATGCCAAGCGGCGTCGGTGGCGCGCTCGAAAACTGCGGCTCTTGAGTTGGGCCAGTGACAACATCGGGAAATCGCGGATCAGCCATTCACATACTCAGCGCTAAACCAGACGGCGGGCAGAACGCCGGATGGATGATTTTATTTTCAGCGCGGATTTGATCGGCTCGGCCGGCATCAGCATAAAGCCGATAAGCAATCACCAGGCTCGGCAGTACATCGGTGAACTGATAACCGACCAGCTGCGGCAGCGGGATTGCCGTCACCACCAGGTGATTGGTCAGCGATGCCTGCAGCTCGACCAGCGCCATATAGGTCGCCTGGTCCATTTCGTCGGCTGCAATCTCGACAGCGTTGCTGAATGGCGTGCGGATCGCTTTCAACAGCGCATCAACATCCTGGCGGCTGATGAATTTCGTGCCGGCGATGATTTCGCTTTCGAGTGCCAGGCAAAACTGAATGATGGAATTCTGCATCAGCACGCCGCCGAGCGTGATCGGCTGCTCGATGTCGGTCCATACCCGCACCTGGTCGATCGCCGGCTGCGTCGCGCCAGCCTGCAGGCAGAGGTCGAACGCATTCTGCAATGGTGGCCCGAGCTGATCGGCGCGCAGCCAGATGTAGGCATTCGCATTGACCAGGCCGATTGCGCTGCGGGCATTAGCGCCTTGCTCGCCAGTCGTGGCGATCGTCTCGGCCAAATGCCTCATTGCGCGCTGCACGATGGCCTCGGCCTCGCGTGCGTCTTTTTCTTCCATGTCGTTAGCCTGGCGGTGTGAAGACTGGCGTTTGGAACGGCGGCGGCGGCACCTGCGGCGGGATCACTACGCCGCTGGGTTGATACGGCGGCGGCGGCGACTTCACTGGCCCCTGCGCCAGCACGGCTTGAACACGAGCCTTCAAAGTTTCGGCATTAGCGACCACCTGCTGAAAGCTGCTGATGCCCTGATAGACCGGCTTGATGCCGTACTCGACGAAAGACATGTCGAACGTTGCATAGCCGCCGAACCGTTCTTCTTCGGTCCAGCGATAACGCGTGCACATCACATAAAGCGGCGGCAGTGTCGGCAGCTGCAGGATGCCGGGCTGCCCTTCGTCAAGCACTTGCATCAGATTGTTGCGCGGCGTCCGATAATCGCGCTGGTAAAGCGGCTGGCCGGTATTGAACGGATAGGCGATGCAGTAACCGCGGATCGTGAATTCATAGGCGCGGCGACCCATTGGCTCGGCGTAAGGAATATCCCGCTTCGGAAATTCGTGCAGCACAACGTGCGTGCCGTTCTCACGCGACACTGACTCGCAATGAAATTGCTGGCCGCGAAATGTTGCTGGCAATAGTTGATCGCGCCACACCGTCGGCGGTTGACCGTGGCGCTGCGCAATGTCCGACAGATCGAAGATAGTCGCCATTTAATTCCAACCCTGCAATGCGCCCGGCCGGGCGGGCTCGTCGTGCGCGCCGCTTGATGCGGGCTGCATCTGCGTCGGGCGCGTCATCGGCGTTTTCGAAAACAGCGAGTCCGACAAAGGGCGACCGCCGCCTGGCGCCGGCACTTCCACTCTCACATTGCCCGTGGCTGGCTCCGTTTGCCGCTGCCGCGCCGTAGCATCGCCGTCAATCCTTTGGCGGGCAGCTGCTTCGGCCGGTCCCTCAGTGCCACCGAGAACCGAGGCGCCTGCTACCCGCGCCTCATCAGTGGCCTTTTTCATTTCCTTTTGTATTTCAGCTGGAGCGTTCTTCCGCCACGGACCAAACCATTGATTGCCGTGCGCCTTTCGAAACGCTTTCCAATCGCCTGTCTCGACCAATTTTTTGTAATCGTCAGGCCAGCGGCGCTTGGAGTATTCATTGACAGCATCCATCTGCTGTTCTTTGGTGCTTGCCCCTTCGCGCGCTCCGCCTAGCGTCTCTGGACCTTTTCCGTACAGATGCGAAGCCTGCTCCGCTGTCATGCCAAGATTGCGCACGGCAAAATCGGCATCGCGCCGGTTCATTTGAAAGTAGCCGAAATCCGCACCCATCTTGTAGCCGATTTGGCGGACTGTCGCATTATTGGCGACCTTATTCAGACTATCGCTGTAAGCTTGACTTTCGCTCCAGCTGCTTTCCGTCTGCGCAATGCCCGAAAGATACCCCTTCGCATAGGTCGGAATGCCCGACTCGAATGCACCACCTGGATTTGACGGCGGCGCTGTCGTCAGTGTGTTCGGAGTCTTCGGCATGAACGGATCGAACGGCGAGCCTGGTGGCGCGACGCTGCCAGGCGAAGGCATTGTCTCGATCGTCGCTGGTACTGGTGCTTTTGGTACGTTCGCCGGGGCTGGCGGCGTTGCTGGTGTTTCCGGCGTCGCGGGCGTGTAGCTACCGGGAGCGCGCGGCGTGCCAGTCGAGGTGTCGTAACTCTCGCCCGAAGCGCGACCGCCCTCGCCCGTGAAAGTCGCGCCACCGCCAGGCGACAGCAGCTGATAAAGATTATCGTTGAGCTGCTTGAGTTGCCGGGTATTCTCGTCGGTCTTTTCTTTCTGATCCTTCAGCTCGGGGATCGCATCGATGCCGAGCTGCTTGGCCAGGTCGCCGCCTTTCTCTCCGGTGTAAGGAATGGGGATGTGAGGCGCACCGGGCAGCGTATGGCGGAAATGCCGTAGCAGCCAATCCATCGGCGAGCCGCGGTCGATCGTGACTTCCGGCAACAAGTCTTTCCAGAAACTCGACCAGTGCTCTTTCATTTTTGACGGATCGCTTTCCGTCAGCAGCTTGAGCAGATCGGCAGTCAGGTCGTTGATGTTTTTCAGCGTTGCCGGGAACGGACTTTTATCTGGATCGAACCAACGGCTTTGTAGCTCGGCAACGATCGCGTGAATGTTCTCCTTTGCGCTGTTGGCGTTGGCGGCAACATTCTTCGAATTCTCGTCCATCTTCTCCCAGAACTTGACACGCTCGGCGTCCATCTCGTGCAGCTCGCGCGTCTGCGCCAGATCGAGACTGAAACCAGTTTCCTCGCGAAAAATACGCTGCTTTTCGGCCGCAGCCTCACGCTGCTGCGCTTCGCTTTCGTTCTTGTGCTGCTCGCGGCCGAGCTGACCGGCCCTTTCGTAATATTTCTGAATGACATTGAACTGCTCGACTTCGGTGCGAGCACCATATAGGTCCCTTTGAAAGTCTTCGCGAAATTTGCTGCCGCCCTGTTTTAATCGAATGGCGAGCTGGTCAAACACCTTGGTGCGGTTCTCGGCTGCGACCCTGATGGTATCGGTCAGGATTTGATCCGCCTCTTGGGCGCTGCGTCCCATGCGGCCGAGCTGGTCGCGAAAATTCATTTTCTGCGCCAGCGTCGTGCCAATCTCCTCGGCGCTACGGCTGACCTGGTTCATGGCGATCGCCATGTCGGCGATCTTCTTGGCCGCCAGCGCATAGGCCGCGCCGAGCGCCGCAACACCGCCAACGGTAGCGCCGAGGCCGCCAGCCAGGCGCACCAATTGTGCAGCTGTGCCGGACGCTTCCAGGCCGACAGCCTTCAGGCCTTGTTGCAGATAGCCGAGCTGCTTGGTGCCTTTCTCCATATGCCGCGACGTCTCGCCGGTCGCGGCTTCCTTCATCGTGCTCTTGTACTTTTCCAGCTGCGCTTGCGCGTCGCCGGTTAGCCGCACACCGATTTTTAGTTCTTCGTATTCGGCCATGACGGATTACAACGGTGATGCGCCCTGTGGTGCGGCTGCTGTTTTAGTCTCGCCCTTCACGGCCTTGCTGACATCGCCGAGCGTGAACTTGCGAACGACTTCTGTTTGCTTGAAAGCGCCGCCACCAACAATGTGGATTTTGGTGCCAGGCGGAGCGATAACTTCAGCTTTCAATTTGCCAGCCGCTTCGACTTCGCTTCGCACTTTTTCGGCGTGTGAACTGTCCATCGTCGTGCGCACCTTGTGTGGATCGGCCGCGAACATCGGGGTTTCTTTGCCTGGCCCGGTCAGTGGACTATCTGGCAATCCGGCATGCCTGGTGTTCCATTGATGATGCGCGTCTGCTGATAAACCCTTTTCCCATGATCCCGCACCCATCATGCTGGTCGGACCAAGATCGAAGTGCATCAAATCCATCGCGCCGTATTTCTTACCGAGCTGACCGCTGAAATATCCGCCCCATCGGAATTTGTTGCTCAATTCTGGATGCGTCGATAACTGAATTTCTCGCGCCTTATGCGCCAGCGATTGATAAAGATCGAAACTGTCGGGGTTCTGATAGTTGGCGACCTTATGACCTTCTTTGTCGATGATCGCGACGTCGATGGCGATGCCACCAGGATGCCACGGTGAGCCTTTGGAGCGACCTTCCTTGCCGCTGGTCACTTCGAGACGGTAGCCATCGGGCAGCCACTTCGAAGACTCTTTGAGGATTTCATAAAGCCGCGGATCGGCACCATGCGCACCTGGCCGATCTTGAATTGAAAACCGCGGATCGCCGGGGCCACCTGCGGCCAGCGAAGGCTTCGTCGGCTCTTGCGCTACTGTCGGCTCTTTCTTTGACAGCGAGTCAGCGACATGCGCTTGCGTGCCAAGGTGCGGGCCCGGGACCTTGTAGCCCTTGCCAGCCGGCGCCGACCAGGAGCTGCTGTCTGGATAGTTATTGTACTCGGGCAATTTGGCGAGCGGTGATAGATCGGTGTCGTGAAAAGGCGCGATCGTGGTCGCACCGCCAATCCTGCCCTCGGGCTGGCCTTTGACGAATTCGCGCGCTGACTGTGCGCCTAAGCTAAAGCCATAAACATGGATCGGGCCGTTGTGTCCCTGCGCGATCTGATTTGCTTCAGCAACCGCTTTGTTGGTTTCCCACGACGACACCGTGACAGGCCGCAAGCCCATCGACGCAGCGGTCTTCTCGAACGCACCTTGATCCCAGGCGCCATCTTTGCCCTTAAAGCCGAGCAGAATGCCGCCGTCGGCTTTGCCGCCAGCCGCCTTATCCTTCTTTTCTGGAACGACCTCAGGTTTCGGCGGCTCTGCTGCCGGCTTCGCTGCGGTGGGCGGTTTTGCTGGCGTTGTCGGTTTTTCTTGTTCTGCTGGCTTTGTTGGTGTCCGTTTCTTTTCTCGCTCTTCTAATTCAGCGGGCGATTTATCGAAACCTTGATGCCTTCCGATGCCAGCATGCGGCGCACCATGCCAGGGCGACCAGTCGTGAGTGCGACCTACATATTTCAGCGTCCATCTAATCGTTTCGTCTTCATTCTTCGGATCGAGCGGATCGAGTCCCGTTTCTTTCTGAAATACGTTGCCGAGGCCGCCGCCGGTATAGAGCTGGAAAGCACCGCCGGATTTCCCGCGATCACCGAGGAATGAAGTCAAACCTTCCGATCTTGCGACCGCAACAGCAACATCGGGATCAACGCCGTTCTTAATTGCCTCAGCGCGGATTAAAGCAATCTTATTTCTAGGATCGCCTCGCCCTCCGCCTGGTCCGCTTGGTGGCGGAGTGCGGCCACCGCCAGTCGGTTCACGTCTGCCGCCATCCGACGGGCGACCGCCGAGTCGCCGCGGTGCGCCGCCACCGACATGCGGACCACCTAGCCGCCGTGTGCCGCCGCCAGCCGGTGCACCACCGACGCCAGGCGTTCGACTGGCTGCAGCAGCGCCAGGCCCGCCGCCAAGGATGCGGCCGAGGCCCGACGGCGCACCACCAGGTCCGGGGCCGCCTATACCGCCGCCGCCCTCGGCCGGATGCAGCAGCTGATATATCGTATCGTTGACTTGCTTCAGCCGCTTGGTGTTTTCCGACTGCGTCTCCTTGTTCTCGCGGGTCGCGCGGCGATGGTCCTCGATGTTGGTCGATGGTCGAAATGTTCGATAGCGACCGAGGTCGTCATTGTTGGTTCGCGGCGTGCCCGAGCTGCTGAGGCCACCGCCAGCGAACATCTGAATATTGGCCGTCGGGTCTTGCGGCGATCTTTGTTGCTGACCGCCTCCGCCGCCTCCGCCACGCAATAATTCCAACAGCTGAAATACCCACTGCGGCGGCTTGACGTAGTCCCAAATATTTTTGCCGGTCACGCCAGCATCGATGTCACGCAGATATTGCAGAATGTTGGCGCTCATGGTGTTGGCGTTTTCCATCATCCTGGCAAAGCCGGTGTTCGGCTCGAACGCCTTGGAAATAACTTCGTTCTGAATTTGCCGCAGGTTCTCCTTGGTCTCGTTCCACTTATCCATCGTCTGGCGAATGCGTTCTTCACGCTCGTTCAATTCTTTGGCGCGCTTGTCTTCCAGCTCTTCCATATTTTTGGCGTGCTGGAATTCCTGATTGATACCCAACGCGTCCAATGTCACGCGATTGAATGCTGCGATCTGCTGACGCACATATTGTTCGCTGCGATCCTTATTGAGCCGCCTGATTTCGGCAGCGCCATCGTCGAGGAATTTTTTGATGACGCGGAATGCGCCTTCATCGGTCTCGGCTTTGGCCAGCTGCTCCTGCAGCGGCAGCGCCATATCCGGCCGCCGCAAGCGCTGACTCAGCTCGTCGAACATTTTGCTGAGACCGCGCGTGCGCGCTTCGGTTTGTGCGCGCAGGACTTGAGCGATGATCTCGCCGGCCCGTTGGCCCTCGATGCCAGCGCGGCCCATTTGTTCGGTCAGATTTTTGACGTTGGCGTAGGTCGATCCAATCTCTTCAGCGAAGCGGCCCATGCTGTGCACACGCTCGCCGAACTCAGCCAGCTTTTTGCTGGCCTCGATCGAAGCAAATCCCAATGTCGCGGCGCGGCCTGGCAAATGGCCCATACGCGCCGTCATTTCTTCGAAGGCCTTCGCCGAGCCCCTGGCCTCAAGGCCCGTCGCCTTCAGAACGCTGCCGAATAGATCGTGCTGCTCTTTGAGTTTTGCGCTACCGGCTTCGCGCTGAACATCTTTAAGCAGCCTCAGAATGCCGCCCAGACCCGCCGATGCCTGATCGTCAAAAGAGACCTGCAGCCTTAGTTCGTCGAACTCAGGCATTGATTAATCGCCGCTTTGTGCTCGGCGTCGCTCGATCAGCTGCGCGGTGCGATAGCAATGCAGCCGCACATCTTCGAGAGGCATGTTCAGAAACACATCGGGATGCTGGTGGTAGTGCTCGGCGAGCCGGTAACAATCCAGGATCATTTCTTCTGCGGCGGCTGGACTTATAGCCACGCCCGAAGATCGGGGAGAAAAAAATCGCGTAGCCGATACGCGCACGAATTCCAATCGCGCGGGTCCATCGCTTCGAGCATCGGAGGCAGAATGCCGCTCAGCGCCGACATGATGTAGTGCATTTTGCGTTCATCGATGACGACGTCACCTTCCTGATTGATCCGGCACGGATTGCCATAGCGATTGATATCGCCGCCGCGTGGCTGCCGGAATTCCAACGTATCGACCAGGTTGCCATTGCTGTCAGGTATCGGCTTGTAAAGCAGCCTGACGCGCATCGGCCATTTATCTTTGCCGCCGACGAATTGGTCCACCGGGTCGGGCGGGTCCTCCATATGCGGCGGAGGTGCAGCGCGCTTTGGCTGCTGCTCAGGCTGCGGCTGAGGCCGCGGCTGCGGTTGAGGTTGCGGCGGCTGTATTTCGATCGTGTCGTCAACTGACTCGTCGGCGACAAACCCTTCGCGAATTGGCTTTGCAACGTTCACAGCACGATCTCCTGACACGCCAGGCCTTCCCAACGAACGCGAACTTGACCATCACGCGTGTTGTTCTCGAACCCGGCCTTACACGTACCGCCCGTTAAAGTATATTGCATCCCGTTGGCCAGCTGAGCTACGACGGTGACATCTGTTTCTGCTTCTAAATCCTCAAGCAACAAACCTGGCACCGTTGATAGATCGCCCTCGATGTACGGCACGCGTGGCAGCTCCTGGTAGCCATGCACGCCATCCTGGCCGGCGAGCATGGTGCGTTCGACAGCGCTCGGTGACACTGTGAAGTTGCCGCGCAGCGCGAGCTGCTCGCCGTCCACAGTTAGAAACGCAATTCCAGCTATGCGTTGAGCCATAGCAGAGTCCTCCTAGCGATTTGTTTGGAGCAGACTCAGCCGCTGGCCCGGCTGATAGAGAGCGGAGAGGGGATTATTGCGGCGTACCACCGGCCGCTTGGAATGGCGGCGGCGCCTGGCCGATGATCTGGAAGTCGATGCCGCGATCGTACTGCAGCCTGAACTGCGCCAGCACTGCAAAGACGCGTAACTGGTTGATCAGATCAGGCGGATACAGGACATTAACCCGGTTCGGATTATCGGGGTCCCTTTCCACAATTAGATGCGCTTTAAATTCGCGCAAATTTTCCACAAGACCGTTCCACATGTCCTGCTGGTATTCGTTTACGAGTTCAGCCTTGATGATGCCAGGCGTGACGATCGCCTGCCCCGGACCAAACTTAGTCCCGTCATCAGCAAGCTTATGGCGCGGGAATTTGCTGGTGATCGCATGACGCTGATTTCTGAACAGCTTTGCCAGCGTGGCCAGCGTAGTGACCAATTCATACGCGTCATCACTCTGACCGTACAGGTTCAGCTGGTACGTTGTTTGCTCTCTGGCGATCATCGGCTGTCTGTCGGAGCCTGCTTCCTGAATGGCGAGGCCATTCGAGGCCAACGAATTCAGTTCCGGCCAGTTAAAGCGATCCTGAACGGGCGCCAGCTTGATGTTATTCAACGACAGCGTCTGCAGCGGCCTGGCCGGGTCATTGATCAGCGCGCGCTGCGCCTTGGCCGCATAGGCCGCAGTAACTTCGAACGCTGGCGATGGCATGGTCTGCTCCATCGCCAAGACCGACTCGACCGGGCTGTTTAAGGTATCGCCGAAAGTCAGCAGAGCCGAATAGGTGCCGCGCTTGGCACAGAAGATGTGGCCGAATTTTTGGCGTTGCCAACCCCATCGCCCTTGATCGGACATGCCGTATTCCTGATCCCAAGCAAACAAACTGTTGGAGTCGCTGTAGGGCATGGCAACATATTCGAAGTCGAGCGACTGAATGTTGCTGATGGCATTCGTCATAGTGGGCGTCCCGGTGCCCCCGCTCAGCAGACCGCCCGACGGCAACGTGATCCCGAGGCCGGGCGGTGTAATTTCCGAGCCGAGCGTGCCGTAATAGTTCTGCATCACGGTAATCTCGTTGCCGCCCACGCCTTTCCAATGCGCCGTAAGCGTCACGACACCGGCCGCTGCAGTAGCCGTTACCGGCAATGCGGGACCGCCATCGACATAAAGTGAGCTAATCGCGCTGACGATCGCCGACGCGATATTTGTCGGCGTGTCGGTCGTCATCACATTCACCGGGACATGCGTGCCCGCGATATACAAGTGAATGGTGCCGGCCTCGGTTGGCGACTGTGTGATGGTGATCGTTCCAGTAGCCGCGACAGCGCCTGCAGGCTCTGCCACTGGCAGACCCCACACCTCGTTGGCGAAATTGTTGCTGTAGTACCCCTGAAAAATCCGGCTCAATTCGGAGCCAGGTCCAAAGGCTTGATCGGCTTGCGATTGGCTGCCGATCGGGATCGGCACATCAGGCGTCGCAGTACCGTATGAACCGGCAACCGCGGCGCTCCATGTAAGATTGAAAGTAGCTCCCGTGCCCGTTCCGTTGGTCGAGACTTGCGGCACAGGGTTCGATGGTATCGTTTGAGCGCTCCCCGGCGTGGTGACTGTCACCGTGGCAACTGCGCCGGTAGTCGCAGTCGCAACGGTGAGTACGACACCGTTGGCCAAATTTATCGTGTTGCCGACGACGTAGCCCGAACCTCCAGTAGCAACCGTCGCCGCAGTGACCGTTCGGGGCGGAGGTGCGAGCATAGTGCCTACCATCAACGCCTTGAGATTGACCGACGGCAGCCCTGCCATCGAAGGATCAACCTCGACGTAATAGAGCGGCACTTTGATATTTGCCGGGATATTAGCAAACGAGATAGGCATGGTTAGCCCTCCTGATTTGTTTGGAAAGGACTAGCCGCTGGCCCGGCTTGTTTGTTTGGATTAGACGTCGTGACCCGCACGACCCTTCGAGGCCGGCTTAGTCTCTTCGTGCTCGTCGAGGACCAGTCTGATGTCGCCATCGCGCAAGCGCCGCTGCGTGAAAACATCATCCGGCCATTCCAGCGAGCCTTCCGCACGAAAGCCGCCAGCACGCGGGTGTTTCAGCAATCGACGCATGTCATCGTTTGCCGGTTCGACGCGCAGGCCTGGCCGTGTGCGCATTGCATTTACTTTCTTTCGCCGCTCGGCGATCTGCTCGCCCTGCGTCTTCATCGTCATCTTGATTTCAACCATGACCATTTCCTTTCTGCAGAGCAGCGCGGAGCGCGCTGAACATGTACTTGACAGTCACTTGCTGGCGCTGAGCCATTTCGGCTGACGTATCGCCAGCCTTGACGCCCGTAGTGACGTCAATCTCGTTGAGCGTGTCTGTGATGTCGGGATACCATTCAGTGCGGTAGGTGCAGCTGACGTTGTATTCCAGCTCGCACAGTGGCGTTTCGTTATTGGCGCCAGCGCTTCCCCAGACCTTGCGCGCGGTGCCGCGCACGATTGCCTCGATTAATGCGCCTTCTGGATTGCCGCTGGTCCAAACATTGTTGATGTGCGCGTCTGTCCAGAGCCGTTTCATAATTTCCAGGTGCGCAGCATCGACGCTTTTCTCTAATGCCATCTGATCGTTGTTGGCGTGGACGACGGAAAAGCCGACGCGCAACGTGTGGGTGAACCTGATACAGCCGGCATTGGCATCGCCGTCCGGCGTCATGTTCTCGTCGATCTGATAGACGCCGAGATAAGGGATCAGAGCTGGCTGCACCGGCAGCATCTTGGTCTTGCGTCGCGTGTAGGCAGAGAAATACGGGTCCGTGTCCAACGCGTTGAAAAACGCGTCGCGGATATCGAGCGACCAAGTCTGTTGCTCGGTGACGGGCAAGTTAGGTTATGGGGCTTTCTTGATGGCGCGTAGCTGCAGCGTGATTTCGCCGCCGCCGTTGTCCCACACATTGACGATTTCGAAATCGCCCTCGGCCGGCACGGCACCATCAGCTGGAATGTTGACGTGATCGCCTTGCACGGGCGGCGTGGCGAATTCGCGAGCGCGGATGTCGAGGATGGTGTCCTGATCGGTCAGGAATGAATTATCGTCGAGCGGCACGTTGATTGTGCGGCTATCCCAAATGCCGCGAGCCCCATAGGCCGCAGCTCCGCTGCCCTGCGAAACAGTCGGCGTGATCGTGACATCACGGCCGTACAGATCGTAGTTAGGTAGATAAACAAGCGTGGAGAAATCGACGCCCAAAAGGCTACCATTTCAGTTTGCTGTGCATCAGATCGATCATGCCCTTGATGAAGCCTTGTTCGAGCTGCTGCCGCAGATAGGGGCGCGTCGTTGTTTGCACGGGTGGCCGATGATGACGGCGTAGATATTTGGCATGCGTCATCGAGCGCGTCATTTCGTAGAACGAGTGACGGCGGATGCGCGTATAATATTTTTTCGACTGATCGAAGCGCCGTTGTGCTCGACGTCGTTTCGGCTGATGCACCGTCGGATTTTTGCGGCGCATGTCTTCGGCTTGCCAGTTATAAAATTCGGTCGGGATATCGTGCTCGGCAAACTCCTTGATCTTGTCCGACATCATGTTGAGTTTCTTTTCTACCGCAGTGGTATCGATGTCGATGTTGAACATGATTACACTTCGAACCGGATGTAGTGATTTAGGAGATTTTCGACGGCCTTCATGCCTGGAGACGTGCCGCCGAGTTTCAGCAAAACAGCATTGGGGTCGAAGTACATTACGCGGCTATCCTTGTGCACAATGGACCGAATGCCCGCGGTCTGCGCTTGCATCATTCGGATTTTTTCCTCGCGAACCAGGATTGCAGTAGCTTGCTTCAACGCAAGTGGCGCCTCGGTGGGCAACACATAGCCGCCTGTATAATTAACAATGGCCGGCTCGCTCCAGCTGCCACCGTTGCCATTGAAAATCGAAATCTTGCCAGACAGATTTTCAACCTCGTAAGCACTCACGTCCAGAGTGGTGCCAGCAGCCGTTATGCTGGCAATGCTTTTGATGGGCCAGTGGCTCATGAACAACCGACGATCCCCGATATCGCGCCAGCTCTCCGTTACGACTTCCTCGGCAAATGTTCGATTGCACATCGTGGTAATGAGCGCCGAATTCTCGCTGATCATCATCTGCAGCACTTGATCCTGCGATGTATCAGACGCCGACATGCCGAGCAGCAGTTTGCATTCAGCGAGCGTAAGAAAATCAATGCTGGTGGCCGGCGTTATGATTTGAATATTTCGATCAGCCATCGGAGTCGCTTCTTACGATGTCTCGTCGTTGAACTGCTCAAAGAATGAGCGCAGTTCGAGCGGCGGGCCATCTTTGCCATCAGACATGATTGGCACCGCGATGAATTTCTTACGATCGATCCGCCAGGACCTAATCATCAGAGCGGCAGCGCCTGGCGCGCCAGCATCGCCGCTTGGTCCGCGCTCGCCGCGCTCGCCAGCCACACCGCGCTGACCCTGGCGAGCAATCATCTGCCAGCCTTCGCCAGGACACGGGCCAGGATTGTCTTGGCGGGCGATGAATGACGCGCCATTGAGCACGACAATGTCCAGCTCCTGATAAGTCGGGAATTGCGTGCCGGGCTCATAGGTGCCGCGGACGTGGAATGATTTGCCGTCGGCGCCGGGCAGCGCGATTGGCATCCAGTCGGCATGTGGCGGAGCGTGGCCGGTGTCCGTCTTCGCCTGGTAGGTACCGCCGAGATGAAACACACAATCGCCGGCATAGTACACGGCCTCACGCCAGCTCTTGATCATCGGTAGCTTGCCGTCCTTGCCGTCCTTGCCGTCCTTGCCGACCGGTCCAGGGGGACCAGTTTCGCCGCGCGCGCCGCGCTCGCCGGCCGGACCAGGTTCGCCAGCCGGCCCGGACAGCCCTATGTTGCCTTGCGCACCATCCTCGCCGTCGGCCCCGCACAAGCCGATCGGACCCTGCTCACCCCTTTGGCCCTTCGGACCTGGCGGACCCTCAGGACCGCGTTCGCCAATCGGCCCATGTGCACCGGGCTCCCCCTGCAAACCGCGCTCTCCGTCTTTGCCTGGCTCGCCCTGAGGCCCTCCAGGACCATCCGCGCCGGGCTGGCCGGGCTCACCGGTAAGCCCTTTTTCGCCGGGTGGCCCTGCCTCGCCTGCTGGTCCAACGTCGCCCTGCGGCCCGCGCTGGCCGTCGATCCCAGGCGGACCCTGCGGGCCAGGCTCCCCGTCCTTTAACGACGCCAGGCGATCGGCGACCATGCGATCGACTCCAGCCAGGCGCTCGACGATGGCGGCGCGCAGCTCAGCGATCACCTTGTCGGCTTGCGCCTGGACCAGTGCGAGCTGGCGCTGCCAAGCTGAGTCCTTGTCGGCGAGAATGCCACCAAGCGTCTCGCGCCAGGCATCAAGCAATAGTTCGCTGTGCGGCTCGATTGGCGGCTGCATGAAGTCGTCGGATTTCCCGTTGGACGTCATCGGGCGTCACCTGCGGTTTAGGCGGCGAATGCGAGCCTGGCGCTGACGGAAGGCTGCCAGGTGTATGTGATGCGGGAGCTGTTGGAATTTTGTCGGCTGCAGAAAGTGGCACGACTTGGGCTTGCACCCGCGGTTCCTCGCCGAATTGAACTTCCGGGAGTCCCTCTTCTTTGCGGGCTTCGTTCGGGCTGTAGATGCCGCCCTGAACGCCCTTTGCGAGCGCTTCGAGTCGATCCTTCATCGCCGAGCGCAACAGCGCATCCGTTGAAAATTCGACATACTCGTCGGGTTGGCCTTTCAGTTGAAAGAGCAGACCAAAAGCCTCTTCGATGTGATTGAGTGCAAAGCCTAAGCCGGTGGAAATCCAGAACTGCATGAGCGCCTCGGTCGAGGCAAATGTGTGCGTGCCGCCGAGGCCGAGCACTTGCAGCGGAATGCGAAACACCAGCGCGATGTGTTCTTCGGTGATTTTCAGAATTTCAGCGAGCTGCGCGTCCCGCGGCGGTGTCGCCCATGGCTGCACCTTCAAGCCCGCGGTAAGGATCGGCGTTTTGCCTTGATTGAGGCCGCGCGATTGCTCGTCCCACCGATCGCGCAATGCTTGCGTCTGATCTTTGTCCAATACTAAATCGGTTGACATCACGGCCGAGGGCCGCGCCTGGTTCATATAATACGTGAGCTGCTGCTGGCTGATTGCTCCGGTGACACCAATGTCATTGAGCGCCGCGAGCAGCGGCGACTGACCCCAAAGTGGATAAGGATATTGTCGCGTGCGATCGACATGCATACGCACGTGCAGCACGTCGCGCTGCGGCACCACAAGCGGCCCCTCGATCATGCGCTCGACGATGGAGTTACCATATAAACGATAAAATACTGATCCATCGATCGCGACCTGCGGCCTCGATAGCATCGAGTCCATCAGATGCAATTCAGTAATCTCAAAACGATCGTTGCGCAGCGCCAACGCATAGGCGTTGCCTTCCAGATAAAGCATTCTGATCGCATTGAGCATGAAATCCGATATCGACTGATAAGCGTTCGGATGTCGAAGCACACGCGCCAGCGATGAAGTCTTGACGCGATCGCGACCACCTTTGTTGTTCAGCCGCCAGTGCTCGCCGGGACACATGGCGATCGTCTGCGAATACGCGCCGACGCAGGCCTCGACCATTGCAGTGCGCGCCCCCGATGGCGTGATGTTGTCGCCGAGCTGCCACCAATTTGTTGAAGAACCGTCAGGCAGCCAGCCGCCGCTGACCGGAAGGTAGTACGGGCCAGGCCTGTACTCGCCCTCGACGGCTTTCAAGACGGTGCGCATGGCGCTCGCGATCAGACTGCGCGCTGTCATGAGATCATGAAGTTAGGAAATTCAGGAAATGTGCGCCGGGCGCTTACAGTCGCCCCGACAGTTTGAAGCACGTCAATTCGTGCTGGCGCACTGGCGGCCCACTCTACTCGCGCGATGGTGCGCGATGCGTCGGAGCAGCACCCATCTGGCGCGTCTTATAATCCTGCGGCTTGCTCGCCTCGACGTGCCTGATGTTCGGGTCCGGATCAGAACCATCAGCCTCATGTTCGGTGAAATGCGCACCAAGCGCCGCCAGGTCGTTTTCCTCCTGCGTCGGCGTCGGCTTGCCTTTCATACGCTCAGCAAAATCCTGCTTCATTTTCTCGGTCGCCGGTTTTGCTTCTGCCAATGCTTTACGTGCATTCTCAGTTGCGGGATCATCCGCCATGATCTAACTCCTGATTTGTTTGATGGTGGTTGCAGGGGCCGGCTTCGCTCCGGCGACCTCTTGGTTATGAGCCAAGTGAGCTACTGGACTGCTCTACCCTGCTTTATTTGTTTGATCACCAAGTGACGCTCTGCGTCCACGCAACGGTGCCGGCGCGGCGCTGGACCCAATTGAGAGGGAGTACCATACGAAGAGCCATGCTATCAGTTTGGAAGAGAGAACGCTGCGGAGAGGCGACCGTTCCAGGAGAACCACTGACCAAATCAAGCGGCGACGTGTCCTCCATGTGGAGCGTCGCTTGATCTGACATGGTCATGATAGGTGCTTCCCCTCCCACTACAACAAAATCTGCGGCATCGATCAGGATCACTGTTTTAGCAGTTACGGTCGCTGAGTCAATCAGCGGAATGCCATTCAACGTCCCGCCACGAATTTCATCGCGGAAGGGGAAGATGCCGGTGTTGGTCGCTTGCAGCAACGATGCACGCAGCATATCGGTCGGGTTGACCAAAAAGGCTGGTGTCCTGACATTGCCGTAAGTATTTGTTGTTATCGCGCCGAGCAGCGCGGTGATGTCGCCGATCAGTGCGGCAAGGCCGCCGCCCGCCGTTGCCGTAGTCGCGGCAACGCCATTGAGCAGCCCCGCGGGCCTGATCGTGGTCGCCGCATTGCTATCGAGCAGCACAGTGTCAACCGCAACACTGGTGTCTTGCTGGATCGCTTCGCGGATCAGACCCTCGATCGCCGGAATACTGTGGTCATTCATTTCGCGGGTCCATACTGAAATGACGGCCATCTTCTTGGGCACAAGCGTTTGACTGCTGAACGCACCTTGCCGCACGGGGATCGCCATGCCTTCACCGACGAACGATCCGGCAATTGTCGGTGTACGATTGCGGGTCGGGATGATGATGCGGCCAGCTCGCCCGAAGCTGAGCGCCAGACCTTTCGCCGCCAGCCGAGTCAGAATAGCCGCGGGCATCAAAAGCGGCATCAGGTCCGTGTAGGTCTGCTGCACGAGTTCAGCGGCCCAGCCAGCTACCGTAGTGATTGCGGGCGCGGACGCAGCACGCAAAATTAGGTCACAGATGACCTTAGTCGTTTCGTCTTCGCCGTAGACTTCCTGGCGCACATCATCAAACACGCGATGTGTGGCTCGCGACAGAATATTCACGGTGCCAGCCCTGACTAGATAATCGATCAGGTCCATTTCCTTCTTCTTGTGGATGATAGCCGGCGAGCTGACGATCCTCTCATGCTGATCGCCAGACGGCGCGTGATAGATGGTCATCCCGCGCCCTGTGCTCTGGCCATTGCTCACAGTCTTGGCCAGCGCCTTTTCCGAGTCGATCAGCGCCGTATGCTTTTTGGTGAGCTGACCGATTTCGGCATTCAAGTCTGTGATGGTCTGCAGATCAACGTCGCTAACATTGCTGTCATCGACCTTCGTCCACATCTCCGCCAGCTTATCTTTGCTTTCAACAAGCTTGACTTCAATGTCACTTATGCGTTGAGCGAGGCCATTCATGGCGCTGCCCTTTCCAGTTCGAGACGTATCGGCGTGCTTGCCGGTGAACCCGCGACGCGTAATCCGGTCTTGATTGCCGTGCTTGGCGAAAACCAGATCGAGCGTCGCAGGTGAAATGTTGAGCGACTTGGCGACCGCCAAGGCGTTCGGATTGGCTGGTACCGAAACCAGGGAAGTTTCGACCAGCTCAGACTTCAAAAAGCGTGTGCCCTTCCACGGGTCTTTGGCATTAATCGGTTCCTCCTCAATCGAGCGAAAGCCGACCGATACGGCTTTCAGAATATCGGCGTCAATCAGCTTGCGGATTTCATCGATGCGAGCCGACGTCCCAGCTGGCGCCATGATCAGGCGACCGCGCAGCGCTCCTTTTTCGACGCGCAAATCACTCCATCGGCCGATAACGAATGAAGGAGTATGGTTGAACAACGCAATGGGATTTTTTTGAAAGTTGGTCAGATCCCAAGAGTCAGCGTTTATAATATCACCCAAGCGATCCGGTGTTTCGTCGGATAAAATA